>Ga0326727_10009070_pt1 | contig 24779 bp, 22 predicted proteins | sample MB2enrmetagenome_FD_207643 | JGI IMG/M metagenome (GOLD analysis project Ga0326727, IMG submission 207643) | Lab enriched peat soil microbial communities from McLean, Ithaca, NY, United States - MB29MY | ecosystem: Environmental > Terrestrial > Soil > Wetlands > Peat | place: USA: New York... | reverse complement strand
CAACGAGAAGATCACCTGGGGCAAGCTGGGCGAGGCGACGCCCAAGTTCATCATCGAGTCGGACGCCTCCATCGTCGCGCCGCTGCTCTTTGCCTACGTTCTGGGCTGGTAGAGCACACGACCATCTCAGGTCTCAAAATCGGGAGCTGGAGTGCCCGCGACTGTGACATTTGCACGCTATAAAACCTGCATCTCGAGATGCAGATTTTTTGGCATATTCTTGGCCAATTCCTGCCCGAAAATCCCTCCTGCGCCGGCCTTGTTGGGTTGTTTTTTGGGGGTAAAGTTGCAGGAGGCGAAAAAGTAGACTAGACTAGACCTAGTCAAGCAGAGGAGTCTTCCATGCCCACTGTGAACATCTATGAAGCCAAAACCCAGCTTTCCAAGCTCGTTGACCTGGCCTCCAGCGGCACCGACGTTGTGATCGCCCGTGGGGGGAAGCCGATGGCGCGGCTGACCAGCCTCAAGCCTGAAAAACGGCCTATTGTCTTTGGTCTGCTGGAAGGCAAGGGCTGGATTGCGGAAGACTTTGATGCGCCTCTGCCGGATGAGATCCTGGCTGGGTTTGAAGGCCGCTGATGAAGATTCTCCTGGATACGCACATCGTCTGCTGGCAATATTACGAGCCGCAACGCCTCCCGGAGATGGCCCGGCGTCTTATGCTCAACGCTGACGCTGTTTACGTCTCCTCGGCCTCGGTCTGGGAGATCGCGATCAAGGCCCGTCTGGGTAAAATCACCGCGAATCCCCATATAATTGCACAGCAATTCATGGCAGGCGGGTTAATCGAACTGCCTGTCTTTTCAAGACATGCCGTATTGGTAGCCGACTTGCCGCTTTATCACTCCGATCCATTTGACCGTTTACTGATTGCTCAGGCCATCAGCGAGCCGCTGCATCTGGTCACGGTCGATCCGCAGCTCAAGCAATACAGCGAGTTGGTCATCCAGGTATAGATCGTCTGAAATATGAGTCATCGTCACGATCATCATTCTCTCGAAAGGAGCACGCGATGACCGAGTCGATTGAAGCCGCACGGCGATGTTATGCGGAGGAGTTGCGCTCCCTGGCGCACATCTCCTCCCCAGCTCTCTTCGCCGCTTTCGCAACGGTGCCCCGCGAGCGCTTCGTTGGCCCCGGACCCTGGCGGATCAAAGGGATGGGGAGATACTGGGCGACGGAGGACACCGATCCCAGGCGCGTCTATCACAACGTACTCATTGAGCTGGACGGGGAAAAAGGCATCAACAACGGCCAGCCCAGCTTGTGGGCATTGTGTTTCGATCAGCTGGGCGTCAGCGCCGGCGATCACGTGCTGCACCTGGGCTGCGGCACGGGCTATTACACCGCCATCCTGGCCGAGCTGGCTGGTCCGAGTGGAAGTATTACTGGCATCGAGATCGACGAGGCGCTGGCCGAGAGAGCGCGCATTGCGCTGGAGCCGTGGCCTCAGGCGGCCGTCGTGCATGGCGACGGTTCCCGCGGCCTGTTTGAGCCCGCCGACGTGATTGTGGTGAGCGCCGGAGTTACGCATCCGCTGCCCGCGTGGCTCAACGCCGTCAGGCCCGGCGGAAGACTTCTCTTTCCCATGACTGTAACTAGTGGACCGGGAGTTATGATGCTGCTAACCCGCAAACGAGAGGATAGTTTTGCAGCGCGGCTTTTGTGCGGAGTGAGTTTCATTGATTTCAGCGGAGTACGCGACAGCGAAGTGAGCGGCCTGCTCGGCAAAGCGCTGCGGCGCGATCAAGGCGCGCCGGTCAAATCGCTGCGCTGCGACAGCCATGAAAAAGATGAGAGCTGCTGGCTGCATGGCGAGGGATGGTGCTTCTCGGCCCGCGCGCCGCTTCAAGCCGAGCCTGCCGCGAAGGCCCAGTGATCTCCCAAAAAGCAACTTAAGCTGGATGAATTTGCAACTCCGCACATCCAGAGCCTGTATACAGTGCTATCTGCGAAGCGCATTATAAGTGGAGCGCAAGGTAAACTCCAGCGATTCGCGCGGTACACTCTCTACAAACGGCCCCACCACCCAGCCTAGCCCGCGTGGAATGGAACGTGTGAGAGTGACCGACTCAATCTGCATATAAAGCCCGCCGTCTCGCTCCTCATAACTCCAGTAAGTATTCAGCCGCCAGATGAAGCCGTGCTCCTCACTGGATCTGAGCGCGCGCTCGCTGGCAGTGCCAGGGGAGTCGATCTCAGAAATATGCGTGCTGCGCGAGATGCTGTATCCGTGGCGCGCATCGAGTCGCGCAAAGGTTACGTCATAACTTGTATCCATCACGATAGTTATGATGTGCTTCTGGCGCACCCGCATCACCACCTGAAAATGATCGCCCTGCCGCGAGAGCACCTTTGCCGTCATCACCTGCGGCGCATAATGTAGCGGATAAGCATTGAAGTCCTTCATCAGCCGTTCGAAGTCCGCCGCCGCGGCTCCGGGGACAAAGGCCGTGCCGCGCCAGTGGCGCAGCATCGCTCCGGGCAGATCCGCAACGCTGGAAGATGTGATCTGCTCGACGATGATCTCTCCCTTGCGTAACCGCATCTCGCTTTGCGCGGCCGATAAGAGGGGAGCGAGGAAGCCGTCTTGCAACCGATGCTGCTGGGCGAGGCGCCATTCCACCGCACTAATATACGAGTTGAAAGCTGCCACAGCCGCCGGTTCGGGCTCAGCCGCAAGGCCACCGGGAGCATTGAAGCAGACCAGCAGGCCGCTGAGAATGGAGCCAATGGCAAGTCTTACAGATATAGTAAATCGGCGTTGCATCATGAATAGCACCTTACACTGCTCCGGCATTTCAGGCAATGCATGGAATCTCATCCGTAGATGTTTGTTTCTCACCGCGCAAGTTATTGCAGAGTTTTACGGCACCTCTCGGCTGCGCTCAGGGCAGGCTACAAAGCCGTGCCCGTTCAAAACATCGACTTTATCAAAGTTTCCCTAACTCCGCTGTGTGCTAACTCCGCTTCAAACTAACTCCGCTCGATAACAAACAATCCCGGCAGCGCTTCGCCAGCCTTGCCCTCGACCACGTGCGTGAAGGCTGCGGCGTTCAGCGGCGGCTCCGGTCCCACGTAGACGGTGCGCGCGCCGTACTGCCGCGCCCAATGCACAAAGTTGGCCGCCGGATAAACCGACCCCGAAGTGCCCACCACTAGCATCAGCGTCGTCTTCCGGATTTCCTCTTCAATGCGCTCCATCTCCAGCGGAATCTCACCGAAGAAGACGATGTGCGGACGCAACCGTCCGCCGCACGGGCAGCGGCCCACCTCGGCGAGACTCTTGTAAATGGCGCGATCCTCGACCGGCGCGTGGCCGCAATCGTTTTCGCAGTGGGCTTTGTTGAGTTCACCGTGCATGTGCAGCAGGCGGCGCGAGCCGGCCCGCTCGTGCAGGTCGTCCACATTCTGCGTGCAGAGAAAGAAGCGGGAGCCGAGCGTTGCCTCTAACTCAGCGAGCGCGACGTGCGCCGGATTCGGCTGGGCATGAGCGCCCGCCGTGCGCCGCGCCGCGTAGAACTCCCAGACCCGCCAGGGATTGCGCTGCCAGGCTTCGGGCGTGCAGACATCCTCGACGCGATTCCCGGCCCACAGGCCGTCCGATGCGCGGAAGGTCGGCAGACCACTCTCCGCGCTGATCCCCGCGCCGGTGAGGACGAAGACCTGGTCGGCGGCGGCAATCGAAATCCTACTCATAGATTTATTCCAAATAAAAAGAAATCCAGTGTCTACTCAAGCCAGTGTTTGATCAACGGATTCAAGATAGGGCTCATGCCAGATTCCTGGTACATTCTCCAACTCGTACAATACATCGCCCCCATGATAGAAACCGACCTCTTTTACGATTGCCATTACTCCCGCATATTCCATCTGTTCAGGTTGAAGCTTATGATGATATTTCCAGTCATTCGCAAAAGTCTCCAACGCGACTCTTGTAATTACACGAACAATGGATCTTTTCGGGAATTGTCCCTTGTAAGGTTCTCCCATTTCTATTCCTCGCTGCGGATTCATTGACATCAACTTTGTTGGATCGATACCAGGGGCACCACTGTTCACTGTCCACTGACCACTGACTTTTACGGCTCCAGCAAAATCTTCCCGGTCGTCTTGCGGTCTTCCAGGTCGGTCTGCGCCTGCGCAGCTTCGGAGAGCGGGTAGACGTGCTCGGTCCGCAGTTTGAGTTCGCCCTTGGCGGCCCAGCCCAGCACATCGCCCGAGCGCCATTCCAACTCCGTGCGCGTGGCCACATAATGCCAGAGCGTGGGGCGGGTGATGAAGAGCGAACCCTTGCTGCTGAGATGAATCAGATCGAAGGGCGGCACGGGACCGCTGGATGCGCCAAAGAGGGCCAGCAGTCCGCGCGGGCGCAGGCAGTTCAGGCTGCCCTCGAAGGTCGTTTTGCCCACCGAGTCGTAGACCACGTCGACTCCTTTGTTGTTTGTAAGCCGCTTCATTTCGGCCGCGAAGTCCTTCTCGGTGTAAAGAATCACTTCGGATGCGCCGGCCTCGCGTGATAACTCGGCCTTCTCCGCAGTGGAAACCGTGGCGATCACGCGCGCGCCCAGACGGGCTGCCATCTGCGTCAGTAGCAGGCCCACGCCGCCGGCTCCGGCGTGAACCAGCGCGGTGTCGCCAGCCTTGAGCGGAAAGACAGAGTGAGAGAGATAATGCGCGGTCATGCCTTGCAGCAGCGCCGCCGCTGCCTGCTGCATGGTCAGGCCCTCCGGCACCTTGACCAGCGCCGCCGCCGGAACCAGCGCGTACTCGGCGTAGCTGCCCAGCACGCTCACCGAGGCTACCGCGTCTCCGGCGTCAAAGCCAGTCACGCCCGGACCCAGCTCCTCGACCGTCCCCGCCGCCTCGCTGCCCAGGGTGAGCGGCAGCGCGGCTTTGTAGACGCCGTTGCGGAAGTAGACCTCAATGAAGTTGACGCCGACAGCTTCCACGCGGATCAACACCTGCCCCGGCCCCGGCTCGGGGATGGGCAAATCGGCCAGCGCAAGAACCTCCGGCCCGCCTGTCTCGTGAATCTGGATGGCTTTCATCGCAGTTTAAGGATGAACCTTTAGGGCGCGCAGGTGCAAGCAGGGCTTTTCTGTTCCCTATTTCCTGCTTTTTACCCTTCCGGCAGCATACTCGGCTCTTCCGAGGCTTGCAGGCGCACCATGTGGGCGATGGCGTAGGGGGCGCGATGCTGGCTAGTGTGGTAGTGGCGCACCTGCAACTCACCCAGCAGGCCGATAGCCAGCAATTGGATGCCGGCGACAATCAGCACCCCGGCAATCACCACCAGCGGTCCGTGCTGCTCTATCAAGCTCCAGTTATGATAAAGCAGCTTCTGGGCGATCAGCGTAGCCGAAAGGAGACTGCCAGTCAGCATGCTCAGTATGCCCAGGGTGCCGAAAAAGTGCAGCGGGCGGGTCATGTACTTGAGCAGGAAGCGGATGGTCAGCAGGTCGAAGACGACGCCGAAGGTGCGCCCAATGCCGTAATGGCTCCTGCCGCGCTCGCGATTCACATTGCGGATGGGAATCTCGCAGATGGACGCGCCAAACCAGCTGGCCAGCGCGGGAATGAAGCGGTGCATCTCGCCATAGAGCGGAATGCTCTGGATGACCTCGCGGCGATATGCCTTGAAAGTGGTGCCGAAGTCGTGGATATCCACACCGGAGAGCCTGGCCATCAGCCAGTTGGCGCAACCCGAGGGGAAGCGGCGCATCATAAAATTGTCTACACGCTCCTTGCGCCAGCCGGAAACCACGTCGTAGCCCTCGGCGAGCTTTTCCAAGAAGTGGGGAATGTCGCTGGGGTCGTGCTGCAGGTCGCCGTCCATGGCCAGGATGAACTCGCCCGAGGCATGATCGAAGCCGGCAGCCAGCGCCGAGGTCTGGCCGAAGTTGCGGCGCAGCTTGATGACCAGCACGCGGCTATCCACCGCGGCAATCTCTTCCAGCAGCTTATAGGTATGATCGCTGGAGCCATCGTCCACCAGCACCAGCTCATAACACTCGCCCACCTGCTCCATCACCTGCTTGAGGCGAGCATAAAGTACGGTGACATTCTCCTCTTCATTATTGAACGGCACTACGATCGAATACTTGGCCATGGTTTCAGTATAGATGCATCGCAGGGAGAATGATTACCTTAGGGCTAAAATAGGATTACGTTTTGCCAAGAAATTCACGTTTTGACCTTCGCGGGAATTCGCCCCGGCGACCGCATCCGGCGAAAAACCTACCGGTCCAGTTCGTCGAGCATGGCCTGCATCTCACTGACGGCATGGCGGTTGCCGCTGCGCTCGGCGGAGACGATGCCTTGTTTCAGCCGTTCGATTGCCTCGGAGGCGCGGCCTGCTGAGGCCAGCGTCTGCGCGGCCATGAAGTAGCCGGCCGTGTAGCCGGGATCGTTGGCCGTGAGCGTATCGAACTCGGCAAGCGCCGCGGCTGTCTCGCCGTGGCCGGCCAGTTCCATCGCCAGCCCATAGCGGGCAAAGCTGTTGGCCGGGTCGAGTTCCAGAATCTCCTTGAGGCCGGCGATCTTGTCCATATTGCTCTCTTGCGGCCATTGAGCCGCGGGGGATTTGCGTGACGGGCGGGGATTGCTGAAACTGGAAGTGTGCGCCTTCAGGCCGTTCGCCGCCTGCTTCATTCTATCCGGCGGAGTGTACACTTGAGGCGCAAGCCTTTATATGGAGCAGAATGAAGATGGACCTTCCTGAAGTTACCCCCGCCTCCAGGCTCATACCCCGCACCGTCGCCAGTTCGCAGTCGGAGATGACCGAGGTCGTCTTGCCCAACGACACCAACCCTCTGGGCAATCTGCTGGGCGGACGGCTGATGCACTTCATTGATATGACCGGCGCAATGGCCGCCTACCGGCACGCGCGCACCTACATCGTGACCGCGTCGATGGACCACATCGACTTCATTCAGCCGGTCCGCCTGGGCGACCTGGTCATGCTCAAGTCCAGCGTCAACCGCGCCTTCAACACCTCCCTGGAGGTGGGCGTGAAGGTTTGGGCGGAGGACACGCAGACCGGCGCTCATCAGCACGTGGCCAGCGCTTATCTGGTCTTTGTGACCATCGATAAGGAGGGCCGGAGGGTGCGCGTCCCCGAGGTGATCCCGGAGACGCCCAACGAGCAGCGCCGCTATGCCGATGCGCTGCTGCGCCGCGAGCATCGCGAGGCCGAGGCCGCCCGCCGCAAGCAGGAGAAACAAGCCCATGCCGCGCTGGAAGACGCGGCAGCCGCTGAACCGACAGCGCAGTGAAAAGCATCAGAAGAACAACAAGGTTTCCCAAAGGAGCAATCAGAGACAATGGCTCATTCACCCGCCATGCCCGCGCCCGTAGCTTTGCCGGGAGTATCCAAGATCGTCGCCATCGGTTCCGGCAAGGGCGGCGTGGGCAAAACCACCGTCGCCGTCAACCTGGCCATTGCACTCAGCCGGATCGGCCAGCGCGTGGGCCTCATCGACGCCGACATATACGGACCCAATGTGCCGCTGATGATGGGCTCGGCCAAGCCGCCTGTTGTAGGCCCGGACAACCGCATCGTTCCCAACGAAACCCACGGCGTGAAGACCATCTCCATCGGCTACATCTCCCCCGGCGACAAGCCGCTGGTGATGCGCGGGCCGATGCTGCACCAGATCATCCGCCAGTTCTTGCAACAGGTGGACTGGGGCGAGCTGGACTACCTGGTCGTCGATCTGCCGCCCGGCACCGGCGATGTGGTCATCTCGCTGGTGCAGACCGTCCCGCTGACCGGCGCGGTGGTCGTCAGTACGCCCAGCGACGTGGCCCTGCAAGACGCCCGCAAGGCGCTGGAGATGTTCGCCCAGGTCAACGTCGAGGTGCTGGGCATCATCGAGAACATGAGCCACTTCACCTGCCCGCACTGCCATCAGGAGATCGACATCTTCTCCCGTGGCGGCGCCGAGCGAACGGCCAAGCAGTTTGGCGTTCCCTTCCTGGGTTCGATTGAGCTGGTTCCCGCTATCCGCGAGGGCGGCGACCGCGGCCTGCCCGTCGCGCTGGCCGGACCGAAGAGCCCGCAGGCGGTGGAGTTCTATGCCGTGGCGGAAAAGCTGATGGAGCAGGCCGAGGCTGCGTCCGCCGCGGCCAAGGATGTGATCGAGATAAAATAGCATCAGGCACTCGCCTCCAGGAAAACGCGGTGGAGTTCGTGGGTCGTGCCATAGAGATCGCCTGGACGCGGAGACCGGGGAAATCAAGTCCGGCGCGCCAAAGCCCTTGGAAGCAACCATGACGGATAGAGCAAGACTCATCGCCATCTACCTTCCTCAGTTCCACCCCATCCCCGAAAACGATGCGTGGTGGGGACGAGGCTTCACCGAATGGGCCAACGTCACTAAAGCAAAGCCCTTGTTCAAGGGACATTACCAGCCGAAGCTGCCGGGCGACCTGGGATACTACGATCTTCGTATTCCTGAGGTTCGGGAAGCACAGGCAGAGTTGGCGCGCAATTCAGGCATTGAGGGCTTCTGCTACTACCACTATTGGTTTTCGGGCCACGAGCTGCTGGAATTGCCATTCCGGGAGGTCCTACGCAGCGGAAAGCCCGATTTCCCATTCTGCCTGTGCTGGGCCAATCAAAGCTGGTCCGGAGCGTGGCACGGCGCTCCTAATCGAGTACTGATCCAGCAGGGGTACCCAGGTGCGGACGACCACCTTGCGCATTTCCGTGCTCTGGAGAGCGCCTTCCATGATCGGCGCTACATGCGAGTCGATAGCCGACCCATCTTCTGCCTCTATCGTCCCTACGACTTTCCCGATGTCGCCGGATTTGTCCGCCAATGGCAGGAACTGGCGGCAGCCAGCGGTCTTGCCGGCATACATTTCGTTGCGCACCTGCCTCCGGAGAAGGCTGATTGGGATTTTCGCTCACAGGGATTCTCAAGCAGTCTGGTTGTAAGCACCCACCGTGTATACGTGATTTCGCCGCGCACGATGCTGGTACAAAATCGAAGGTACGTGCAGGCCGCGGACGCTCCCTATCGCAATTCCCTGGCCGGAAAGCAGATCGCCGAATGTGTAGTATCTCACTGGCTGTGGCGACGGGCGCGTCTACAGGCAGGTAAGTTCGCCGGGGTAAGACTGTATTCCCATGCTCTGCCGTACCTGCTGGATAATTGCATTACAGAGCCGGACGTTTACCCCTGTGTTAGTCCGAACTGGGACAACACGGCGCGCTCCGGCTTGCGCGGCCGGGTTCTCCATCATTCAACTCCTGAGCTGTTTCGCATTCATCTCAAGGACGCACTGCGGCTCATTGAGGGTCGCCGGCAGGAGCAGAAAATCATTTTCATCAAATCGTGGAACGAGTGGGCGGAAGGCAATTATCTGGAACCGGACCAGGAGTTCGGACACGATTATCTGAAAGTAATTCGCGAAGAGATTGCTTGGTCGCCCATTCGCTAGCAGAAAGAGCGGGACATCTTTCATGCCCCGCTCTTTCTGTTGGTTGAAATGCAATCTACCGCCAGTGACCTTCCTGCATCTCCCAGTGATCGCCGCGGTGGACCCACCTGTGGGCGACCCAACGCTGCCCTTCATGGGGCGGGCGCTCCCAGCGGCCGGGAGTCCAGACGTAGTGGTCGCCTTCCCAGCGGTGGTAGCCGTCGATCCACACGTATCCGCGATCGGGAGGCCGGCCGCGTTCTTCGTGCATGGGTGGCGGCGGTCCGATGCGAACCACAATCTGCGCAAATGAAGCCGCAGGGGAGAGAGTGAGAGCGAGCAACAGTGCCAGTGCTATCTTTTTCACGATGAATCAAATCTCCTGGGTTTGAGTTGCCGGAATCACGACCGCCTTCCGGCCTGCTGATGAATCAAACGTTGAGGGGCGAAATTAGTTGCGGTTGCCTCGGGAATCGCAACCATGTTCGTTGTACCACCCATGCTTTCCTTTCGGGTGTATAAAATTGCTCAGATCATTCTTTCGGCGTTTACGCCCCTTTGTCAATCTCCTCGGTCAGCGCCTCGGCTGCCGCGACGCAGGCCGCGCGGTCCACATCGAGGTGCGTGACCAAACGCATCGCGTCCGGCCCGACTGCGTTAGCCAGAATGCCGCGAGCCTTGAGCCGCGCCGACAGCTCCTCTGCCCTCAGCCCGCCCGTCAGCCGGAAGATCACGATGTTGGTCTCAACCGCATCGAGGTCAATCTCCACGCTGTCCATGCCGGCCAGCGCTTCGGCCAGCAGGCGGGCGTTGGCGTGGTCCTCGTGCAGCCGCTTCGGCCCCTGCTCCAACGCGATCAACCCCGCCGCCGCCAGAATACCCGCCTGCCGCATTCCGCCGCCCAACGCTTTTCGATAGATCCGCGCCTGCGCCATCAACTCCGCCGAGCCAACCAGCATCGACCCCACCGGCGCGCCCAGACCCTTCGACAAGCAGAACATCACCGTATCGAAGCCGCTGCTCAGCTCCCGCGCATCGACGCCCAGCGCCGTAGCCGCATTGAAGATGCGCGCCCCATCGAGATGCAAAGGCAGCTTGCGCTCCTTCGCCCCGGCCCAAATCTCCCGCAACGCATCGAGGCGCGTACAGCGGCCGCCGGCCAGGTTGGCGGTGTTTTCAATCTCGATCAGTCCGGTAGCGGCGCGAAAGGCTCCGCGTGCATAGATCACCGGCTCAATCTGCTTCCAGGTCAACGTGCCGCTCTCGGCATGGACGGCGCGAATCAGGCAGCCGGAGAAGACCGCTGTCGTGGCCATCTCATAGTCCAGAATGTGCGCCCGCGACTCGGCGATCACCTCCTGGCCGGGCTGGGTGTGCAGTCGGATCGCGATCTGGTTGCCCATGGTGCCGGTAGGCACAAAGAGCGCCGCCTCGCGGCCAAAGCGCTCCGCCGCGCGCCGCTCCAGAAGGTTCACGGTAGGGTCCTCGCCGTAAACGTCGTCGCCTACCTCAGCCGCGGCCATCGCCGCGCGCATCTCCACGGAGGGCCGTGTCACTGTATCCGAACGCAGATCGATGATGGTTGCCATTGGCTTCTGCCTTTCTTTGTCTTTAGATTGCCAGGATTGAACTGGGGTTAGTTCATCGTTTCCCACCCTGGCCGCAAAAACAAGAACGCAACGAGGGATGGGCACCCTGTGGTTATTCCCTATTCCCTATTCCCTATTCCCTGCTTCTAAGGTATCTGCGCCATGGGCAGCTCCAGCACCGGCGTCCGCTTGCCGTCCTTCACCGCGTAGGCCCACAAGCCGTGAAAGTTCTGCCGCAGCCCCGGTTGCGCCTTGAGCACTGTGGTCAGCACGGCAATCGCCTCGGTGCGCACGGCGGCCGGGTCGGTCACTCCGGTCGATTCGTAGACCACGCCCAGGTCGGCGTGCAGCAGCGTCAGGTCGAGGTGAATGGTGTTGATCTTCCACGCGCGCGGCCCATCCGGGAGCGTCATAGGGAAGGCCACTTGCGGAGAATTCTTGAGCGCCGTCTGCTCGCCGCCAAGTTTATCCAGATTCGGCGAGGAGAGAATATCCACCGGTAGCAGCAGCGCGCGGGCCATATCGTAGGCGTACCAGGCGGCCCAGAACTGGTTGTCTCTGGCCAGCTCGCGGGCGCGCGTCCACCACCAGACGCCGTCGTGGCCTTCAATGGCGCCCGGACGCACGGTCAGGCCACCCAGCTTCCATCCATTGGCGGGGCCGTCCCAGGCCAGGATCAGGCCCAACTGGCCGGCGGAGGGCGCTCCGGCGGCGTCGGCCAGCACCAGGGCGTAGCGGCCCGGCGGCAGCGCACGCATGGTCAGCGTCACGGTCAGCGAACCGCTGGCGCTGGTGCAGAAGAACTGCGAGTCGGCGGGCGCGGCCAGGCTGGTTGCGTCCAGCAGGTAGAGGCTGCGCAGTTGCACCTGCCCGCCCTTCATCAGCGACGCGCCCGCCTGCGCCTCGGTGCTGATGCCCTCCCAGTCAGCTGCCACCGCGGGCAGCAGTGCTGCCTTCAACGCGGCCAAATCCTGTTGCGCAACGGCCATGGCCAGCCGTTCGCCGGCCGCGGAGAGCGCATCGCGGTCCTGCGGCTGCAACTCGGCCTGCGTGGTGCAACTGGCCGCGCGCAGCGGCCGGGCTGCCGCCAGTAGCAAAACTGATCCTGCCGTCACGGTCCAAATCCCCGTTCGAACTCCCCGCCAGAGGCGCATCCGCTGCCCTCTCTCTCTGACCGGCATCGCAATTGTGAGCCTTCGCCGGTCACTGCTAGTCTAGTACAGTCAAACGTTCAGCAGAGGATTCGCATGTAGGGCACAACTCCGATTAAAGACGGAAATCGCCTTGAAAAGACGGGTCTGCGATTTCCCGAACGGCTTCTGGGACCCGCTCCCGGACTCGCAGCTCATCCTGTTGCGCAGAGCCATTCACCTAAACCCGCCGCTTGTCTCATCCTCGCCGGAGCGATTGTGAGCGCCTGCGGGCCGCTGGTAGTCTAGTACAGTAGAGCGGCAACGGAAGACCGCCTGCGAGCAAGGACCGGCTTTCATGCGCACCCTCAACCCGCACAACTCGCCGCTTTCGCCTGGGGTTCGCGAGCTTCGTGTCTTCGCGCCGCTGGCGCTATTGGCCGCGGCGCTCTGCGGGGCGCAGATGCTGCACGCGCAGACGCCGGCCGCTGCTGTTCAACCCGCCAAACCTCACAAGGCGGCACATCCGCAAAAGCGGCCCGTCGTCAAAGCTGCAACTCCAGCTCCGGCGCCTACGCCTGCTCCCGTTGCGGCAACACCGCCCGTGCCTGAACTTCCAAAGTGGCCGGCCGATGAGAATCCGGCAAAGGCCGCGATCACCTGGGACAGCCAGGGCCTGCGCATCGACGCCGACAACTCCAGCCTGGAAGAGATTCTGATGGAAGTGGCCACCCTGACCGGCGCAAAGCTGGAAGGATTCGACGCCGACCAGCGCGTCTTTGGCGCTTATGGCCCCGGACCTGCGCGCGATGTGCTCAGCCAGCTTCTGCTCGGCTCCGGCTACAACGTAGTGATGATCGGAGACCAGGGCCAGGGAACTCCGCGCAGGATCGTGCTCAGTTCCCGCCACGCCGTAGCCGCGACGACAGCCGCCAATCCCGCCCCAGCCAGTAGCGATGAGGATGCAGACCCGGATGAGCAGCCGCAGCAGATGCCGCAGAACCCGCCGCCCCTTCGCCCCAACTTCCCGCCCGGCGGACGTACTCCCCAGCCGATGCGTATGCCGCCGGGGCAGCCGCAACCGCAGCCGCCGCAATACTAGGGATCAGGGACTAAGGGATTAGGATTTATTCACAGCCCTCGCGCCACTTCCGGCTGGGGCTTAACGGCCGCGGGGCGCGGCTGGGGCCGCATCAGGGCAAAGCCCGCGCGCAGGATTCCGTATGCCGCCAGGATGCTGAAGGCTATGGAGCCAACCGACGCCGCAATCAACATTGTTAAATTCAAAAGATCCGTCATTTTTTGCTTTCGTACACTTTCCTTATGGCATGAACCGCGTTGCGTTCTCTCTCAGGTCACCCCAAAAACCGTCTGGACTCGCCCTGGAATCGCACTCTTCGATTGTCGCAGAAAACCCGCTGCGTTTGTCTGCTTGCTATTGACCAATGGAATACCCTCAAGGTTGCATTCATGTTAAAGGCGATTGCGCGGCGTTGAATCGCCCGCCGCTGGCCGTTTTCCGTGGCAGAGTGCGGCGGCTCTCCGCAATCGGCGATAATATCTCTACGCATTGGAAGGAGAATCCCCCATGCCTGAAGCAACGATTGCCCAAAAGAGTCCCTATCCCGTCGAGGTCGAAGCCGGCAAGAGCTATTACTGGTGTGCCTGCGGCCGCAGCGCAGGCCAGCCCTTCTGCGACGGCAGCCACAAGGGCAGCGGTTTTACGCCGGTAAAGTTCGAGGCCGCTGAAACAAAGACCGTTTACTTCTGCGGCTGCAAGCACACCGCCAACCCCGTTCTCTGCGACGGAAGCCATCACCAGCTTTAGCGCACTGACAATTGCATTGCGAAACAACAAGAGGAGTGAAAAAGTGAAAGAGTGAAAGAGTGAAATGAGAATCGAGCAGTCTTGCACCGTTCACTTCTTCACTATTTCACTTCTTCACTTCTTCACTATCAAGCACTCACAACACTAGGCTTCAACTTTTATCCATGCCCATCTCACACATCACGGTACGCGGGGCGCGCCAGCACAATCTGCGCGACATCAACGTGCGCATCCCGCGCAACACCCTCACGGTGGTCACGGGCCTCAGCGGCTCGGGCAAGAGCTCGCTGGCCTTCGACACGATCTACGCAGAGGGGCAGCGGCGCTATGTGGAGACGCTCTCCGCCTACGCGCGGCAGTTCCTCGACCAGATTGAGCGGCCCGACGTGGACTCGATTGAGGGACTCAGCCCGGCCATCTCCATTGAACAGAAGACGACCAGCCGCAGCCCCCGCTCCACCGTGGGCACGATCACGGAGATTTACGATTACCTGCGCCTGCTCTACGCCTCGGTTGGCGCTCCCCATTGCCCCAACTGCGGCCGTCCCATCTCGCGCCAGACTCCCGATCAGATTGTGCAGCGCATACTCGAACTCGGCTTCGGCGAGCGCGTCACCGTGATGGCGCCCATCGTGCGCGGGCGCAAGGGCGAATTTAAAGAGATGCTCGACCAGCTCGACCGGCAGGGCTTCCGCGCGCGCGTGGACGGCGAGATCATGGACCTCTCCGAGCCGGTTCCGCTCGACCGCCGCAAGAACCACACCATCGAAGCGGTGATCGACCGCATCCTGCTGAAGAATCCGCCAGTCCCCACGACGATTCCTGCGGCAACGCCGCTCGCCGCCGGCAAGCTCGGGGCCCCCACGGACAGGTCTTCGTCTGTGGGGTCGAAGCTCGGGGCCCCCACGGACAGGTCTTCGTTCGTGGGGTCGAAACCCTCCGCCGAAAAGCGCCTCGACGCGGCCGTGGCCAAGGCGCTGCAACTGGCCAACGGCCTGGTGCTGGTGGCCGTTACAGGCAGCGAGGAGCAGTTGTTCTCCGCCTCCATGGCCTGCCCCGACTGCGGCCTCGATGTGCCCAAGCTGGAGCCGCGCAGCTTCAGCTTCAACTCCGCCTTCGGCGCTTGCCCCGAGTGCCACGGCCTGGGCTCGCTCTATGATTTGGATCCCGCCAAGATCATCACCGACTGGTCGAAGCCGCTGCTCGACGGTCTCGGCCCTGGGTCCACCTCGCAGTATCTGATCAGGCTTGTTCATCTGGCCGCCGACCGCTACAAGATCGACCTGAAAACCCCCTTCGAAGAGCTGCCGGTCAAACAGCAGCACATTCTGGTCTATGGCCCGCCCAAAGGCGAGGCTCCGCGCACCGGCTTTCACGGCATTCTCAGCTTTTTGCGTGACAGTATCGAAGAGGCGCGCAGCGATTCCTATCGCGAATCGATGATGGCCTACATGTCGGCGACGCCCTGCCCGGTCTGCCGCGGCAAGCGCCTGCGCCCTGAGTCGCTGGCGGTCAGGATCGGCGGCCTCTCCATCGCCGACTTCACCGCGCTGCCGCTCAACCGCGCGCTCTCGGCGGCGATCAACCTGAGTTTCACGGCGCGCGAGTCGCTCATTGCCGAGCGCCTGCGCCGCGAGATCGCCGAGCGGCTGGAGTTCCTCTGCGCCGTCGGTCTTACCTACCTCTCGCTGGACCGCAACGCCACCTCGCTCAGCGGCGGCGAGGGCCAGCGCATTCGCCTCGCCACGCAGATCGGCTCGCGGCTGCGCGGCGTGCTTTATGTTCTGGACGAGCCTTCCATCGGCCTGCATCAGCGCGACAATAACCGGCTGATTCAGGCTCTGGAAAGGCTGCGCGACCTGGGCAACACGGTGCTGGTCGTCGAGCACGATGAAGAGACGATTCGCCACGCCGATTACGTGCTTGATCTCGGTCCCGGCGCGGGCCGCCTGGGCGGCCAGGTGGTAGCGCAGGGCACGCCGGCAGAGATCATGGCCTGCCCCGAGTCGCTCACCGGACGCTATCTCAGCGGCGCGGCGCCCATGCTGCAACGCGCCAAGCCGCGCCCCCTCACCGGCAAGTGGCTCACCGTCAGTGGCGCGCGCGAGCACAATTTGCAGGACATCAATATTCGCATCCCGCTGGGCGTGATGACCGTGGTCACCGGCGTCAGTGGCTCCGGCAAGAGTACGCTGGTGAATGACATCCTTTACCGCTCGCTGGCGCAGACCATCTACGGCTCGCGCGAGGAGCCGGGCGCGCACGAATCGCTCTCGGGCGCGGAGCAGATCGACAAAGTGGTTCGCATCGACCAATCGCCCATCGGCCGCACGCCGCGCTCCAATCCGGCCACCTACACGCAGGTCTTCGCGCCGATTCGAGATTTATTTGCAATGCTGCCCGAAGCCCGTGAGCGCGGCTACAAGCCGGGGCGCTTCAGCTTCAACGTCGGCGGAGGCCGCTGCGAGGCCTGCCAGGGCGACGGCCAGCGACGCATCGAGATGAACTTCATGCCCGACGTTTATGTGCAGTGCGAGGTCTGCAACGGACGCCGTTACAACCAGGAGACGCTGGCCGTAAAGTTCAAGGGACACTCCATCGCCGACGTTCTGGAGCTGACCATCGAAGACGCGCTCACCGTGCTGACCGACGTGCCACAGGTGCGCCAGAAGCTGCAAACCCTGGTGGACGTGGGCCTGGGTTACGTGCATCTCGGCCAGAGCGCCACCACGCTCTCTGGCGGCGAGGCGCAGCGCATGAAGCTGGCGCGGGAGCTGAGTAAGCGGCAGACCGGCCGGACACTTTATCTGCTCGACGAGCCAACCACCGGCCTGCACTTCGACGACGTGCGCAAGCTGCTCGAAGTTCTCCACCGCCTCGCCGACCTGGGCAACACGGTGATCATCATCGAGCACAACCTGGACGTGATCCGCAACGCCGACTGGATTTTCGATCTCGGCCCGGAAGGCGGCGAAGACGGCGGCCGCGTGGTGGCAGAGGGCCGGCCCGCGAAGATTGCGGCAACGAACGCTTCCTATACCGGCCAGTTCCTCAAACGCTATTACACCTCCGCCAACGGAAGACTTGAAGCGGCCGAACCTGACGAGCCATTAGACCTCCGTGCCCCTGTCATCCTGAGCGAAGCGGAGCGTAGTCGAAGGACCGGCGTTTCGCTGTTAGCGGAAAGGGTGGGAGACCAAGAACCCGAACCGGCTTCCACACGACCAAAGCCGGACAAGCGCACAGCCGCGACAAAGACCGCCAAAAAGAAAGCCTATTCCCGCAGAAAGAAGACGGTGCTGCCATGAGCGACCAGGAAGACTCCACCTACGAGCCGGAAGAGTACCCAATGCCCGCGACAGATCCGGGCGCCCCAGCATCCGATTCTGTGACCTGGGAGTCCACTGCTCCCTGCGCTCCGCCTGCCGATCAAATTCAGTACTGGCCGCAGCCTGTCGCCGTTCCGCCCCAGCGCATTCCGCATCTCGGCCATCTCGTTCTGCTGGCGGCCTTTGGCGCCATCGGGTTCGTCTGCGCGACGGTGCTGATGATGATTGCCCTGCACTTCCATCTCTTTAGCGTCGTAACCATGGAAAAGGCCGCCACAGATGTTCACTACATTCTGGGCAGCGAGGCGGTCATCTATCTCATTACCTTTGTCCTCAGCTTTCTTGTTTTTCCGCTTTTTTGGAAGCAGAGCTTCTTTACCGGAATCCACTGGCGCGGCGAGACGGCGCTGCGGCTCTCCTGGCGGCTGCCCGCCCTCGCCCTGGGCTGCTTCGCGCTGGCCCTGATCGACGATCAACTGCTGCCCGGGCCAAAAAACACGCCAATCGACGAAATATTTCGCACTCCCGGCGCCGCATGGATGATGTTCGCCTTCGGAGTCACGCTCGCGCCCTTCTTTGAGGAGATCGCCTTCCGCGGCTTCCTGCTGCCCGCCCTCGCCACCTCCTGTGACTGGATTGGCGAACGCTTCACGCACGCGCGCCCTCGTCCGCTCGACGAAGATGGCCATCCCCAATGGTCCATCGCCGCCATGGTGATCGCCTCCATCTTCACCAGCCTGCCCTTTGCCCTGATGCACGGCGAGCAGACCGGCCATTCGCTCGGACCGCTTCTCCTGCTGATCGTGGTCAGCCTGATTCTCTGCGCGGTGCGGCTCAAAACGCGCTCTCTCGCCGCCAGCACGCTGCTCCATGCCTGCTACAACTTCCTGATCTTCTCCTCCATGTTGGTGGGCACCGGAGGATTCCGGCATCTCGACAAGCTATAAGAAACCGGGCTGGTTATTATTTTGAGTCGTCCCAAAGCTGTGAATCTTTCCGCTTGCGCTTTCAAAGTCAAAGCACGTAATATTGTGCTACACGGGAATCTGTGCCTATATGAAATCGAACGTCACTTTAAAAATTGAAGAAGATTTACTGCGCGAAGCCCGTGTTCTTGCTGCGGAAGAAGGCTCTTCCATCAGCGCTCTGCTCGCCGACCGGCTGGAGCAGGCTGTCCACCAGCGCAAAGGATACGACCAGGCGCGCCGCAATGCCGTAGCCCGGCTGCGGTCGGGCTTTGACTTGCGCTGGACTCCAATCCGCTCACGGGGAGAACTTCATGAGCGGTAAGTGCTTCGTGGATACCGACATTCTGGTTTACGCGCATGACCGCTCCGCCGGAGCCAAACATCTGCGCGCGCAGATGCTGATGGAGCAGCTTTGGACCTCCGGATGGGGTGTATTGAGCACACAGGTTCTTGAAGAGCTGTGTATTCATCTCTGCCGCAACTCCGGCAATCCCCTGCCCATCGAGGAAGTCTGCCCGCTGATTCGCGATTACTCCACCTGGGAGGTGGTTGCCAATACTCCCGCCTCGGTCCAGGAAGCGCTGGAGATCGTGATGCGCCACAAGGTTCCCTTTTGGGATGCCCTGATCCTTGAGGCCGCCGAGCGCGCCGGCGCATCCATCCTATACTCCGAGCATATGGCGACAACACAGCGCTATGGAGCGATTCAGGTGGTGAATCCGCTGGTCGAGCCGCCTGCTTCGGGCGCGGGATCGCCCGGTAAGAAGTAAGGCCTTACTACCGTAATGTGCCATCCGTCATCAACTACCGCCTTCGCAATCTGACATACTTGGAGCCAGCTCCAGCACTGCTTGAGAAGGAACTTTTTGCTCCGTCTTCATGCATTTATTTGGGCTAACCGCCTCGCCAGGAATTGGGTCTAATGTTAATGATCCGCGGCGATAAGGCGTTCAGAGAGCTGGCTGATCAGGCTCGACGGGGACACTGCCCAGGTGCAAAGAATGGATATCATTGATGTTAAGATATTTTGGAACGTATACCAGGAATTCTGAACGCCAGTGTTTGGCCGTCAGCCCGTCCGTGCTGGCAGCAAGAACAAATCGATTGACAATCGCATACAAGTATAGTAGTTATTCCTATAGAAGTAGGAGATCGGAATGTCTGAGCCGCGATTATCAAGACTTGAATATCAGGTTATGGAGGCGCTTTGGGCAAAAAGCGACTCCTCGATCCGCGAAATTCAGGAGTCGTTCCCGGAGAAGCGAAAACCAGCCTACACGACCATCCAGACTACCGTGTACAGAATGGAAGCGAAGGGGGTCGTGGAGCGCGTGAAGAAAGTCGGCAACTTCCACATTTTCGCTCCTACCATCTCGCGCGATTCGGCCCAGCGAAGGCTCATCGACGATCTGCTGGCCATCTTCGGAGGACGCTCACAGCCTGTCATGGCGCACCTGATCGAGTCGGGCAAGCTTTCTCTTGAAGATGTAAAGGATGCGGAGAGAGCGCTGCGAACTCTTTCCCGCAAGGAGAAGCAGCCATGATGCTTCCGGCATTCTGGAACGATACCTGGACCGCGGCCCTGGCCAACCATCTCTGGCAATCGACCGCCGTTACCGGGATTGCATGGCTGCTCGCGCTCAGCCTTCGCAAGAATCATGCCCGGATGCGCTATTGGGTGTGGATGATTGCCTCGGTCAAATACCTGATCCCGTTCTCTCTTCTCATCGCTGCCGGAGAATCGCTGCGCTCGGCGTTCGCCACTCCGATTCAAAGGCCGGTGCTGGCTGCCGCGATGGAACAGATCGCTTTGCCCTTTTCGCTGGCCGCATCGCCTGCCGCCGTTCCTTATACCGGCGCAGCGCCCGAGACGGCCGCGGCCGCCTCGCGACTGGGCAATCTGTGGCCCGTGATTCTGCTTGCGATCTGGATGTGCGGCTTTCTTTTTGTTGTGTTCTCGTGGGTGCGCGGGTGGTTGCGGATCCGTGCCTCTGTCCGCTTATCTTCGCGCACGGCATTGTTGGCCGAGGTGCCGGTTCTCTCTTCGCCGTTGCTGCTCGAGCCCGGCGTCTTCGGCATCTTCCGCCCCGTTCTGCTGCTGCCGCAGGGCATTGACGATCGCCTCAGCCCGGCGCAGCTCGACGCCATCATCGCCCATGAGATCTGCCACCTCCGCCGGCGCGACAATCTCACCGCCGCTATCCACATGGTGGTGGAAGCGCTCTTCTGGTTCCATCCCGCGGTGTGGTGGATCAAGACGCGGCTCCTGGAGGAGCGCGAACTGGCCTGCGACGAGATCGTTCTGCGCTCTGGAAACGAGGCGGAGGTATACGCCGAGAGCATCCTGAACGTCTGCAAATTCTGCATCGAGTCGCCGCTGGCCTGCGTCGCGGGCGTTGCCGGATCGGACCTCAAAGGCCGTATTGTCCGCATCATGACCGGAAAAGCGGCGAGCAATCTCGGTCCCGGCCGAAAGCTGCTGCTGGCGATGGCGGCAACGGTAGCCATCTCCATCCCCGTTGTCTTCGGCTTGGTGCACATCAAGCAAGCCGATGCTCTTACTCCGGCGCAAGGGCTCGCAGGCATCTGGCAGTGCACGCTTCACGCCGGCCTCGACCTGCGCGGGGTCATCGAGATTTCCAAGGCGAAGAATGGCGAGTACAACGGTATCTTTCACGCCATCGACCAGACCTCAGCCCCTTTTCCGGTTACCAGGATCACGCTGGATGGCGCGGCCGTGAAGATTTCCTTTGCTGAGTTTGGCGCCGTCTTCGAGGGCAAACTAAGTCCGGATGGAATGTTGATGGCTGGAACTTTGAAACAGCTCTCTTTTGTGCATCCTTTAACTCTCAGTCGCGTGACGCCCCAGACGGCCTGGGAGATTCCCAAGCCGCAGCCGCAGATGGCCGCCGGTGCCGATCCCGGTATCGTGACTGCCACCATCACACCCAGCCAGCCGGAGGAGCCGGGCAAAGGCATCATTGTTCGAATGGGCCATATTCGTGCAGCGAATACAACTCTGAGCGACCTCATTACCTATGCTTACGAAATTCATCCCAAGCAGCTTGCCGGCGCCCCGGCCTGGGTGAATCAAGACAGATTCGACATTAACGCAACGTATAGCGGCGAAGGCGAGCCCAGTCCCAGTCAAATTCAGAGCATGGTTCAAAAGTTGCTTGGCAGGCGCTTCAAGCTCAGCGTTCATGGCGACAAGAAAGAGCTTCCTGTCTATGCACTGAGCAAGGCCGGTAGCAGCGCAAAAATTGTCAGGAGCGCGGAAGGCCCGGATCAGACGACGGATTTACACTTTCAGGATCTGGGCAAGCTGAAAGTCAACAATGGATCCATGCAAGATTTTGTCTCTGTCATGCAATTCAACGTACTCGACCGCCCGCTTCTCGATCGGACCGGGATCGCGGGAAAATATGACTTCACCCTCAACTGGACGCCCGACGAATCCCAGTTTCGCAGTTGGGGCGCGACGATTCCGCATCCAACCGCTAGCATCAACCAACCGCCGCCGCTCACCGCCGCAATCCAGGGACAGTTAGGACTCAAACTCGACTCTACGGTGGCTTCTGTTGAGATTCTCGTCATCGACCATGTTGAGAAACCGGTAGATGACAATTAGTTCGAAGTTAGGAGTCAACAGATGGCCAGCCTTCTCTATTCATGTCGATATGGTTCCAATGACAAACAGGGAGAAGCCGTGTTCAAAATGGGCGGTGTTGTATGCATAAAAATGTATCTGAGCGCCAGATCATCATCATAAGTCTGCTGGCTTTGTTTGTTTTTGCGGCAGCGGTTCCGTGGGCTTGCGGACAGGCGGCAACACAACCCCTGAATCCCGGAGTTGAATCGCCGCAGAGTGCCGATCAGGTCTATCTCGATCTTGTAGTTGCAGACAAGAACGACAGGCCCGTTCTCGACCTGAAGCCGAGCGAGATTGCGGTCACCGACGGCGATTCTCCGGTCAAGCTCAACAATCTTAGCCTTGTGACCGGCAAACAGAACCGCGAACATCTGATCACGCTGGTTTTTGACCGGCCGAGCCCCACTGCCGGTACAAGCAAGGAAACGGATCCTGCCATCGCGAAGAACGCGCGCGAGGCCGCGGCGAAGATTCTCAAGATGATCCCCGAGAACAGCTTTTCTATTTCCGTACTGAATGTCGATGGACAGCTCCACGTCCAGCATGGGTTTACCTCGGATCGCAAAGCGCTTGAGCAGGCCGTACATACAGCCACCGAGCCGTTGAAACCCGGGAGCGGCGGCACTATTAGTCCGCAGGAAAAGCAATTGATCGCTCTGGCGATGTCCGGCGTCGATTCATCGGGAAACGCTATAAACCCCAAAGATCGATCTCTGCTGCAGGCGCTGAATTCCGCGCTCAAGAACTCCGGCCGGATTGCCCAGGATCAGCATCTCCGGCCCTCCCTGGCAGCCTTATTGGCCTTGGCCCAGGCGGAGCATCCGCTCACGCAAAGAAAAGCGGTGATCTATTTCACCTCCTTGCAGGACCGGCAGGTCGATTCACAGGCCAGGGATGCGATTAAATCCATCATCGGCGCGGCGGATCTGGCCCGTGTGATCCTCTATGTCGTCGACCTGAATTCCCTCGATCGCACGGGAGCGCGGATAAGCGCGCAGGGCTTGCTGCATGCCGGCAATGGCCAGGATTCCGCCGACAAAGAATCGAACAATAATGATATGCAGCAATTGGCTGAGGGTACGGGCGGCAGTTACATAACCGCGAACCAGATGCAGAAGTCGCTGGAAGGAATGATCCGGGACCTGACAACGTATTACGAGGCTTCCTATCCTTCCCCACCAAAGGATTTCGACGGGAAGTTCCGTCCGATTGCCGTCAAGCCGCTCCGGGCCGGACTCACGATACGCACGCAGACGGGCTTTATTGCGTTGCCTACGCTCGCTGCCGGCGGCGCCGCTCCAGAGCCATTCGAGCTGCCGTTGCTGACAATACTCAACAGAGAGCAGTTGCCTTCCGATCTGGCCTTCCATGCCGCGATCCTGCACATGGGTGAAAGGCCCGAGGGGAATGTTTATACGCTGGCCATCGAGACGCCGATCTCCAGTCTGGAAATTCGAGAAGACTCCATCACAAACCTCGATTCAGTAAGCCTGTCGATCGAAGCCGATATCAAAGACAAGACAGGCACGGTCGTCGAGCGCTTCAGTTCGAATATTCCACGCCGTGGAATCATCAAAAACAATGAAAAATTAAAAAACGGAGCTATCACATTTCAGCGTCATTTTTCCGCTCCCCCCGGCCAATACGTACTGGAAGCGGCCATTCTGGACCACAACAGCGGCAAAGCCGGCGCGCAGCGCATTGCCTTCGAAATTCCCGGCGCATCCGGCGTGCCCTCGTTGAGCAACATGGTTCTTGTGCGCCAGACGGATCCAGTTCATGCCGGCGACGACCCCCTGGAACCGCTTCGCTATGAAAACAGTAAACTGACGCCCAATCTCTCCGGGCAGTTGCCTCCCGGTGTCAAAGACGTTTCGCTCTTCTTCACCGCTCACTCCGACCCCAGCGCCCCTGAAGCCCCCACGCTTAGTATCCGGGTCTACCGCGATGGCAAAGCGCTGGGCGGTGAGCCGATGATCAACCGGCAAGCCAGCGGAGCGGAATATTCTTCCTACCTGACCAGCTTCTCAATCAATCCGCCCATGAATGGCATGTACGAGGTGAAGGCTACCCTGAAACAAGGCGAAAAGATCGCGGAAACCGGCGTCTTCTTCACGATGATGGGAGTCAGTGCGGCCTCGGAGGTCGATCCATCTCTTCCGGATCACTCGTCTCATGCCGTCGGCCCACTGGTCATCACCTTTCCCTCCAACCCCGTTCAGAAACCATCGCCGGACGAACTAAAGTCCATCCTCGCGGATGCGACAGCATATGCAATGGAATACCGGGCCTCGCTGCCCAACCTGATGTGCGAACAGGTGACCAGCCGTTCCGTCAATCAGAAAGGCACGAGTGAATGGAATCACAAGGATAAATTCACGGAACTCCTGACGTATGTGAATCATCAGGAAGACCGAATCATGCTGGAACTGGAGCTCAACGGTTCCAAGAGCCACGACTACACCGGAGACACGCGAGGAGTGCTGACGGTCGGAGAGTTCGGCGCGGCGATTTCAGGCGTCTTCCGGCCCTCGTCGATGGCCGATTTTCAATGGAAGGAAACCGGCGCGTTGGGGGACGGGTCAGTACAGGTATTCGACTATCGCGTGGAACTGAAAAACTCCTCCTTCCATCTCCGGATGAGTCCTACGGATGTAGTAACGGCCGGCTACCACGGCCAGGTATTCATCGACAGCGCAACCCGGGCGGTTCGCCGCATTACCCAGGTAGTGGACGATGTACCGAAAAAGTTCCCCTTCAAGGCGGCTTCGGTGAGCGTGGACTATGACTATGTCCTGATCAACAAACACGATTACCTGCTGCCGGTCGGCGCGCAAGTCATCCTCAAAAAGGG
>Ga0326727_10009067_pt1 | contig 24784 bp, 19 predicted proteins | sample MB2enrmetagenome_FD_207643 | JGI IMG/M metagenome (GOLD analysis project Ga0326727, IMG submission 207643) | Lab enriched peat soil microbial communities from McLean, Ithaca, NY, United States - MB29MY | ecosystem: Environmental > Terrestrial > Soil > Wetlands > Peat | place: USA: New York... | reverse complement strand
AATACGGCTGCGGAGCAATAATCGGTTGAGCCATGGAAAACTCCGTTTGCAATGATTACTTCTTCACTTCTTCGCTGCCTTCTTCACTTATTCACTTCTTCACTCGTTCACTGCCTTTTTCACTCGTTCACTGCCTTTCTCACTCGTTCACTGCCTTTCTCACACTCCCGCCCCCAACTTCTCCGGACCGCCAAATGGCGTAATAATCGTGTACGCCCCCGTGCTTCCCCACGGCTTTACCTTCGCTTCGCACTGCCCCTCAAAAAGATAAAACGGCGCTGTCGAAGTCAATCCGTAAGAGATCAGTTTGAATTTGTTGGCCGGTATCGGTGTCTTCCACTTCGTCTGCACACCGCCTGAACTGGGCACCGTCAGCGTGATCTGCGGCCACTGGTCAAAGCTCAATGTCAGCGTCATTGGGGCCGTCGAGAGATAGGCAATGTTCATCTCCCGGATATGCTGCCAGCCCGGCATTCCATGTGAAGTAAATTCGCTCTGCCACTCCACCGTAGACTCCGGGAACGGCTGGTAAATCCACTTCACACCCCATTTTCTCCATTGCACTCCGTCCGTCGAAATTACCCGCATCGAATGAGCCAGAAAAGGAGGAGTAAACGTCAGCGGCTTGATGCTCTGGCCGTTGTAGGTAATGGGCGATTCATTCGGCGTGAAAACGCTCAAATCGTCCGAGCGTTCCACCTTCACTACTTTGGCAACGTTGAAAGTGTCTGCCTCCAGAATCATGCCCTGCACAAACTTCATGCCGCCGTAGCCACCATCATCCCAGTCGGTAGGCTGATCCTGAGTGGCTTCGGGTAAAAAGATAAAGTCCGGCTGCCACAGATCCAGAACGTTCCCGCCGCCTATCGGCCAGCTCAACGTGGTTCCCACATCAATCAGGTCGTTTCCATAGCCGGAGGTAAAGTCCACAATGTAGGGAAGCAAACTTCCCGTCCCCACCAGAGAAGTTGGAGAAAATCCGCTCAATGCCTGCGCGTATTGGTTTGCGTAAAGCGCCACGGCGATTGGGTTCGACACCGCCACCAGCGCCTTGATGAATACGTCTCCGACCCGCTTCCAGGCGCGCGCATCTCCCGCGTTCTGCACACCAGGAACCACCACCGCAGTCGCCGTTTCCGTATTCCCGCTTCCCAGCACACGCACACTTCCATCCGTGCATCCCGTCATCACCGTGTTCGTCTTCGGACCTTCTTCCAGCGCATGAACAGTGAACGGATGCTGCCCCACATCCACGCACCAGCCTTTGGCAATCGTGTCCAGCACCAGCGTTCGCGGTGTTCCCGTCGTGTCCTCGTAGTCGTAGTAGAGATAGCCGTTCGCGTAAGCGAGTTTCTGTGCGCTGGGCTTGGTATCGTCCGGCGGATAAATCGTAAATCCGGCCACGGTTATCGGTTCGGGTGTCACGCCTTCCCTCGGGAACAGGTTGTAAATGTCTCCGCAGAGGAATTGGTCTCCACCCCCGAAAGCGCACGAATAAATTCCGTCTTTGGCGCGGAAGAAAGCAATGCTGCCGCCGTCCGTGCAAAGGCAGGTAACAATATAAAGCCCACGATCGCTCGATGCCAGCACCAGGTTGAACGGACTGCCCGCCACGCCGCTCACCGTCGCCAGCGCGCTCGTGAATGTCGGATAGATCAGCCAACGCCGTTCCGTCGAAAACACCATCGCCAGGCCCGCCGTGATGCAGCCGTTCATCAGCGGCTCTGCCGGACTCGTCACGGGAATCTGGTTGGTCTGCGGAGCAGAATCCGGATTGTTCCCTTGCGTAAAGTACAGCGTTCCCGGATTCAACGTATCGCCCACCGCGAACATATATCCAACGTTGTCCGTCGGCCCCCAGAGATACGGCAACGCTCGCGCTGCGAGAATCGGCTCCGGTATCTCGTAGGCCAGATTCGTTCCGTCCGGCACCTGGTAAAGCGTCATCGAGGTAGTTGAGGTTGGCCGTGTAACCAGCGTGTAGGCCAGCGATGTTGGAGTGCCGATCAGCACCTCCGTTCCTGGTAGCCAGAGCGTGTTAAATTGGTCTCCTGAAATCCACGTAGCCACGCCTCCGGTTATGTCAATCACCCCGCTGCGCGGCAGATCAGTCACCGGAAATGGTTCATAGTTGCTGAATTGCAACAGCGGATTTGAGGCAGCGGCCGTATCGGAGAGTTCGTCCACAATCAACGAGTTGTAGACCACGCCTCCTATCGTCGGACCCATCCCGTCATTTGCTCCTGTAGCCACGTAGGTGAAGTTCAGCAATCCGGCGTCAATTCGGTAATAATCCACCTTGTCCACCTGTGGATCGCTGGTATAAGCCGAATAGACCGTGTTGGCTAACACTGGAGTTTGCTGCAGCGGAGACTCTGGCGAAGGATTCGACACCGCTCCGGTCAGCGAGTTGCGATAGACATAGCGGTATTGCACTCCGCTTCTTACTCCCACCGGCAACGGCGGAATCGTTGGTGAATTCGGCGAGGTCGAGGCGCACTGCAAAATCATCGTCGCCTGAGATTTGTCCCAGTAATCCCAATCAACTTCAACTTGGTAGGTGTTCGGACCCGATCCTCCAAAAGTCACGTCGAAGGTGGTCGTCTGCACGCCGTCGTTACCTGTCGTCTTGCCCAGGTTTCCTACAAACTGCAACGGCAGGGAGTTCACTACGGTGATTGTCTGGCCAAAATCTCCTGTCACTCCTGGACCAGACACCCATCCAGTTCCCGAACCCACCGATGCAGTCGCTCCGTTGCTGAAGCCGATCATCACGTCATCTTTCCACTGAACGGTGAATGAATAGGTTCCCGGCGCAGGCACAAACAGTGTGCCCACAATGCAGCAGTTGAAATCAAAATATCCTTCGGATTCGAGCTGCGGATCGAAGAGAGGAATTGTGCTTGCCACTGAACCGTCGGGATTCAAAACATCCCAGGCAATCACTTCGTCATTCGATGGTGCCTGCAAATCCCACGAGTTGTTGGTCGGTGATTTGTCAGGAACAGGATTGGTGATCGAACGAACCGAACCTGAACCCGTGTCGTTTGGGTTCTTCCAGATATACTGCGCCACGGGACCGGAATGCGGTGAGCCTCCCCCGGTTCCTGCGTAGAGTCCCGATACGCCCGGCTGCGAACCCCATACATACGCCGTCACCTCGCCCAGCGTCGAAATCACCGTCGCCACGGCGCTTGTTGTCACTGACCAACTGATGCTGTAACTTCCGCTGTTTAGAGAGAAATTGTTAGCTTCTGAATCAATGCCCACCTGAAGCTGTTCTGCGTTGGCCGGCACCGTCAGCGTTGTCCCACTGCCGATGGGAAAAACCAGCGTCTCGCTGGCCGTTGGCGGAATCACGTTTCCATCAATATCCGTAAACGCGCCCACCACAATCGTCGGGCTGGTAATGAATGCGCCCGGATAGCCACTGGAAGAGGGTCCCGCATCGCCCGGTCCGTGTGTCGCTCCGTTCACCGTAGCTGTTCCGGTAACAGTGAGCGTAATCGTCGCTCCGTACACCAGCGTTGGGCCGCCGCCGGTAATCACTACCGGCGCAGTTCCGTCACCTGCGTTCGTCTGTCCGTAATCGTAGTCGGGATTTACGCCTCCCACGTTGGTCCAGGGAATCGTGGTTGCTGGCAGATCATCAGTTCCGCTCACCGTGGATGAGGTAGTTGAAACCGTTGGTTCCACCTGCGGCTCCGCAATGCCGGTCTTGTAAATCAAGCCATCTGACCGTATTTTGGTCATGCCTGTACACGGGAACGAGACTGGATCGTTGTTGATCGCGTACTTCGTTGCGATTGTCACGGATTCCGATGAATCGCCGGTATACATCCACGGCTGGACGCTGGCGTTCGGCCGGAATGGACACAGAGAAATAGGATTTCCGCTCAAGCCAGATGCCACTTGGCTCGAATTCACGTAGACACTTCCCGCTGCGCCAATCACGCGCACATAACCGCCTGCCGGCCCGTCCGGTGTCGTGTCATTGAGCAGACGTGCGGTGTGGATCGGTGTCGGAAGTCCAGAGATAACCGGGGCGCTTGCCGTCGCACGGTCGGTAATCTGCATCTGCTTGTACGCCCGCACGTTTTGCAGATAGCCGTATTTCGTCGCCGGCAGGGCATCCAGCGGATGCACCGTATCGATGCCTCCGGGATCAAAGCGGATTCCGTTCGCGTCCCGTTTGTATGCCTGCGGATTCGCCATTTATCACCCCAAAAGAAAATGGCCCAAACCATTGCTGGCTTGAGCCATTGCTTCTTCGCCCAAAGGGCGGGGCATGTCGCTCGATGAATTCGTTCTACATTGGCATATTACCGCTAAATTTCATTTCCGGCGATTCCAATTTGTCTCCGCTTGACGTAGAACGCGAAATATACTATAAATGTCATCGTGATACGAAGTTTTAAAGATCGGGATACAGCCGAGCTGGCCCACATCGGCGCCAATCGGCGCTGGCAAAGCATTGAGAACGTAGCCAAACGAAAACTTGACCGGCTTGAAGTGGCTATTCGTTTAGAAGACTTGCGAGAGCCACCCGGAAATCAGTTGGAACCGTTGAAAGGACGGAGGGCCGGACAACACAGTATCCGCATCAATGACCAATTTCGGATTTGTTTCACATGGAAGGAGGATGGAGCGTATGAAGTCGAAATCATCGACTACCACGACGAACGGAAAGGTAAAAAGTAACATTCCGCTCGTGCGCCCTGCTCAAGGATGGGATTATCAGCGCGTAACCACATCGCCCGGAGAGATGCTTGAAGAAGAGTTCCTGAAACCGTTCGGCATAAGCCAGAATCAGCTTGCCTTGCACACATCTCTGCCTTCGTCGCACATCAATGCCATCGTGCGCGGCAAGCGCGCCATAACGCCCAACACTGCTTTGCGCTTTGCGCGTTTTTTCAATAACAGCCCCGAGTTCTGGCTCAATCTCCAGCAGTTGCACGACCTCACCAAAGCCAAACTCGCTCTCGCAGCCATCATCGAAGCCGAAGTGCGGGTCTTTCAGCCCAAGGCAGCATAATGCTATCGCCCCCCTCTCGGCCGTCTTCCTCCCTGCGTCACCTGCTGGCTCGCATTTCTTCCCGTCGCCGCCGTCGAGTATCGCTCCTGATTTCTGTCCTGCGCCTGGCCTCTCTGCACCAGAATGTCCGAGAAGCTCCCCATGCTCTTCAGCCGCGTATTTTCAGCCGAACAAGCCTGAATCGCGCGGCTTTCCAACTCCAGCGCAGCCTCAAACTCCGCTCCACCCATCTTGAAGCACGCTAGTGATTGCGCCAGATCAAGCACCACATCCCAGTTGCTTCTCGAAACCTGCACATAATCCGTGTCCAGCACCGGCACCGGAGCGTTTCCCAGCACCGTCAGGCCAATTCCCAATCCCACCGGCGCCGCCAAAAAGTCAATTCCGCCAATCACCAGAACCGGACCAAAACCCGTAGGATTGGAATCCCATTCCGGCGAATAGCGGTCCGTCGCGGCAATCGAGTCCATTGTTACCGCCTGTCCGTTCACCTTCCCCAGCATCGCCCAAGGCGTTTTTAGCAGCAGGTTCAACCCATCCTGGTAGCGCCGCAGACAATAGGCCGCCCGCTGTCGATCCGTAGCCTCGCTCTCTCTTCCCAGAAGATCGGCCAGCGCCCCCCACTCCAGCGCCCAGACAAAATCGTCTGGCACATTCAGCAAGGTTGGAGTCGGAGGAACAAAAGCCGTTCCGCTCTCTGAAACCACCGCTTCGTAAGTTCCCGGCACTCCCGGCGGAACATCCACCACCCAGGTCAAAGGCGGCTCTGAAGTGAGCATAAAGGTCTGCGGCGTTCCGCTCGGCGCCTGCCAGAAACCCGCTTCATAGAATTCCTGCGCCACCGTGTCGTCCCGATAAAGCGTTGTGGGCGATCCGCCCAGCGGCAGATAACGCACCCGCGCTACGTCGATTACGGTATCTGGAAGCGTTGTCATCCGCGTCCCTGGAGTCAAGCCAATTCCCGGCATCAAAACCTGATTGCAGTTCGATACCTGCAACATTTCGTCCCGCCGCCGTTGCAGCGCCTGAGAGAGATCGCTGATGCTGAACTGTGTTGTTCCTGTCCATACACCTCCGGTTGGCGGCTCTAGCAAGTGGTATTCCATCATGGTGTAGCTGTTTGTATCCGTCAGTGTGCGCATCCGCGGAGAGCCGGCCAGCAGGGCCAGAGAATTCCACAAATTCGATGAGCTATAAACAAAATCAGTTTTCCAGGTATAGGTAAGCGCATTGAACATTCGCAGCGCTTTGACGATATAAAGGCCGTTCTCCTCATCGGTCCAGTACACATTTCCACTGTCGGCCAGCCGTTCGGCCAGCTCCGCCCGCGCGGGCGCGAATTGCAACCAACTATAGCCTGCCACACCCGCCTCCGCATTCAGTTAGTAGCGCCGGTCTCCGCTGTAGCGCCGGCCTCCCGGCCGGGGTCCCCACGAATAGGTCTTCGTTCGTGGGGTGGTCGGCCGGGGTCCCCACGAATAGGTCTTCATTCGTGGGGTGGTCGACCGGCTGTGGCGCGGGCGTCCTCGCCCGCGCTAACTTCCCCTCTTCGTCGTCGCCTTTTTCTTTGCTCCCGCCTTCTTCTTTTTCAGCTTTGGTCCCGCCGCTTCGATATGCTGGGTCGCAATCCGCATCGCAGCCTGCCCATCTGGAGCGATAAAGGTGCGGCTGCTGTAGGTTGGGTTCTTTCCCGCCCCCCTGCTGCTTACGCGAATAATGAATCCGTTCTCCGCGCGCTCCATCGCCGTGTCTACGGCCCCGCCTCTCGACGGTGGCGTTGCCTGCGCTTTCATCTTTTTCTTCTTGGCCATTTCGTCACCCCTGAAGGAGAGCTAGTAGCTTTTCTTGGTCGCTTTCTTGCGGGCGCTCTTTCCGCCGTCCGTCTTCTTTAAGCCGCTTACGGCAATGTCGGGATACTTGCCATGCACCTTGCGCCGCACCGCAGACTTCTCCGCCGGCGACCCGTGCTGCGAAACACGAGCCAGCGCATTCCGTGCGTGTGCTTTGTCTTGAATTGGGTACCGGCCGCCCTTCAGCGCAAATGACTTCGCCGGCAACTTCTGGCGCTTCTTGTACGTCAACTTGGCCATCGCTCTTCCTCCTTTGGCTAAAAATAGAAACGGCTCAACCGTTTCTGGTTGAGCCATTGCTTGATCTCCGCATGGAGGGGCATGTCGCTCGATGTTCTTCAAACTGACTTGCTAACTTGCTTTCCGTGCGCCTTCTTTCCCTTTTTTCTCGGACCAATCTTTCCTTCCTTGCGCAAATAGCTCAACAAGATCGCCTTCGCCTGCTTCTTGTTGCGCACAATTTTTCCGCTCTTGCCGGAGTGCAGCTTGCGCGCTTTGAAATCCGCCATAATCTCACTCGCCGGCATAATCTCCCCCGCCCTATTTTTCCGCCCGCGCAATAAGCGCCAATTTTTCTAAAGCGCTATTGTGCGAATTCACCTGCCTCCGTTCATGTCACCTTTATGTCACCTTGTTCAGCCCCAGCAACTTGCTGATGACATCGCAAATAAAACTCAAAATGCGTGTTCCCAGGTTCATGCAACCTCCGCTAAACCAGCACAGCCCCGCTCAGCGATGGAATGCTTCTGGCCACAGAGTTCCACGCATCCTTGAAATCGGTGGCGGGCGTGTGATACCAATGCCGCTTGATAACCGTGCGGCCGACGTGCGGGTTTCCCAAAGAAGTAGCTTTGACCCCGGCTCTGTTACTCGATTGCGGAAGCGCAGCCAACACGGCTTCGATTCCGGCTACCAGCACATCGATCAAGGGGGAGTAAACCTCTGTCAGCGGAATCACCGCCGTGATCGCCACAATGGTGTTGAGGGCATCAATCACCAGTTGCACCGTGCTCCCTGTCTGCCACTGCTGCTCCGCTGCCATCAAAGCGCCAATGGCATTCTGCAGCGGTTCCAACCAGCTCGCTCCTGGCTCGGCCACGGCCAGCACCGCCGCCGCCTCTTTCAGAACCACATTGATTTCGTTGATGACTTCAGAGCCGGTACAGCCCTCCAGCATCGAGCTGCCGCCCAAACTTCCCGCTGCGGCCAGCAGCACCGAGCCCTTTCCAAATTCCCTGCGTGTCAATACCATGACTGCTCCTTTCAGCGGATCGCCGCCAAATCGGTTTCGAGCTGGCTGAGATTGAAGCCGTCCGGCGTTCCTTTCGCGCCAATCCAGTCGCGCGCGAGCAGCGCGTGCGCCTCGTCCACGTACTGGTTCCAGAACGCCACCGTCATTTTGTAGACCGAGCCCCAGGAGATAAACGTGAATGTTTCTGCGTCGTAGCCGCAAACAAAGACGCAGTGACCGCCGTCAATCCCGCCATCATCGGCAACCACGTCCCAGACCGGAGGAATGTTGTCCATGATGAAATTGGGCACATTCATCCCGATATACAAGCCGCCGAAGATGTAAATGGCCTGGCGAAGCTCGTCCAGATTCTGGACGGCCGGATCGGCAAATCCCAGCAGCTTATGGCCGTGAAAACTTGTGTTTCGCCAGTCCGTCAGCACATCCAGCTCCACGCCGCCATTGTCCGTGGAAGGATTGCCCGGCACGTAGCCGCACCACTCTTCGTAAGCGCTTAGAATGGCGCTGTCGGGCAACGTCAGTTCGGTTTCGGTGTTGGCAGTCCACACCTGCAAGGCGTGGCCGCAACCGGCACAGGTGCAGTCTCCGAGCGTGTCGTTGTGCATCATGCCCCAACTGGTAATGCCTTTGGTCCAACTGCAGGTAGCCGGCGCAGCGGGGAGGGTTGTCGTGAGATACCGCGTCAGCCGCAGTGTCCGGCTGTCAGTTTTTACGGCCTTGCGGCCCAGCTTCATCCTTGGAACTGCCATTTATTCCTCCACCTTCAAATCCGGTCCGGATATTCTTCTCCGCGCCACTTTCTGATCTCGCGCGCCATGCGCCTTACTGCCTGCAAATTCGGCTTCATCAGCCCAGCGTGAATAAGAGCAATCTCCGCGTCAGGCAGCGGTGTCCAATCCTGCTTCGGCCCAACCTGGATAACCTGTGGCTCTTCCATGCCGCTCTCCGCCGTAAAAACAAAAATGGCTCAAGCCGTTTCCGGCTTGAGCCATTGGTTGTTCCCAGCCTGTTACCGCAGACCGGGAGCCATGTATCTCGATTTCCCTTACATTCTAGCCCTATTCCTGCCCTTCACACCGCCTTTTTCACGGCCTCCGATACGGTGCCTACGGAGCGCCGTCGATCTGAACTGCTAGAGCGGTTGACGGGACGACAAGTGTGTTTTGGTTCTGCGCAGGTGTTCTTGCAGGTGTTGCTGTGCTCATCTGGTATACAAAGGGCATTACAGCCAAAAACGTACTCGGTGTACGGTTCGTACCCTGCTGGGCACTGAGGCTGCTTGATAGTAAGAGGTACGTCAACCATTTTAGGTTCAGGTGGTTTGTCAATGGCTTCACCCTCTTCCCTGCGCCGGTTGCGCCTTCAGCTCTTTTCGTATCAGTCTTTTCTTGGCGTCGTTCCTGGAGCCGGCGTATAAAGCCCTTCCAGAGAAATAATGGTTGCCACCAGCGCTGCCGCCGCCATGTGTTCCCACCCCGCTAGGCTAAAATCGAGATGGCCGCTTTGGTACTCCGAAACGATCTGTGTCCCCAAAGAGCCAAAGAAGACACCTTTGGCCGGAGCAAACCACGGCTCGCCGCGCACCGAGAGCCAACACGTTTTTAAAAAACTTCCGATCTCCGCCAAAAACTCCATAGCGCATCTCCTTTTCGTGTTTCTTATCCCACCGAAAAACTTCCGCAGTTCACTGCCTTTTTCACTGCCCTTGTTCACTTCTTTTTTCACTGCTTTTGTTCACTTCTTTTGTTCACTTCTTTTTTCACTTTTTCCTTCACTGTTTTCTTCACTTCTTCGCCCCATTCAAAATAAAGCCCACAAACCACCCAACCGATCCTCCAGCAATTGTGCAAACTGCGGCAATTCCCCCCACAAACGCCTTCCATCTCTCCAGCACTCCCACTCTTTTTACTAGATCAGGAAGATCCTGTGTCCGTTCTACCAGAAGAGAAAGTGTGGTCTGCACATCGGCCAATTTTTGGGTATGCTCCTCCAGTATTCTCGTCTGGGCTTGCTGCCGTTCTCTTGTCATCTCCTCGATGCGTTCGGCAAGCGCCCTCGCGCTTTGAAATTGACCCGAGTTTGTCCTGCGTTGTTCCACCTGGTTTTCCTCGTAGATCATTTCGTCCCAATTTCTCAGCGAATCCGCCGTCTCCCATCCACGGCAGAATTAAGCGCGTCCCACTCATCCCGCAGCTTTGCAAGATGAGTGAGACAGAACAGAAATTCACAGCCATCCAAAAATCCACTTGAAAAAGTCTTCAAGATCCCGCAACAACCGTTCCAGTAAGCCCGGTTGGGGTTGCGGGGACGTTGGGAATTGCAAGCTGAAAAATGTTGGACGGGCTGGATGGGCTCGTCCCCCCCGTCGCAAACGAATCCGTTACATACCAGCAATACGTGCTCCCAGCCGTGACCGTTGAATCCGTGTACGCCCCGGCCACCGCCGGCTGCGAATCCACCGCCGTCAGTTCTGTATAGCTTGCCCCTCCCGCGGCCGGGCAACTTGCACCCGCCGTGACCGTCGCCCGATAGACTTGCGCCGTGCATGGTGTCGCCGCAGTGCAGGAGACATCTGACCAGGTAAGGCTTACCGCTGGCGTGGTCTGTGAGCGGCCTACTGCCGCCGCCAGCACAATTAACGCAACAATCAAAATCCGTTTCATAACGCTCTCCTTTTCAGATCACGCTTCCTGTCAATCCCGTCGGCGCCGCCGGCGCCGTAGTCTCCTGAATCACTTGGTAAGTGGGCGCGTTTGTCACGTCGCCCGTCGTCTCAAGTTGTGCTGTCATTACGGGCTCAAAATCACTCAGCGGAATTAGTCTCTGGATACACGCCAGGTCCGTTGCGTTCCAGCGAGCATCGTTGGCCAAAATTGTAAATCCGGTTCCTCCGTTATCCGCCAAAATAATTCCATACTGCCTCATCGCTTTGAATAAAGCGGACGATTGCGGATGGCCTGAAGTGTCAACCAGACAAGGATTCGCAGCAGCAAGCGCCGTGTATGCCGCCGACGTAATGCGATAGATTTCTCCTGCCGGTCCAGTCATTGTGCATGAAGTCGGTGGGTTAAGTTGCGAAAGCGTGTGGTTGTCGTCCTCGTACCCGCCCGTGCATGAGCCAACCCCGGCGTGCGCCGCCGCTGGCCACACCTGATAAGCCAGCATGTGATTTGCTGTGAACCGCATGGGGTGCTGAATCCCGTTAGGCGAAAGCGCCTCATCCACCGTGGCCAGCATCGGGATCACTGGCAACCCTGCGGCGTCCGTGGTACTTCCATTGTCCATCTCCGGCATCGTCCAGGTGCCGAGGTTCCAAAAGTAATCGCCCGCGTTCTCCCACGCATTACTTGCGCCGTCAATATATTGGCCGTTGTACATCTCATACAACTGGCAAGAGTTTCCTCCCCCGGCAGAGACCAACGTAAGCGTATGCCCGTCACCGATATAATTGGTCGCATTCGAGTTGTTTGGCGTCCCCTCGATTGGGTTGTAAGCCGGAATCGGGCCTGAACTCCAATCGCCTCCCGGAGGCGCTCCACCGCCACCAATATCCGTCACAGGAACAAGCGCCCGGTTATACGGCACCACAATATAAGGAATTCCGCCCAACGGAACGTCATACAAAAATCTGATCGTCGAGGCTTGGTAACCGGAGTAGATTGGTGCCGCCGGCGACGTATCCACCGGCAGCGAATCCACTCTCTGGTTAAAGATCGAACCTGCCCAGGGAAGACAAGAGTTAAAGTAATTCCCGTTCACCGCAAACGTTACACCGGATAAACTCGCTACCGTGCCCAATGAATCCTGAATCGTGAAAGTTGGCGTGTAGTGGCCCGTCCCTCCCACATAGTTCGACGTGATGGCGCCTGTTGAAGCGTTCAGGTTCATTCCCTCTGGAATTGAGTAATTCCCCGCAGCAGTTGAATAAGAAAAACTGTACGGCGAGGTGCCTCCTGACGCCGACAGCGCGCACCCTCCATAAGCCGCCAACTGCGTCGCATTCAGCGCCGATCCGGTACAACTTCCAGCATTTCCGCTGAAACCTACTGCTGCCACGGTCAACGGCAACGCAGCCGTAGCGGTGTTGGATTGGCTATCCGTCATCTCAAAGACAAGCGTAGTCGCTGAAACCGCCGCCGTGGGCGTTCCGCTGATCACCCCAGTCGTACTCAGAGATAGTCCCGCAGGCAACGCGCCTGAAACCACGCTCCAGCTAAATGGCCCTACGCCGCCATAATTCCTCAATTGATTGCTATAATTCGACGTTTCGCTTCCGTAGACCTGGCCAACAAAACCTTCGGCCAGAGCCGTCGTCGAGATGGCCAACGCCGCTGGCGACAGATCAGAGAAGAAGGTGGCAGACACCGCGGCCCCTTCGCCCGTATTCGATGACCACGTTGGATTAACGCTTACGGCCGTCGTTTGCACCTGGTAGGCGCTTCCCGTCCCGCAAGCCACGCCATAGCACCCTCCGGCGTAAACCGCCGTCGTTGTGTCTACCACCGTCAGCGGTGTCACGGCCGGAGCGGTCGTGCTTCCCTCGGTCCAGGCGCTGCAACTTGCCACAAGCTCGTTTGGTTTGGCCGGAGTCATCGCGCCAGAAGTCAGAGGCGTTGCGCCCTGCGATTGGCTCTTCTGGTCCGGCCCGCTCGCCACTCCGCTAAAAGCCATCACTTCAAGCGTGGGAGAAAACGCGCCAAATGTAAAAGTATGGGAAGGCCCAACAGCCGGCCCAATTGTCACCCACATGCTCGTTACCACGTCACCGTCTTCGTTCTGTCTGCCCACAAGGGTCCAGACATTTCCCAAGGAATCGGATGGCGTCGTTGTGTCGCTCGCCCAGCCGGCCGTCGCGCACAAGATAATCGCATTCGCCGCCGTCGTGTTCAGCGTGCTCGTGGTGACAGCTGTTCCCGTAATGTCTTCAGCGACTGTGTGCGCCACCAGCGCAACCTGAGCTGTCAACGGCAGAGAGAAGACCAACAGAACGATTTGGGCGATCTTCTTCATCATACTTAGCTCCTGCGCGCCGGCGTGTCATGCAGCCGCCAGATTTGCTTTTCCAAATCTGACCGAATGATCCCCGGAAATCCCGTGGTTAAAGTGGTTGTTGCCGTAAGCCAGATATCATAAGCGGTTATCACAGCAGAGCTGGTGGTGGTGGTGCCAGATTGTGCTGCCAGAAGAACTTCTATATTTGAGACTGTAGCTCCTGTAATTGTCGCTGAAAGAGTGGTTTGGCTGGGAGAGATTGAACCCAACGAAGTCCAGGAGGAGCCAGAGTTAGTCGAGTAATAAACGCACGGCGCAGCACCGCTGTCATTGTTTACAAGGTATGACAAACTGGCGTTCAGCACGAGAGCGGTTATAGTTCCTGTAACACTATTAAATCCACTAAATAGACGTTCCGCGTATTGTTGACCGCTGGAATAAGTTGCCCCTACTGTCGCGCTTGAACCTGTCGGACCCACCCCGCTCTTGCCACTGTAAACGGCGCTCATGGAGCTTGAAGTGAAGTTAGCTCCAGAATCGCAACTTATTCCCGTGATACTTTGCGACGAATCCGACGTGGGCCGGGAATACTGCGTCGCCGCCCAAACCGGAATGCAGAATACCAGAATCAAAGATGAAATCAGTGTCCTCACGCTAGTTTGCCTCCGCAACACCTGGTGTCTTGTGCGGCCAGGTAATAGTTACCATTTGCAAATTGACTGTGGTATTTGTGTTGGTTGTAGCCACGGTGCTGATATTAAAATTGATTATGTTTCCCGCAGTACAAGCGGCGGGAAAGTTGGCACTGGAGAGTTGCACTGTTTTGGTGTACTGATCATTGGCCGCTCCTCCACTGGCAGGAGTCTCAGTCGGAAAGGCAGTTGCGGTAGGCCAGACTGTATCATCGGTGGTTGCACTACAGACCGCTTGCACCTGCAACGCGATTACATGCCCGCTTGTCGTGTCCGTTCCCTGTGTAAAATTGACGCGCACATAAGGAATTGCTCCGGTATCCACATCGCCCGGCACTTCAGTCTGAAATTGCGCGGACTGCGAAGTGGTGCCTCCCGTGAATTGAAGATAGCCCGTCTGGACGTAGGTTCCGGTACGGCAGAATGGAGTCGGTGCGTTGGATGTAGGCAGACTCATGCCGTTTCCCGCAGTAGCGTTATTGCAGTTAGCCGGCACGATCTTTTCGGGAAGCCACAAATCTCCGCTGGGTCCTATCGGCATCTTTGTGGTCCCCAGGTAGATCGCGGTCGCGTTAGAATTGCCCAGCGTCACCGTGTTCGATCCATTGCCCGTCGCGCCGTAGCCTATGACAGTCTCGTTCGTGTCAGCGTTTCCCTGGGTGGATACCTCATATCCAACGCCTGTATCGTCGGTGCCCGTCGTCACATTTGAAAGCGCGCCATATCCTACGCCGGTGTTTGCCGCGCCTGTCGAGCTTGAGATTGCCGAAGTGCCCACTCCCACGTCCGTCGTTATGCCGCTCGTTGTCAGCGCCACTCCGTTCACGCTCGTCACCGCCAGATTACCTGACGACGGATTGTACGTCATCGGTCCCACATCCAGAGCCTGCGTCGTTGTAGCGTTCGATCCTACAAACGGCACGTAATACGCCGTGTTGCTGCTCGATGTGGTTGTGGCCACGGTAACCGCCGCGTTTGCCGTGCAGGATGTGCAGGTGCCGGTCAAATTCGTAATCACCCCCGAGGTCGGCGTGCCCAGCGCTGGCGCGGTAAACGTTTTGTTTGTCAGCGTCTGCGCTCCGGTCGTAGTCACCAGCGGCGTAGTGCCCATGTACACGCCAGTCACCGAGGTGTTGCCCAAAGTCACCGTGTTGCTTCCGTTGCCGACGGAGCTGTAGCCAATTACAACCTCGTTGGTATCGCCGTTCGTCAAAGCCTCAGTCTGATAGCCAATGAACAGACTATCGGCTGAAGTCGTCAAGTTTCCGCTCGGATAGCTCTCTCCGGCCCCGGTTCCTATTGCAATATTCAAACCGCCAGAAGTCATGTAATACATAGCATCGGCGCCAATGGCAATGTTGTTTCCGCCGCTTCCCAGAGTTCCAAGCGCGTCGTACCCAAGAGCAATGGTGTTGCCCCCGGTCAGCGATGTAGAGGGTGTGCCAGGTCCGATGGAGATGTTTTGGTATGTTGCTCCGTAGGCCAGCGGCAGTGCATTGATGCTCGTCGCCGTCGCCGCTCCCAGCGCGGGAGTAGTGAAGGTCTGAATTCCACTCCAGGTATTTGCGTGGCCCAGCGCCAGCGAAGCAACTACAGAGCCAGTCGTCGGAGAAATGGTCAACGTACCATCCGAATTGGTCACGGAACTGACCGATCCGCCGCCTGATCCGCAGACCGCTCCCGTGTTGCTCAAAACGCCAGCAGAGCTGATTTGCAGGCAATAAGTCCCAGCGCCCTCAATGCCAGGGAATGTCACCGTGCCGCTGGCCGCCAGGTTCGTAAACGAAGCCGGAAGGGTATTATTGTCAATCGTTGTGGCGGTTACGAGCCGCGTTGTTCCCATATAAACAGCCGTTACCGATGTGTTGCCCAGCGTTACCGTGTTCGATCCGTTTCCGCCTGCTCCCGAACCAATTACTGTTTCATTCGTATCTCCAGATGAACTCGGATAGGTCTGATAGCCAAGGTAGACCGAGTAAGTATTCCCAATTTCATTCTCTCCAGCGTCGTAACCGATTGCTGTGTCCCCGATTGATCCGGTTGCATCTGATATGGCATAGGCGCCCACGGCAGTGTTCCAACCGTAGGATGCGCTGCTTGACAAGCCCTCAAGCGCATCATAGCCCACGGCCACGTTTAACGTGGCTGCGATAGTGCTTGCCGGCGTTCCCGTGCCTATAAATATGTTGTAATTGCTTAAATTTTCAGCCAGCGGCAGGGCGTTGATGCTTGTCGCCGTCGCAGCACCCAGCACGGGGGTTATCAACGTCGGGGTATTGGCCAGCACAGGTGCTCCGGTCCCCGTCGCCGCCGCGCTCCAGGTCTCCGCCGTCGCGCTGCTTCCGGTCGTCACATCTTCAAGGATGTAAGTTCCCGCTCCTGAAGTAGGTCCCGCCAGCCTAGCCGCTGCCGGTGTCGAATTTTCATAGATTATGTCCCCGAGCGTGGTCATGGGGTTGGCAAATCCGCCGCCTCCCGGAGTAACCCACATTCCAGCCGCATCGCAGTATTGCGTGCTGGTTCCTCCCGTCGCGCAAGTTACCACCTGGGAATTTGCGCTGCTGGCGCTCGTAATGGCCGTTCCTCCGTTGATCGTCAGCGAAGTGACAGACGCCGCCAGCGTGTTATTATCCAGAGTTGTGGTCGTCACCAACGGCGTTGTACCCATATAAACCGCTGTCACTGATGAATCCCCCAGCGTCACCGTGTTCGAGCCGTTTCCTGTTGCGCTGTAGCCAATTACAGTTTCATTGGTATCGCCGCTCACATTCTGCGCTTGAGTATTAGCTCCAAGATAGACAGAATTATTATTAGACGTAACCGCGTATCCTGCTTCATACCCAATGCCAACCGTGGAATAGGAAGACGAACTGTTATAAAGTGCCTGATAGCCTACAGCTACATTATAATTAGCGCTTGAACCCTTGGTAAGAGAGTAGTTTCCTATCGCTACATTGTTTTGCGCGTTACTTCCTTGGCTAAGAGATGACGCACCCACGGAAACATTATTGCTTCCAGAGCTGCTGCCGTACATATCATCCAAACCAATCGCAATGTTATAAGTTCCCGAAACTAGGTCAGTTAGGGCATTGAGTCCCAAAGCAAGATTATATCCGCTGGTCACTGAAAGAGAAGGAGTTCCGTTTCCTATGAAAATGTTAGAGTAGGTAACGTTCTGTCCGAGCTGTAGGCCATTTACCATTGCAGGCGTCAGGTTTCCCGTTGACGGATCGTATGTCATTGGTCCCACACCCAAAGGCTGGTTTGCCGATGAATCCGCAGGAACAAACGTGACATAATAATTCGTGTCTCCAGATTCTGCTGTGGTAGCAACATTCGTCGCGTTGGTCGCCGTGGTCGCCGTCCCTCCAATGCTCAAGCTCGCCGCGGTACCCGTCAGCCCCGTTCCCGGTCCCGCAAAATTGGTGCTCGCCGTCACCGTCCCCGCCGTTGTCAAATTCGGCACGCTCACCGTTACCGCTCCGCTGCTTCCGCTGTGACTCATCGTGAGCGTCGTCGTCGGGCTTGAACCCGTTCCCAGAACATCCTGAATCTGCCACGTATCCGTCAGCGCCCCGCTGCTGTAATACGACCCTTCCAAATACGCAATCGCCGAACTGAAATTCGTGCCCGATGTTGCCGTACCCAGCGGCTCAAAGATGTCGCTCGTGAACATCTCCACTGCGGTATTGAATATCGCCGCCGTTGAACTGCCGTTGAATGTCTGTGTTGCGCTCCACGAATTCGCCGCTGCAATCGAAGCCAGATTGCTTGCCAGAATCCCGGCGTCAGCCTGCTGCCCAGCCGTTCCCGTATACTTCACTACATCCCCGGAAACCACTCCCGAGTTCGGTCCCGTCGGAATACCGGCCCCGCTTCCAGTCGCGGCAAATCCGGCCAGCGTCGTGGCGTTGATCGTGCCGCTCCCAGTTACCCCCAGGCTCGCTCCAGTTCCCACCAGCATCGCCGCTTGAGTATTTGTAGCGCTCGTTATCGCCGAAAACGCGACTGCTGAGGTCGCTGATGCCGTGATGGTGATCTGGTTGCCTGACGGCGTGAGTGTAATGTTCGTCCCTGAAACAAAATTTACCGCGCCGGATGATGGCGTAACGGGTGTCCCATTCGCCTGAATCGTCTGCACACCCGAACCACTGGAGCATCCCGAGGTCGTGGCCCCGCCGTTCGAGTCCGTGCAAAGCAATGCGCCCGTTCCTGAAACCGTTCCCGCAAACAACACATTCGTGTCGCCCGATCCTTGCACCGCCGAAGCCAGCACTGGACCGCCTGTCGAAACGCCCACATATCCCACCGCCGTTTGTGGTATCCAGGTGTAAGCTCCGTGCTCTATTGCGCCGTTGGCAAGCACCCGGAAAGGAGCTGTTGCCGGGCAGGTCCCGCTCGAAATGCTGCTCGACAAGCACATTGCCCCGGCTGTATCAAACAGCGCCATCACACCGTTGGCAAACGTCGTGTTGCCGGTCGCGATCTCCACGCCCTTTGAACCCGTTGCCGTGACGTTGGAAATCGCCACATTTGAATTCGTCGCGTCATATCCAAAGCAGGCCCGTCCGTTGTCAAGGCACTCATACTGGGTCTGGTTCGCTACTCCGTTTCCCCAGCTCACCACTTCGCTCGCCGAACTGGTAGAGGTAAAAACGTCAGAGATTGAAGCCGATCCAATAATCGCCAGCGTAATTCCAGGGTCGCTTGTCCCTCCAACGGAAACATTTCCCGTTGGGAAAAAGTTGATCGTCGAAGCGCCGTTCATTCCTATGCTCGCGTAGTTGGAGGCACTGTCGTTGCTGAAAAAGTTCATGCACACAGCCAGACCGTTTCCCGTGCTGGTGGCCTGGCCCACGTCAATGCAGCCGGCATTTCCCGCCGAAAGATTCGGCGCAAGAAAATTCACTATCTTTGACGAGGCCGATGCGGTGTTAGTAAAAACCGATGCGCTGGTTTCTGTCACTGAGAGGTTGCTCGCCGTGAGCGTGGTAACGGTAACTCCGCCCGTAAACGTCGCGCCAGAGAGCGCCGCATAGCCGCTCAAGTCCACAAAGTTGGCCGGTATTTGATTGCCGGCATTGTAGGTCGTTCCCCATGCCGTTCCGGCGGTCACTTCAGGTACTCCAGTGCCAGACGGAAAATTAGCCGCCGTAAAGCTGCAAGTCGTAAGTGTGCATGAAACGCCCGGCCCATTGAACGTGAACGATCCCATAACTCCATTGATGCTCAATACGCCCGGAGATGAAAATTGCGTTGAAGGATAAAGTCCCGTCAGCGTCTTCGGTGTCGGATAAACATTGGGTGGATTTCCTCCGCTTAAAACCACGTCGTAGCCTTGGCTTACGGCAGCAAAGAACAACCAGGTTGCGTCGCTGTTCGCCGTAAAGGGATTGGTCAGCGCTCCCCCACTTCCGTTCGAGTAGATCGTGGCCTTGATCGTCGTGCCGGTGAGGTACACAGTCACCGTACAGCTAGGAATTACGCCCTGAAGATAATTTGCAGAACTCAAGCCAGAGGTGTTCGCCTGCGCCGCGCCCAAGGCGCAATAGCCGTTCACCGCCGCCGTCTGCGCCCCGGCCACCGTCGCAAATAGCAGAAACATCAACGCCGCTATCTTGTTCATCGGATCTCCCCGTTCACTCCCGGTTAATCTCCGTCGCAGTGGTAGTACAGAGTTCCAGTTAGAGCCGTCATTGTAAAGGTGACAGACGAACTACTGATAGAGCTTACATAAGGTTGAATTCCTGCTACGCTTGTGCTCGCTTCACAGCTTGCCCATGTGGCAAATCTTGAAGTAGCAAAAGTTATGGTTACCGTTGTTGATCCACTCAAACCAGATATATAACCACCCGACGTGGTTCCTACAAGACTTCCATCAGAAGAAGTTGGAGCAGTATCATTTTGCCGTGGAGTAGCGTTCAAACTAAAATAACTGTGTGAATAGCCACCCAAAGTATTCAAATCCATAGTTGTTCCGTAGACTGTACCACTCGATGCGTTTGCCCCAGGAATGGCAGATAGACCAGCGCCTGTAATGTGACCCCCACCAATAACGTCGCCAAGGTAATCTACCGAATAGACGCTCGATCCGCCATTAAGATGGTAATCTGCAAAGTTTCCGGTAAATCCAGAAACTGCATTCATTCCCAACACGGTTCCGGCTGTGCTAAATGTACTGACTCCCGAACCGGCGTTGTAATACATATATGGAAAAGTTGTTGTCCCGCTGCCTCCTGTAAATACCGAACCAGTCATATAAAATGGAGAAGTAGAAGCGGCTCCGTTTGCGGAATCTATGATTTGCCCTATTGGAACTGTCACGCCGCTTCCGTTAATGGTCATTGAATCGGTTGAACCATTGTCATAGACAAAATGCAGGGCATTGGCCGTGTAGGTGCCAATGGCCACATCGGCGCTATACGAGTCAAACGTCACCGTGTTGGACTGATTCAATGATCCGGTCCCGGTAAATCCACTCCCGTCCATACAGAATTTGCCATAATTGGTAGTCTGCGTTGTGTTGGAATTCGCGACCAGATAACACGCACTTGCCGAGCCTCCCGTATTCGTGTTTTGGATCGCGTTGTAGATATAGCCGTTGACGCTGGCCTGGTACGCTTCCACCTTTCCCGTGTCAGAGAAAGCCTGCGTCCCGTAGTCGAGAATCCCCGCTGCCTGAGCGCTCCCGGCAATGGTTCCCGAAAGCGTCAGCAACCCAGTGTTAATATTGTCAGAGCTATCGCGCTCCACAACCGTTGAGGCCGTGGCTGCTGTTGCGTAGGCGATACTGCTCGTTATCGTGCTGACCGACCCCGCAATGGCCAACTGTCCCGATGTCATCCCAGACAAGGCGCTCGAACTCACGCCGCAGGCTGAACCAGTGTTGCTTACAACGCCGGCGGAGCTGATTTGGAGACAATAGGTGCTCGCTCCCTCAATTCCAGTAAAAGTGACACTTCCGCTTGCCGCAAGGTTTGTAAACGATGCCGGCAGCGTCCCATTCAACCCGGCGTAATAGGTATTCGTCCCGCCGGTAAAACTCGGAATCTGCGCAGTAGGAGAAACGGCCGTATAGGCCGATCCGCACGCGATTCCCACATTCATCCTCACGCTGTCGCCGATGATATTCGGTGCTGAGGAGGTCGCCCCGTTGGAGCAAGCAACGTTGGGAGATATGCCACCATCTACAAGAATTGCTCCGTCGAGGATCGCCAACGTTCCACCGGAGTTCCAGTTGACGTTGCTGGAAAAACCGCCGGAGTTCATCTGGACGTTATCAAGTAGGAGAGTTGCTCCTGATCCGGCCACCAGATGTCCATTGATGATGCTTTGCACAATGTAGAGAATCGATCCGGCCCCTGCGTTGATCGTGCTGCTGTTTACAAATTCGCTTTGGAGAATCGATAACGTTCCGCCGACGTTGATAACTCCGTTGAATACTACGCCTTCAATGACAGAAGGAACACTTCCCGCTGCGCCGTTTACAGTTCCGGTAAACCCCAGACCATAATCATAAATAGGCTGAGAAAACGTCAATGCGGTGCTGTCGTTCAATGTGCATTGGTTGCCAAATAACGTAATCGACGTGGGAGCGGACGGTCCCGTGCTAATGGTTTCCACGTGCGTTTGACCATCATCACAGGAAATTCCATACGACAAAGCTCTCGTCATGGCAGCAAACGCCGAGGCAAACGTGGTAAACGGCTTTTGCGCCGTTCCGTCCGGTGTGCCGCTGTAAACGCTGGCGCTGTTGACGTGCAGAACCATGCTTGGATTTGTTACCTGATACGCAATGGCAAGTGGATTGGTCAGAGTCAAAGTAGAAATCGCCGCGCCTGCGCCACTAACGGTAAGCAACTCTGACGTGGCGTTCCATGTGAGGTCTGGATCTCCCGATTCTGTTCCCGCCTTGTTAAAGGCAATCTGCGTGTCCGATCCAATAGGGCCGCTGATGATGTGACCGCCCGAATCGCACGCCAGCGGATACCAGGTCGTTCCACTCTGGCCGTACAGTGCAACCTGCGGGTAGCTCTCCGGAGCCATCTGACCCGATGACGAAGCCACCGGAATCCAGGTTGTCGCGTACATGCAATAAGCCGCCTGCGGAACAAGATTCCCCGACTGCCCATACGCCGCCATCGATGCCGCCGCCATCGCCAAAATCAGAGCCCACCGTCTCATCGCTCAATTCCTTTCCCCAACCCAACTCCCATCCAGCGCTGTAGCGTTCTCCCTCACGCGCTGTAGCGCCGGCCTCCCGGCCGGCTGTAGCGTGGGCGTCCTCGCCCGCGCTCCCTATTCCCTATTCCCTGTTCCCTGCTTTCGCGTTTCCTGATCCCTTTTTTCTGTTCACTTCTTCTTTCACTTTTTCTTTCACTGTCTTTTTTTCACTGTCCTTTGTTCCCTGTCCCTTGTTCCCTGCCTTACCGCGTCACCTGCAAAGTTGTTTTCACTCCGCTGTTCGTCAGCGTCTTCAGATAGCCCGCAATGTATCTCGGCCACATATTGATGGGCATATCCCAGCGGCCCACATAGGCTCCAGAGGTCGCATTGTTTGTCACCGTAATGTTGCCGATCTGCACAAAATTTGCTGCCTCGTCATTGTTGGCCGCCATAATATCCACTTCAAACGCACCGGGATTTCCGCTGAAAATCACCTCAAAGGAAATGCCCCACGGATAGAAAGTACGGTTTACGCGCGCCAACTGAAATGCGATGCTCAGGCTGCTCGCCGCAACCGCTTCGTTGTCCCAGAAAAATACTTGCGAGTTCTCGCGCAGCAGCGCCGCTTGCGCACTATTCGTGTAATTCGGCATCGCCTTCCTCCTCGTCCCTGTTCCCTGTTTCCTATTCCCTATTCCCTAGTCCCTAGTCCCTGTCTTTCTCACTCTCCCCATCCGCCCACGTTGAGCTGGCCTTCCACGGTCGCATACGGTTCACCAAAGGCCGATGGCCACCGCCGCATCTTGCTGAAATAGAGATCAATCAGATTGCGGTCCATCACTCGTATCCGTTTCAAACGGTCGTCGTATTCCGCCCGCGCCGCTTGCAACAAGAACTGCCAGTTCGCTCCCGATCCGCGTTCCATCTCGTCGCCTTTCTGCGATTCCTTCCACAGGTAAAGCATCTCGTAGGAGCGCAACTTCACCACTTCTTCTGTCAGCGGATACGGCACAGTGTCGGACGGATTCACAAATGCTGGCCAGTTTGCCTGGCAGCTAAATGTATAGGGCAGTTGCGTAATCGGATGCGGCCAAAGTTCATAGAGCATTTGGCCCAGCGTTGGCGAACCCGCCCGCGTGTCTGGCTGGTATGGCACCACGTACAGCGGTTCGTCAAAATCCGTGCGCTCCGCATCTTCCTCAGCTAGGTCCGATTGAGTCTTCGACCACCAATCCATTGCATTGTTGTTGGTCGTGTCGCGAATGTTGTGCCAGCGCTTGAAGCCTGGCGGTGCCGCGTAATATGCCTGGTAAATCATGTAGGTGCCGTTGACCTGCTCCGGTTCCATCCAGGGCCGATGCAGCGTCAAGACAACGGCACTCGGATTGGTCACGTCGGCGGCAATAATTGAATAAAGGCTGTAATAAGGCACGCGGATCTGCTGCTGCGTCAAGAAAGGCGGATTGAGGATGTTTGCCATCCAGGCCGCCGAGGCCGTCGCGTCTCCCGTCACTGTGTTTGTGAATGGAACCACGGTGATTGTGCCTGGACTCAGGAAGGAAGTCGTAGGGCCTCCCAGCAATGGCGGAGTAAGCCAGCCGCCGGTTTGCAATTGGAAGCTCCACACGTTCTCGTTCTGGATGGCCTGAAACGCCTCGTTGATCTTTGTCTTGCAAAGACCAAGGTTGGTTCCCGGTATTCCCAGCAACTCTTGATACATATTGGAGAACGCCACGCTTCACCGCCTGCTGTTGCTACCCGTCAAGCCAAAAGCGGCCCTTGCAGGTTGCCCCACAAGAGCCGCTAGTGTGTCTCCGGGAAGAAGACGCCCTAAAATCTCGCCGCTAAGCTCGGCTTACAGCAGCTCCGCGACTGTAAGCTGTTTTCCCGCCATCTCGCTGACACGCGCGGTGCGGCTAACTCCGCTCGCCGCCGCCTTTCCGTTAATACTGTCCGCAGAAACCGCCGATTTGCACCTGTTCCGCTGAAAGATTCGTGCTCACTGCTACTTCGATTCCATCGCTCGGCCCCAGGCCGGTCGCCGATACCGCAGCGCCAGTTCCTACCGAAACCGTGAGCGTGGGCGCCGTACCGCCCGTGATCGTGTTGCTAACTGTCGCTGTGCCAGCCGTCGTATAGCCCGTGCCAGGATTAGTGATGGTAATCGTGCAGGTGGTTGCACCCGTGACCGTGATATAGCCGGCCGCTCCGGTGCCATTGCCGCCTGAAAACGTCATTGGAGCCTGAGTCCCAGATGGTGCGGTCATGCCAATTCCGGCAGCGTTCTGCACAACAACCACGCCTTCAATCGGCGCGAGGCTGAAAGTCGGCAAGGTCACATATCCGTTTCCTGGATTTGAAACGTAGGCGCTGGTAATCGCGCCGCCGCTGATGACGACCGTGATTGATGCTCCGCCGCTTCCCGCCGGGAGCACAACAGTTCTGTTTGGATAGCCTGAGCCGGCAGTAAATGCCGCCCCCGAGATGCCGCTTTGCACGGGAGCATTGAACCAGTGCAAGGTCCACGATTGCCGTTCGCCGACTGCTGTCACCACCTGCGAGCGGACATAGTAGTTTCCGCTTACCGACATCACTCCGCCAAATACCGCGTCGATGTAGACTCGCGGATCGGAGAGCGTCAACACATCGCCGGTGGTTGGACTGTAAGAGGACGGCCCTGACCCGTATCCGGCAAACGCCTTCCGCAAGCCCATAAAGTCCGGGTATCCCTGCATCAGTTGAAGAATCATGACCGCTCCTTGCTGCGTTTCCGGCGGCCGGTTTCCCGTCCGCCGGC
>Ga0326727_10009065_pt1 | contig 24787 bp, 21 predicted proteins | sample MB2enrmetagenome_FD_207643 | JGI IMG/M metagenome (GOLD analysis project Ga0326727, IMG submission 207643) | Lab enriched peat soil microbial communities from McLean, Ithaca, NY, United States - MB29MY | ecosystem: Environmental > Terrestrial > Soil > Wetlands > Peat | place: USA: New York... | reverse complement strand
CAAGGGCTTCTTCGGCCGCCAGCCCTCACCCTAGCCCTCTCCCCGGAGGGAGAGGGGACTCATTACCTTACCGTTGCCGCAGGTACTCTTCGATGATTTCGGCTTTGTGCACTAGATACGGGATGTGGCGATCCACGATTTCGATGAACCGCGCGAGCACCTTCATGTGCTGCGCGAATTCCTCGCTGAACTTCTTCTGCTCCTGGTCGCGCCAGGTCCGCTCCAGGCCGGCCAGTTGCGCGCCCAGCGAGGTGATCCGCTCCGCCATCTCGCCGCTGAACTTTCTCAGGCTGCCGGCGAAGCGGCGGAGATCCTCGGGATCGACGATGGCCTGCGGCATGACGCCTCCTCGCGGGGCAGCACGGCACAGCGCCCCCCGCCGGTCGCAAAGAGCACGGGCGAGACCGCGGGGGGGCCGTTCCGGAGCCCCCCCGCCAATCTCCTGGATTGTAAGCCCCCGCGAGAGCATTGTCAAAGGGGGATGGTCGAGCGCTCCACGAATGGCGCTGCGGAGGTAGCATCGTGGCGCAGGCATCCCGCCTGAAATTCCAATAATGGCATAGTAGCGCATGGGGCGGGCAGCAAGCCGCGTGCGGGTGCCGCGAACATGCCGGCCAACGCGACCCGCAAGCAGGTGCCCCGTCGGTGCCCGATGCTGCCCGGCTTGTCCGGCCGTGTCTTGTGGTGGTAGGATGGCGGGCGCGAAACCTCCCACGGCCACCCCGCCTTTCCCCAAGAAAAGACAGGAACTCCCATGTCCCGGCGAACCGCACTTCTTGCCGCCTGCCTGGCCGCCACCGCCGGTCTGTGCCTGCCGGGCGTCCCGGGGATGGCCGCGGCCGCCGGGCCGCTCCCGCCCAACGTCGTGTTCATCCTTTGCGACGACCTGGGCTACGGCGATCTGGGCTGCTTCGGCCAGAAGAAAATCCGCACGCCGAACATCGACCGCCTGGCCGCCGAGGGAATGCGGTTCACCCAGCATTACTCCGGCAACGTCGTGTGCGCGCCGGCGCGGTGCGTGCTCATGACCGGCATGCATCCCGGCCACGCGTTCATCCGCGACAATCTCGGCGTGAAACCGGAGGGGCAATACCCCATGCCCGCCGATACCGTCACCCTGGCCAAGCTCTTCCGCCAGCAAGGCTACGTCACGGGCGGCTTCGGCAAGTGGGGCCTGGGCGGCCCGGGCACCAGCGGCGATCCGCTCCGCCAGGGCTTCGCTCGCTTCTACGGCTACAACTGCCAGAGCGTCGCGCACAACTATTACCCGACCTACCTCTGGGACAACGACCGGCGGGTGCCGCTCGGGAACCCCGCCTTCTCGGCCCACCAGAAATTCCCCGCCGGCGCCGATCCCGCCGACCCGGCCAGCTACGCCCGCTACGCCGGCAAGGATTACTCCGCCGACTTGATCTGGGAGCAGGCGCGGCGCTTCGTCCGCGAGAACCGCCAGCGGCCTTTCTTCCTTTATGCGCCGACCACCGTTCCGCACCTGGCCTTGCAGGTGCCGGCGGACTCGCTGGCCGAATATCTCGGCTGCTGGCCCGACCCGCCCTACTTGGGCGACAAGGGCTACCTGCCGCACTTTGCGCCGCGGGCCGCCTACGCCGCGATGATCACCCGCTGCGACCGCGAGGTCGGCCGGCTGCTGGAGCTGGTCAAGGAGCTGGGGCTGGACGAGCGGACGATTTTCGTGTTCACCTCCGACAACGGGCCGCTGGATAACCGCTACGGCGGCACGGACACGGACTTCTTCCAGTCGGCCGGGCCGCTGCGGGGCTACAAAGGCTCGCTCTACGAGGGCGGCTTCCGCGAGCCGATGATCGTCCGCTGGACCGGCCACGTGGCCGCGGGCACGACTTCCGCCCGCGTGACCGGTTTCGAGGACTGGATGCCCACGCTGCTGGAGCTGGTCGGCGCGGCGGAGACCGTCCCGCGGCAGATCGACGGCATCAGCTTCGCGGCTACGCTCGCCGGCCGGCCGCAGCCCGAGCGGCCCTTCCTGTACCGCGAGTTTCCCGACTATGGCGGCCAGCAGCTCGTCCGCATCGGCGACTGGGTCGGCGTGCGGCAGCAACTGAAACCGGCCGCCAAGGGCGTCAAGCCCCGCATGCAAATCGAGCTGTACAACCTGCGGGAAGACTTGGCCCAGCAGCACGACGTAGCCGCCGCGCACGCGGAGATCGTGGCCAAGGTCGAGCGGCTGATGCGGCAGGAGCACGTGCCCTCGGCGGTATTCCCCCTGCCGGCGATTGACCGCTGAGTGAGGAACTCCCCTCGCCCTCCGGGAGAGGGTTAGGGTGAGGGCCTCGTTCGGCGCGGGTCTGCGACCCCGCCGAGTGCCAGAGTGCCACTGGCTCCGCCAGTATTCCCGGCCGCAAAACCCATTCGCGGACGCCGGGTGCCACTGGCTCCGCCAGCGTTCCGGGCCGTGGAACTTATTCGCGGATGCCTCTCAGGCCGGCGGCGTGGCGGACTTCTTGTCCTTGCACGTGCCGCAGCAGCAGCCGCACAGCAGGCTGAGCGCCCAGACGCAGAGGAAGCCGCCGCCGATCGCGCCCCCCCAGGACGCCCCCGGTGGAACCTTCCACTCGCCGACGTTCACCGGCCAGTGGTAGACCAACCGGGCAACATGTCCCGCCGCCACCAGAGCAAAGATCAGGCCCGAGATCACCAGGTAACAGCTCTTGCACGTACACATGTTCGGACTCCTTTGTAGAACAAATAGGCGGCCGCCATTTCGCACAAGTCGCAGTGCAGGAACTGACCGCCAACGCCGGCGGCGGGCATGGCGGCGGCCGATTGCAGCAGGCTCCAATCGCGCACGCCTTCCGCTCCGCCGTAGCGTGCGATTTGGTCCCGCTGGATGGCCACAATCTCATCCAGCGTGCGAAGCATTGTAGCACCATCCGTAGTGCAGGGCAAGACGACAAGCTGCGGACAGGTCAGGGGCGCCGGATCGTGCAGTGCGGTAAGGCCTTTTGAAGTCCTTGCACCCCGGCGTCGGTAACATGGGTCCTGCTCAGGTTCAGGTAGCGGAGTTCCGTCAATCCTTTGAGATGCGCGAGGCCGGCGTCCGTCACCTCGGTTCCCAGGTACAGCGATTGGAGGTGGGGCAACCCTTTGAGATGCTCCAAGCCGGCGTCACCGATTTCGGTCTGCGTCAGGTCCAGCTTGACAACATTCATGAAAAAGTCGTCACCCAGCACCCGCCGCAGCCATGCCGGTCCCGGCGGCTGCGGGTCTTTGGTCAGGAGGCTGCCATCCGCATCAAACTGATAGTCGCGCCACACCAGGCCGCCCACATTCTCAATTTCCTCGACCAACGCCTTTTGCCTCCGCGCCTGCTCCATCTTGACGGCGAACCAACCGCACAAAAGCGCGAGCAAGAGCGCACAGAGCAGCGGCCACCGCAGGGCGTATTGATGCCAGCGGCGATTGGGCTCAGGCGTGGTGTCCATGCCGATAGTATAGTCGTTTTGCGGGGAGGCTGAAACGCCAACACCCGGCGGCGGAGGCCGGAGTCCGCGCGGCATCCCCGCAACCCATTCCTCTCCCCTCCCCCTGTCACCTGACACCTGATCCCTGACACCTGATCCCTGCTATAATGGGCTTCCGCGAAAGTTCTGCAGGAGAGTGCCGCAGGGGACATGCTGAGGGCCAGCCATGATGGGCCTCCTCGACCGTCTTTTTTCGTCCAAGCCGCCCAGCAAGGACCAGTTCGCCCGGCAGATAATGGCCGGCATCAAGCGGGCGGGCGAAAAACGTGCCTTGGTCTACGACGAGGATCAGTTTCAGCTACGAACGCCCGAAAAGGACGGCCCGTTCTTCAACCTCGCCAACGCCTATCCCGAATTCTGTGCCGCTCCCAAGACGATGCGCGCCGTCGTCTTGAAGAGGTGGATACGGGTGTGGTTCGGCAAGGAGATTCCCGGCGACTTCGAGGACGTGCGTCCCGACCTGCTGCCCAGCGTCCAAGCCCGCTCGCACTACGAGCTGCTCGATCTGCAATTCCAAGTGGAAGGCCGCGGCGCGTTGAATCGGCCCTGCCAGATCTTCGCGGAACACTTCGCTGCCGGCCTGGTCTACGATCTGCCCGAGTCGATGCAGCACGTCAACCAGGACACCCTGGGCAAGTGGGGGGTAACGCTCTACGAGGCGCTGGAGCTGGCCCGCCAGAACCTCGCGGAGAAGCCGTTCGCCTTCCTCGGCCCCAGCGAGGGGGAAGGCCTGTGGTGTGCAATGCAAAAGGATAGCTACGCCGCCGCCCGCATCCTGCTGCTCGACACGATTCGTGGATTCCGGGTTCGCGGCGACATCGTGGCGATGGTCCCCAATCGCGAGATGCTGCTCGTAGCGGGATCGGACGACCTGCCCAGCCTGCAGGGCATGTTGCGGTTGGCGACAGAAGCCATTCAGCAGCCGCGCAGGATTTCGGGGATCGCTTTGCGCCTCGACGGCGACGAGTGGGCGCCGTGGTTGCCCGACGCCGGCCATCCGCTCTACTGGGACTTCCGGAAGCTGCAGACGCAGACGTTCGGCCAAGCCTACGCCGAGCAGAAGGAACTGCTCGACAAGCTGCACCGGCAGACGGGCGAAGACGTCTTCGTAGGGTCGTTCCTGGGGATGGGCCGAGAAGGGACGAACGAACTGACCAGCTATTGCGTTTGGGGCAAGGGCGCGACGGTGGCGGGCCTGTTGCCCCGCACCGATCTCATCGCCTTCTTCAAGCAAGATTACAAACCCCTGCTGGTGCCCTGGGAGCGCGCCGCCGAGGTCGTCGGAAGCCTCATGCAGCCGATGGGGATGTACCCCGAGCGGTGGCGCGTGCTCGAGTTTCCCAGCGACGAGCAGTTGCAGGCGCTGGGATGCGAGAGGGCCAAGCCATGACGGCTCCTGCACGCCCTGCCTTGCGGACCCGCCCCGGGCGATTGACAATGGACGGCGGGAAACCCGTCGAGCGGCGGGGCGTTGCCGCGCATCGGCAGGTTCTGGAGAACGTGCCGCCGGGGCTCGGCGGAGGGTGAACATGACAATCTTCCGCTACCGCCGCCCATCCCTCGGCAAGCATTTCGGCATGGCGGCCTTCTTCCTGTTCGTGCTGGTGGCAATCTCTGCGCTGTTGTACAGCGCCTCGAACAACTATCCGCTCGAAACCCTGATCATAGCGGCCGTGCTCGGGCTCGCCGGGATCGGCATTATCCTCTACTTCTGGGAACTGGTCATTCTAGGTTGGATAGTAGACTTTCTCTCGGAAATCGGCGGGCCGAGAATCTACCCCAGGCCGGCCCCGCTCGAGTGCGAGCAAGTCGGCGAGATAATCGTCGTCAAGCTCCGCGACAACATCGCGACCGTGTGGCAGTGTCAGGCGGTGCAGAAACAACTGAAACGCCTGGTCGACGAGCATCACTGCGACCTGGTTCTCGATTTCTTCCATGCGGGGAACATTTCCACGAGTTTCCGCGGAGTTATGGTCCACGTCATGAAGGCCGCACGCAGGGAGGCAGGGAGGCTCGGGCTGCCCTATCGACCCGTGCCGTTGCCGTGCGGGGAGGTATTCAGGGTGTTCGAAGACAGGGAAGGTGCGGTCAAAGAAATGTCCAAGCACGACGGGCACGGCTGGGTTGTGCTCTGCTGCGTGCCCGCCGGAATCCGCGCCGTCTCCGACGTAACGTGAACGGGCAAATACGCGAACCGCTGGACCAGCTTCCCCCCGTTTCGACCACCTGCCGCCTGGCCGCGGTGAGCGCGCCGCGGCACTCACCACCGCTTACTCGGCCGGCTTGTCCTTATCCAGCAGGATGCGGGCCTGCGGGTCCAGATGCGACTCGCGATGCCAGCCGTCGGCCACCAGATTGCCCAGGTCGAAGCGGAGGCCCTTTTGCTGGGAGATGATGCGGGCGCGGCGGGCCAAGTCGGCCCGCTGGAGCCGCGCGGCACGCGGCAGCCCAAAGAGAATCTTGTTGCCGCGGTCCGGCACGTCCAGCACGTAAAGCTCGTCGAACACCTCCTGGTAGGTGCGGACCATCGAGCCGTAGAGGCGGTTGAAGGTGGCGTCGAAGACGTTGCCCACCACGGCCCCCTTGGGGCTGGTGGCGCGGCGGGCCGCCTGGAGGAACTCGCGGGTCGCCAGGTGGTAGGGGATGTTCTCCGAGCCGTAGGCGTCCAGGAAGATCAGGTCGTAGGGCTCGCGGCACTCCTCGATGAACCGGCGGCCGTCGCGGACATAGGCATGCATCGCCGCATCCTCGCGGAAGCCGAAGAATTTCTTGGCCACCGCGACCACGTCCGGATCGATATCGACCACGTCGATGGTCATGTTCGGGTAGTGCTTGCGGAGCAGACTGGGGATCGTGCCGCCGCCCAGCCCGACGATCAACACGCGGCGGGGCTCCGCCAGCAGGGCCAGCCCGACGGGCATGGCGCGGGCATAGGGCAGCTCGACGTGGTCCGCATCGCCCACTTTGACCACGCTCTGCCGCACGCCGTTCTTCTCGAAGGACAGGGTCCGCAGGCCCTCCGCATCCTCGGTCACGAGGATGGCGTTGTAGGCCGACTGCTTTTCGTAGAGGACTTTCGGCTCGGCCGCAGCCGCACGGCAGGCGAGGGCTAAAAGGCACAGCAGCAGGGCGGTGGAGCGCGCTACGATTCGCGGGAACATGGGGATTCAAATCCGAAATTCGAATGTCGAAATCTCCGACCCTGTTTCGCAGGGTGCCCGATCCGAAATACGAAGCACGAATGTTCCAAACCATGCACTCGCGTTTCGCGCGGGTGCGGGCGGCGGCGCCGAGTGGTTCGACGCCAGCGTTTCGGTCATTGGGATTTTGGCGGTTTGGATTTGTTTGGGATTTCGTGTTTCGGATTTGGGATTTGTTTGGCCTCTCCCCGCCGGAGCATAGGTGGTGCCCTCAGGCCTTCGGTCCCATGCCGGCGATACACTGGTCCTCGCGGACCACCTTGCGCGGGCCGCCGTCCAGGCCGGTGGACCAATCGTGCGGGGGCACGATCGCGTCGAAACGGTCGAGGATCCCGAGCGCCCGGGCGCGATCGTAGATCAACTGCCAGGCGCAGTCAAGGTCCTGGCTGATCTCGCACTTGCCGTCGCGCGAGCTGCCGCACGGGCCGTTCAAGAGCCGCTTGGCGCAGCGTGTGATCGGGCAGACCGCGGCGAACTCGCCCAGGCGGCAGTTGCCGCAGCCGGCGCACTTCTCCGTCCACACGCCCTGCGACTGGAGGACGCCGATGAACTGCGTATTCAGCCCCGGGTAGATCGGCATGGCGGGGAACCGCTCGGCCAGGGCCTGCACGCCGGCGCCGCAGCCCAGCGAGCAGATGGCGTCGTAGCCTCCCTCCGCGGTCCGCTGGGCCAGGAGGTCGACGAAGGCGTCCTCGCACTGCCGCTCGATGGTACACTCGTCGACGACGGTTTCCGAGTTTCCCGCCAACCGCAGGGCCATCCGCAGGGCGGAGCCCAGGATGCCCACCTCGCGCTCGCCGCCGGCCAGGCAGACGGTCACGCAGGTGCCGCAGCCCACCAGCAGCACGCGGCGGTGGCCGCGGATCATATCGCGGATTTCCGGAATCTTCTTACGATCGGCAACAATCATCGCTTGTCTCCCGAGCATGTATGCCCCGCGCAGGCGCCCTGCAAAGCAGGGTCGGCCGGGGGGCTTCCGATTTCTTGTGCAGGAAGCCCCTGGATGCAATCCAGGGGCTTTTGGGCGGGGTCGGGCCGCAGCGGGCTCGGCCCGAGCCGCTTGAGCCGCTCGACCATGGTGGTCACGATTTCGGCGAAGCGCGGGCCCTCGGCCGAGGAGAGGTTGAACATTTCCAGGCGCTCGGGCTGCAGGCCGATTTCGGCCAACAACTGCCGGGCCCGCTCGACCCGCCGCCGCGCCCGCAGGTTCCCTTCGAGATAATGACAGCCGCCCTCCAGGCAGCCGGCCACGATCACGCCGTCCGCGCCTCGCTCGAAGGCTCCCAGCAGGTAGTTCACTTCGATCTTGCCGGTGCAGGGCAGCCGCAGCACGCGGACGTTGGCGGGGTATTGCAACCGCATCGAGCCGGCCAGGTCGGCCGCCGCGTAGGCGCAGTAGTGACAGCAGAAGGCGAGAATCAGCGGTTCGTCGGTCATGACATACGAAGCCTAACTCTTAATGGGCCGTGCAAGAGGCCGGGTCAAACCGGGGGCTATTCCACGCAAAGACGCAAAGTCGCGAAGGCGCAAAGAGCGGCAAAAAAGGGGAGCCAGCAAGAGACAACAACCAGCGCTCTCCGCCTTCATTCATGATCTTTCATCCCTCCGGATTTCTCTCCGCGCCTTGGCGGTTTTGTGCCTTGGCGTGAAAACTTCTTCCGCACAAGATCCCCTATCCGGTAAGCTCCCTGACTTTCTAACGTTGCCTTTTCAATGGCCCACATGCCAGCGGGGCGGGGCCACGCCGACCTGCTCGGGTTCGGCGGACGCAATCGCGGCCTCTTGGGCTGCCGGGCACAACAGCCCGTCCAGCGCCCCGAGCACTTGCGCGTCCAGGTAGTGCCGCAGCGAGATCGCCTTGGCCGGGCACTCCGCCGTGCAGCTCCCGCAGCCCATGCACACCGTGCCCTGGATCTCGGCCTTGTTGAACTCGTTGACGTGCGGGGCCAGGTAGGCGCAGACGTGCACGCAGGTCAGGCAGGAGATGCACTTGTCCGGGTCGACCCAGGCGATCTGGCCGCTGACGGCCATCTTCTTGCGCGACAGCACGGAGGCCGCCCGGCCTGCCACCGCGTTGGCCTGGGAAATCGCCTCGCTGAGGAATTTTGGGGCATGGGCGGTGCCGCAGAGGAACAGCCCCTCGCTGGCGAAGTCCACCGGCCGCAGTTTCACATGCGCTTCCAGGAAGAAGCCGTCGGCATTCAGCGGCACGCGCAGCAACTCGGAGAGCTCGCCCCGGTCGGCCCGCGGCACCATCGGCGCGGCCAGCACCAGCAGGTCCGCCTCGATCGAGAGCTCGCGGCCCAGCGACGGCTCGCGGACACGGAGCTGCAAACGGTGGCTGGCCTCGCCCCCGTGAACCCCCGGATGCAATCCGGGGGCTTTCCTATTCTCTTCCAATTGCGGCGGCTGCTCGGGCTCGTAGCGGACGAAGAGCACGCCCTTCTCGCGGGCCTCGCGGTACGCCGCTTCGCGGAAGCCATAGGTCCGCATGTCGCGGTAGAGGACCAGGATCCGCGACTTGGGGAACTGCTCCCGCAAGCGGAGGGCATTCTTCACGGCCGTGGTGCAGCACACGCGGCTGCAATACGGCCGCTCGGTAGAGCGCTGCTCGACGCACTGGATCATGACCACGGTCGCCGCCTCGGGCAACTTGAGCTCCCCGCGCCCCAGCCGGTCCGATAGATCCAGTTGCGTGAGCACGTTGGGGCTTTGGCCGTAGCCGTAGCTCTCGGGTTTCCGCTCACAGGCGCCGGTGGCCACCACCACCACGCCGTGCTTGACGCTCACCGCGCCCGCGGGCGTCGTCAGCGACGAGGTGAAGTTGCCCACGTGGCCCTCGATCTTCCCCAGGCGGGCATCGCGGTAGACCGTCACGCGGGGATGGGACTCCACGCGGCGGATCGTCTCGGCCAGGTGGGCTTGCACGTCCTGGCCCTCCAGGGTGTGGTGCAACTGGCGGGCGGTGCCGCCCAGCTCGGCGGACTTCTCGACCAGGTGCACGGGGAAGCCCTGCTCGGCCATCGTCAGGGCGGCGGTCATGCCGGCGATCCCCCCGCCCACGACCAGGGCGGCGTTGCAAACCGGCACCGTCTCCTCGTGGAGGGGCGCCAACCGCGCGGCGCGGGCCACGGCCATCCGCACCAACTCGATCGCCTTGCGGCTGGCCTCGTCCGGCCGGCCCGTATGCACCCACGAGCACTGGTCGCGGATGTTGGCCATTTCCAGGAGATACGGATTCAGGCCGACGTCGCGGAGCGTGTCGCGGAAGATGGGCTCGTGGGTCCGCGGGGTGCAGGAGGCCACCACCACCCGGTTCAGGCCGTGCTCGACGATCCGCTGCTTGATGATGTTCTGCGTGTCGTCGGCGCAGGTGTAGGTGTTGCTCTCGGCCAGGGCGACGTGGGGCAGGCCGCGGGCCGCTGCGACCACGCGGGCCACGTCCACCACCGAGGCGATGTTGCTGCCGCAGTGGCAGATGAACACGCCCACCCGCGGCGGCTCGTCGGCCAGATCGCGCTCGGGCGGGTAGGTCTTCGTGCGCACGCGGGTGCCGCGGGCCGGGGCCAACAGCGCCATCGCCCGCGCCGCCGCCGCGCTGGCCTGCATCACCGTGTCGGGGATGTCCTTGGGCTCCTGGAAGGCCCCGCCCACGAACACCCCCGGCCGCGAGGTGTCCAGCGGGCCAAGCTCGTCGGTGCGGGCGAATCCCCAGCGGTTCAGCGCTACCCCCAGCCGCTCGGCCTGCTGCCGCAAGGTCGCGCTGGGCTCCAATCCCAGCGAGAGCACCACCATGTCGAACTCCTCCTCGGTCTGCTTCATCTCGGGGCTGGCGTAGACGAGGCGGAGGTTGCGCGTGCCGGGCATTTCATAGGTCCGCGAGACGAACGACCGCACGTAGCGGACCCCGAGTTGCTTCTGTGCGCGGTCGCAGTAGCGGTCGAAGTCCTTGCCGAAGGCCCGCAAGTCCAGGAAGAACACGGTCACTTCGACGCCCGGCTCGTGCTCCTTGGCCAGGATCGCCTCCTTGGTGGCGGCCATGCAGCAGACGGAGGAGCAGTAGTCGTTCTTGCAGCCGGCGTCGCGCGAGCCGACGCACTGCAGGAAGGCTAGCCGCTTGGGCGGCCGGCCGTCGCTGGGCCGGCGGAGGTGCCCCGCCGTCGGTCCCGAGGCCGAGAGCATCCGCTCGAACTGCACGTTGCCCAGCACGTTGGGGGCGAAGCCGAAGCCGAACTCGCCGCGCCGCGTGGCATCGAACGCCTCGAAGCCGGGGGTCAAGACCACGCTGCCCACGTCCAACTGCAGCGTCTCCTCGGCCTGGTCGTAGTCGATGGCCCCCGCCTGGCACACCTTGGCGCACAACCCGCACTCGCCGGTCTGGAAGTGGACGCAGCTCTCGCGGTCGATGACCGGCACCCGCGGCGAGGCCTGCGGATGGGCCAGGTCGATCGAGGGCCGGGCGGTCAATCGCATGTCGAACGCCGTGAGATGGGGCACGGGCCGCCGCGCGGTGATGGTGGCCAGATCGACGGCGCCGGTCGGGCAGACCATGGCGCACGCCCCGCACGCCTGGCACTGGTCGGTCGGCCGATCCAAGGCGGTGCGGACTTCCCGCGCCGCGCCCCGGCCGTAGAAGTCGATCGCCCCGCGGCCCATCATCTCGTTGCAGACCCGCGTACACAGGCCGCAGAGCACGCACTTTCCTTCCGGCTCGCGCTGGAAGGGGGTCGCTTCCACTCCCAGCCCCCTGGCCACTTCGGCCAGCTCGCGGGAGTCGGGGGCCTGGGCCAGCAGCAGCTCCAGGACCGTCCGCCGGGTCTCGCGGACCATCTCGGTTTCCGTGCGGACCACCAGCGGGTCTTCGATCGGATGGCTGCACGAGGCGATCAACTGCCCGCCCCGCGGCGTCTGGAGCTCGACCAGGCACACGCGGCAGGCCCCGTAGGGCGTCAGGCCGCGATAGTTGCAGAGCGTGGGGATGGTGACGCCCATTTGCCGGGCGGCCTGGAGCACGGTTGTGCCGCGGGGGACTTCCGCCGTGCGGCCGTCCACCTCTATCCGAACCCGATCCGATGCGGTTGCGGTCATGGTTTCACTCCCCTCTCCCTCCGGGAGAGGGTAAGGGTGAGGGCAAACTGGGACCAAACGCGGCCAATTTGATCGCTCAGCTTTCCTCGCATCCCCTCACCCCCTGCCCCTCTCCCGGAAGGAGAGGGGACATGTGCTTCCCTCATACGGTAACGGCGCGACCGGCGGTCGCGGCTTTGTGGGTCAGCTCGCAAACGCCGGCCGGGCACCGCTTCTGGTGAACGTGGGTCTCGAACTCGTCGCGGAAATGCTCCAGCGTGGTCAGCACCGCGCCGGGCGCCATGCCGCCCATGCCGCAGACGGCCGCCGAGCGGACGGTGCGGGCGAGCCGCTCCAAAAGCGCGAGGTCCGCCCCACCGGCCTGGCCCGCCGCGATCCGCTCCAGCAAGCGCGCCATCTGCTTGAGGCCCTCGCGGCAGGGCACGCACTTGCCGCACGACTCCTCCAGGAAAAAGCCGACGAGGAACCGCGCCATGTCGACCATGCAGGCGGTGTCGTCCAGCACGATGACGCCGCCGGTGCCGATGAGGATGCTCTGGCCGGGGCGGTCTTCGCTGTCGATGGCCAGGTCGAGCATCGCGGGGGGGATGCAGCCCCGGGAGGCCCCGCCCGCCTGGACGGCCTTCAGCGGCCGGTTTTCCACGGTTCCGCCGCCGATCTCATAGACCAGATCGCGGAGCGTGATGCCGAAGGGGACTTCCACCAGCCCGGCATTCCGCACCGCCCCTTCCAGCGAGAAGATGGTGGTGCCCGGGGTCCGCTTCGTGCCCATGCCGGCGTACCAGGCGGCGCCGCGGGTCAGGATGGGCGGGATGCTGGCCCAGGTCTTGACGTTGTTCACCACGGTGGGTTTTCCCCACAGGCCACGGGTGACGGGGTAAGGCGGGCGGGTCCGCGGCTCGCCGGAATGCCCTTCCAGCGATTCGATCAGCGCCGTTTCTTCCCCGCAGATATAGGCCCCCGCCCCGCGGCGGACCGTAACGTGGAACGACCACCCGCTGCCGAAAATGTCGTCGCCCAGGAGGCCGCGCTGGTGAGCCTGGCCGATGGCGTGCTCGAGGATCTCGATGGCCAGCGGGTACTCGTTGCGAACGTAGATGAAACCCTGGCTGGCGCCGATGGCGTAGGAACCGATGAGCATCCCCTCCAGCACCGCGTGCGGATCGCCTTCCAGAACGGTGCGGTCCATGTAGGAGCCGGGCTCGCCCTCGTCGGCGTTGCAGACCACGTACTTCTGCTCGGCCGGGCTTTGCCGGGCGATCTGCCATTTCTGCCCGGTCGGAAAGGCCGCCCCGCCGCGGCCCCGCAGCCCGGAGCGGATCAGCTCGTCGATGACCGCCTGCGGCTCGCCCCGGGTCATGGCCGCCAAGGCCCCGCGATAGGTGCCCCGCGCGAGAGTTTCCTCCAGCGACATGGGGTCGATCGAGCCGCAGTTCCGCAGGATGACTTTCTTCTGCCGCCGGTAGAAATCGAGCGTGGACCACTCGTGCACTTGGGCGATCTGGGCGGGACCGGCGGGGTACTGCTGCACCTGGCCGGTCGATACGATCTCTTCGGCCTGGATGCGCCCGAGCGCGCGGGCCGGCTGCAGGTCGCCGGCGCGATAGGCGGCCAGCAGTTGCCGGGTCTTTTCGGCGGTCATCCGGCCGTAACTGAGCCGCGGACCGCCGGGGAGCACGAGGTCCAAGAGCGGTTCCTGGGCGCAGAAGCCGATGCAGCCGGTGCGGCAGACGACGGCCTCCAGGCCGAGTTCCTCGACGGCACGGCGGGCGGCCGCTTCCACGGCCCGCGCCCCCACCGCCACCCCGCAGCTTGCCGAGCCGACGAGAATCTTCAGCTTCGGCGGGCCGGCCGCCGCCCGGCCGGCCGCCGCCTGCTCCAAATCGGCCAGATTGCGCAGCGGTCCGCTCATGCTAGTGGCTCCAGAAGCTCGGGAACGCGGTCGATGTCCACGCGGCCCAGACTCTCGCCGTCGATCTTCATCGCCGGCGAGAGGGCGCACAGCCCGAGGCAGCGGACCGTGCGGAGCGTAAACCGCCCGGACGGGTCGGTTTGGCCGGGCGTCAGGCCGAGCGTCTTTTCCAGCCGCTGGCGGAGGGCCCGCGCGCCGCGCGAGTGGCACGACGTGCCCTCGCAAACCTCGATCACGTGCCGGCCCGCCGGCTCCAGGTGAAAGCGATCGTAGAAGCTGGCCACGCGCAGGATTTCCGCCGGCCGCAGTTGCCAGAAGCAGGCCAAGTGCTCCAGCACCCGCGGAGGCAGATAGCCGAAGGCCGCGTCGATTTCCTGGAGGACGGGCATCATGCTGCCCGGCTCGCCTTCGTGCCGGTCGAGGATCTCGCGGAGCGTGGCCGCCTCCGCCGGACCGAGCGGCTCGCTGGCCTGCAAGGGCGGGGGAACCTGGAGGACGTTCCGTACCGGGCAGGCCTGCCAGCAATCCCCGCAGCCGGTACACTTTTCGGCCGTCACGCTCCGCGGCCGGCGGCGGACCGTCGCCGTGAAATGGCCCGCCTCGCCGTCGAGCGACTGGACGTCGGCCATCGTCAGCACGTCGACGTTGTAGTCCCGCATACACTCGACCAGCTTGGGCGAAATGATGCAGGTGGCGCAGTCGCCGGTGGGGAAGGTCTTGTCGAGCCGGGCCATGCCGCCGCCGATGGTCGGGCTTTCTTCGACCAGGAAGACGCGGAAGCCGGCGGCGGACAAGTCCAGCGATGCCTGGATGCCGGCCACCCCGCCGCCGCAGACCAGGACCGCCCCGACCGGCTCCCGGCTGTTGCCGTTACCGCTGCCGTTGGCACCGTTTTCCGCGGATATACATCCGCGGCTATTGGGCGCGTTTTCCATCAAACCCCTCCCTTCGCGGCCAATAATTCCCCCGCGCCGACCGTCAAGGCGCCGATCCCCAAGTCGTCCGGGGCGATGCCCAAGGCGAGGCCCAGCAGTTGCGTCACGTAGAGCACCGGCGTGGACGGGATCGGGCCGCAGGCGGCGGCGTCGGCCTGGCGGAGATCGAGGTTCATCTGGCACAAGGGGCAGGCCACCGCGAGGCACTCGGCCCCGGCCTGCCGGGCCATCGAGAGCAGCTTATGCCCCAGCCGGCCCACCGCCTTGGCGTGCGTCATGGACTGGCTCGCCCCGCAGCATTCCGTCTTGTACGGCCAATCGACCGGCTCCGCCCCCGCAGCCGCCAGGAGCTCGTCCATGGCGGTGGGGTGCTCGGGGTTGTCGAAGGCGACGACCTCCGGCGGCCGCGTCAGCAGGCAACCGTAATAGCTGGCCACGCGCAGTCCGGCCAGCGGCCGCGCGACCTTCGCGCGGACCTGGTTCAGGCCGTAGTGGTTCACCAGCACGTCGAGCACGTGGTGTACCTCGGTCTCGCCGGCATACGGCCGGCCGGTGATACGCTCGGCCCGCCGGCACTCCCCCGCGTCGCTGCGGACCTTGAAATTGGCGGTCCGCAAGCGGGCGTAGCACGAGGCGCAGGCGGTCATAACCGGCAGCGACAGCTCGCGGGCCTTCTGCAGGTTCACCACCGGCAGCGCCACGGCCAAGGCCGGGCTGACGGCGTGGGCCGGCGTCGAGCCGCAGCAGACCCAGTCGGGAATCTCCGCAAGCTCGATGCCCAGGGCCTGGCAGACCGCGCGCGTCGAGCGGTCGAAATCCCACGCGGTCGATTCCAGGCTGCACCCGGGGAAGAAGGCGTATTTCACGGCTGCCGGTCCTCCTTTTCCGCGCGGCGGAAGATCTCGCGGACCTGTTTGGCGCTGCCGCTGCGGTGGGGCAAGAGGGAGAGCTTGCCCTTGGCCAACATGCCGGGCACCTTGCCCACGTCGGCCAGCAGGTCCAGCGTGCGGAGCTTGTAGGCGGCCATCATGCCCGCCTCGAACACCCGCCCGTGCCGGCGGACGCTGCCCAGGAAGCTGCGGTTGAAGTGCTTGCCGCGGGTGTCGCCCATGGCCGTCTTGCGCTCGATCGCCAGGATCCGCAGGGCGTCCATGACCGCCGCGATGTCGATCTCCATCGGACACCGCGCGGTGCAGGCCTCGCACGAGGCGCACAGCCAAATCGCCCGCGAGCCGAGCGCTTCCGCCTCCGCCCCCAGGTGTACCAGCCGCATCACCTGGCTGGGCAGGAAATCCATCTCCGGGCCCATCGGGCAGCCCGTGGTACACTTGTGGCACTGGAAGCACGCGCTCACCGGCGTGCCGGCGCGGTCTTGGACCTCTGCGAGGAAGTCAGCGGGTTGCCAGGAAATGGGGTCGGGCATGGTGGCCGGGGTTTGGTTCTCAGCTTTTGGATTCGAGATTTCAGATTTCAAATTTCAGATTTGAAATCCGGCTTCACTCTCCCATTCCTTCCAACTCGGCTTCCAGCTCGGCGTCCTTGCGGGGCATTACTTTGCGATAGACGTCCGCCGGCGGGCGCTCGTGGCCGTCCACGCACAGCAGGTCGCGCTGGATGCGAATGTCGAACAGCCGCTGGTTCTCTTCCAGGTAGGGCAGGATCAGTTTCCAATCGGCGGCGGAGAGGGTGCGGTAGGCCCCGCCGTTGAGCTGCTCCTCGACCAGGGTGCGGTGCGGATCGCGGACATAGATCGCCCCGCCGGAGGCCAGCGAGAGCAGGTTGCTGCCCGGGTACGGCTGCTCCAGCGGCACGAGCTTGCCCTGTTGATCGTAGGCCAGCCCGTTGAGGATGGCCAGCCCGCCGCCTTCGTGCGGGTTTCCGGCCATGAACGACTCGGCGAGGAAGTCCAGCGCCGTGCCGTTGATGACCACGCGCGGCGAGCCGACGGCATTGATCATGGGCCGCCCGGCGGCGTTGCCCAGCACGTAGATCTCGCCCCCCTTGGCGCCGTAGAGGAACGTCTGTCCCACGTCCCCGTAGACCACCAGCTTGCCGCGCTTGCCGATCTGGCAGACCTGGTCCTGGGCATTGCCGTGGACGTAAATCTCCAGGCCGTCCATGCCGGAGGCCAGGTAGTCGCCCGGGTTGTCGTAGCAGTCGATCCGCAGGCCGGCGGTTCGCGGGCCGAAGCCCGCGCCGTGGAAGCGCGTGCCGCGGGTGTTGTAGTGTACCAGCCGCCGCCAGCCGAGCTTGTACGCCCGCACGGCCAGCGTGGCGTCGCACTGCAGGCCCTCGGGCGGAAAACCGCGGGCGTCTATCAACAGCGTGGTTTCGCCCGGCCGCGGGCCGCGAATCTGCTCGCGGCGCTCCCAGTCGATCCGCACGTGGCTGCCGGATCGCGCCTCGTCGCACCGCGGCTGCCACTGGAAGATCTGCTCCAGGCCGCCGCGAAGGATGGTCAGCACCGAGCTCCGCTTCTTGTCCCAGGTGGGATAGCGGCGGTCGATGGCCAGCGTGAGGGCCTCGATCCCCAGGGCCGGCCGGGACTCCGCGGTCTCGCGGGCCACCTGCTCGACGAACCAGCGGAGCCGGTCGAAGCTCATCTGCCGCAGATCGTCGCGGAGGTGCTCGAACAGCCCCGCGGCGTCGCCGTCGCCGGCACAGCGCCGGATGACCGTCAGGTCCGCGTCCGGGTCGCCGGGCGGCGCGGCAGGCACCGACAGATTGCAGTGGACCTGGCCCGCGACCGTCGAGACCGGCACGCCGAACTTGTTGGTCACCCGCAGCGCATAAGCCGCTTGCGGCTTCGCAGGTGTTTTTCCGTTCCCCGCATGGCCGTTCGGGCTGACGGTCAGCAGGAACGCCCCACCGTCGGTATGGCTGCCGCCGCGGGCGTTCCAATACGTGTCGGCCACGGGCGTGAACCGCGGGTCTTCCGCGGCCAGGCTGGCCAGCGTCGCGTCGATGGCCTGTTTCTCCGAGCAGATCAAGCCGATGGAAACTTCCCCCTCCGACAGCGCGAATACCTGCGGCCGCAGCATCGCCGTGTCGGTGATTCCCAGGAGCTGGAACTGCCCCGTCTCGGCCAGGCTGCGGGCGATGATGAAGAACCACGGCCCGTCCGGCGAGGCGTGGATGTGCGCCGCCTGGATCTGCCGGTAAATCCGCTGCTTCTCGGGCGGCAGCCGGTCGAAGTCCAGCTCGGTCGTGGGCGCCAATGCCTCGATGATGTACTCGACCGGGTAGCGATACACCCGGCTCCACAGGTCGAACAAGAGCACCGAGACCTCGGTGTCGGTGAGGAACTGCGGGAAGATGTTCCGCCCGGCCAGGTACTCGGAGACCGAGGCGTAGTTGGCAAAGTCGCCGTTGTGGACCAGGGCCTCGTTCAAGCCGATGAATGGGTGGGCGCCGCCGGGGTGCCACACGCGGCCCTTGGTCGGGTAGCGCTGGTGGGCGATCCACACGTGGGCCCGCATGTCCGGCATGCGGTAATACTGGACCGCCGCCTCGGCGTAACCGACGATCTTGATGATGATCAGGTTGCGGGCGTGGGACAGCACGAAGGCCCGCTTGTCGCCCAGCGAGGCGTAGAAGCGGTTGTTCAGCCGGATCGAGTTCTGGTAGACGAACTCGTCTTCCAGGTCCCGCTCGGACAGGCCGGCACGGGCGAGCCCCTTTTCCTCGGCGAAGCGGGCCAGCACGGCGGGCTTGACGCGGACGAAATAGCGGGCCACGTCCGGCGGGCGAACCTCCAACAGCGGCACCTCCCGGTAATCCTCCAGCGTCGGCACCATGCCCCCCTGGTCCACGTCGAAGAACGGCTCGAGCGATTCCTGCTCCACCTCGCCGCGGGCCGCCGGGTCCAGCAAGGCGACCTGCAGGATGTAGTCCTCCCGGAGCACCTTGGCCGAGACGCCCAGGTCTTCCGGCACCAGCCCGCACGCCGCGATGCCGCCCCCTTTGCCGTTGCCCCGGTTGCGCATCTGAATGGAAGGCTCGTAGATGTGCTTGCCCCCCAGGGGAATGTTGCAGGCGAATCCGGTCACTCCACAGCCGCCCTCCGCTTCCGGGGAGCGGGGAAACCAGTTCCCGGCGGGCCGCAGGTCGGCGCGCGAGCGGAGGATGGCTTCGGCACGCCCGAAGTCCCCTCGCCCTCCGGGAGCGACCAGCCTTCGGCCGGTGCCCGGGGTGAGGGCGAGGCGGGCGCGGCGGATGTCCTGCGTCATCTCACTTCCCCCTCACCCCCTGCCCCTCTCCCGGAGAGAGAGGGGAGATTATTTCGGCACGCTGGGTCATGTCCGCCCCTCGTAGTCCAAGTGCGTCAGCAGGTCGGTCCTACCGCGCAGGGCCGCCACCGAGTCCAGCCCCAAGCGCCGCAGAATGTCGACCAGGATCTCGCGCCACGCGCTGTACAGGTTGATCAGCCGCTGCGTACACCACTCGACGCTGACCAGTTCCAAGAGCTCGTCGTCGGTGGTGGCGATGCCGCGGGCGCAACCCCGGCCGCTCTCGCAGGCGCCGCAGCGGATGCAGCCCAGGGCCACCAGCTCGGCGGTGCCCACCACGCAGCCGTCCGCGCCCAGGGCAATGGCCTTGGCGATGTCCCACGGGGTACGGATGCCGCCGCTGGCGATGACCGTGATCTGATCGCGGATGCCTTCGTCCACGAGGAACTGGTGCACCCGGCCGATGGCGTACTCGATCGGCATGGCGATGTTCTTCTTGGCGATGTTCGGCGCGGCGCCGGTGCCGCCGTAGCTGCCGTCGAGGTGTACGATATGCCCGCCCGCGTAGTACACGCCCACGGCCACCATGTCCACGTCGACCGGCGTGGAGACCTTGGCCGAGAGCAGGGCGGGCGGATTGACGTGCGCGATCCAGTCCAGGTGCTTCTTGTGGTCCTCGACCGAATAGACGCTGTGGAAGGGGAAGGGGGAGAAGAGCGAGACGCCCACCACGGTCTCGCGCATGGCGGCCACGGCGGGGGTGTTCTTGTCGCCCAGCAGGTGGCCGCCCAGGCCCGGCTTGGCCCCCTGGGCATACTTGAACTCGACGATCCTGGCCCGCTGGATCGTCTCCTCCCGCACCCCGAACAGGCCGGTGGCCACCTGCGTAATCACGTGGTCCTTGTAGGGCGTGAAGCGTTCCGGGTATCCGCCCTCGCCGGTGCAGGTGAAGGAGTTGAATGCCTTGGCGGCGCGGGCCTTGCCCAGCAGGGCGCGGATGTTCGTCGAGCCGAACGACATGCCGCCGCCGTACCAGGGCACGTCAATGGTGATCTTGGCCCGGCTGTCGCCGCGGCGGTTCAGCACCAGGGCGGTGGAAATGTCCTCGGACCGCAGATCGGCGGGCGCAGCGGCGGGGAAGCGGAACCGCAGGCGGTCGAAGCCGCCGCCGGAGGCCCCCACCTCCGCTTCGAGGTGTTTTCCCGGCGGCCGGCCCGTCTCCGCCATCACCCACGTGGCGGCCAGCAAGTCCGGCGTCCAGCGGAAATCGCCCAGGGTCTGGAAGGCCGGGTTCTCCATGAGCGAGAGGGCCCCGTTCGGGCAGGCATCGACGCAATACCGTCCCGTGCCCGCACACTCGAATCCCACACAGCGGTAATCCAGCGGCCGCAGCATCGCGCGATAACCCTCCGGCCGCACGTGCACGCCGTAGGGGCAGACCTCGACGCACCGGCCGCAGCCCGCGCAAGTCGACGCCCGGCGGATGCTGTACTTGCCGATCTCGTTGCGGTAGCGGGGCGGGGCCGGACGCACCTCGCGGGAAACCTCGGCAAAACCGGGCCGCCCGAGGATGTCGTCCAGCGCTTCCGCCGCTTGCGGCGGCACACCCAGCGGGATGGATTCCGTGCTGCTCACTTGGGCGGCTCCTCGCGCTGCGAGTCCTTGCGCTTGCCGAACAGGCGGCCGAAGGTCTCGCGCTCCAGGTCCTCGAAGAACATCGCGCGGCCGGTTTCGCCCCGCAACCGCCGCACCTCGCGGATGCCCATGGCCCCCAGCACCTCGATCAACTGCTGGTGCCAGGCCCCTATCAGGTTGTGAATCCGCTGCGCGCCGTAGTCAGCGGCAACCTCTTCCAGGGCGATCGGGCAAGGCTCGCCGCGGAGGCACTCGCCGCACAGCCGGCATTCCAAGGCCAACAGCAGCGGAACGTCCACCGCCACCAGGTCGGCGCCGCAAATGATCGCCTTGGCCACGTGCTCGGCCAGGGCAATGCCGCCCGAGGCCACCAGCGTCACCTCGTCGCGGATGCCCTGGCGCACGAGCGTGCCGTGGACGTCCCGCAGCACGTCGCGGACGTGGCGAGGAGTGGCGTCCGCGGATCGGGCACCATCGGGCACCGTCGCGCAGCGATGGTCGGCATGGTCGCCGCGGCTACCGAATTTGCCATCTGCCTCTCCGGCAGCGGCACCGTTTTGCTCCCGCCCGTGGCTGTCGAAGACCAGGTGCAGCACTTCGGCCCCGAGACGGGTCAATTCCAACACCCGCGTGGCGACCGCCGGACTGGCGGGCAGACGGATCGCCACGATCCTTTCGGGACCATGCTGCGCGTGGTGCCCGGCCGCCTTGAGTGCCGCCACCCGCGCCATGACCTCCGGCCCATCCTCGATCATCACCAGCGGCGCCGTAGCGTAGCGCTGATCCGCAGCGGCTGTCTTTGCACCCAGCAGGGGGACCACGTGCTTCGGCACGGCCGCGCCGGCCGCGAGGTCGCGTTCCCGCAGCACCACCAGCGTGCCCAGCTCAGCGGCGGCCCCCGTCACGGCCGCCAGCACCTGCCCGCGCTGCGAGTGCTCGGGAAGGATGTCGAAGATCAGCGGCAGCGGGGCTTCCAGCAAGGGGGGCGGGGCGTCCGCCAGTTGTCCGTCGCTAAAGACCAGCCGCGGGAGCTTGCGGCCGATGTCGACGCTGGTGCTGATGTACTCGCGTCCGTGGATGCCGTCGCGCGTGGGGCGGACGATTTCGGACATGTCGGTCCACATGGAATCGAAGCCCGGCCCGCTGAACGGCCCGCCGTAGCCCGACCCCGACACCGGAATCCGCCCCGTCTCGGCCTGGAACCACGTGGACAGCACGATGTCGGGCGAGAAGTAGTCGTCGCCCAGCCGGAGGTACTCGGGATTGACCACGCGGGTGAGGATGTTCTTGGTGCAGTTCTGCACGCAGCTCAGGCAGCCCTTGCACTGGTAGAGGTAATCGAGGTAGCCGATTTCGTTGTGGAGCGTGTCGGCCTCCTGGCGATACAGGCCGTAGACGCAGGCCCGTTTCACGCAGTTATGGCAGCTCGAGCAGTCCTCGCGCCAATCGACGATGCCCAACTTGCCGACGGGTTGCACCCGGGGCGCGGCGGGCTTGGTGTGGATGGTGTACTTGACGGGCACGGCTAGGAGCTCCGCAGGCCGGATTTGTCGAGGATTTCCAGGACCGCGTGCGGGTCGCCGTCGGCCGAGAGGCTCCATCCGCGCAGCCCGGCCGTGCCCGATAGCCGCTTGATCGTGTCCAGGGCGAGGTCCAGCGCGGCGGTTCGCCGCGCGGCGGGCCCGTCAGCCGACGCCACCCGGGCGATCGCCGCTTGCGGAATCCGCTCCGAGGGCGGCTTGCCTTGGCACGGCCCGGCCAGGTCTTCTTCCGCCAGCGGCCGGACGGCGGCCAGGATGGCCACCTGCTGCTCGAGGCCGCGCCGCGTCACCTCGCTCCACCAGGCGTCGAATCGCTCCAAGTCCCAGATAGGCTGGGTGACGAGGAACGTCGCCCCGGCCGTGATCTTCTTCTGCAGCCGCGAAAGCTGCAACTCCAGCGGATCGGCCGCCGGGGAGGCCGCCGCGCCCAGGCAGAACGGACCCGCCCCGGCGAACCCCGCCTGGCCCACCAGCGAGCCGTCCTCAGCCAGGCCGGAGAACGCCTGCAGCAACTGAATCGCATCGATGTCGTAGACGCTGCGGGCGGCGCGGAACGGGCCCAAGGTCTGGTGCGTGCCGCTGGTGCAGAGCACGTTGTGGATGCCCAGGGCAGAGGCCCCCAGCGCCTCGGAGACCAGGGCGATGCGGTTGCGGTCCCGCGTGGTGACGTGCAGGATCGGCTCGAGGCCCTCGCCGGCCACGATGGCCGCGGCCGCCAGGGCCGACATCGAGACCCGGTCGCGATTGTCGCTCAGCGCCAGGGCGTCCACCTTGCCCGCATAGCACTTGGCCGCTTCGCGCAACGGGGCGGGGTCCGCGCCCGGCGGCGGCGCCGTCTCTACGATCACCAGCGATTTGCCGGAAGCAATCCGCTGGGCTAGTGGCGTCACGGTCTGGCTCATCCGTCTCCTACCTTGCCCCGCGAAGGGGGCTCTCGCCCAGGGCGCAGATCCGCGCAACCGCGTCGCGGACGAGGCAGTGGAATTGTTCGGCCGGTGCGTCGGGCGTCACGTGGACCAGGCAGGCCCGCTCGGGTTCCAGGCCGATCTCCGCCAGCAGCCGTTCCAGGGTGCGGATGCGGACTTCGGCCCGGTAGTTGCCCTGCGCCAGGTGGCAATCGCCCTTGGGACAGGCCACGACACACACGCCCCGCAATCCGCCCTCGATCGCGTGGCACAGGTATTGGCCGTCCATCTTGCCGGTACACGGCACTTCGCGAACCACCACCCGCGCGCCCTCGTGGCTCCACTGCCGCGGCAGTCGCGCGCCCTGCGGGATGCAGTTCGTGCAGACGTAGACCACGATGTCCGGGGCCAAGGCGACCGTCATGGCGATGGGCTCGCACTCTTCACTGGAGACCCGCGCGCGGGAAAGGGTCCGTCACTGGGGCGAAACTTTTATCTTACCCGAAACCACAACATAAAAGAAGTAGTTTCTTGCCGCTCGTGGCATAAGCATTTCTAATTGGTTTTCGCACGCTTTTTCACAGCCGGCGACTCGGCAGTCGTGATGTGATCGCCAATCGCAAGTGTTTGTCCATACAGCACTTAGTTACCATGGATGCAGCGTGGCCGCAGCCCAACGCCGAACCGGCGGCCTCCCGCCGGCGCCTGGAAAACCGCAAACGGAGTGCCACCCTCCGCCGCTGGGGCGAGGCCGCGAGCGCCATTCCGCCTTTGGCCCTCCGCCCTTGCCTTCGAATCGCCGGATCGTAAGATGCTTGGTTCATGCGGGCCGAAGTTCCACCGGTTCTTAGGAGGTCCAGGCCATGCGACGACGCCAGTTCTTGTCCGGTTCCGTGGCCGCGAGTGCGGGACTGATCCTGGGGAGTTCCGCCCAGCCCGGCCATGCCCAGCGAAAACGCTTCTTTACCCCAGCCATTCCCACGAAAGGAGGTCCGCCCGTGAGTTTCCAGCAGCCGCCACTCCCGTACGCCCTGGGGGCCCTGGCCCCGTTCCTCAAAGAGGAACAGATGATGTACCACTACGAGAAACATCACGCGGCATATTTCAAGAAGCTCAACGGCCTGGTTGAGGGCAAGCCGGAGGCCGGCCTGCCGCTGCGGACCGTGGTGCTTCAATCCAGCGGCGGGGTTTTCAACAACGCCGCGCAGGCCTGGAACCACACGTTCTTCTGGAACTCGATGTCGCCCAGCGGCGGCGGCGCGCCGCAAGGGGCCCTGCTGGCCGCCATCCAGCGCGATTTCGGCGGCCTGGACGCCTTCAAGAAGGAGTTCTCCGAAAAGGCGGCCGGCCTCTTCGGCTCCGGCTGGACCTGGCTGGCTGCCGACAAACAGGGCAAACTGGAGATCATGCCGCTGGGCAACGCCGACACGCCGCTGCGGCACGACCGCGAGCCCGTCCTCACGCTCGACGTCTGGGAACACGCCTACTACATCGACTACCGCAACGAGCGGCCGCGGTTCATCGACGGCTTCTGGAGCAAAGTCAACTGGGCCTTCGCCGCCAAGTGCCTGGCCGAGCCGGGCAAGGGGTGAACGGGCCTGGTAAGACGGCGCGATGCCGGGTGTAACTGCTGTTTAGCGGGCGGGCTTGCCCGCCGTGCGGGAGCATGGATGTCCCCGCCCGCTAAACAGTTCCAAATGATATGGCGCTGCGGCGCTATAGCGGCTCGCGCTTCTTCTCCGCATTGATTTCCGGCCCCACCTTGCGGCGCTTGTAGGTCACGCTGTAGCGGACGAGCTGTTTCTTGCCCGGCTCGAGGTCCAGAAAATACTTCGCGTGGTT
>Ga0326727_10009064_pt1 | contig 24792 bp, 15 predicted proteins | sample MB2enrmetagenome_FD_207643 | JGI IMG/M metagenome (GOLD analysis project Ga0326727, IMG submission 207643) | Lab enriched peat soil microbial communities from McLean, Ithaca, NY, United States - MB29MY | ecosystem: Environmental > Terrestrial > Soil > Wetlands > Peat | place: USA: New York... | reverse complement strand
TGCTCGCGGGGGTACGTCGTTTTGGACCTTAAGGGAGGGACGGCTATGGGCTGAAGTTATAAGAACGAGAAAGAGGGAAAAGAAAAGGCCGGCTGAGAAAGCTCTTGACTTTTATACATAGCAGTACCGTCTTCCCTCAACAAAGGTTGGGCGTTTATCAACATCCGTGTCAGCTCATTCGCCCCCGGGTTCCGTACGGCAACCAACCGGCTTGTTACCGGTTTACCCGTCATTGCCGCCTTCCGGACCGGATGATCATCGACGTGCAGCAGTTTGCCGTCTTCTCCGTATACCTCCCATCGACTCCAGTCCTGGCTGTTAATGTTCAGGATATCGGATTCGCTATCGAGTCCGAACATGCGCAAGAATGCTCGGTTGACGACCGAGAATTTGCCGGCCTCATCGATCAGCGCAACTCCCGATCCCACATTATCTATGAGTACCCTGAGCTGTTCTTCGTTCCGGCGAACGATCTCAAACGATTTCCTGATCTCTTCCTCGGCTTGCTTGCGCTCGGTGATCTCGATGAGGGCCGTACGGATGGTTTTACTCCCGTTCGACTGCACCGCTCTGCTCTCAAGCCGGGTGAGAAAGTGCCCTTCCCCCTTGCTTCTCCTCAGCATAAGCTCGCAGGCATGGTTGCCCGGGGATCGCAGCACGTCGCGTCTGTGAAGATAGAATACGTCCTGACACTCAGGGGCGATCAAGGCGGTGAAGGGCTTATTGAGAAGAAACGTGCGCTCGATACCCAAAAGACGCGCGGCGGTCAGGTTCATGTCCGAGACGACACCCTTCTCGTCAAGGGTGAGATAACCGACAGGGGCATTTTCGTAGAGATCGACGTACCGTTCGCTGGATTCTTCGAGTTCCTCCTGCGCCCTCCGGAGCTCGTCGTTTTGCATCTCCAGCTCTATGTGGTAAATGGAAAGCTCATGATTCAGCTCTTGTATGTCTTGGTTGAGGGAGATGCGGGAAACCTTTCCCCCTTTCTCTGCGAGGAGGTTCTCGGCTTTCTTCCGAAGCTCGTTCAGTCGAGGGGCAAATTTCCGCTTGGCCATGTGCACCTCTCACACGAGGTTCTTGGTCTATCGTGACCAATGCTCATGAGTAAATCGGGTTGCGGTGGGTACGGTATAGTATACCAGAACGCCTCCATGACGTATAGACCTGTTTCGTCAGGGCTGCTCTTCCCGATTACAGAGCGAAAGAGAGCATTTTCGTTGTCGTGGCCCGAGCAGCAGGCCTAAGGTCGAGACCGACCAGGCCCTTAATCCTCGTGGGGCATTTCTGCAATGCGAAGCGGTCTGGTAGTCTCTTCTTGCGCGGCATGATTACGTTCTCCTGAAGGTGGTCCGAGAGATGTGGAGAAGGAAATGAGGCAGAAAGGGATGCATAAAACGCGCTTCCATGACACCTGTCCGAATTGCTAAATTGGCATAAGTTGAGGCCCGATACTTACCCCTGTCTCCCTGTCACGGTTTGCTTTCACCTGCTTTTCCCGTGCTCTCCCCGTCCTCCCCGGTCCTTCGGCCGGTGATATCCTCCATGGCAAGCAGGACAAGGGGGGTCTTCCCATCGCCCGCTGTCTTGAGTTTCCGGGCATTGAGCAGCATGGTGCGGCGGCCCAGGTCCGGGAAATCGGCTTCGACCCTGAAATCCTCAAAGACCTTATCGGCCTTCATTACGTCCTTCAAAAGGTTTTCGAGGGCAGAGATGTCCCATTCGCGGCGGCCCAGGTCCTTGAAAGTCCGGCCTTCCGTCTCTTCCCGCCTGACGTGGAAAAGGTCGAGGAAAGCCTTGTTTGCCATGAGCACGCGGAGCTCGTGGTCGAGGACCAGAAGGGGCTCCCGCACCGTCTGGACGATGTTTTCGGCAAATTCGGCTCTTTCCCTCACCGCCCGCTTCGATTCGGTGATATCGGTGAAGGTGACGACGACCCCGTCGATCATGTTGTCGAGCGTCCGGTACGGCACGATCCGCATGAGAAACCACTGCTGGTCTTTTCCCCTCACTTCCATTTCACAGGGGCGCAGGCTGTCGAGCACGAGGTGCGCGTTTTCCGCAATATTGGCGCCCTCGATCTTTGCCGTTACGTCGCCTACAGGCCGCCCGGCGTCCGAGGGGATGAGGCTGATGACACGCGTGGCCGAGGCGGTGAAGCGCTTTATGCGGAGCGTGCCGTCAAGAAAGATCGTCGCAATGTCCGTGCTGTCGAGGAGGTTCTTCATGTCGCTCTCGGCCCGGGAAAGCTGGTCGATCTTCGATTGCAGCTCGGAGTTGACCGTCGTCAGCTCTTCGTTGACGGACTGCAATTCCTCCTTCGATGTCTCCAATTCCTCGTTCGTGGACTGCATCTCCTCGTTGGTCGACTGCATTTCCTCGTTTGCGGACCTCAGCTCTTCATTGGCAGCCTGGGCCTCCTCAATCGAGGCCTGCAAGCTTTCCCTCGTGTATACAAGCTCCCTCTCCAACTCCGACGCGCGCGCGGTCTCCGGCGGCGAGGCTCCGCCGTCACCTTCTTTAATCACGGGGGTTGCTTTCCGGAGAGGCTCCTGGAACGTGAACATGAAGAGCTGCTCCTCCCCTTCTGTCAGGGGCAGAAGCTTCACGGCCAGGTCTATTTTTTCCGTCCCCCCGTTCGTCTCCACGGGGAGGCTCCGATAGACCGCGTCCTGGTGGTGCGTGGCAGCCGTAAGCAAGGCCGAGCGCATCTGAAACTGCAAGCCCTCTCGCGCCATGTTCGCGATGTTGAGGGCCGGCCGGCCGGGAGCCGGTCTCAGGTACTTGCCGGTCTCGCCGTGGACGTAAAGTATGTCGCCTTTATCGTTGACGATGATCGCGGGAGGGGCAAAGACCGAAAGCAGGGCGCCGTGCGCTATCTCCTCCAGGTTGACCTTTCTCGCGGGCTCCTGCGGCGCCACATGCCCGGCCTGCGGGAAATCCGACCAGGGAGGAGCTACCTTGTAGTCATGCGCAACGCGCCCGCCCGTCGGCTTGGCCCGGAAGAATTTCCATTTTCTGTCGATTGCGCTGAAAAGGTCCGCCATATGGCCGACGGACTCCGATGACCCGAGGAAGAGCACGCCGCCGGCTTTCAGGCTGTAATGGAATAGGTTGATGAGCTTACCCTGGAGCTCGGGCTCCATGTAGATGAGGACGTTCCGGCAGGAAACGAGGTCGAGCTTGGTAAAGGGCGCGTCCTTGGTCACGTTCTGCGTCGCGAATACGACCGTTTCCCTGATATCCTTCCTTACCCGGAAGCCTGTCCCTTCCTTGGTGAAGAATTTCGTCAGCCTCACCGTGGATACGTCCTGGGCGATATTGGAAGGGAAAAAACCGCTACGGGCCGCAGCGATGGAACCTTCATCTATATCGGTGGCAAAGATCTGCAACCTGTAATCTTTTTTTGCTTCTTCGGTGTATTCCCGGATGACCATGGCAAGCGAATATGCCTCTTCACCGGTGGCGCACCCCGGCACCCATACCCTTACGGTATAATCGGAAGGCTTATCGCGCAGTAAGTCGGGGAGGACCGTTTGTTTGAGGACCTCGAAGGCTTCCGGCTCCCGGAAGAAGGTGGTCACGTTGATGAGAAGCTCTTTGAAGAGATGGCGCACCTCTTCGGGGTTTTCCTGCAAGTAGCGAAGGTAGGCAACGGGGTTCTCGAAGTTGTGGACGTTTATCCGGCGCTGGATGCGGCGGATGACGGTGCTCTTCTTGTAGGCCGAGAAGTCGTGTCCCGTTTTCGTCCTCACCAGCATGAGTACTTTATGCATGGCGTTGGATGTCTCCTCCGGCAGCGGCGGTTCTTTCCCGGCCCGGTGGCGTCCGAGAAAGTCCACGAGTTTGCGGGGGATGTCCGCCGCGGGCAGCACATGGTCCGCAAGGCCCGTTTGTATCGCGCTCCTCGGCATCCCGTCATATTTGGCGTCTTCGGGGTCCTGTACGAAGACCGTGCCGCCTGCGCCCTGCACCGCCCTCACTCCGAGGGTCCCGTCCGACCCGGTGCCGGACAGGATAACCGCGACGGCCCTGTCACCCTGGTCCTCGGCAATGGAGCGCAGGGAAAAATCGATGGGCATCCTCGCGCCCACTGATTTTGTCTGCTCGGTAAGCTGGAGCCTCCCATGAAAAATGGAGATGTCTCTGTTCGGCGGGATCACGTAGACGTGGTCCGGCTCCACGTCGACTCCGTCCGCGGCCTCCCTGACCGTCATGGACGTGAACCGGGAGATCAGCTCGGACATGATGCTTGAGTGCTTGGGGTCCAGGTGGGAGATGACGATGTAAGCGGCGCCGGTCCTGGCCGGCAGGTTCCTGAAGAGTTGTTCGAACGCCTCCAGTCCGCCCGCCGATGCGCCGATCGCGACAACGGGGAATGGGCCTTTGTCCGGTCCCGGCGCTCGTACCGGCGCCGTTGTCTTTGTACCCCCTTTCCGATTATTGGTAGCGCCTTTCTTCTTGCGTGAGGTTTTCTCTACCATAGGATATGCTCCCCGTGCTAGTCTCGCACGGCCCTCAATCGTTTACGATTAGGACCGGATGAAACGACACCGGTTGAGAGAATAGTATAGCAATAACGGTTCGGATTGGGAAGATAGGCTACCCGGAAGACCTGACATCCCTCAAAAAATGTGGATGGCAGGGGTAAATGGTCCTTCTCACGCGACGTTCTGAGGCCGGAGGCGTAGTTGATATTTATTCTGGATATATGTAAAGTATGATTGCATGGGGATAGTAGGGCGGCCATTCTGGGTTGAGCGCATAGAAGAAGCCTGGAAAGAAGCGCCGGTTGTCTGGCTTGCTGGCGTGAGAAGGGTGGGTAAGACTACTCTTGCCCAGACTTTAGGCGCCGACCGGGTACTCTACGTCAACTGCGACCTCCCCGTCGCGGCCGACATGGTGGAAGACCCGGAGCTTTTCTACCGCAACTGCGATCGTCCCATTGTGGCTTTCGATGAAGTCCACCAGCTCCCTGACCCCAGCAGGGTGCTTAAGATAGGCGCCGATATGTTCCCCCAGTTAAGAATCATTGCCACCGGTTCTTCTACCCTCGCAGCGAGCAGCAGATTCAAGGACACCCTGACGGGCCGGAAACGGCTCGTCCACCTCACGCCTGTCTTATGGGATGAGCTGAATGGGTTCGGGGCAACTCTCGTCAAGAGGCTTTACCACGGAGGGCTGCCACAGGCGCTCCTGGCGGATGCAAAACGGCCGGGCTTTTACGGGGAGTGGATGGATTCGTTTTTTGCGAGGGACATTCAGCGGCTCTTCGCTTTCCGCAGCCCTGAGAAATTCATTACGCTCTTTGAGTACCTTCTCAAGCGGAGCGGAGGCCTGTTCGAGGTCACGAGGACCGCCTCGGCCCTCGGCATCAGCCGGCCTACTGTAGAGAGCCATCTCAGGGCACTCGAAACGACCCACGCGGTTACGCTGGTAAGACCCTTTCATGGAGGCGGACAAAAAGAGATCGTCAAGATGCCCAGGATTTACGGTTTCGACACCGGCTTTGTCAGCTTCTGCCGGGGCTGGGACCCTCTCCGGGTTGACGACTACGGTCCCCTATGGGAGCACCTCGTCCTCGAATACCTCCAGGCACATGCGCATGAGCAGCAAATCCGCTACTGGCGCCTGGCTGATGGACGGGAGGTAGATTTTGCCATCACCCGGAGCCGGGATCAGGTGGACGCGATCGAGTGCAAGTGGAACAGGGAGCATTTCGATCCTGCGGGCCTCCAGTCGTTCCGCACCTTCTATCCCAACGGGAACAATTATCTTGTGTGCCCGATAGAAGTACCGTGCTACGCAATACGCACGGCAGGCATGGAGATCTATGTTTGCAACCCGGCCGGGTGGTTGGACAAGGCAAAGAGGACAGCGCCGTAGCCGACCTCCGGCCGGTCCGCCATGTGTCTATAGCGCTTATCTGGGTCTTACCTGGATACAAATAAGATATGCAGGCGATGGTTACCTGACTTCTTCTCCCTGCCCCAACACCCTATAGATCGCCTGCGCCATGTCATTCTTCGTAATCGGCTTCATCACGAACTCCCGGATACCGGCCTTTCCGGCCTTCTCCGGTGAGACGGTTTCGCTGTACCCGGTGCAGAGGATGATGGGCATGTCTTTTCTCACCGCCAGGACTTCCTTAGCGAAGGCAACCCCTGTAATCCCCGGCATGGTCTGATCGGTGATGATAAGATCGAACGTGCGCGGGTCCTCGGCAAAGGCTTTCAGCGCCTTCAAAGGGTCGGTAAAGGCGGTCACGCGGCAGCCCATCCTCTCAAGCATTGTCTTTGCCACCTCCACAATGGCCGGTTCGTCATCGATAAAGAGAACGGATTGGGCTTTCGAGTAGGAAGTGCCTCCTTCTTCTTCTTCCATCTGCGAAGAGACATCGGCCTGCGGGAGGAGGATCGTGAACTTTGTGCCCTTGCCGATTTCGCTCTCCACCTCTACAATACCGTCATATGCCTTCACTATGCCGTAGACCACGGACAGGCCCATACCGGTGCCCCGGCTTTGCTCCTTTGTCGTAAAGAAGGGCTCGAACATGCGCCTTTGCACCTCCGGGGCGATGCCTGTCCCCGTATCTTTTACGGTCAGCTTCACATAGCGGCCCGGTTTCATGTTGTCTTCCGGCAGGGAGTCCGAACCGAGGGTAATCGATGAGAGGCCGATAGTCAGCGTCCCTCCGTCTTGCTGCATGGCGTGGGCTGCGTTGTTGGCAAGGTTGACCACCACCTGCTGAATCTCGGACGGCTGAGCGACTACGGCCGTATCCGCCCTTGCCCTTATGTTCAGGTTCATGTGGATCGTGCTCGGGATCGACGCCCTGAGCAGATCATGGGTCTCTTTCAACAGGGGGACTATGTTTACCACTTTCCCCTGGCCAACGTTCTTCTTGCTGAACGTGAGGATCTTCTTCACCAAATCTCGCGACCGCTTTGACGCCTTCAGGATCTGGTCGATGTTCTGCCGGGAGCCGTCGTCGTGAAGCTCATCAAGGGCAAGCTCCGCGTTGCCCATGATGATGGCGAGCATGTTGTTGAAGTCGTGGGCGATGCCGCCCGCGAGGGTGCCGATGGCTTCCATCTTGTGGGCCTGGCGGAGCTGCTTTTCGAGGCGCATCCTTTCAGCCTCGGCCTTGCGGGATTCCGTAAGGTCGGTGGCAACCCCTCGTAAGCCTACTATCTTTCCTTCGTGCACTATGGCGTTCGCCTGTACGAGGACGTGAAATTCGGTCCCGTTCTTGCGCCTGACTATAGTCTCTCCTCTATCCGGGCCTTTTCCTTCTAACACGCCGGAAGCTTTTTCAACGAGGCTGCCGTAATCCTTCTCAATTACTATATCCCGGACGTGCAAGCCTTGCTCGATGTCCTCTGCGGTATAACCGAAGGTTTCAAGGGCGTGTTTGTTTGCATAGGTCAGGTTGCCATACACGTCCGTCTCAAAGACCGTCTCAGGCAATAGCTCTGCCAGGTCATAAAATCTCTGTCGTGATTCTTCGAGTTCCGCGGTCCGTTCTTGCACCCGCAGCTCCAATTCGTCGCGGGACTTGCGAAGCTCCTCCTCGACGCGCCGCGGCTCTCATGGATGATTATATGCAGAACCTAAAATGCGAAAGCGTTCAGGTCGATGAGATATAAAGGCCATCCTTGAACGTGAGATTTCAGAGAAGCTCTGACTTTGCCATCCCTGCCTATAAGAACTACCCAAGCCGCCAAAGAGGAACGAGAAATCTGCGGCCCGACTTTGACCGGGCGAATTATTGTATGCAATTACGTCCAAAAAATGGGAACAATCTGGTGTCTAAATAGTGTCCATAAGGCAGCTAAAACGACCTGACAAGACCTTACAGAACCAAAACAGAAACAATGCATATATGGTTGGTAGAGAAGGGAATATGGAGATTATCTGCGATTTTCAAGGATCGTAAAAATTGGCTTTGAACGGATTTTGAGTCCGGCGCGTCTGCCTGTTCCACCACTTCGGCCTGCCTTATTTTACGGGGTTTTTCGATTGGTGTCAAACCTGCGCCGCCCCGGGTTGTGGCGAATTTGTGAGGCCGATTGAAAATTGAATGTCGCCGTCGCTGACAGGGTTCTCTTTCACCCACTTCCAGCGCTTCTTTGCAATTGCGGCGCTTCCACTGGAGCTCATGGAAGCGCCGCTTCTTCCTTTTCCCGCTACTTTTTCCTTGTTGTCGTTGCCGGCTTCGCGGTGGTCGCCGTGCCTGAGGACTTCTGGACAGGCGCCCCTTGCACCGTGGGCGGAGGCGGCGGAAGATTGACGGGGATTTTGGCCGTGCTTAGCTCGTTCCCCTGGCCTGTGGCGGGCCTGCTGTTGTCGAATACCTGGCCTGCCGTAGAGGTCTGCTGGGCCAAAAGGCTGCCGGCGGCGAAGCACAGAAAAAACAATACGAGACCTGTGACACAACTGATACGCTTCATGATTCCTCCTTTGTTTCCGATATTGGAATGCTCCATCTTACGTCCGGTTATTGCTCCTTTATTCCCTCGCCGGGCGCACGGCGAGATGACCCGCCCTGCCCGCGGGGATCCGCGCCCCTTTTGTGCCATCCTGCCGAGTGTTATGTCTCGCACGCAACAATCGCTTTCCGGCCTTGGCAATCCCCCCCCGAGTCTAGTAAACCTCCTGAAGCTTTTCAAGAACCTTGAGAATGGTGCCCACGATCTCTTCCGGCCTTCCATCCGTAGGGTCGATTGTGACCATCGGGGTTAGGCCCGCGGGCGAGAGAACAGCGATATTGTACCGGCTCCCGGCATCCAAATCCTCGAAGTATTCCGGCATTGAACCGGGATAGACCATCAGGGCGATATAGTAATGATGAAGAAGGTCACGGAGCTTTTCATTCAAAGGCATGGCTTGCAGCACACCCTTCAGAAATGGTGCGATGATGGGGTCGGGGCAGCGTCGTGGTAAAAAGCTGTTAGAAACCAAGCTCTCAGTACGTTGTCCTCTCTAATATGGATCTTGTGATCTGGGCGATCCTGAATGGTTCTCAAAGATTGATCCGTCGACTCCGCGACAATCTTTAGGCCTATTTTATTTAGAATTATGTATCCGAGAACAAACACATGAAATTGGTGAATAAAATGATCTCGGTAACCTTTTATGCCGTATAATATCAGGTCCTCATGTTTCTTGTATTCTTCTAGGATTTCCTTGAAAGACTTCTTGCCCGCTATTTTTAGAATACTGGCAATATCGTCCACATAGTTCGTCACTCTTTCAAAAATGTCGTCGTGGCCCACGTACTCATTTCTTTTCAATACGAATAGAAGATGGCGCGTTTGTCTATAGATCTCTCTATTCAGGTCTCGCGCTTTGGTTAGATCAAGGGTTTTTAATACTTCCAGAAACTCAAGTCCTCCATACAGTTTTTCGTATGCACGCTCCTTATAGCGCTCTTTGGACTTCTTGACCAATCTTGCAAGCAGGGGGAGATATTGCTTCGCTTCTTTAGTTTGCGTGCTATCCTTAGAGAATTTAATCCTTTCCGCTGGTCTATCCTGATAATTTTCAATTTTTACCAGTCCAATAATTTTCTTCTTATCGTCAGGATCTTTCAGATGCAAAAAGCAAACCATCTTGCATTGGGCAGTTACTCCCATCTCTATGGCGTTCAGATGGCTTATCGAGGGATATCGACTTAGAGCAGTGGAGCTATCAGCAAATATTTCCTTTGTCGTTTTGATGGAGTAGGCCGTGAGCCCTTCAAAGAGGATTGGGCTGTTTTTGTCATCATTAGGGAATACGACCCATTTGGCCGGTCGGCTCTTATAGTTATAATTCCAGATTTTGCCATTTCTTTCTGGGTAAAGTCTGCCTTCTGAGATCAGAGGGTGTTGGACTTCTTCAAAACAGAATTTGAGAATTCGAATTTCAGATAAGCACTTCTGCAAATCGGATCGGTCCAGCCCGACATACGTGGACACTGGCTCCGGAAGTGGAGTAGCTCTCTCGTGATATATGGTCTTGATTCGACTCAGTCTGTCCTCTAATATGTCGAGCTTTTCTTCGTTATCCATGTCTTCGTTTACTAGAAACATAGCAGCTACATCGGCATCATATAAATCTCTAAGTACTTCCAGGATTTCCCAAATTGTCCCCTTAATGATCTGAGCGTTCATCCGATCTCTCCTTTTTTCTTCGCCAGAAGATCGATAAAGCCAGCATTCTTTATCTTACCCTCGTTGTTGAATAAGAGGCGAAACGGCTGTTTCGCTAATAGGCAAGTTGGTACCGGATAATCCTCTGTCTTTCATTATCAGGAAAGCTCTTTTGAATTGCAAGAGACAATTTGTAGACCATTTACTTCGAGCGTTAGGGGTTTTTTAGGGTATTCAGAAGGTGCTCTGAAGTCGAAATCGGAGAGCATTTGTCGCGTCCCGTAGCGGAATATTTTTGCAATCCCCGTGACCCGAAGGGAGCCGAGGGCGGCCGGGGGCCGTGGACAGGGCTAACCTCCCCCTAAAGAGGCTCTGCCGCGATCTTTTCGAAACGGTCGGTGGAGAAGGATGGGTTCCCCTCCTTTGGGGATTCCATATATGGAGGGGGCGCCTCGGAAGGGGGAATCCAAAGGGGGAAACCAAGGCGGGGGAGGAGCGGCACGGGATTTGAGTTCCGCAGCACGGCACCTATTGGCTTTCCTTCGTGATGCTTCCTTTTAATGCGCCCGCGCAGGGCGCGACGAGAAAAAGGCGAAAGAGGCCCCTGGTGCCGACGAGTTTCAATCCACGCGCCCGCGCAGGGCGCGACTGTCTCGAAGCTCTTGAGCGGGCTTCGGAAGTTTGTTTCAATCCACGCGCCCGCGCAGGGCGCGACAGATCGTTCTGTATCAGTGCTTCAGCGGCAAAGATGTTTCAATCCACGCGCCCGCGCAGGGCGCGACCCGGGTCCTGGACGTGAGCCTCGAAAACAAGAAGTTTCAATCCACGCGCCCGCGCAGGGCGCGACGAGAGGCCCTTTCCTGGCAAGTTGGCTGGAGAAAAGTTTCAATCCACGCGCCCGCGCAGGGCGCGACGACCCGGAGACCTTGATGTAGGCTTTCTGGCCGATCTGTTTCAATCCACGCGCCCGCGCAGGGCGCGACGGGCTGCTGGTAAGGAGGGAACGATGGGCGGCTTGTTTCAATCCACGCGCCCGCGCAGGGCGCGACGAGACGCTTGTTCGTGTTGTCCGCCGCGAGCATCGTGTTTCAATCCACGCGCCCGCGCAGGGCGCGACGGAGCTCCAGGCGGACGCCCTCTCCGTGGTGAAGGTTTCAATCCACGCGCCCGCGCAGGGCGCGACGAGATCGACGGGGCGTACAACAAGGGCCACGTAGAGTTTCAATCCACGCGCCCGCGCAGGGCGCGACGTGGTCCAGGTGGAGGCCGCCGTGTTGGTGAAAGTGTTTCAATCCACGCGCCCGCGCAGGGCGCGACGCCGTAGGCTCCGCCCTCGACGGCGTCGTCCAGGAGTTTCAATCCACGCGCCCGCGCAGGGCGCGACTCTGATGGCCACGATCACCGTCCGCCAGCTAGACAAGTTTCAATCCACGCGCCCGCGCAGGGCGCGACTTCGCAAGGCCGGGGATCAGATAGAGGATATTAGCGTTTCAATCCACGCGCCCGCGCAGGGCGCGACGTGGCCGCCCTTTCCTTTCGGGCGGTAATAGACGTTTCAATCCACGCGCCCGCGCAGGGCGCGACGGGTGAGGCGCTCCCAGTCCGAGTTGGCTGAGCCGTTTCAATCCACGCGCCCGCGCAGGGCGCGACGCCCTTGATCTCGATCGTGTAGGCGAAGGGGCGCAGGTTTCAATCCACGCGCCCGCGCAGGGCGCGACGCCTCGATGGATTCGGGCTTCAACCTGAATGACACGTTTCAATCCACGCGCCCGCGCAGGGCGCGACAACAATTAGCTATAGGGTGTGCATGGGGCTGTTAGTTTCAATCCACGCGCCCGCGCAGGGCGCGACGCCGATGACCCCGAAAGTGTTTGCCAGGAAGATGAGGTTTCAATCCACGCGCCCGCGCAGGGCGCGACTGAAGCTGTGGGATGGGTACACCTTTTTCAATCTTGTTTCAATCCACGCGCCCGCGCAGGGCGCGACAACCACACGTCCCCACCCTTCTTAGCCGCCCTGCGGTTTCAATCCACGCGCCCGCGCAGGGCGCGACGATATCCTAGGTATCACTAGGGCCGGATACGCCTGTTTCAATCCACGCGCCCGCGCAGGGCGCGACGAATTTCGGAAGCCCTATGATTCTATTGTCGAAGCGCTTCAATCCACGCGCCCGCGCAGGGCGCGACGCGATGGAGCCGCCAGAAGTAATCTATTTCATCAGGTTTCAATCCACGCGCCCGCGCAGGGCGCGACATAAGCCCATCTGCCCATATTGCTTTAAAGAATTGTTTCAATCCACGCGCCCGCGCAGGGCGCGACGCAATGTGACGGTCACGCAGCCCGCCGACAACGCGTTTCAATCCACGCGCCCGCGCAGGGCGCGACGAGCCGCAATCCCGTAAGTCCTGGTCAGGATGGTTGTTTCAATCCACGCGCCCGCGCAGGGCGCGACCTGGCGCCTCTTGTACCACTCGACATTCTTATCGTTTCAATCCACGCGCCCGCGCAGGGCGCGACGCTGCATAAACAAAGACGAAGCCCAGGCTCTTGAGTTTCAATCCACGCGCCCGCGCAGGGCGCGACGCTGGCCCAAGGAAACGTTCTTGCCGGTCCTCTTTGTTTCAATCCACGCGCCCGCGCAGGGCGCGACAATAATGGACGTAGAACCAGCCCGTCGTATGATCGTTTCAATCCACGCGCCCGCGCAGGGCGCGACTCGGCTATAGCAGAGAAGATGGGCACTGTTATAGTTTCAATCCACGCGCCCGCGCAGGGCGCGACGGTAAAAGTTGGTGAAAATGTAGTAGCTACAGGAAGTTTCAATCCACGCGCCCGCGCAGGGCGCGACCATCTTCGTTGAAGAACGAGACGGGGGTTATACGGTTTCAATCCACGCGCCCGCGCAGGGCGCGACCATCAAACCTGTCGTAGAACCACACTGGCAAGATGTTTCAATCCACGCGCCCGCGCAGGGCGCGACTGTGACGACCCCCTTCGTCGAGCCTGAGAACCAGTTTCAATCCACGCGCCCGCGCAGGGCGCGACGCGGAGCGCCCTTCCGCACCAAAGGGCGGTCTGTTGTTTCAATCCACGCGCCCGCGCAGGGCGCGACACGCTGAAGGCATGAATGGATCATCGGAAAACTCCGTTTCAATCCACGCGCCCGCGCAGGGCGCGACCCGTGGTGAGCTGGTACTGCCCCGCACAAGGAGGATGTTTCAATCCACGCGCCCGCGCAGGGCGCGACCGGGCGCACGCGGCGTGCAGGGCCCTATCGGCATGGTTTCAATCCACGCGCCCGCGCAGGGCGCGACCTGAGCATCGAGAACATCCTCGTCATCCTCGACGAGTTTCAATCCACGCGCCCGCGCAGGGCGCGACGAGTACTGCCTCATACGGGAGTTCTGCGAGAGGAGTTTCAATCCACGCGCCCGCGCAGGGCGCGACCCCTCAACCAATCGATCTTCGCCGCGAACGGCACGTTTCAATCCACGCGCCCGCGCAGGGCGCGACGGCGACTACCTCACCGGCCTTGCCTCCGCGAACGCGTTTCAATCCACGCGCCCGCGCAGGGCGCGACTCGACACCGGGACGGACATACAGATCTGCGAGAAGGTTTCAATCCACGCGCCCGCGCAGGGCGCGACTACGCTTACTTCGGGAGGGTCTGTTTCCCGAAGGCGTTTCAATCCACGCGCCCGCGCAGGGCGCGACTCGAGAGCGCGCTCGGACACCTGGATATCAAAGAGTTTCAATCCACGCGCCCGCGCAGGGCGCGACGCGATGTACGAGCTGAACAACACCCACGACAAGCGTTTCAATCCACGCGCCCGCGCAGGGCGCGACGCCTCCTCTAATCTCTCGTCGTAGTCCCAATCGATGTTTCAATCCACGCGCCCGCGCAGGGCGCGACAACACTACTTTTCAACATTTTCATTAGTAAGAATGTTTCAATCCACGCGCCCGCGCAGGGCGCGACGACGGGCCTCGGAAAGCCGAAGGACTTCCATTTTCTGTTTCAATCCACGCGCCCGCGCAGGGCGCGACACAATCGCTTTGCTGCGGGCCTCCAGGCGGTGATGTTTCAATCCACGCGCCCGCGCAGGGCGCGACCTCGATCAGGAGATGAGGCGACTTATTTCACCTGTTTCAATCCACGCGCCCGCGCAGGGCGCGACTAAACGCGCTGAACGAGAGGATAGGGGCCGAAGTCGTTTCAATCCACGCGCCCGCGCAGGGCGCGACGATCGCGAGCGAGGAAGGGTATTTAGCACCTATGTGTTTCAATCCACGCGCCCGCGCAGGGCGCGACCCAAGATAAGAATGGCGTGATTCGTTATAAGGCCGGAGTTTCAATCCACGCGCCCGCGCAGGGCGCGACGCCGACCGTCTCTATGGGCTTACCGTCCATGGTGTTTCAATCCACGCGCCCGCGCAGGGCGCGACTAGGTCTGAATCTCCGTTCTGTCTTCGAGAGCAATGTTTCAATCCACGCGCCCGCGCAGGGCGCGACGCTACTTCGCCGTTGTCACCCCTCTTTACTGGCGTTTCAATCCACGCGCCCGCGCAGGGCGCGACGCCCAGGACCCCCACGATCTCTTTCTCTGGGGCCAGTTTCAATCCACGCGCCCGCGCAGGGCGCGACTCCGTCTCGGAGCAGGCAGCCAAGATGATTACGGTGTTTCAATCCACGCGCCCGCGCAGGGCGCGACTCTTCTTCGGGGACTCTTCTGCAACCGAGGACCTGTTTCAATCCACGCGCCCGCGCAGGGCGCGACGCTTGCTCAGGTACATGTTGCGGTAGTGGTTGATGTTTCAATCCACGCGCCCGCGCAGGGCGCGACCCTGTATGTTACGCATGAGTCCCTGGAAGCGACTGTTTCAATCCACGCGCCCGCGCAGGGCGCGACTCTGTTAATGCAATGGTGCGCGAGTTTGAGGAAGAGTTTCAATCCACGCGCCCGCGCAGGGCGCGACGGCACACGCATCCAGAAGAGGTTGCCCGTTGAAGAGTTTCAATCCACGCGCCCGCGCAGGGCGCGACATTGATTTGAATCGCCCATTTGGCTGTTTTAAAGTTTCAATCCACGCGCCCGCGCAGGGCGCGACATGATGTGATTGATGTCAATGCCCCGATGAAGGAGTTTCAATCCACGCGCCCGCGCAGGGCGCGACTCTGTTTTCCAAGAGCGCGGAGCCGGTATTCTGGTTTCAATCCACGCGCCCGCGCAGGGCGCGACGGCAAAAGTAGTTGGCTTCCGAAACGTAATCCTGTTTCAATCCACGCGCCCGCGCAGGGCGCGACACCTTCATCGCCTGCTTGCCCTTCGGCGTGTCGATGTTTCAATCCACGCGCCCGCGCAGGGCGCGACACCGTGACCCTACATTCTTGAATGCATCGGATTGGTTTCAATCCACGCGCCCGCGCAGGGCGCGACGCAAGGCCACCTTCCAGGCCACCGACCTTGAAAGGTTTCAATCCACGCGCCCGCGCAGGGCGCGACTCAACCAGCCGGTCAAGCCCACAAATGCAGCCGTGTTTCAATCCACGCGCCCGCGCAGGGCGCGACTCCTTACCTTGAATTGGTATCCTCGTTTCTCAAGGTTTCAATCCACGCGCCCGCGCAGGGCGCGACCTGGCTGTTTTCAGTGGAACTGCCGGGGTAATAGATGTTTCAATCCACGCGCCCGCGCAGGGCGCGACGTAAAAAGCCGTCATGTACGTCATAAACTCGATGTTTCAATCCACGCGCCCGCGCAGGGCGCGACGACGGGGATAGTCGATGACGTTGTCCCTTCCTACGTTTCAATCCACGCGCCCGCGCAGGGCGCGACAATGCGGCAGGCGTCCCCGACCCGTCACTCCTTGTTTCAATCCACGCGCCCGCGCAGGGCGCGACATCAGGCAGCCGCCGGCAGGGGGCAACCAGTACGTTTCAATCCACGCGCCCGCGCAGGGCGCGACAGCGCGCGCCGTAGACGCGCACACCAGGGGCATGTTTCAATCCACGCGCCCGCGCAGGGCGCGACGTCCAGGGGCCTCATGTTCTTTGGGTACCCGGACGGTTTCAATCCACGCGCCCGCGCAGGGCGCGACTCTATCCGCTCATCGACGCTCGACGCCTACGATGTTTCAATCCACGCGCCCGCGCAGGGCGCGACGGGGCGGGGTGGTGGTCGTGCCGCCATATATCTTGTTTCAATCCACGCGCCCGCGCAGGGCGCGACACGGTCTTGCCGTCGAGGATCTCTGGGAGATTGCTGTTTCAATCCACGCGCCCGCGCAGGGCGCGACGACGATTGCCTTCAGTGCTATTTCCTCGTAAGGGTTTCCATCCACGCGCCCGCGCAGGGCGCGACCTGGGTCGGAGCAGTTGATCTCACATCTTCCATTGTTTCAATCCACGCGCCCGCGCAGGGCGCGACGCCTGCCTGATCCTGGGCTACCCCATTCGTTATGTTTCAATCCACGCGCCCGCGCAGGGCGCGACAATATCCGTCTCGTTGTGGTGCTTTGTTCTTGTAAAGTTTCAATCCACGCGCCCGCGCAGGGCGCGACTTTGCCGGCGTCGAGAAGCGGAACTTTGGAGGCCGTTTCAATCCACGCGCCCGCGCAGGGCGCGACCCGGTATTTTCAACGAGCAGGGTAAGGCGCTTGCGGTTTCAATCCACGCGCCCGCGCAGGGCGCGACGGTGACAATCGTCACCTGCCCGCCTATATTAAGGTTTCAATCCACGCGCCCGCGCAGGGCGCGACAGCCATAAACTCAAGGGCGTCCTTGTCGGAAAGGTTTCAATCCACGCGCCCGCGCAGGGCGCGACTCAATAAATTGACCGGGAAAACATACATAGGTCAGTTTCAATCCACGCGCCCGCGCAGGGCGCGACAGTTTCCTTCTAAGTTGCGAAAAGCAAAAGGCAAATATCGGTCGTTTGCGCGCACCAGCGTCGTGCTTTTGCCCCTTGCGCGATTCAATTGTCAAAGAACCTCATGCAACGTCTGCAATTCCAACATGTTACAGCCGGCGCGAAGGCCCTTGGAAAACCATGTGAGCTTGGGGTTCGCGCGTGGCACAATCACGTCACGCAATGAGCGGCCCCTCCTGGTCGATGCCGGCCTTTGCTCCGACATGTTCAACGCGTCGGCGCCAGTTCGATCCGAGGTAATAGAACCGCAGGCTATCCTTCTCCGGGTCTATTTCATCCATGAGCCGCTGTTTCAGAACTGCCCACTGTGCGGGGTCCACTATGCATTCAAAGACGGAATACTGCACCCTTTGGCCGTAATCCTCGCAGGCCTTGGCCACACGATTAAGACGCCTTGCGCCGCCGCCATCTTTAGTTGCCACATCGTAGCTTACAAGGACAAGCATCGAATCTGTCTACCTCCATATGAACGGGGGGTACCCGTCGAGGTCGCCCCGCAGATATCGTCCCATGAGTTGTGCCTGGACGTGAAAAAGGAGCCCGATCATCATCTTCTCTCCGAGGAATGGGTGGGTTATCTCTTCCTGCTTACGCTCTTGGTAAGCAACAAGAACCGTCTTCCTTGTTTCGTCGTTCATGACGACCGCGCCCGAATCCATCTTTTTGAACCCTCTATCCTGTACCGTCTGAAGATTGATGAGAGAAAGACAAAGACGATCGGCAATGAACGGTCTGAACTCCTCCATGAGATCAAGGGCAAGACCCGGCCTGCCGGGCCTGTCCCGGTGCAAAAAGCCCACTGCCGGGTCAAGGCCCACCGTCTCCAACGCAGACCTGACGTCGTGCATCACCAGCGTATAGACGAAGGATAACAGGCAATTGACGTTATCAAGCGGCGGCCTTCTGTTACGTTCATCAAAATGGAATGTTTGCTTCTGGGTTACAATGAGATGGTCGAAGACGCCAAAATAGGTGTGCGCCGAATCGCCCTCGATGCCCCGCAGCTCGTCAAGTGAATGCCCTCCATCAAGCAGCTCGATCTGGCGTGAGAGCCGGAGGATAGCGCGACGGACCTCGTGCTCTTCGATCTTTTCGCCATGGTCCCGAACAGCCCGCTGGAGCACGGCCCGGCCATTGGCGATCTTGCCGGTAAGAATTGCTTTTGCTATATCCGCAGAGGCGTGGAGATCATCGGCCCTGCGGTATTGTTCGCGCCGGAGCAACACGTTTCCCGATACAGGCCCCTGCACCCGCGCCAGAAACCACCCGCGCTCGCTCAGGAAGCTCAAGCCCACCTGGTTCTCGGCGCAAAACCCCATGAGAAAGGGGCTGCATCCCACATTACCGAAACAGACTATGCCACTAATGGTATGAACCGGAATCCGGAGACGTACATCGCCGTCAACCTTGACCACCACCGTCTCGCCCTCTTTAGAAAGATAGGCGCCCTGAGTGGTAACATAGAGGGTGTTCAGAAGCTTTTTCACGGCTCACCCGCGCTTTCAGTCATCCGCGCCAGATAGCGCTTCACCGACGACTTTTTTTCGATCTTCTTCGGCATGCAGTTTCCCATCAGGGAGCAGCTCTCACAGCGCTTCGAATAGACAGGCGGCGGCGTCACGCCGCTCACGATCAGATTGCGCGTATTTTGTGCTGTTTCTTCCGTCTCGCGCCTGAGCTTGTCGTCGAAGGCAATATCGGTCCGCCGCCGCGTACGGCCATAGAAAAGCGCCCCCTCAGGAACGGCAACGGAGAGCATCTCTTCAAGGCAGATAGCCTGGGCGCAAAGCTGCACTGCGTCACAATGATCGAGCTTCGGCTTGCCCCGTTTGTATTCTACCGGAAAGGGCCGCCAGACGCCTTTACCTATCTTATGGAACTCCACTACGTCAGCCACTCCGACGAGCCCGAGCCGCACGCTCTTTAGCGGCACGCCCCGCGAGATTCTCACGTGGCCGCGTGACTCGCTGCCTTCCTCGTGTACCTTCTCGTGCATGATGCGGCCCTCGGCGGTGAAAAGATTCTCGTCCCACATCTGCTCTATGTGAACGAGGGCACAGCGGCGCGGACAATAAGAGAAGTGATTCAGCGCTGAAATCGCTATGAAATCATCATCAGAATCGTTCATGGCTCCGTTCCATCGGCTTGAGGCCCGATTGTTGCTATATGATGCCACCGGCACCCGTTACGAAATCCTCTACGGGCAAAATGCCGGCCATGATGCCTATGAAATCGTCGTACTTGTAAGTCCACTTGTATAGTCCCGGGTGGTGCATCACTTCGCGTACGCGCAAGTCTTCCAGACGGTAACCCCAGATCTGGACCGATGATTTCTGGATGTCTCTCCAACTCAGAGGCTCATTATTCTCAAGCTTATTAATCAAATCCTCCCTGACCACAACAGTTTTTGTTTCTGACGCAATCACTTTGAAGTCCTTTTCGACCTGGGGAAACCGCAAGCTTGTGTCGTACTTCTTCAGAGTGTCGGAAAAAACTACAGCGAGCCTGATCTCCCTTTTCAGGGCAGCCGTGCAAAGAGCGGGAGAAATTGCAAGGCCTTCGAAGAAGAGATCGAGCAAAACTTTCGAAGCATCCGCAAACGCTGGATGCTTCCTCAGAACCCCTTCCTCTCTTAGTATGATGGTCCAAACCGTCTCTGCTTGAGAATACGTGTGCCTGTTGACCCTGCCGGCAGTTTGAAGCAGGGAGACCAGGGAGGCGGCTTCACGTACCCCTGTCTTGAATGACAGATCTACACCTGCCTCCACGCAGGACGTGGCGATCAGCGTCCAATCAGTATCGTTCTCATCGAGCAGGCGGGTCTTGACCCTTGTAAGCGTTGTGTCTCTATCGGACGGGGTGAGCGCTGCAGACAGGTGCTCCACAGAAGAGCGTCCAAATTGGCGCTCATACTCACGCGCCACAGCCGCAGTGCTCTGTACCGTATTCAGGATCACAATTCGCGGTCCTGGAAGAGAAGCGGCCCATTTCACCAAGTCTTCCAACCCGAAAGGTGTTTCATGAAACCGATAATTTATCCTCCCTATTTCAAAAACAAATAACCGGTCCCTCAACCGGGTCGGCATGATTTCCGGCACGTTCGGTGGTTCTTTATCGAATTCCTCGATTTCCCAAAAACGGCTGAGCGACCCTGATGCCATAACCCAATAGCAACTCCATTCGTCTGCAAAACCCTTTATCCACCGCCATCCAAGGGGCAGTAAATTGGCGGGCAAGGCGGCATGGGATTCGTCGATAAAAATAGCGCTTCCGGGCAGATTGTGAAGCCTTCTTAACGTAGCGGGCTTATTGGACGCGAGGGTTTCAAAGAAACTGACGGCCGTCGTCACGATAATCGGCGCTTTCCAGAGCGCCGTTAGCTGTCGGCTTGCCTTATCCTGAAAATCTGCCCGATGGTGTAGCTCCGCCACAACGTGTTCCGGGTTCTCGCCATCAAGGGCGAGAGCTTCTCGATAAATGTCGACGGATTGTCTGATAATGTTGGTAAACGGCAAAACTACGATGATTCTACGCAGGTGCTTCCTTTCCGCCTGCGACAGCAAATGGGCCATTATTGCAGTAGTTTTGCCCGTTCCGACAGGGCTATCACAACAGGAAAGATTCAATGACGTAACCGCATCACGGCAGACGTGATAAACTTCCGAACGTAGGCGGGAACGTTCGCTGTCTTCTTTCAGACTATCAACGTAGCGGTCTAGCGCCGCCAAACGCTCCGCCGGATTAAGCCCGACTACCGGCTCGTCGGACGTCTGATCTCCGTAATGGATTGCCGTGTCGGTGTGGTCGCCGTCAGCGAGACAGGAAAGGGCGACGCGAAAGAAAAGAGACGCATCCCCCGTGATATCGCAACTTTCGCAATCCTTATCTTGTTTTAACCTGGATGTCTGCTTATGAAGTTTGATAAGGTCCGGAAGGCTTTGGTCTACCCTTTCACGGACATGATCATCCCTGAAAATGCTTTTCTCATCCCGGTTCTCTTCTTCAATGAAGTCCGGCAGTCCAATATGATGAGAACGGACGAGGGCAGCCCCGGGAGCCACTTGAAGAGTATCCAGCAGGTAGGCTGTTCCGGCATCGGTATGCTGGACGGGCAAAGCTTTTGCCTTTCGTTTACCGGACAACACCTCCTGGTTTCTTTCATCCAGCTTCCCCAGATCGTGGTGCTCAGCTGTGAGGCGTACGACCGTTTTCAGAACCTCTCCATCGCAGGAGGCATATTTTGCCGCCCCAGCAGCAGCCTCACAGGCCATGCGGACTACTCCGCTCACATGGATGGAGTAGTCCTGCCCCCCAATTCCTCGTTTTAAGTCGGGACTGTGCGCAAAGAGCATCAGATTCCATCCATCAAATCGATAAAAGAGACTCGCCCCTTAACGTAGGATGTAAGCTCGACCGGCACCTCGTAATCGCTCCAAGAGGTCGAAGGCTGCATTGGGTCCTCTCCCTTGCGCTTCGGCGTCATTGCATCTATCAGCTTCCAGTCGGCAATGCTACCGAGAGAATTCTGGTGTTCCATGTACCATGCATGTCGAATCCGCACGTCGGGGCGGATCGCCGAGCGGGTATGATCATAAGCGTAGGGAATCAACGCCTTAAGGAGGTCGACGTCCTTCTGGGTACAGCCTGATTTATGGGCATGGCTTGGATTGATGTAGAAAGGCATATAGTAAACGCCGTGCTCAACGACCCGATAGGCAAGGGGCGCCATGCCTTGGGATTTGTCCTGTTCTACCCCGGCCTTGTTTGTATTTGTGTGGCGTTGAATCAGAACCGGAGCGACCGAAAGCCCCATAGCAAATTGGGCGACCCCCGTCTTGATATAGCCCTTATTGCCTCCCTTCTCAAGGAAAGTATTGCCAAAAAGACGTGCGTCCCAATACTTCCTGACAAAGGTACTGGCCAGAAACGCTTGTTGGTCAAAGTTCTCTATATCGTCGCCCATTTCAGCGGTGACGGCGTCTCTGCCCCTTCCCCTTGATTCAAGGATTGCAAATTCATCTTTATTCAAGCCCAACTTTGCAGACGCGGTCTCGAAAACCGGACCTGTATTATCCTCTACAAGGTCTCGAAGCTTGCGCTTATAGGAAACCGGGGAAATTTCGCCCAAGCCGTTCGGCCGTTGACGTGGATCACTTTCACGGTCCGGATCGCCATTTGGATTGGAGTTAACTACCTCGATAATCAAAAGCCCTGTCGAGCGTTTAATGTTATTGTCCATAGCATTCTCCTTCTCTATTATTTATTAATCTCTTCATTTCGGGAATTGGCGGAGATGTAACCCAGTAACAGTTGCGCTCTTGCCGAGTTTTCAAGGCGTGGCGGCAGCTTTGCATGTTGAATCTTGCTTTCCAGGATTGAGAACTCCTTTAGGAAGAAACGCGACAGCCCGGCCGAATCAGTCGAGTTCGTCCGTGCCCAGCCAAGGTAGGGGGGAATGCGTAGCGCCAGTTGCGCAAGGGCCTGTGTAGGGCTGTTGAGGGCAGCCGCCATAAGGGCATTACCGAGCAACTGGGGCGGCAGACTGCCTTTGCGAACCTCTTTGCAGTAGAGCGCGTGAAGCTCGTCAGCGATCTTTAGCATTTTTCCGATCACATATGAAGAATCTTCCATATATCTCTCCTTCCTGATGCCAGCTTTCCAAAGCAGGAGCCCCAGTACGGCCGGCATCAACAGTTTGTGTTCGTTAAGACCTTTTAGGTTAAGAACATCATTGCGATGAAGGGCTTCGCCCAATGAAAGAAACAATCCATTGCCGTTTCGCAGGGCGAGCGTCAGCATGTGCGGCGCCTGGCGGATGGCGGCCGACTCGTCCAGCAACAATTCGATGCCGGCCGACTTGGGGACCGATTTGACCTCCTCACCGCTCGTGCCGTCAAGTCTCCAGATGCGATTCAGGCAATCCGCGATCTGGAGAGGGAAGGGAACCTCGGGTTCGGCGATGGTTAGCGTTCCTTTCTCCTTACCCCACGCTTTCATCTTTATGAGCGGAGTATTGGCGCACCCATCTTGCCAATCCTGTGCTGCGTCGGCCAGCCTTTGGGCTGAATAGTTGCGATGAAAGACAACCTTGGTGCGAGCTTTGTCCATTTTGCGGAGAGAGAAAACCTGTAGCCCGACATCTTTGAGAGAAGGTGCGACGCCTTCGAGACATTTAATTACATCTTTCGCATAATCGGCGAAGCGCATCTCGGTATCGTCCTCGTTTCGAGCACCGAAGATGGACGCGAGCATCAAGGGTCTTTTACGTATGATGGTGGGATAGGCAAAGAGCACCTCTCTGCCATCGACGCGACCCCAGGTCTGTCCTTTGCGCGATTCATCCTTGATCCACTCCAACGCGCCTTTAGCGCATTTGCGGCTGTCGGCCCCTATGCGGTACGATCCGGAGTCGATAGTCCCATATCGATATTGGCACGGTATTTCACTGAACATGGCGCGAAGCTTTATGCCGCCGAGGATGGGCAGTTTTACTTCCGGTAGCTTTTCCTCCTGACCTTCTGACGGTAGTCCAAATGCGTCCGTGCTGCTGTTGCTGTCGCTCGGGCTTTTGGGCCGTGTCTGGCCGAGAAGACATGCGTTGATGTGCTTAATCGTCTTTTCATGCGCCACGGGGTATTCTTTCCAATCGGGCACGTCGAGGAAGACCGAAACGGACCCTCTGTCGTTCTCTGGTTTATTGGCCGGAGAGCCTTCATGGATCAGGACGGGAAGCAGGTCGATAACCTGTGCGCCTCTTTCAAAGGATGCCCAGAGAAAGGCATCCAGCGCCTGAAAGAACCTAGTGAGCCCTCCATTTCCCAATTCCACAGCCCTTGCACAGAGCCTTGTCACCTCGCTGAATTCGCCCGGAATAGACGAACAGATGCCCAAAAGCTCATGAGGAACTGTCCCGAGACATTTGCTCATCTTCTTGCCGAACTTGTCGTCCCAGTTTTTCGCGCTATGATCGGAACACCAACTCTTGATCAAATCGAAATCGACCGGCGCCTTGCCTTCCCGCCACTTCTTGAGAAGTTTTTTAGCACCTTCGTCTGTAATGCGGTAAAGGGGCTGGATGTTGAAACCCGGGAAGGAACTGCCATTGCTGGTCTCCCATTTTCGAAGGGATGCGGCCTGTTTCTTACTCAAAGGTTCGATGCCGGCCACGGAGCAATCCGGCCCGAAAAGAAGGCAGTAGCACGGGCTTTTACTTGATACGTTGGGCAAAGGCTTGAAGTCTTTGTGCCACTCGGTCGGTGAGATCCCCTCTCGGTGCAAGATTGTGGAGAGGTGATACGTTTCATTCAGCATGGTTGTTTCCCTCCATCGAAAATTCTAGCACCCCTCCCTCTATCTTGACGTCCTGATCGTAGGTGAAGGCACACTTTGAGTCATAGCCCTCCGGAAAAACCTCGCACAGCATCGAGGATATCACCATATTGATGTCGTTTTGAATGTGCGTGTTTTCACGGAACGGCCCGAAATAACTGGGTCCGAACTCCTTCCAGCCAAGAAAAGGGATGGTGAAGCACTGTCCGCGCTGCAGCCGACGCTCGAAGATGGACCGATAGGCGTGACCGGGTGACGTCGTATTCTCACCCCATTGTTTTGCCTTGACCGGCACGCGGTTCCTGACCGGTCCTGTAACAGGCACCACCTTAGCATAAAGCCTGTAGCTTACGTCAATGAGCACTGTTGCAAGAAACTGGAAACTTCCTCCGCCTGCAAT
>Ga0326727_10009063_pt1 | contig 24793 bp, 25 predicted proteins | sample MB2enrmetagenome_FD_207643 | JGI IMG/M metagenome (GOLD analysis project Ga0326727, IMG submission 207643) | Lab enriched peat soil microbial communities from McLean, Ithaca, NY, United States - MB29MY | ecosystem: Environmental > Terrestrial > Soil > Wetlands > Peat | place: USA: New York... | reverse complement strand
ACACCGTGCGCAGATAGCCCTCGCCGCTGCCCTCCACATGCAGCGCCTTGTAACGCCCGGCAAAAAGATGTCCGCACTCCTTGTGCCGGATGTTGAAGCGCTTGGTGTAAACGCCCAGCAGCCATTTCATCCCGACGACCAGGTTGGCCTCCGGGCTTTCAAGAACCAGATGAAAATGGTTGCCCATCAGCCAATAAGCATGAATCTGCCAGTGAGTCTTGCCGCAGGCCTCGCCCAAGGCGGCCAGGAACATCCGGCGGTCCTCCTCATCGCGAAAGATCCTCTCCCGGCGGTCCCCCCGGCTCATCACATGGTAGATCGCTCCGGCAAATTCGCGTCGCAATTGGCGAGGCATGGGCCTGAGACTGCCACACGGTGCCCCTGCAGTCAACCAGTTTAAAAAGTGAGAACTGACACTTGGATATGACACTTGGACAAAAACAGCAAAATACAAGGACTGATAAACATTAAGGGCAGAGTGGCAAAGGAAGGTTTCCTTCCGGCAGAATGTAATTGTCCGATTGGACAGAAACAACGAACCGAAAGGAAACCGTATGACAGTAAAATGTATGGCTGAAATCGATCTGCATAGCAACAATTTGTTTTGCGCGATCGTCGATATGCAAGGCAAGCGCATCTTTGAGAAGAGGCTGCCCTGCCACCTGGAGAGCGTGTTGCGGGCGCTCAAACCGTTTAAGAAACGTCTGGAGAAGATTGCGGTGGAATCGACTTACAATTGGTATTGGCTGGTGGACGGATTGCAGGACCACGGTTATCCGGTGGTTCTGGCCAACCCGGCGGCGATGGAACAGTACAACGGGCTCAAGCATGCCGACGACAAGTCGGACGGCTTTTTTCTGGCGGAGATGGCGCGGCTGGACATTCTGCCCACCGGTTATATATGTGAGAGGGCCGTGCGTGCGGTGCGGGATTTGCTGCGGCGGCGGATGGGCCTGGTGCATAAGCGCACCAGTTTGATCCTGAGTTTGAAGAGCCTGCATATGCGCGTGACGGGCCGGGACTTGGGCACGGGAGCGATCAAGGCGCTGGAGCCCCAGGACGCGGAGAAGTTGTTCGAGCATCCAGCCGACCAATTGATCACGCGGCTGGACTTGCAACTGGTGGAGCAACTGGGCCGGAGCATCCAACAGATCGAAGCGGCCATTCTGGCCACGGTCAAGAAGCTGCCGGATTACCAGGTGTTGCAGAGCATCCCCGGGGTGGGAAAGATTCTGGGGATGACGATTGCGCTGGAGACGGTCGATCCGAAGCGATTCGCCAGTCCGGGAGACTACGCCAGCTACTGCCGGTGCGTGGACAGCCGGCGCTTGTCCAACGGCAAAAAGAAAGGAGAAAACAACAGCAAGTGCGGCAACCAATATCTGGCCTGGGCGTTTGTGGAGGCGGCCCAGTTGGCCCGGCGCCACGACGATCGGTGCCGGAGGTTCCACGACCGCAAGAGCGCGCAAGTCAACAAGATTGTGGCGACCAAGGCGCTGGCCTGCAAGCTGGCCAAGGCGGCCTGGCACATGATGAGAGAGAACACGCCCTACGACGCCGAGCGGATATTTCCCGGCGCCAAAAAACAGATTTAGGGAGAGCGGGCGCAAGCCACCGAAAGGGTTGGCGTCAAGCCCGCAGGACTGATTGGATGCGTCCGCTCTCCCGCTTGAGCAAAGAAAAGAGATGGCTGTCGAGATGACTTTAGAGGCGATTCGACCGTGCCGTGAGTCACCAAGAGGTTGGACTGGTCCGGCCCGCGCGGCCCAGGAACCACTGTTCTTGAATACTAAATGAACACGGCCCGGCACCGAACGTTTTCTGGACTCGGAAAACCGAGTTGGGCGCGAGGGGCAAAAGGGAAGAAAAGACAAAGGCAGCTTTTAGAAAAAGGCCCAAAGAGGCCAGGCTGTCAACAACGCGCTAGAACCTGATGGGTGACTGAACGGATCGCTTCACGGGAAACGGGAAGCGGGACGGAATCACGCGAGCGAAATGAAGGGATCGGATGCGGCCTGTAAAGAAGAGTTTGGCGGCCCAGGAAGAACTCAATAAAGAAAATTGGGGACAAAAGCGTTTTGCCTGTTGACAACTGCCCTAATGGGTGACCCTTCCGCCTTTCACGTTATTCAGGCTCAAAATGCCAATACAACTCAACATAGGGTAAAAGGCAAGCGCCAGCGATGACGCATGTCAAAACAGCCAAGGCTAAAACAACCACGCCTGCGAAAACAAACACTGTGCCAGGCGTCAATTCGCGGCGACGAGAAAGCACCACGGCATAAATCAGCCACGGCAACGGAAACAAAACAAGCCAGCCATTGTGACGCAGCAAAAGCTCTGTAGCCCCTGGCCATGCTAATTGTGGGTACATGCCAGCGAGCACACTCATGAGCACACGCGATACCATCCAGCAGCATACGCTCCAGACTGCACACGTAAGGACCAATAGCCAGAGGAACACCTTCATATAATCATGTTTTCATTCATCGCTAACGCATGAAAGTCATGTTTTGAGATTAAATACAGCTACCTATTGTCCACCATCTTTGGGGGTGAAAGATGTGATTGGACTCATAAAGATATATGACTTCACTTTAGGAGGTGACAACGCTCCAAAGAGGCCGGCTGCGTCAACAACGGTCACTTTTACCTTAGGACAAACGGCAGTAGTTCCACTGCTCAACCAACTATTTACCAACTTGACAATCCCCTGTTCCATAGCTTGCAGCGCCGGGGTATAGGCGGCCGAATCACTAACTGGACTTACTTCGGAATCCCACGGATATTCCATCGCCGTCGGCGCTCCTGGTATCAAGAAATTAGGGAATCGTGCTAGACGCTGATTCTGATAAGCCGCATAGCATGCCAAGTAGCCCGCTGCTCCGTTCTTTCCCCAAGGTGGGATAAATACAGGATTGTGTCGATTGCCATGATACATCCACAAAACCACCTCGTTCGGCTCCACTGTCACGATAGTAAACCCTCTGCCGTCCTTGGAAATCTCACACATTCCGAGGTAATCAACATGATCAAGCGGCTCATTTGCGACGAAGGCATAAAGGTTCACACTGTTCGTCTCGCCGATCCAATTTCCATTTGCGTCAAATTGGTCTTCGGACTGCCGTCCAGTTCTTAGGAAGCTGGCCCCCTCCTCTTCTGCCGGGTCCCTGCTCAACCATCTTCCGGTGGAGGGGTTGTAATATCTGTAGCCGTAATAAAGGAAGTCGCTCTCATCATTTGGTGGAGAACCGGAACGGATTGAGCTTGGCCATTGGGCCTGTCGCTCTGATGACTTCACCGAAGGGGCCATATTCATAGAGCGACAGCGTCGAACCGTCAGCCGCGTTGAGAAGGGCAACCACGTTCCCGTTGGCATCATAAGCAACAAAGCAGTTCGTCGGCAATGAACCGTAGTAGGTGACTTGGACCAGTCCCCCCACGCCGCCCGCGCCTTGCATCGACCCGCTCAGGTCCGATCCCCACAGGAATGAATTGACAAGGCTCAGGGCAGGGTTAAGAACCGCGACGCAGTTCCAGCCGTCATAGCCGTAGTTGTTCGTGTATTCACCGATATAACTGCCGCTGTTGTTGGTCGAAACAACTTTCTGTATCCGCCGCCCCATGTAATCATAAACAAAAGACAGATTCAACTGCGATCCAGAGGGTGCGCCACTCAGGCTGGTCATGTTGGTGAGCCGATTCTCAGCGTCCCAGGAGTAGGTCCACCGGCCGTCGCTCAACAGGTTTCCATCCAGGTCATACGTGTTCGTCTCCGGCGTCCGCGCCACGTAGGCGTGCCCGCTGACACTGCTCTGGCCGGGAGAGGCCACCGTGATGTTGGTCCACACAGCGGCGGAGGTGTTGGTCACGGCCAGTTGGTTGCGAAAATACTCGCCCCGCCGATAGGGCGTGTTGCTGTTGACGGTGACGGTGTTGCTCGCCAGCAACAAGCCCATCACGTCCACGTCTCCGGGAACGTCCCGGCTGGTGATCTGATTGAGCACATTGTTGGTGTAATGGGCCAGGCGCAAGTTGGCCCCCGTCTGGTCGCCCCCGGCCTCCGTCTGCGTGCGGTTGCCGATGGTGTCGAAAGTGTAATCGAATTGTTTGGCCGTCCTCATCCGCGTCGTGCCGTTGACTGAGGCGAACTTGCCATCCGACCGCCCATTTTGCAAGCCTTAATTCCTATCCTCCTTCCCATCAATGCCTTGCGCAGTCCAGAGTACGCCTTCGCGTTTGTTCAAGGAAATCCTGTTCATCCTGTTAATCCTGTCAAAGCTTCCTTTCCATCAACGCCTTCCGCCTCCCCATATCCGTATCAATCCAGTCGATCCGTGGTTGAAACAAAACTTCAAAAATTCCGCGCTTTTTCCCCCAGTCGGTTTTTCCCCCTCGTGAAAATGTGATCAACTCGGGCGCGTGAGCACGAATATGCCTGCCCACCGTAGCTTTAGCGTAGGTGGGTCCATCGCCCGGCGCCCTTCGCCGGGCCGCAACTGCCGTGGCGCTTGCCGCGTCGCAGCGGGGTCGATTGGCACCGCAATCCTCACCCCGCATTCGCCACCGCCCGCCACGGACTTTAACGCAAAGCCGCGATGGCCCAAAGACGCCAAGACAATCACAGTTGCCAAACTTCTCAATGGGTTTTCTCGCGCAGGCGCTGAGTTCGCCGCGAAAAAAGGAAAAATGATTGCCTTCTCTGCGTGCTCAGCACGCGTGATGTGGGTTTGGGGGGGGTTGGTTCCGGCTCCCGGCGTTACGCCTCTTGCGCCTTGGCGTTATCACCCTCGCCTTAGAGTTTCCAGAGCCAAAATGTCTCTTCTGCGTGCCGCGTCAACTCTTGCTTGAGTGCCATGTTGACTCACTGCAAATTCGCAAAATCCTCAAAAACACCGGCAATTGCTGCTATTTGCGACCAGTTGCTGGCACTCGCCGGCAACACCATGAACACCGAAACATCCCCCAAACTCCGCGTCCAACCTGGCCCCCAACTACTGCCGCCGCTCATCCTCGCCCCATTTCGACAATTCGCTCTATTTCCAGTTTTTCAACTCTATTTCCGACGGATTGCCAACCGGCCCGCCAGACCCAACTCATTGCGCCAAAACCACTTGCAACCAGAATCGCGGCCCTTCCATTAGCAAAACTTTTCAACTATTAACACTATTTTGAATTTTCTCACGTTTTTATGAACGACAAGCATCCCTTCCTTCCGCGGGACATCGCGATCGAATCAACACCGTCAATCGGCCCCCCTCCGCACTTCAGGCTGGAAATCCGTCTCCGCGCCCCTTACTCTGCGCCCGCATGGCCAAGCTTGTCTTCGACATCGAAACGTCCGCCCTGCCACTGGAAAAGTTCGACCCGGTGCAGCAGGAATACCTCTTTCGCGAGGCGGAGAACCTGGCAGACCCCGCCGAACGGGAGGCGCGCCGCAAGGAGATTCAGCGCCAATTCAGCCTCTGGCCCCTCACAGGCCAAGTCGTCTGCATCGCCATGGTCAACGTCGAGAGTTGCCGCGGAAAGGTGCTCTATCTGGCGCAAGAGGACGAAACGGAAGGCGAGTGGCCGCGCGCGGTGGAGTTCGTCCCGTGCGTCGATGAGGCCCAACTGCTGGTCGAATTCTGGGAAGTCGCCCTTCATTACGATTCGATCGTCACCTTTAACGGACGCGGTTTCGACGTGCCTTTTATCTATTTGCGCTCGGCCATTCTCAACGTCCAGGTCTCGCGCAAGGATTGGCTCGGCTACCGCTTCCAAACCGAGCCGCATTGCGATTTGCTCGAGCAACTGACCTTTTACGGCGTCAGCGGCCGCGAGGGCGCCGCCCGGCGCTTCAACCTGGATTTTTACTGCAAGGTCTTCGGCATCGCCTCGCCCAAAAGCCACGGCATCACCGGCATGGACATCACGCGCTTGGTGGCCGAGGGGCGGGGAGCCGAGATTGCCAAATACTGTTTGGGCGACGTTCAGGCCACCGTGGAGCTTTATAGGATTTGGAAAGAGCGTCTGGCTGGGGTAAAGTAAGGCCCGATTATGGCGTTGCATCATAATGCTTACGGACCCGCGGGCCGGCTGGCCAAACCGCCCGTCGATCTTTTGGTCTGTTTTGCCGTGACAGAGGAGATGAAGTTCTTCCGCACCGAATCGTGGAAGACCGGCAGCGTGCAGGTCTGGGTCACAGGCATCGGACGCCGCAATGCCGCCGAGAATATCCGGGAAGCGATCGCCAAGGTGCAGCCCGATCGGGTGATCTCGGCCGGATTTGCCGGCGGCCTCAATCCGGCCCTCAAAATCGGCACGGTGCTTTATGAGCAGGACTTCGACGCGGGCTTCGCGCACGAGTTGGAGGAATTGGGCGCCATCCCGGCCCGGTTTCATTGCCACCGCCGCGTCGCCTCCACTGTCGCCGAAAAACGCGCCCTCTGGCTGGAAACCGGCGCCGACGCGGTGGAGATGGAATCCTCGGTCATCCGCACCATCTGCCGCGAGTTCAAGATTCCCAGCGCCACGGTGCGGGTGATATGCGACGACGCCGGCCAGGACTTGCCGCTAGATTTCAACGCGCTGATGACCTCGGAGGACCGCATCAATTACCTCAAGCTGATCTGGGCCGTCCTGAGCCGGCCGGGCCGCATCCCCAAACTCATCCAGTTCCAGCACCAGAGCATGGACGCGGCGCGGAAACTTGGGGCGGTGCTGGAGGATTTACTGCGGGCCGAGCGGTGTTGAACTGGCCGCCGGCGCGGGCGGCGCCTCGCCGCTCTTGGCCGCTTCGCTGTAGCTGCTGAGGCTGGCGCCGATGGCAATGAGCATCACTCCTGCCCAGCGCAAGGCGCTGACTTTCTCGCCCAGAACGAAGTGGGCCGCCAGGGTCGTGAATATGAACCCCATCGCCGTCAGCGGCCAGATGAAACTCACGTCCCGCGTCGCCAGCATGTAGAGGAGGCATCCGAAAAACACCGCCTCCAGCGCCACGCCGAGAAGAACTTTGTGGTTGGTGGCGCCGTCCTTGACGACTCGCGCGATTTGGCTGGCGCTATATTGGGCCGGAGCTTTGATTTCCTTGAGCCCGCCGGTGAGAATGACGACGCCCACCGCTTCAACGATGACGGCGACGACCATGAGGAGAACTATTTTGGCCATGATTACAAGTCCTGGTAGCGAATCAACTGAATGCCCAACTCTTGCACCCGGCGCCGAATTGCCGGGTCGATGAGGGCATCGAATTCGTTCCTACATTGATCCAGCGAGGGATGCGAGTAAAGCTCCGAATCGCCCGGCGGCAATTCTCCCAGCAATTTCCCCACGAACGCTGCGTCCACCCGCCCGTTCTGCAACAGGCCGAACACGGACCCGGTGTGGCGGATTTTCTTCCGCGCCAGCGCCGGCCGCGCCCAGGCCGAAAGCAGCCCAAAGACCATCGCGTGGGTCACGCGGTAAGGCCATTGTCCCGATGCCAGCCGGGCGTTGAGAAAAAAGCGGTCGCGGCTCAGGCGCATCGCCCGAATCCCCCACCGCTCGGCATTCTCGACCAAAATGCGGAACACCACCGGATGGAGATGCAAGTGCAAATGCCCGTCGATGTGGTCCAACTCCAGGCCCGTGGCGCGGAATCCGGCCATCTGCGCCTCAATCTCCGCGCGCAACTGCCGGCGGCGCGCCGGGGAGAAAAAGTAGCCAACGCCCGCGAAGGCGGCATTGCCGGAGAACCGCCCATTGGCATCGACAAGATTGGGGATTTGTTGGGGCGGAAGGGCGGATACGCCGCACACCAGCGCCAGGTGCAGCCCCACGCCGAGCCGGGGATTTTCACGCGCCAGAGTCACCGCCTCGGCCGCCGCCGGTTCGTTGACCATGAGGCTGGCCGTGGTAAGAATGCCCTCGCGATGGGCGCGGACAACGGCGGCGTTAATGCCGTGCGACCGCCCGAAATCGTCGGCGTTGACCACCAACCGGCGCGATGCCGCACAAACGCTCAAGGCAGCGGCGCTTTCCCGCCCGCGCGCGCCGGCGGTATAGTGATGATTTCCTTGCGCAAGTGGATTTGCCGAGTGTGCCCGCCGGCCTTGTTCTCCTTTTCCGAGAGAGCACAGAAGAGCGCTGGATTTGACAAACCAGATTTCACGGCTTAACTATATCCGCCACGGCGACTTTCGCCAATGCGGAATCGCCGGCCAGCCGGGGTGCATTTCCCGCCAGCTTGACAAATTGCCGAATGCAAGGTATTCGGAAGGTTAATCGCGAGGGGCCGGATGGGTCCACAAGCGAAACACGGTTGTCCATGAATACATCAAGCACAGCCAGTCCATTGCTTTGGTTCGTTGCCCACACGCGGCCGCGCTGTGAAAAAAAGCTCGTTCGATATTGTGAGCGCGAGCAGGTTTCGGCCACCTTGCCCTGTTATCGTGCCGCCCATAAATACCGCCGGAAAACAGCCACATTTGAGAAACCCCTCTTCCCCGGTTACGTCTTTGTTCAGATTGAGGACGAGCGACGATTAGTCATTGCCAAAAGCGACTGCCTGGCAAGGCTGCTGAAGGTGATAGATCAGGAACTCTTTGCCCGGCAATTGGGGGAAATCCTCGCCGCGCTCGAAACACGGCTGGAGATTCGGTTGGCGCCCGCCATCGGGCCGGGAATGCGGGTCAAAATCAAACGCGGCCCATTGCAAGGACTCGACGGCTGGGTCGAGGAACGCTTCGGCATGAGCACCGTGCTTCTGAGACTTGATTTTATCGGCAAGGCGGCGGCCGTCAAAGTGGAGGCGACCGACTTGGAATTGACTTCCTGATGACTGGAGCGCCCGACATTTTAAATGGCTTTATGGCGATCAGCGATGTCCCAAAGTTGACTGGCAGCATCCAATTGCGCAAAAATTAGCGTACCGTGGCTCCTTTTACTCCGCCCGGATATTTTGAACCAATGAGGATGCATCAGAAAGTGTTCTTGAGGGGCCTCAACCGAGCTTTTCGGGTGTCCGGAAATGTAAAATCCGTCGAAGATCATTACAGTTTGAATTAAACGATATAATTTATTGCAGTGAAGAATCTTACATCAAAAAGCCGGCCGGATTTCGATCTTTATTGTCGGTTTGGTTAACACTTTCGACTCAGACAGGCCAGTCTTCTCCCCTATAGGTAGTCACGCAAATACCTGCATGATAGCACGATATGAAACAATGAGAGGCTGGTCACATTCATGGCACGCAGTCTGCTCGGTTTTTTTGCGTTGTTTAAATCCCGAAATGGGTTAGTGTTGTCGCAATAGTGTAGCGTTGAGTCCCAAGTTGGGATTTGTGTTGTCACCAAAGTTTAACACGTTTGTCGGTTTACAATATCATCTGAAAGATGGATGCTGGAACCGTTGTTCGAGTTGAGCGCGAGCGAAGCGCCTCGTAGCAGTTTACGCGGTTTCGCCGTTTAGGGTAGTACCCTAATTCCAATTAATTTGCCCTTCGACCAGTGATGGTGATGGGGCGTGCGGCGGCCTGTTGTTTATCGCAGGCCGAAGACCAAATAGTCAGCCAAAAAACAAAAACTTACTCAAATTTTGCAGGAGATTGCACCATGCGTGAAAACGACCATATTTCTTTGCGGTTAGCGCGAATCAGCCAAAGGGAACCGTGGAATACCCCGGGTCCGGCGCTTTCCTTCATATTTCCGAAGTCAGGCATAGGCGAGTTTACCCTCGGAACAAAAAGATATCCCCTTAACCCTGGCGGGATACTCGTAGTCAAGTCGCCCGCGGGCGGCGCCGTTGGCCCTGCCAATGGCGGAGAGATGCTGTTCTGGCATTTTAAGGCCGCCTTCGAGCACATGGTGCCCCTGTTCGCCGGACAGGAGATATGCCTGCTCCCCAACGTCATCGAGCGATTCCGCGTGGCCAAGGCCTACCTGCCGACCACCCCGTTGGCCCGCGAATGCCATAAGTTGCTGGCGGAAGTCCCCTCTGTTCCAGGCCTCAGTCATCGCGGCCAACTGCTGCGCATCGTCGCCACGATCCTGTCCGAGGAGTTTCAGGCCGTGGAAAACCAACCCAATGCTTTTACGAGCGTCGGGGATCGCATGCGGAACGCTTTCGAGGATTTGTCCACTGACGAGCTTCTGAACCTTTCGGTCGAGAAATTGGCGAGCCGGTTGGGCTACAGCCGGCGGCACCTGACCCGCCTTTTCCAACAGCATTTTGGCACCTCCGTGGTGGCCTTGCGCACGGAAATGCGCCTGTTGAAGGCGGTTTCCCTGTTGCGCGACCCCGGCGCCAAAATCATCTGTGTGGCCCAGGAGAGCGGATTCAATCACCTGGGCCTGTTCCATCACTGTTTTAAAAAGCGCTTCGGCAGCAGCCCAGGCCAATGGCGTAGCGCCAACGCATAATCTTTGACCGGGGATGACAGGCCATTGAAGCGGCGGCGAATGAAAGCAATTCGCGTTCATCAATTCGGCGGGCCGGAGGTCATGCAACTCAAGAATGTCCCCGACCCCGATCCTGGACCAACCCAGGTCCTCATCCATGTTCGCGCAGTCGGGGTCAACCCGGTGGAAACTTACATTCGCTCCGGTCGCGATCCGAATCTTCCCCTGCCTTACACGCCGGGGTCGGATGCCGCCGGCGAGATCGCGGTGGCAGGGCAGGCGGTGCGGCACCTCAAGCCGGGCGCGCGCGTCTATACCAGCGGCAGCGTCACGGGCACTTACGCCAACATGAGCGTCTGCGAGGCGGTTGACGCGCATCCGTTGCCAGATAATGTCTCTTTTGCCGCGGGCGCGGCGGTGAACATTCCTTGCGCCACGGCCTACCGCGCTTTGTTTCAGAGAGGGCGCGCCCAACCGGGTGAGACGGTGCTTGTTCACGGCGCCAGCGGAGGTGTTGGCACTGCCGCCATTCAATTGGCGCGCGCCGCCGGCTTGCGCGTGATCGGCACGGCAAGCTCCGAAAAGGGGGCGCAATTGGCGCGCGACCTTGGAGCGTGTCAGGTCTTCAATCATTCCACGCCGGATTACCTGACCCAATTGATGAAGTTCACCGACAATCGCGGGGTCGATCTCATCTTGGAGATGCTGGCCAACGTCAACTTGGGCAAGGACCTGGCGCTGCTGGCCCGCAATGGGCGCGTGGTGGTCATCGGCAGCCGCGGCAAAGTCGAGATCGACGCCCGCGACGCGATGATGCGCGATGCCGACATCCGCGCCATGCTTCTGTTCAACGCGACGGCGCCGGAAAAGGCTGCCATCCACGCCGCCTTGCGCGCCGCCTTGGAGAATGGGACGTTGAAGCCGGTCATCGGACGGGAATTGCCGTTGTCCGAAGCGGCCCGGGCGCATCAACTTATCCTGGAGCCGGGCGCGCTCGGAAAGATTATCCTGGTTCCGTAGCCTTCGCACGCACAGGAGCTGGCCGTGTTGCCGCCGAGGCGGGACTTGACGCGGTTTCGCCAGCCAAGGCACGCTATGTCCCGATGCCTATGACGACCAGGCTCAAATTCCTTCTTTGCCTGCCGATGGTTTTCTGGGCGATGGCGGGGCGGGGGGCCGAAGTGACCGTCTTTGCGGCGGCCAGCTTGACCGACAGCCTCAGGCAAATCGCACAGGAATACCAGGAGCGGACGCATGACAAAATCCTGTTCAACTTCGCCGGTTCCAGCATCCTGGCGCGCCAAATCGAGGAGGGAGCGCCCGCCGACATTTTTTTTTCGGCGGACGAGAATTGGATGGATGAATTGGAACAGAAAGGACTCATTCTCAAAGCGACCCGGAAAAGCCGGCTGTCCAATTCGTTGGTGGTTATCGTCGAAAAGGACAGTCCGCTCTCGATCGCGTCGCCGCGCGATTTGACCAGGCCGGGCATCGGACGCATCGCGCTGGCCGATCCGCAGGCCGTGCCGGCGGGTGTCTATGCCCGCCAGTTCTTGCAAAAGGAAAACCTCTGGACGGCCGTTGGCCCCAAGGTTGTGCCGGTGGCCAATGTGCGGGCCGCCCTGGCAGCGGTGGAGTCGGGCAACGTGGACGCGGGCATTGTCTATAAGACCGATGCCCGCATTTCGCGGCGCGTGAAGACAGTCTTCGAGGTTCCGCAAAGGGAGGGGCCGAAGATCAGTTACCCGATGGCCGTGATGAAAGAGGCCAAGGCGCCTGAGGCGGCCAGGCAGTTCCTCCAGTACCTGGATTCGCCGCCGGCGGCCAGGGTGTTCGCGCAATACGGTTTCATTGTTCAGAACGGGACGCCATGACGCAGGAATGGCAGATTGTGTGGTTTACGGCCTGGGTATCGGCGCTGAGCACGCTGCTCATCCTGCCGGCGGGCTTGGCGGTGGCATGGTGGCTGGCGCGTTACGACGCGCCTGGCAAATCGCTGGTGGAAACCATCGTGACGCTGCCGCTGGTCATGCCGCCGGTGGCCACGGGGCTGATCCTGCTTAGAATTCTGGGCCGGCACGGTGTCATTGGCGGGTTTTTTTACAAGCACTTCAACTTCGACATCGCCTTCACCTGGCGCGCGGTGCTTGCGGCCCTGGCGGTGATGTCCTTTCCCCTGCTGGTGCGCTCGACCCGCGTGGCGTTTGAACAAGTCAATCCCCGTTTCGAGCAAATCGCCCGCACCCTGGGTGCGGGGGAAGCGCGCGTATTTTTTTCCATCACCGTTCCGCTGGCGGTTCGGGGCATCATCGGCGGGATGCTGCTGGCCTTCGCGCGCGCATTGGGCGAGTTCGGTGCGACCATCATGGTGGCGGGCAATATCCCGGGCCGGACCGCGACGCTGTCCCTATCCACGTACGAGGCGGTTCAACTGGGGCAGGACGACGCGGCGTATCGGATGCTGGGCATATCGGTCGCTTTGGCGTTTGCGGCGGTATGGACCAGTGAATGGTTCATGCGCCGAAAGGCAAAATGAAACTCCTGCTCAAATCCATTTCCCTCCCGCTGGCCGATTTCGCCCTTGAGGTTGATGTGCAACTGCAAGAGCAGGTCACGGCCATTTTCGGCGCTTCCGGCGCGGGCAAGACCTCGTTGCTGGACCTCATTGCCGGATTGCGCCAGCCGGCATCGGCGTACATTCAACTGGAGAAGCGGGTGCTGACGGACACAGCCCGGCAAAGGGCGATGCCGCCGCGGGAGCGGGAAATCGGCTACGTGCCGCAGGACCTGGCGCTGTTCCCGCATTTGTCGGTGCGGCAAAATCTTCTTTACGGACAGAGGCGGGCGGGGCGGGACGGCTCGGTCTTCAGCTTCGAGCACGTGGCCGGCGTCCTGGAAATCCAATCCCTGGCCGGGCGGCGCGTGACCGAATTGTCCGGCGGCGAGAAACAGCGCGTGGCGCTGGGGCGCGCCCTGCTGACCTCTCCGCGGTTGCTTCTGCTGGACGAGCCGCTGGCCAGCCTGGATGAGGGACTGAAGGCGAGAATCATCCCTTACCTGCTGCGGGTGCGGGATGAGTTTCAGGTGCCGATGCTCTACGTCAGCCACGACCGGGCCGAAGTGCAGACATTGTGCGACGAAATCCTGGAGATGGAGCGGGGCAGGATCATCCGACGCGTGCCGCGCGCGGACTGGCTCGCCCAGGGCAATGGCGTCAAGGCATAGAGGGCGTATTCAAATTCAAAAGGGTTGTTTTTTGAGGGGAAGCGCTCATTATCGCGGCACTCTTTGATGAAGACCGCCTTGCTGATCGACGAAGACCGCGTTGTGCGTCACTCCCTGGCCGCATGGCTGCGCCAGGCGGGATGGAATGTCCTCGAAGCGGAGGAGGGAGCGACCGGCCTGGCGATCGCGCTGGAGGAAAAACCGGACCTGATTTTGTGCGATTTGCTGGCGCCGCGTTACAATGGATTCCAACTCTGCCGCTTCCTGCGCGCCAAACCGGATAAACTTCCGCATACCCGCCTGGTCGTCACCGCCAGCGGCGGCTACGGCGTGGACCGCCAGACGGCTTTCCAGGCCGGCGCGGACGACTGCATGGTCAAGCCTATTTTACAGGCCGACCTTCTTCGCCTGCTCAAGTCCGTAAGGGGCGCGGCCGGCGAAACGCAAACCGTCACCCGGCCTCGTCCGCCGGAGGGGGCCGGTGATGATTTTCCGCCCCTGCCGGCGGGCGCGGTTCCCGAAGGGCAGGCGCTGGTGCGGTTTTGGGGGGTGCGCGGTTCGATTGCCACGCCGGGCGCCTCCACTTTGCTTTACGGCGGCAACACCTCCTGCGTCGAAGTCCGTGCCGACGGCCAGCTCGTGGTGCTGGATGCGGGCACGGGGATACGGCCGCTGGGGATGAGGCTGGCGGAGGAGTTCAAGGATGTGCCGCTATCGCTCACCGTTCTGATCACGCACACGCATTGGGATCACATCCAGGGCTTCCCGTTTTTTGGCGCGGCTTACAACCCGCGCAACCGGCTCCGGATTCTGGGTTACGAAGGGGCGCGCGAGGGTTTGTTGGGAGCGTTGTCCAGCCAGATGGAAAGCCCGTATTTCCCGGTGGGCTGGCAGCAATTGCCCAGTTACATCGCCTTGCAGGAACTCAAGCAGCCGTGCTTCCAAATCGGCCCCATTGTTGTCGAGACCATTTACCTCAATCACCCGGGGATATGCGTCGGCTACCGGCTCAACACCAGCGCCGGCTCGATAGCTTACCTGCCGGACAACGAGCCGTTCCAGCGCTACAAGTACCACGCCGATCCCAAGGCCCAATCCGGCTCGACCGAAATCCTCCAATTCGCCCGGCGGATGGACCAAAAGCTGGTCAATTTCATTCACAATGCCGATGTGCTCATTATTGATTCCCAGTACGACCTGGAGGAATACGAAACGCGCGCCGGTTGGGGCCACGGATGTGTCGATGATGTCGTCGCCCTGGCCCTGAACGCCAACGTGCGGCGGCTTTTTTTGTTTCATCATGATCCCACCCACGATGACGCCAAGATCGACAGCATGGTGCAGTGGGCCCGGCAATTCGTGGCCGCGCTGGGGGAGAACCTCCCCGTCGAGGCCGCCCGCGAAGGGGCCGAAGTGGTGTTGAAGGCGGCCCGCTAACCCATCACCCACTTTGCATTTAGACGTCTAAATGTAAAGCATGCTTGCATGATCGACCGGCCTATCTTCGCTGGCGAAGCTCATGCATCCTGAAGGCGCTGTCAAACGGGCAGCTTGTCTTTCTTGCGATACACCAGCCCCTGAAATTGCGCCACCAGATCGCCCTGGTCGTCTTTGACTTCCACCACATAGGAGCCGATTTTGAAATTCTTGGACACTTCCCTCGCCTCCGCCCAAAGCGCGCCGGTCCGCGCCGCTTTCATGAAGGTGACGTTGGCGTTGATCGCCACCGCGACCGTGCCATGCGAGTTGGCAGCCAACGCGAACGCGAAGTCCGCCAGCGTGAAAATCGCCCCGCCGTGTACGGTGTTGACGCCGTTCAAGTGGCGCGAATGCAAGGTCATTTTAGCCGTCGCGTGGCCGGGCGAGACGGAGAGCAACTCAATATCGGAGTGCGCCGCAAAGCGGTCGTTCTTGAAACAGCGTTTGACGTCTTCCATTTGCATCACCTTTCCGGTTGCTTGAGCCAGTCCACGCTCTCGACCACGTTGATGCCCTGCTTTTGCAGGACTGCGATGGCGGCGTCCGGGTTGCCAAAGCAGAAGACCAGGACGCCGCGGTTCATCCGCTTCTCGGTGAAAGCGTACATGAACTCCACATTGATGGCCGCCTTCTCCAGCGCGTCCAGTATCTCGGCCAGGCCGCCGGGGCGGTCGGCCACCTCCACCGCGACCACGTCGGTGACCTTGACTACGAACCCCTCCTTCTCCAGCAGCTTCTTGGCCTTTTCCCAGTCCCGAAGGATCAGGCGCAGGATGCCAAACTGGTTTGCTTCGGCAATCGAAAGGGTCAGGATGTTGACGTTGGCCCGGGCGAGAATCCGCGCCGGACGGCTCAGCGCGCCGGGTTTGTTTTCAAGGAACAGAGACAATTGCTTGATTTTCATGGGTGAGTCGGTTCACATTTTGCGCCGGTCAATGACGCGCTTGGCTTTGCCTTCGCTGCGCTGGATAGTCTGCGGCTGGACCAGGCGCACTTTGGCCCGCAAGCCAATGACCCTCTCAATGCTGGCGTTGAGTTTCTGCTGCACTTCCTGGAGCGCTCCCACTGTGTCGCCGAACACCGCCGGCGTCACTTCCACGTCCACTTCCATTTCATCCAGGTCCTTTTCGCGCGTGAGGATGATCTGGTAGTGGGGCAGCGTCCCTTCGACCTTCAAGAGCGCCGTTTCAATCTGTGCCGGATAGACGTTGATGCCGCGGATAATCATCATGTCATCGCTGCGCCGGGCGATACGGCGGATGCGGCGCAAAGTGCGCCCGCATTCGCACCGCTCCGGGACCAGCGCGGTGATATCGCGCGTGCGGTACCGGATCATCGGCATGGCCTGCTTGCCCAGGGTCGTGAGGACCAGTTCGCCCTCCTCCCCGTCCGCGCAAAGTTTGGCCGTCTTCAAATCGATAATCTCGGGATAAAACCAGTCCTCGAAAATGTGCGGGCCGGCCTGGCATTGGCATTCCATCCCCACGCCCGGGCCGATGATTTCGGAAAGGCCATAGATGTCGTAGGCCTTTATGCCGCTGTCCGCCTCAATGCGCCGGCGCATGGACTCCGTCCACGGTTCGGCGCCGAAGACCCCGGCGCGCAAGGGCAGTTCCTTGATCTTGACGCCCAGTTCCTGCGCCTGGTCGATGATGTGCAGGAAGTAGCTTGGGGTGCAGCAAATCGCCGTCGCCCCGAAGTCCATCATCACGGTCAACTGGCGCTGGGTGTTGCCGCCGGAAATGGGAATCACCGTCGCGCCCAACGCCTCCGCGCCGTAGTGGGCGCCCAATCCGCCGGTAAAGAGTCCGTAGCCATACGCGTTTTGGATGACGTCGCCCTCGTGCAATCCGCAGGCGGCGAAGCTGCGCATCATCACGTTGGACCAGACGTCGATGTCCTGGCGCGTGTAGGCCACGACGATGGGTTTGCCGGTCGTGCCGGTGGAGGCGTGCAGGCGGACGATGTCCTTCATGGGACTTGCGAACAGGCCGAAGGGATAAGTGTCTCGCAGATCGGTCTTCACAGTAAACGGGAGTTGGGCCACGTGCTCAAGGGATTGCACGTCCTGTGGCGTCAGCCCGCGCTCGTCCATGCGTTTGCGAAAAAGTGCCACGCGCTCGTAAGCGCGCTGGATGATTTCCTGGATGCGCCGCAATTGCAGGTCGTGCAACTGTTCCGGCGGCAGGAAATCCGGCGCGCTGACCGGGTGAAACTGGCCGCTGGAATGACTTCGGGACTTTCTCATAGGTCGGTCGGTTGAACTCTTGTTTCAGGCGTGTTCGAGGCCTTTTGAATCATCTCCACGAACCATAGCGGCGGCCGCATGGGTTTGCCAGCCGAATCGGCCAGCGCGTGAATGGTGTAACCGCGCACCACAGGTCTGCCCGTGCTGTGCTGGGTGATTTGGACATCGAACCGCAGCCTTGCCCGCCCGGATAATTGAACCATCGAGGTGATGTCGAGCAAATCGTCGTAACGCGCCCTGCCTTGGAACTCCAGGTGCGCCTCCACCAGGGGCAGAAACACGCCCTTGTCTTCCAGAGCCGCGTAGGTCATTCCCAGCCGCCTGCGCATCAGCTCCGTCCGTCCGCATTCAAACCATTCCAGGGCGCGGGAATTATAAAATGTTCCCATCTGGTCCGTTTCACTGTAACGGACCCGCAACTGGAGCAAATCTTGCGGCTGGCTCATGGCAAGAGCGGTTCAGGCATTGTCTATGAATCCTACGTCCCGCGCTTCTATTTTGACCTGTCCGATTTTGCGGATACCAACCCCTTTTTTGCGCCCCTTTAGCACCTCAAAGGAGGTCCGTTCACGGCGCAGGGCGTATCCGCCGACATCGCGCGGCCCAAAAACGCTCCAGCTTGACGCCTGCCCCGCCTTCCGGTAGGTTGCCCGTTGAGCAAAGGCGACACTGATATGCAAGACTTTCTAGTACCGATGGTGGTGGAACAAACCGGACGCGGCGAACGCGGCTATGACATCTATTCGCGCCTGCTGGTGGACCGGATCGTTTTCCTGGGCACGCCTCTGGACGACATGGTTGCCAACCTGATTATCGCGCAAATCCTGTTTCTCCAAATGACCGATCCCAAAAAGGACATTCATCTCTACATCAATTCTCCCGGCGGGAGCGTGACCGCCGGCCTGGCCATTTACGACACGATGCAGTTTTTGACCTGCGATGTGAACACCTACTGCATCGGCCAGGCCGCCAGCATGGGCGCCATCCTCCTGTGCGGAGGGACCAAGGGCAAACGCTACGCCCTGCCCAATTCCAATATCATGATCCACCAAATCCTCGGCGGCGCCGAAGGCCAGGCGACTGACGTGGAAATCCGCGTCAAATACATGCTGCGCCTCAAGCACCGCCTCAATTCCATCATCGCCCAGCATACTGGACGCCCCTTTGATCAGGTCGAGAAAGATTGCGAGCGGGACAATTTCATGACCGCCGAGGAGGCCAAAAATTACGGCCTGGTCGATGAGGTCGTCAAGTCCCGCAAGGAAATCCCGGGTTTTACGGACGCCAAACCGACTGAAAAAATACCCTAGGTCACTGCCATGGCCCGCCCCAGCATCATTACCTCGTGCAGTTTCTGCGGAAAGTCTCACGCGGAAGTCAAGAAACTCATCGCCGGCCCGGCCGTCTATATTTGCGATAACTGCGTCCTGTTGTGCAAAAGCGTCCTGGACAAGGAGTTGTCCGCCGAAACCAAGCGCAACACGCCGAAGTTCCCGGTGCCCAAACCCAGCGGCATCAAGCAGCACCTGGACCAGCATTGCGTCGGCCAGAATCACGCCAAGAAAACCCTCGCGGTCGCCGTGCATAATCATTTCAAGCGCCTGATCCAGGAACCGCCAGGCAACGCCGCCCGCGCGGGAGGTGACGATATTGACGCCGCGCGGCACGAGGACGTGGAAATTGAGAAGAGCAACATCCTGCTCATCGGTCCGACCGGCTCCGGCAAGACCCTTTTGGCGCGGACACTGGCCAAGGTCTTGGACGTGCCCTTCGCCATCGCTGACGCCACGACGTTGACGGAGGCGGGCTACGTCGGCGAAGACGTCGAGAACATCATCCTGCGCCTGTTGCAAAACGCCGATTACGATGTCAAACGCGCGCAGATGGGGATTGTTTATATTGACGAGATCGACAAGATCGCGCGCAAGACCGAGAACGTGTCGATCACGCGCGACGTTTCCGGGGAGGGAGTGCAGCAGGCGCTGCTGAAAATCCTGGAGGGCACCGTCTGCAACGTCCCCCCGCAGGGCGGGCGCAAGCATCCGCAGCAGGAGTACATCCGGGTGGACACCAGCGGCATCTTGTTCATTTGCGGCGGCGCCTTCATCGGGCTGGAAAAGATGATCCAGCGGCGGCTGGGCAACCGCGTGATGGGCTTCGGGGCCGTCGAACAATGCCAGAAAACCACCGGCGTCGCCCGCGACAAGACCTTGCAACTGGTCGAGCCGGAAGATTTGATTTCCTTCGGATTCATTCCGGAGTTCGTCGGACGCCTGCCGATGGTCACCGTCCTGGAGGAATTGACCGAAGACCAATTGGTTTCGATCCTCTCGGAAACCAAGAATGCGCTCGTCAAGCAATACGGCAAACTTCTTCTTATGGAAGGGGTGGACCTGCAATTCACTCCCGACGCCCTGCGGGAACTGGCCTGCCAGGCAATCAAAAAGGGCACCGGCGCCCGCGCCTTGCGCAGCTTGCTGGAAAAAATCATGCTGGACGTGATGTATGACGCGCCAACCGACGAGGACATCGTGGGCGTAACGGTCACCCGCCAAGCCGTGCTGGGCGAAACCAAGCCGCTGTTGCGGCGCAAGACCGACCAAGCCGCCGCCTGAGAAGCGCGGACCGCGCCGGGGTGCTCCGCCCGGCCTGACGTTGTGGATTTTGACCCTCAGAATTTCGTGGCCCGGAACGTGCGCGCCATTCCGCGCTCCGGCATCCGCGATTTTTTCGACCTCGTCCAGGGAATGAAGGACGTGATCTCGCTCGGCGTTGGCGAGCCGGATTTCGTCACACCCTGGCACATCCGCGAGGCGGCCATTTACGCCCTGGAGCGCGGCCGCACCTCCTACACCTCCAATCTGGGCTTGCTCAAATTGCGCCAGGCCATCGCCGCAAGCGTAGAGAAGAATTTCCACGTTGCTTACGATCCCGGCAAGGAAATCCTCATCACGGTGGGCGTGAGCCAGGCGATGGACATCGCCTTCCGGGCCTTGCTCAACCCCGGCGACGAGGTCATTTACCACGAGCCGTGCTATGTCAGCTATTGGCCGGGCATTTCCCTGGCGCACGGCGTCCCGGTGTCCGTTTCGTGCCGGCCGGAGGACGGGTTTTCGGTGACGGCGGAGGCGATCGAACGGGCCATCACCCCGCGGAGCAAGGTGCTGGTGCTGAATTTTCCGACCAATCCCACCGGCGCGACAATGGAGCGCGCTGAACTGGAGAAAATCGCGCAACTGGCCTGCCGCCGCAACCTGATGGTCATGAGCGACGAGATTTATTCCGAGCTGACCTTCGAGGGCGGGCACACCAGCATCGCCTCGCTGCCCGGCATGAAGCAGCGCGCCATTTTTCTGCACGGCTTTTCCAAGGCCTACGCGATGACCGGCTTTCGCATCGGCTACGCCTGCGCCCCGGCGGAAATGATAGAGGCGATGATGCGCATTCACCAGTACTCCATGCTCTGCGCCAGCATTATCAGCCAGGAAGCCGCGCTGGAAGCCATCCAGCATGGCGCGGCTGACACCGCCGAGATGCGCGAGCAGTACCGCGTTCGGCGCAATTTCATTGTCAATTCTTTTAATCAAATCGGTTTGCCCTGCCGCCTGCCGCGCGGTTCCTTCTACGCCTTCCCCTGCATCCGCCCCACCGGGCTGGATTCAAAACAGTTTGCCCTGCGCCTGCTGGAAAGCGAGAAGGTGGCCTGCGTTCCGGGCGTCGCCTTCGGCCCGAGCGGCGAGGGCTTTGTCCGCTGCTGTTTCGCCACCGCACTGGATCGAATTGAGGAAGCGACCGGGCGGATCGCCCGTTTTGCGGCCCGCTCGGGCTCCGCGTCCAAGAGCTTATGATTATTGGCATCAGATTCCTTTCCATTGGCCAGCGGATGGTGCCGCTGGAATTGGCCCTTGAGATGGTCAAAATCTGGCTGGCCACTCCCTTTGCGGGGGGACGCCATGCCTGGCGCGTTCGGCAAATCGACGGCCAGTAGGACCGGCGGCGGAGGGCAGTCGGAACCGGAGACGGGGAGCGCGCCTTGACTTGCGGGCGGGCGTTGCGTTACGGTGGTGGCGATGAATCGGTCTTGCGCGCGCATCGCGTTGGTTTTTTTGCTGTTGCTGGCGTTTCCCTTTCGCTCGCCGGCGCCCTTGATCTATCGGCCGGGGGAGGGCTGGACTTACGAGACGCCCGGGGCCAAGGCCGATTGGCACCGAGCGCGGGCCAAAGACCAACTGGCCATTGCCCAACAGGCCTTCGATCAAAAGAAGTATAAACTGGCCCAGCGGGCGGCCCGGCGGGTGATCACGGTCTGGCCGCTCTCCGATTACGCGCCTCCCGCGCAATACCTGCTGGGCCGTTGCTACGAGGAGCGCAAACAGGATGAGAAGGCCTTCCTGGCCTATCAGACACTCCTGGACAAATACCCCAAAACGATCAAGACCGAGGATGTCCAGCACCGCCAGTTTGTCATTGCCGTGCGCTTCCTGCACGGCCAGTGGTTCAAGCTCTGGGGCTACATCCCCTTCTTCCCGTCGATGGAAAAGACGGCCGATATGTTTGACAAGATCGTGCGCTACGGCCCCTATGGCGATTTCGGGCCGCCCTCGCAGATGAACATCGGCGCCGCGCGGGAAAAGCAAAAGGACTACCCGCTGGCGGTCAAGGCCTACGAACTGGCCGCCGACCGCTACAGCGACCAGCACCAGGTGGCGGCGGACGCGCTTTTCAAAGCCGCCCAGGCCTACACCAAACAGGCGCGCAAGGCCGATTACGACCAAGGCGTGGCGGCGCAGGCCATTTCGGCGTTCACCGATTTCATGGCCCTCTACCCGGATGACCCGCGCGTGGCCGAGTCCCAGCGTGTGATTGCCTCGCTGCGCTCAGTCCAAGCCAGGGGCAACTTCAGAATCGCCCAGTTTTACGAGAAGGATAAAAAGTGGGACGGCGCGCTGGTTTATTACAACGAGGTGTTGATCAAGGACGCCGGCTCGCCCCTGGCCGACAAGGCGCGCCAGCGGATCGACACCCTTAAAAAGCGCGTCGCGCAGAAATAGGAGCCATCCATGCGGCGGGCGCTTTTGTGCATTTTGGCTCTCGCTTTGGCGGGTTGCGCCGGCTACAAGCTCGGCCCGGTCGGCGGCATCGCCGCCGGCAGCCGCTCCATTGCGGTCAAACCCTTTGCCAATCAGACCCGCGAGCCGCGGCTGACCGAGTACCTGGCCAACTCAATGCGCAAACAACTGCAGCAGGACGGTACTTATCACCTCGAAACGGGCGGCGGCGCGGACATCGTGGTCACGGGCGAGATCGTGCGCTTTAATCGGACAGGACTGGGTTATCAGACCAACGACGTCCTCACGCCCTCGCAGTACACCCTGACGCTAATGGCCCATGTTGTGGCCGTTGAAGTCCACACGGGCAAGACCAACCTCGATCGGGTTGTGGTGGGGCGGACCTATATGTGGTTCGGGGCCGATCAAAGCAGCGCCGAGCGTCAAGCCGCCCCAATCCTGGCCGACGATCTGGCCCGCAACGCCGTCTCGCTGCTGGTCGATGGCCCCTGGTAAGGAGCCGTCAGGCGAAATGGTAGTCGTAGGGCTTGCGCATTTCGCGGGCAAGCCAGCGGCTGGCTTCCTTGGCGCTGGCGCCGGTGAATTTTTCGCGCTCCGGGTCCCACTCCAGTTTGAGGCCCAGGCGCAGCGCGATCACGGCCAGATGGCAGATCGACGCGGAGCGGTGGCCCACTTCAACCTCCGCAATGGGCAGCTTCCGCGAACGCACGCAATCAAAAAAATTGGTCATGTGATCGTTGCTGACGTAGAGGCGCTGCGAGCCGGCGGGCAGCGGAGTGTTGATCAGGGCCTCGTCGTTGGCCTCGATTTCATTGCGGTTGACCCAAATCCAGCCGTTGCTTCCCTCGAATTTGAGCCCGTTGCGCTGGCCGTTTTCGTTGACGACGCCGCCAAAAATGTTGTCGTCATGCGTCGCCTTGACCGTGTGGCGGACGCCGTTGGAGTAAGTGAAATGGACTTCGTAATCGCTGATGGCGGTGTACCCGCCGGGAATGGGCTGGGCCAGCGCCGTGGCCTCGGCGGTGCTCGGGCCGGGCAGGCCGATGCCCCACAATGCGATGTCGTTGTGGTGCGGGCCCCAGTCGGTCAGGGACCCGCCGGCGTAATCGTACCAGAAGCGGAAGTTCGTATGGCAGCGTTGGGGAACGTATTCGTATGCCGGCGCCTGGCCCTGCCAGAAGTCCCAGTTCAGCTCCGGCGGGACCGGTTTGGTGGAAAAGGGCCCTTCGCGCAAGCCGGCGGGCAGCCAGACGGTGACTTGCTGGAGTTTGCCAATGCGCCCATTGCGAACCAGTTCGCAGGCCAGCCGAAAGCGGGCGCTGCTGCGCTGCTGCGTGCCGGTTTGAAAGACAACCTTGCTCTTGCGCACCGCGCGCACCATGTGGTGCCCCTCATCAATGGTCAGCGTCATTGGCTTCTCGCCGTAGGTGTCCTTGCCCGCCTTGATGGCGGCCAGGTTGATCAACGTATGCCAATGGTCGGGCGTGGCGGTGATAATGATATGGATGTCGCCCCGCTCCATGACCTTTCGAAAATCTTTATATATGACTGGCTTCTTGCCGCCCTCGGCGAATTGCTGCGCCGCCGCGGCGCTGTGGCTGTCATCGACGTCGCAGACGGCGACGATGTCGCCGAATCGTTTGGCGTTGCTGGCGTCGTAGCGCCCCATGCCGCCGCAGCCGATCAGGGCGATGCCGGGGCGCTCGTTGGGGCTGGAGCTGGGCGGCGCGGCCTCATCAGCAAAGTCGCGCTCGACGAACCAGGCGGGCAGGCCGGTGGCGGCGGCGGCCAGGGAACAGCGTTTGAGAAAGGAACGGCGGGAAAGATAAAATGCTTTTGCAGTCATCGTTGCAGTAAAGAACCCGCCCCGGAAAAGATCAAGCACATTTGCATTCAGCATTTTTTTACGGAGCGCGGTGGCAGAGCATAGCGGCGACACCGCTTTCGACGTTACAGAGGCGATTGGAAATTCCGTAACTATTCAGGCAGGGACGCCTCGCCGAGGCGTTCCAGAAGCGTTAACCTAACGTCGCGTTCTTTCTCTCCCCGCGAGCGGGGAGAGAGTTGGAGAGAGGGGCCGTCCAAAGAGTCAAAGCGGCTAATCGTAACGTCGCGTTCTCTCTCTCTCCCCGCGAGCGGGGAGAGAGTTGGAGAGAGGGGCCCTCCAAAGAGTCAAAGCGGTTGATCGTTCAATTGGTCGGGATGCGGAGGAACAAAACGCTGGTTTTTCACTTCAATAATGGCCCACAGGATGCTGGCGGCGGAACTTGAATCCGGCAAATCTGCCGGCGCGCAAGGACCGTCATAATTGTTTCTCCTCGTCCGTTTGATGGCGGCGCAAACGGCGCGCATTGTCAATGGAATCCATCGGGCGAAGTTAACCCAGTGGAGTTTCGGAAAATCAACTCCCCTCT
>Ga0326727_10009062_pt1 | contig 24795 bp, 31 predicted proteins | sample MB2enrmetagenome_FD_207643 | JGI IMG/M metagenome (GOLD analysis project Ga0326727, IMG submission 207643) | Lab enriched peat soil microbial communities from McLean, Ithaca, NY, United States - MB29MY | ecosystem: Environmental > Terrestrial > Soil > Wetlands > Peat | place: USA: New York... | reverse complement strand
CGAAATCGCCAAATCCTTCACCGAAGACGATGCTGAAACGGTCGAGCCAACGACGCTTCGCGCCAGAATTGTTCAACCGTTGGTACCCGCATCTATATCGACTTGAGGCCGCTTTAGACGATAGTCTCTCCTTCTCCGTTATTGTCGAGCACTGTGGAAGTACTCGCGTGGCTTGAACAGGGGGCGATGCGCTTCGGCGGCGACACCATTGTGGCGGTCTGCCTTGCCGTCGCGCTCCTGGTGATCGTCGTCGGTCTGGTGCTCGCCACAATGGCCCGATTCTTGAAGTGCTCCGTTTCCGAGGTGGCCTCTGCCGTTTCTGAAGTCCTCGCCGTGGTCATGCCCGTTTCGCGGAACTCCCGTCGGTCGCGCTGATGCCGCTCGCCTACGCGCCCGGCGTCGACGGGGCTGCCGTACTCCGTATCCGCGAGAGCTACGTCCGCGACTGGTTGGCGCCGGCCCTGTCGGCGCGCGCCGAGGGCGTCGCAAAACTGGACCTCGCATTGAGGGCGATCGCGTCCGCGGGACCCGAGCCCGTCACCGGTGTGATCTCTCCCGACATCAGCTGGGAGCAGCTTCACGATCTCGTGCGTCGGGGAGACTTCTACGGCGACAGTCGCACTTTGAAGCGCAACTGGGTCAGCGACAAGCTCGGGGTTCTCGAGCGCGACAAACTCGTCAAGCGGACACAGCGGCCGGGAGGTCGGTCCGAGCTCGTCATCCTCAACGATCGGCGCGACCGTTCACCGCTCGACAGCCCCGATGGCTCCGAGGGCAACTCCTACGTGACCTTCCTTGGCACGCTGATCAGCTTCGGACACTTTGCGCGCTGGCGTGGACCGGAACTCGCGGCATACATCGCTGCGATAACCGCTGAACGCTATGCACGCGCCTACCCGGCGTTTGCGGACGCCTTCCGACTGGACAATCTGCGCTTCGGCGGCGGGGTCTGGTCGAGACCGTACTCCTGGTTCGCCGATCCGGACGGGTATCGTCCCGAAGCCCACGTTCGCCTCCCCTTCTCCGAGCACACGCTCCAGCGTGGCTTTCGCAGTCTCGTGAAGTCGCATCTCGTCTCGACTTGGCGCTTCCAGTTCGATCCCGTCGACGGTGAGGAGTACGAACACCCGCGCCGCTACTACTGGAACGGCTTTGATGATCTCCGGCCGGGGCGCGGCGCGCGGCTTTACAAACAGCTCCCAGCGCTCGTCTCCGGACAGCTCACCTCGAGGGGAAAGCCAACCGCTCGGACCGCGCCTGGTCTGTCGATGTCCGGCGCGCGGTTGACGCCTGCCTCATCGACGACGTGATCATCTATGCCGATTGGCAAGGAGTAGCCGGTGGGCGACCTTTCCCCGAGCGTCCAGCTGAAGCTGGCGCGTGCCGCAGAACACCTTGACTCTCTAAGAGCACTGACACTCGAGTGGGAGAAGACCGAAAGATACGAAACCGTCCAAGAGCAAGACGCGGCCAGCAACAACGACTTCGAATGGATCCGCTTCGTCGCCCGCGTCGGCGGCTCACCCCTGCCGGGCGATGCGCTGGCGACCAGACTTGGCGACTGCCTTCAGAACTATCGAAGCGCGCTGGACCACCTCATCTGGGAGCTCTCCGTCCTCGAGAGCGGGGATCCTCCACCACAGCCACGGCGAATCAGCTTCCCGGCATACGACGAGGCGGCGAGATTTGCGGGACAAGGCCTGCACGCGGTTGCAACTGACGTCGTTGATGAAGTCAAGAAGCTCCAGCCGTACCATGACGGTGCGAAGGCGCACGAGAACCCGCACTGGCTCCTGTGCGAGCTTTCCAATGTCGACAAGCACCGCACCATCCACGTCGTCGGCCACTATGCGCCGCAGATCGAGGTGATTTTGAATCCCGACCTGCCGGGATCGTTGGTCGAGCCCCGAGAGCCCGGACCGGTCGAGAGCGGCGTCGTGCTCGCTCGGGTCTGCATGCCGAGGCCGGAGCGTGAACGAATTGAGGTGGAAACTCGGATTCGCGTGACGCGTGGCCTGGCGATTCTCGCTACAGCGGAGACACCCCTCTTACATCTCGGCACGACTGTCGATGCGATCAAGGCGACGGTCGAGGAGGTGGCCGAACGCCTGAGCGCGTACCTGCCCTGAAGGACTAGAGGCAGCGAGATACACGAGTGATACGCGCGATCGGAGTATCCTGAGTGATATGAGTGATACTCGTCGTGCAGTGATGGCCTTAGCGTTCGAGCACCCTGACTGGGTGCCGGTGCTCCAGGCCGCCTGCCTCCAAGATCGAGAGTCCGAACCGTTCGGAGGGGTGTTCGCCGGAAGCTGGGTGCTACAAAAGGTTGCAGAGCAAACTGGCGAGCCCGTATGGAAGCCAGGTCTTCGTCTGCTGGTTGCAGCTGGCTTACTGGAGAAGGCCGGAGAGTCAACCCGCGGGGGTCGTCGAGCGTACTACCGCATGCCGGATCGAACCGGCGTGGAGCAAGCGCTCGAAGAGCTACAAAAGGTTCCCTGAGCTTCTGACGTCGTCAGACCCATGCAGCTCATCAGGCTCGTCCGCTCGAGGTAGCCCACCTCGATACTCGGCGATCAGCCGCTTCAGGCGTACCTGCTCGACGAATGGCAAGGTGCTGAGTTCGCTGAGGCGGCCTTGTAGTTCGTCGTCCGAAAGCAACGCCAGCTCACGCGCTCGAGCGTCGACCGGCAAGACGTGATTGCTGAGTGACTCCACCACCGTCCGTAGCCCTTCACTCAGCTCGCTCGATCGCGTAGCCGCGATGACGAACGACACCAGCCACACCGCCGCCATCGGATCGTCCCGAAAGATTGATATCGCTCCGAATCCCGCCGGATTCTCCATGCCGGTGAAGGCGTCCGCGATGCGCGCGAACGCGGTCATCCCGTCGAGCATGATTCGCGCCAGTCCGCGGCTTGCAGCAAGTTCCTCGTCCGAGGCTGTGCTCATCGTTTCAATGAGCGCCGGCAAGCTTCCAAAGTTGGCGAATCCTGCGAGACCTTCGCCCGGCGGACCATCGAGCCATGCCGGAAGTCCGGCGTGCGGCCGACGACCTCGGTCGAGGCCGATCATCCGCTCGACGCGAGAGGCATCCTTTTCGAGCCGAGCTGACGCACTGGCGTCGCCAAGGACGAGCCCGAGAGCGAGCGTCACCGCTTGCTCCCGTTCAGCTTGCGGTTGCCGCCCGTAGCGAGGCAGTGCGTTCGAGCCGCGCCTTCGCGCGAGCCTCCGGCCGACCTGTTCGAGCGCCGCCCAGTTCGCGTCGTCGCCCGTCGCTCCAACGTCACGCCGCTTCTCAATCTCCTTGGTCATGGCCTCGAGTGAACGTCTCAGTACGGCCGTGATCGAGGTTCGAACACGCGTCACGTTGAGCGGGTACCCGTCGAACCACAGGCACGCACGAAGAAGGTCCGGATCTTTCGTCTTCGACCGCTGACGGAGCAGGGTGGCGAGCTGATCGATCGCTTCAACCGGATACGTCCATTCCGGTCGCTTGCCCTTCTGACCGGTGCGCTCGGCCTTCGGGAGCAGACCCTCATGGCGCCAGTACTCGAGGGTCCGCATCGTCACCGAAGGGTCACCGGTAGTCACGAGCAGGTCCGCGGTCGTGATCCGCCCAGTACCCTCACTGATGTCGGCGGTTTCTTGTACTCCCACTGATCACCCCTGACAACTTGATTTCCTCCTCGACCTGCCAAATACCCTGCTAAACGCCTACAGCGTGGAACTACTCTAGATGCGACAGGCCGTCCACTTGGCGCCTGAGTAGTAACAGTGCATCGAGGAGACGACGGTATGGCTTACGGAGATCACATCTACGTCGATCGAGGCTTGATCACCCACCACGGGGTCGAGATGCAGGACGGCTGGGCGATCCACTTCGCCAGCGCCGACGGCACGAAGAGCGGAGCAGCGATCTGTTGGGTGCGGATCGAAGACTTCGCCAGTGGCGGGGAGATAAAGGTCCGCTCGTACGGCAAGCGACTCAGCGACGGGGACGCCGGGACGCGGGCGGCGTCGATGCTCGGTCAATCCGGATACGACATATTCGCCAATAACTGCGAGCACTTCGCGACATGGTGCGTCGCAGGCGAACACAGCAGCACTCAAGTCGAGGCTGCTGTTACGTCGGTGAGCGTTGTCGGAGTTGGGGCCGTCGTTCCTTCCCTCGGTGTAGGAGTTGTTTCGAGCCTCGGCGGCGCCGCAGCGCTGAGCGGACCAAACCTGATGTCCGGTCTCGCGACGCTCGGCGGTTCCGTCGTCGGTGGCTTGACGTTGCTGAGTGTCGCGGCAGGCGTTCTATCCGCTGGGCCGATGTGCATTGCGCTTCGCGACAAACCGATTCTCCCCGACGAAGAGCGAAAGGCATGTCGCGTAGGGCGATATGGTGCGATAGGTGGAGCAGCCATCGGCGTCGGTACATCAATTCATGCCGTTGGCGCTCTCGGAGTCGCCGGTTACAGCGGTGCCGGGCTCACCTCCGGACTTGCTACGCTCGGCGGCGTCATCGGCGGTGGCATGGCCCAGGGCGTCCTCGCCTCGATGCTGATCCCCGTCATCTTTGCTGCCGTAATCGGCTATCTGCTCTATCGCGGCGCAAAGTGGTACTTCTCACCGACTCCAGAGCTCGGCCCGACGGCTCTGCCGATCGTGTAGCCGGACCGTCGAGCGCCGCGGCGACCTGTGACCTCGGGCTGGTTGAGAATGTGCAAACGATGACGCAGAGCTGGGACCCCGAGCGCCTGGAGTTCAAGCTGCTGCCGGAGAACGTGGCGTCCAACCTCATGCGCGCGGCGACGATGCTCACCGCATGGGAGCTGATCCACTCTGACATTGTCGCGGCTGTCAAGGACTTCGACCTGATCGGCTTCGACGAGAACGGCTACACCTACGACGAGGGTTATCAGAACAAAGTCCTCACACGGGTTACGAAGGACTCGGGGATATTCGACGCTTCGGTCGCTTGGCTCGTCGAGAATGAGGCTCTCCGCGAGAGCGACGTGGAGCTGCTCGGTGCGCTCCGCGCTCAACGCAACGATCTCGCTCACCAGATGGCGAAGTACATCGTCGACCCCGAACATGAGGTGAGCCTCGATCTCCTCACACAGGCGCGCGAGGTCATCGCCCGACTCGGAAGATTCTGGGGCCAAATCGAGGTCGACATCCATCCCAATTTCGAGGACCGTGAGGTCGACGTCGACGCTATTCGCTCTGGCGCGTCGCTCCTATACGACTACGTGCTCTCGCTCGTGTCGATGCCACTTGGGTCAACCGATCCAAAGCCTGAGGAGCAGATTAATCTGCCGAGCTGACGGAGCCGTCGACCGTTAGTCGCTTGGCCCGTGAAGGCAGCCGACAACTCGATTGCAAGGGCAGGTCCGGGACGTCAGGAACACGTGGCCTTCACCTACGACCACTACGGACACCTGTTCCCCGAGACCGATCGCGGCGCCGCCGCCAAGCTCGAGGCGATCCGCGCCAGCGGGCTCAGCGCAACGGCGGTGGCGGGGTCATAGCCAGCGCAGATCGATTAGGGCGCGCCACCTGACGTGTACCTTCAGGCGAGCGTGACGACGTTCGGGTCGCATCGCGTACCCGTCAGCCGAGGTCAACGAGCGCGGCCGAGGAGCACGGCGAACACTGTCGCCTCTTCGCTCCTAACGTGTGGCCCGACACTGCCCAGACACACAGGCACCAGCAATTAGGGTCGTCCCCGATATTGAAATCAGGGTCATTCCCCATACACATGAAGGCCCTGAAGGGCAAGGATTAGAACCTGAAGGTGGGCCCTATCGAATTCCTGCCAATGGTTCGAACACGGCCTCGTTCGATGGAGGCAACAGACTTGAGTAGTCCTGTCGAAGCGCAACGGCCGGATGTGCGGCCGGATAGAGGCGGTGTGCCGGCGCGACGCGCCATGGCACGTTGGGCTTGGCGGCTGTTTCGTCGGGAGTGGCGTCAGCAGCTGTTGGTCCTTGCGCTCATCACGATCGCCGTCATGGCGACGATCCTCGGCGCAGCGATTGGTACCAATGCGCCCCCACCGGGCAATGCGACTTTCGGAACCGCCGGTTACCTAGCGATCCTGCCCGGCTCAGATCCTCATCTCGCGGCAGACCTTGAGAAGATCACGACCCGGTTCAGCCCTGCCGATGTTATTGAAAACGAGAGTCTTACGACCGGCTCGGTGAACCCCATCGAGTTGCGGGCCCAGAACCCAAACGGCCCCTACCTTCGCAAGACGCTGGCTCTCGTGAGCGGCCACTACCCGACAGGCACGAGCCAGGTAGCGCTGACCAGCCAGGTCGCGGCCCTCTACAACGTCGGGATCGGCGATCTCTGGCGCGGAGGCGGCAGGTCCTGGCGTGTAGTGGGAATGGTGGAGGATCCCGACGACCTCCTCGATCAGTTCGCCCTTGTCGCCCCAGGACAGCTGCGCGCTCCGACGTCAGTTAACGTCCTCTTTGACGCTTCGCAAGCCCAGGTCGCGGCCTTCAACTTCCCCCACGACGCGACCTACGAGACGCCCCCGCCGGGCTCTTCTGGGATCAGCCCAGCCGTCGTCGTGCTCGTCCTTGCCATCTTCGGGCTCCTCTTCGTTGGCCTCGTCGCTGTGGCTGGATTCACGGTCTTGGCCCAGCGGCGCCTACGTGCACTCGGCATGGTAAGTGCACTCGGGGCAACTGATCGCCACGTCCGGCTCGTCATGATCGCCAACGGCGCCATCGTGGGCGCCCTCGCCACACTGGTCGGTGCAGTCATCGGGTTCGCGCTCTGGTTCGCCTACGCCCCTCATCTCCAGGCCGGCGCCGGTCACCGTATCGATCAGTTCAATCTGCCCTGGTGGTCGATCGGCACGGCGATGAGTCTTGCCGTCGTGACTGCGGTACGTGCCGCTACTCGCCCCGCTCGTGCCGTCGCGAGACTTCCGGTTGTCATGGCTCTGTCCGGTCGGCCGGCCAACCCTCGCCCCGCGCATAGGACGGCGGTGCCCGGTGTCGTCCTGCTTGGAATCGGCGCTTACCTGCTCGCGTACGCAGGTGGGTGGGGCGGGAACACCCGGAGTGACCTAGCTCACCTCCTCGGTGGCCTTGTAGCGATCGTTCTCGGCACACTGTTTGTCGGCCCGCTGTGCATCACAGCGCTCGCTGCGCTCGGTCGGCGCGCGCCGATAGCTGTGCGCCTCGCGCTGCGCGACCTTGCTCGCTACCGGACGCGGTCCGGGGCAGCACTCTCGGCGATCAGCTTCACCGTCCTAGTCGCGGTGTTCATCTGCGTCGTGGCCGGCGCGCGCTACTCCAACGCGGTCGACTACTTCGCGCCGAACCTGCCATCGAACCAGCTCGTTATTTACACGCCTGTCGGCGCGGCTGCGGCCGGACTCACGCAGGACCTCTGTGCACCGACAAGCGAGCAGATCGTGAGCGGCAGCGCGCTACGGCGCGACGAGTCGACCGTGAACACAATCGCCGCCTCACTAAACAGCAGGAACGTTCTCGTTCTCGATACCGCGAGCGGGCCGCTGCTTCAGACTACAAACGGCGGCACCGACGTCGGAGAGCCTTATGTGGCGACGCCAGCAGTCCTTGCGCATTACAGGATCAGTCCGAGCGAGATCAACCCCAACGCGACCCTTCTCACCTCTCGAGTCGGACTCGCCAGCACCTCGTCTCTCCAACTCCCCTTCGGGTGCTCCTTCGCCAACACCTGTCCGCGCAGCAGCTGTGTCGCGAATCCGAGCATCCAGACTCTGAACAGTCTTCCCGCCTACAAGTCCGACCCAGACCTTCTCCTCAGCGCGTATGCCGTGCACAAGCTCGGGCTTCACACCTCCACGGTTGCCTGGCTGATCCAGGCGCCTCACGCGCTAACTGCTGCGGAGATCAACAGTGCTCGCCAGAGGGCTGCGGCTGCGGGGCTGACTATCGAAACAAAGAACGGGAATCCCTCGCTTTCCGAGCTTGAGAACTGGGCAACTACCGCCGCGATCTTGCTCGCGCTCGGCGTGCTCGCGATGACCGTCGGCCTCGTTCGAAGCGAGACCGCTGGCGACCTCAGAGTCCTGACCGCGACAGGCGCCAGCAGCCGAATCCGTCGAACAATCACCGGCGCTACGGCGGGTGCCCTTGGCTTGCTAGGAGCTGTCGTCGGCACTTCCGTCGCCTACCTGGCCGCCGTTTGCTACTTCCGAAGCCAACTCGACGAGCGGCTGAGTCACGTGCCGGTGCTGGACCTTGTCCTGATCGTCGTCGGATTGCCTACTGCAGCAGCGATCGGTGGGTTCCTCCTCGCAGGTCGCGAGCCGTCGCTCATTGCCCACCAGCCGCTCGAGTAGCACGACGGGACCCGCGTACCCTGCTCAGCAGCCACGGTAGCGGTCATGGGCAACAGATAGACGATCTGGACGCGTCGGTTGATTCCAATGCTGTTGTTCGAGCGAGACAGATCGAGGCTCGGGAACCCCGAGATTCTCGCACCGTCTATGTGGTTGACTGGCGTTTGAGGCGCGTATAAGGCGCGCCCGGAGCACGGTCGCCTCGCGGCTCGTGAGAAAGGCCAGATGAAGGCATGGACGCTCGTTACAACAAGGGGCGTCCGAGCAGCACACGGTATGCACAAGGTGCCAAACCTAGCGGCGACGTCAGGCGCCGACGTCGAGCTTGCGGCACTCGCCACGTACCGCGTTCTCGGAGCGTAGTCGGTTACGAGGACGTTCCGTTGCTCGACACAGGCCTTGGAACTCGATGCAGGTCGTCGCCTTGTCGATCAGCCGCCACTCCGCTCCGAGGGCATCAGCGAGACAAATGAGTGTGTTCTCGTTTGGGAAGATCGAGCCACGCTCGATCCTGCTGATGTCGCCCTGGTCGATGCTGGTCTTCTCGGCAAGCCCGGTCTGGGAGAGGCCGAGGAACTCCCGCCGCTCCATAACCTGAACCGCGAGCCGGTAGGTCTGTTCGAAGACGGCCCCGTCGCTCAGCGCCTCGACGGGCAGGCGCGCACGGCTAGTTGCCGAAGCCTCGTCATACCTGCGAGCCATATCGCCTCCTCGGATCAACATGGGTTTTCACCCATAGCACACCAAACGCGATCGTGGCCGTGCGCCGGACCGTCAACGACGACGGGAACGACACTCGCCCTGTGCGACGCTCCGACCGAGCCCTTCCACTCACACAGGGCCGTGACCTGGGCCTGTGAGTGTTCCTGTGAGTGTTGCTGTGAGTGATTCTGTGAGCGGCCGGGGGCGCAGAGCCTTCCCTCCGTGATCGTCGAACCAAAAGACCGTTCCGCGATCTCGTCTGTGAGCATTGCTGTGAGTGTTGCTGTGAGAAGTGCTGTGAGTCGATCAGCGCACCATCGCGCCATGGCTCGGCCCCGCTCCGCTCATCGCGTGTCCACCGGTACGAGAACCCTGCTCCCCGAGTCTGCGTCCTCGTGGCAGTCCGCGGTTGCCGGAAAGCGACCGGCGGTGTCGCAACCGGCAATGAGGGATTGCAGTGCATGACCGAGGGGGGTTGACCCCTGCACAACGATCCCTTCGCTCCCGCTTGGCTGCCTACAGCCTCCACGCCAAGCGCGACCCCAAAGAAACGACCCAAGCAGCGCGTGCCGCGTTCCTGACCCGTTTCGAGCGTGAAGTAGATCCCGATGGCGCTCTGCCGCCTGCCGAGCGTGCCAGGCGCGCCGAGGCGGCTCTGAGAGCGCACATGACTCGACTGGCCTTGGCGTCGTCGCGGGCGAGGTCGAGAACAACATGAGAATGCAACCGATACTGGGAGCTTTGAGGACTCCATCTCGACACGTCGCGCTGTAGCGTCGGGATCGTGGCAGGTCCCAAAAAGCCCACGCCGCCACCGGTTTTTGAGGTCCTCTGGCATCCGGAAGCGGTGCAAGAGCGCGACGAGATCAAGGACGCTGGCGAACGCGTGGCGATTATGACAGCTGAAGAGAAACTCAGGCAGCTCGGGCGATATCTCCCAGCACCCCACAGCAGAGCGGTTGAGGGCGAGGAAGGTAGGGGCCTAAGGGAGTTGCGCCCTCGGGGTGGTAAGAGTCGTTGGCGTCCTCTTTACCGGCAGATCGGCCCAGAAACCTTTGTGATCCTAGCCGTCGCCCCTGAGGTTGAGACCGATCCAGTGGGATATAGCCGTACTGTTAGACACGCTCAGGAGCGTTTCGCGGAACTGGAGATTTAAGAGATGCTACGTGGTCTCGCGATATCAAGCGTGTTATACTCGTTACGCATGAGGACGGACCGATGAAGCTAAGCGACCTCAGAACTAGCGAAGACGTTCTCGCAGGCGCTCAGCGCGATCCCGCGTTCCGGGCAGAGTGGGAACGGACCGCCGTCGCGCGCGCCCTTGCTGTCCAGGTGGTCGCGTATCGAGTCAAGCATGGTCTGTCGCAGCGAGCGCTGGCAGATGAACTTCGCATGTCGCAGCCCCAGGTGGCTCGGCTTGAAGCGGCAACCCACAATCCCGAAATCGAAACGCTGCTGCGCGTTTCCAGCGTCCTCGACGTTGAGTTCAACCTGAAGATTTCGTCACTACTTGAGGAACCAACACTCAGCACTCGGCCAAGCAGGACGAAGGTTGCGCCCCGCCGCAGTCGTTCGCGTACTCCTGAGACTGTCGTCAAAGACAGCGACGATGTTCCGAAGGTCGCCACCGGTTGACTTGGGGATGCATGCAATAGCATCTAACTTTCCCCGTTTCGCACCCATCTGACGTGCAAAAGTCCTGGTAAGCACACCGTTCACGGCGATATGACTACGGATCAGAAGGTTGGGGATTCGAGTTCCTCCGAGCGCGCTGAATCGAACGCCGGGAGCATTGTGGAACTACCCGCAGACCAGCTCGTGACTGCCTAGCGCAGCCCTAGAACCGCAGCCAGTGCCTCGTCGATGTCCCACATCTCCTCGTGGGTCAGATGACCGGCAAGTTCGCCCAGACGTCGAGTATCTACGGCGCCAATCTGCTCAACAAGAACCCGAGTGGTATCGCCCGCTATCTCGGCCTCTGGTCGAAACGACGCTGAGCGCGCGCTGCGGGACGTCGGCGCCACGATCACGACTGACCTCGGCAGGAACTCGTCGGCCTGCACGACGACCGCGTAACGGTCTCCGTGCTGCTCATGCCCCAAGCCTTTGGGTAGCCGGAATCGGTATGCGTCACCCCGGAGCACGAAGTGCCTCCATCAAGTCGGCGACGGCCAACATCTCTTCGCGGTCGGCGTCGTCCGCCTCCAACGAGGCCACCTCGGCCGCGAGCTCGTTGCTTCTACGTAGATGCCTGACCTCACCAACTAGCGCGGCTCGAATCGCTTCGGACTGACTCATGCCGATCGCTTCCAGCGTTCGTAGGGCCTTGTCCGCTTCATCGTCTAGACGGACAGAGATCGCTCGTGCCATATCTGGATTGTATCACAAAATGTAGTACCGACGCTCGGGATCGCCGCCAGGAGAGCCTGAGCTGGTGACCAGACAAGGTCCCCCGTCGGCAAAAGCCAACATTCGAGCCAACAAACCCGTCCCAGAGCGTCGCACTCCGTCGCACGCCGTAGCGAGCGACTCGCGCGACGGCAGTTTGGACCGGCCAAAATGCGACTGCACGGGACAATCTGATACGAGCAGCGACACTATGGAGCTACCTACGGATCAGAAGGTTGGGGATTCGAGTTCCTCCGAGCGCGCTGCGTAAGTCCAGCTCAAGAGTATTTAATCGGCTCGTAGGCTTCAAGCTCCTTTCGCCGCTGCTACTGAATGCTACTGATTGCCCGAATCAGCTACTGAGGATCAGTAGCAGCAACGTCTCCGGGAGGCGTCGTGCGGGGTCACGTACGCAAGCGTGGAAACGCCTGGGAGCTGCGGGCTTATGAGGGCGTCGACCCACTCACGAACCGGCAGAAGTACGTCACGCGAACGTTCCGGGGCGGCAAGCGCGAGGCTGAGCAGGCGCTGGCCCGTCTCGTCACCGAGGTCGCGGGCGGTGGCCAGGCCGCACAAGACACGACAGCCGGCGACCTCATCCGCGACTGGCTGGCGCTGGCGACCCGGAGCTGTCGCCAACGACGGCGCGCGGCTACGCGTGGATTGTCAAGACGTACATCACACCAACGCTCGGCAGGGTGCCTTTGGCGCGTCTACACACGGCCCAGTTGGACCGCTTCTACGCCCAGCTCCGAAAAAAGGGCGGCCGGGACGGCAAACCGCTGTCAGCGGCGACCGTACGCCAGGTGCATGCCATTCTCCGGCGGGCGCTGCAGCAGGGCATCCGCTGGGGATGGATCACGACCAATCCGGCGGCGCTGGCATCACCGCCAACGGTTAGGGCTTCGGTCTTGGTGCCACCGAATCCGAGCGACGTCGTCCACCTTATCGAGGCGGCGGCTAAGGGCGATCCTGACTTCGGCTGCTTCCTTCATCTCGCGGCCACGACGGGCGCTCGACGTGGAGAGTTGTGTGGTCTCCGCTGGCGCGACGTCGACCTGAGTACGGGCACGATGATCATCAGCCGCAACGTCGTCGAAGGTGCCAACAGTGCGATTGTCGAGAAGGACACCAAGACCCACGCCTCCCGGCGGATCGCGCTCGACCCGAACACCGTCACCGAGCTCGCCTAAGCGCCGTGCGTCTCCACGACTTGCGGCACTTCGCGGCAACTAGGCTACTGGCAGCCGGAGTGCCTGTTCGGACCGTGAGCGGTCGACTTGGCCATGCAAACGCCGCTACGACGCTGGGCGTCTACGCCCACTTCCTTGAGGAGTCTGATCGCGATGCAGCACAAACGCTCGGTGCGCTCTTGGAAAACGCCTCGGCGAGGCCGGAGCCGAGCAAGCGCTAACCCTACCGTCTGCCTGGTCTCATACAGTGATCCTGAACAGTCCCGATTTCGCCTTTGAACTGATGGGAAAAGCCACTCAGTCGGACCTGCCAGCTTGGATGCGCGAAGAGGTCTTAAACAGAACTGTGGGTTTTTCTTGGGTAGTAGCTGATATTCGCTTCCACCGGGACCTGCCCATCGGCCATCACCCCCTAAGTCTCCCGATAGGGACTATCTCTGTCTCGTCGGTCACGAGGAAAGTCGCCTAAGTTCCTCGAGCACCGCCCTCGTCCATACTGTGGCGACTACGCGGACCTGCGGCGCTGGGATCGCGGCCTCAAGCGCATCCGCTGCCATGCTCGTGCCGGCCGATCGCTGAGCGACAAAGAGCTCACCAAGGTACGCGACAGCCTCTCTAGTGGCGGCGCCAGCCAGCGGGTGCGACTCGAGCGACAAGAGCGTCCTCGCGACTTGCCCGGCTGGAAACGTCTGCATCAGGCGGTAGATGTCTGATGCATCCTTGTCATGCAGTCGGTCCACACGCCCGCCGGGTTGCAACCGGTCGTGGAGCTTGTGGAGCTTGGCGACGAGCAGTGCAGCGGGACCAGCGACCTCGACCTCGAAGCTGCGGCTGTCGTTCGGATCCAGCGCTCTGATGGGCATCGACATATGGTCGACCACAGCGGCCTCGAGCCCGTGGGCCCAGCGCAGCGACATCTTGTCGTGCGCCCCGACACTCACGCTCCGCCGGCCCCTCGAAGTGGCGAACGCTTTTGGGACGATCAGATCCACGGGGACCAACACTTCCTCGGTGCCCGCGCGTCGGCTGGTCACCCATACCCCTGGCTCGACTGCATTGCCACGAATCGAGGGAACGAAGCCGGCTGCTCGCATCATCTGCTCAATGAGAGGTGCGTCCCGAAGGAGCCTGGGGTCGACCACGAGATCGCCGTCGAAGGTGTACGCGGCCACCGAGAGATCAACGGCACGGGTGTGGAGGTAGACGGCCTGGGCACCGACGAGAATGATCGCGGGCTGATGTGCTCGGAGGGCCTCGAGCGCGTCGAGTAAGACCTCGCGAGCTATGACCGTTCGGGCGGCGGTCGTTTCGTCCCGCGCGCTGGCGGCGGCATCTGATCGATCGTTGTTCTCCAACTCGCCTCGTTCTTCGCCATCCATTCGAGCAGAGCCTCTCCCTCAGCCGGCATGCGGCCGTTGCCTGAAAGACAGTCGAGCGCGACCTGACTAAGACCGGCCCACCGAATGCCATGGTCCCACTCGGTACGGTCGAACGGACCGTAATTGGTGGGCCGGACAAGGGCGACGTTTGTGCCCCGATCCGCCTCGAGCAGATCGAGATCGACTGCCAACGCAGCTGGGTTCATCGTGTACACGACAAGAAGCGCCGGCGCCGCGACCGCCGCGAAACGCACGGCAGCGAAAGAGCCGGTGACCGCCCAGGGTTCGTCCAGTGCACGCCGAGCGAGGCAATCGAGCGCAGCTTGCGCGCCGCGGGGCGAGATGTACCCGCTCGTCGTCCGCCGACCGAGAAGATCGAGGTACTGCGCTCGCGCACGCAAGAGCGCCGGCCAGTCGACGTCGGTGACCTTCCCTCGTGGTTCGCGCTCGATGAGCGCCTGCTCGCTCAGAGACTCGAGGATGCGGGAGGTGTAGCCGCGGTCGATGCCAGCAGTTGCCGCGATTTCTTTGAGCCCGTACGGCGGGTACGCGTCGACGAGCACACGTACGACCCGCCCCGTCTTCGCCCCCCGAAGGCCGGGGGCGGCCGTCGGCGGGCCGTTCGGGTTGCGAGCCGTGCGTTCGATCTCGACGTAGAGGTTCTGCAAATCGAGACGAATATTGCCGGCAAGGTCGATGTAGCCGATCTTCTCGGCGTCTAGCACCTCTCGCGTTCGAGGACTGAGGTATGGCGCGACGACTGCAATCGGCATGTTCCCGGTCATCGCTCGCAAACGAGGACCGAGCGGCCCACCCAACAGACGGCGCGCATCTTGGGGAGTGAACGAGCGACGAGCTTCGACGAGCGCGCTGTATCCGCCCGTGCCCGCGTGGTTGACGAGGATCTGCTTACCGGGCTCCCCATTCGTTTGGGCCGGACCGTCCGCGACAGTGACTGTCCAACGATCGGGAAGGTGACTGCGCAGTTCTTCTACGGCGCGCTCAACGAGCTGCGTGTCGCTTAGTTGCAAATCATTCGGCCCAGTTGCCATAACTTGCTAATTTAGATGACTTGCGGACTAATCGCAACTAGGCATTTTTAGCAACTCGCGCTGCCGGAGCACCAATGCGGACAGATCGACATCGATCACATTACAAGTCACAGCTGGCCGGGTTGAGGACAAGGACGCGAATCATGACCAAGATTGCCTAGACCTCCCTCGAAGAGCTGGCGAGATGCCGGGCAGCTTCTCTACCTCGGTGACGCTGAAGGCGACCCGCTCCTCATCCGTTGTCCTGTCGTTTGCCAGCGAGAAGGGACCACCTAGCCGCGGCTGGTTTTGCCAGTGGCATGGGACCACCCCCGTTGCCAGTCATGGGACCACCCTGAGCATCCACCAACACCGGCCGAAGACAGATTCGGCTGGGCCCGCGAAGCCATCGCGGAGGAGGCCCCATGGTGTTCAGGGAGGTAACGGTGGTCCAGATCAAAGAGGACTCGATATGAGCGGCTTGAAATCCCTTCTGCGGCGTTGGGTTTGACGCCCCGTAATGGTTATTCGGATCGGGAGGGCCAAAGTATAAAACCCCCCAAAGCTAACTCGGTCGTTGAGACGGCAATCGTGGTGCGATGCCAGCGAACGGGATCGTCTTGGGCCGCCTGTGCCGGCGTTAGTGGTTGAGTGGGATGATCGAAACGCCCTCGCTGTTTGTGACATATGCGGTACCGACCGCCGGGTCGACGCTGATCCAGCCCGGGTAGTCGCCCACCGTGGCTTCCGTTTGGCTGTTGCCGCAGCCGGTGTGGTTGGTGCCGTTGCACGTGTTTCCGTTGATCACCGTGACGCTGGTGTCTGAGACGCTAGTGGCGTAAACCCGGTTCGTCAGCTGGTCGACCGTGACCTGGTTGGCGCCGAAACCAACTGGAGCCGTAGCGGGGGTCTGGCCGCAGCCGGCGTGGTCTGAGCCGTTGCAGGTGGCGCCGTTGATCACCGCGATGGTGCCGGGGTGCTCGTCGTCGGCGATGTTCGACGTGTAGACCGTGTCGGTAGCCTCGTCGACCGCGATCCCGAAGGGGTCGGACCCTACCGGGGGGTGTGGGGCAAGCTTGACGGCAGCGGGGGCCTGCCCGCAGCCGGCCCTGTCCGCGGCGTCACAGGTGGCGCCGTTGACCACGTACACGCTGTTGCCAAGATAGGGCGGGGGCTCGCTGGGCGCGGTGTTGAAGACATTTGCCGCGTAGATCGTGTTAGTCGCCGGGTTGATGGCGAGCTCGAGAAACGAGTTGTTGGGCGCGTGCCCCGAGCTGCCAACGGCGACGGTCGCGGGCGTTTGGCCACAACCACCCGTGTCGGTGGAGTCACAGGTGGCGCCGTTGAACATCGAGATGAGGTCGGGGCCGCTGTGGGTGATGGTGGCGACGTAGATGGTATTGGTGGCGCTGTTGACGGCGATGTCGTACGGGTTCCCGCCGGGGACTTTGAGCGTGGACATCGTGGCGCAGCCGGCCTGGTCGGTAGTGTTGCAGGTGCGGTCGTCGAACGCCGAGACAGTGCCGGCCGAGCCGGTGCCGTAATTGGCCACGTACACGGTGTGGGTGAGCGTATCGACGGCAACCGCCGAAGGCTGCTCGCCGACCGTAAGCGTTGGCGGTGCTTTGGTGCACCCGTCCGTCTGGAGGGCGTTGCATTTGCTGGTGTTGATCATCGCGACAGTGCCGTCGCGGGTCGGGACGTAGGCTGTCCCGACGCCGGGGTCGGCCGTCAGGGCTCCCGCCGCCGAGATCGCGACTTCGGGCGCGCGGTGCCGGCAGCCAGTCGTGGTCTGCGCGTTGCAGAGCCTCGCGTCGATCACGGAGACGTCGTTGTCGACCTCGTTGGCGGTGTAAAGCGTCTGGGTCTGGTCGTCGACGACGACTGACTCGGGATCGGCACCTGTGTGGATCTCGGGTGTGCTGAGCATCGCGCACGCCGCCAGATGGGTCCCGTTGCACTTGTCCGTGTCGACCACCATCAGGGAGTCGTCCTTCTGGTAGGCGACATAAACGCTGTGCAGCGGGGCGTCCACGGCGAGCCACAGGTCGTGTTCGAAGCCCACGAGTGGGACTGGGGTGACGGTCCCAGGCGTGTTGTGCTTGCAGCCCGACAGGTCGCTGGCGTCACAGTCGGCGAGGTCAAACACCGAGACGGTGTTGTCGTAGTTGGCCGTGTAAAAGGTGTCGTTGGCGGTGTCGACCTCGGCGTCATTCGGTCCGGCCGGATCGCCGGGGAGGTGGCCGACGTCGCGGCAGCCGCTCTGGTCCGTCGCGTTGCAGGTGTTGGCGTCGAAAACCGTCCACCCGTTCAGCTTGCCGATCGTGGTCACGTAGACGGTGTGGGTGGCCTGGTTGACGTCGACGGCGTCGGGTGCTGCCCCGACGTTGACGGTCGGCGGCTGGGCGTGTGGACAGCCAGAGAGATCGGAGGCGTCGCAGGTCGCGCTGTCGATCATCGACACGGTCGTACTGTTGGCTGCTCCGTTGTCGTAGTTCGGGACGTAGACGGTGTGGTTCGCGTCGTCGGAGAAGATCCCGAGCGGTCCTAACCCGACGGGGACCTTCGCTGGCGTCTGGTCGCACCCCGCCGTGTTCGTGGCGTTGCAGGTTGCGCCGTCGAGGACCGACACGATGCCCGGTCCCTCGTGCTCTCCACTGCTCACGTACACGGTGTCGGTGCGCTCGTCGATCGCAATCCCGCTCGGGAGGTTCCCGACCTTGATGGTCGGCCACGGCCCCCTACAGCGCGAAACGGCCTGCGCGTTGCAGTGGCGAGCGTCGATCACCGAAACCGTGTTCCCGCCGGCGTCGGGGCCGTTCGTGTTGTAGCCGTTGGCCACGTAGATCGTCTGTGTCGCTGGGTTCAGCGCGACCGCCCCAGGGCCGTTGCCGACCGGTGCCGAGGCGACCAGTGCCGACCTGGAGCCGATCGGGCCGTTGAGGGCTGCGGGCCTGCTCCGAGCCGGCGTGCCGGTTGCCGCGGCCCCAGTCGGGACCGTGCTCACACCCACCAGCAGCGCCAGACAGCTAAGTGCCGCCTCGACGAGGAACCTGAGGCTCCTCCCGGTCGTTGCGGGCAACGATGGCGCGACGCCGCGAGCCGAGACGATCTTGCGCGGCGCCCGTATGCCAAATGTCCGCGTTAGCCCAGCCACCTGCGTGGCCACGACCGGTGCTAGGGGGCTTTGGCCCATGACTCCCCTCCTTCTCTGCGGACCCCGACACGGTCCGGCGAAGGCGAAGCTTGCCCTATTGATCTTGAAAGAACCTTGAAGGAACCTGAAAGCCCTGGTTAATTGCACGTAATGCAATTTCTTGTGCTGGGCCCCCTCGATGTGGTGCAGGACGGGCGCTCCCTGCGCCTGGGTGGGCCGAAGCAGCGAGCCGTGCTGGCCATGCTCCTGTTGGAGGTCAACGGGCCCATCTCGAAAGACCGGTTGATTGACGGCGTCTGGGGCGACAGGCCACCGCTAAATGCTCCTCAGATCCTGGACACGTACATATCCAGGCTGCGCCGACTCCTTGGTCCGGACCGCCTGGCCCGGCGCCCGGCTGGCTACGTATTGCGGGTCGAACCAGGTGAGCTCGACCTCAGTACCTTCGAAGGGATCGTTTCACAAGCCGAGGAGCTGCTACCTGAAGATCCCGCAGCCGCGGCGGGTACGCTCAGCCAGGCCCTCGGTCTGTGGCGGGGCGCCGCATTGGCCGACCTGCGCTCGGAGCCTTTTGCCACTGGCGTGGGCGACCGGCTGGACGAAAGGCGCCTGGCCGCACTGGAGCGGCATGCGGAGGCGGACCTGGCGGTCGGTCTCGGACCGGAGCTGGTCCCTGAACTTGAGCGCCTAACACGCGACCATCCCACGCGCGAGCGCCTGGTGGCCCACCTCATGTTGGCGCTATACCGTTCTGGCCGTCAGTCGGACGCTCTGGCCGCGATGCATTTGTGCCGGCGCCACTTGGCCCAAGAGCTCGGGTTGGAGCCGGGGCCGGAGCTGCGCCGGCTGGAGCAGCGCATCCTCGAACATGACGAAGCGTTGACCCCGGCTCCGCATCCCCCTACTCCTCGAACCTCAAGCCCTGCCACGTCGAGTGCCGAACGCCAATCGAACCATCGGACGTGGGCCTGGGCCGTCCCCGCCGCCGGCCTTGTGGCCGTGGCCCTGGTGGCGGCACTCCTGCCGACGTTCGGCCGAGGGGCCTCGCTGGCCGCGGCCACCGAGGCCAACGTACTGGTTGCCATCAACACCCGCTCTGACCTCCCAGTCACGCACATGGAGCTCCCGGCCCCGCCCGGGGCGGTCGCCACGGCCGGCGGGTCCGTGTGGGTGGCCAGCCCCAGCGGCGGTGCCGTGCTCCAGGTCGACCAGGAAAAGGCCATGGTGGTTGACCGCATCCCGGTTGGTGGCCAGCCGGGCAGCCTGGTCAGCGGGGGAGGAGCCCTGTGGGTGGCCGGCACTATGGGCGCCACGGCGGAGAGGATCGACCCTGCCAGCAGCACCGTCACCTGGATCGCCGTCCTGACCGAGACAGGCCCGGTGGCCATGGCTTACGGGGAGGGAGGCCTTTGGGTAGCTGACTCAACCGACCAAGCCCTGCTCGAGCTTGACCCGCTGTCGGGCTCGGTGTTGGAGAGCTTTTCCCTCGATGTGCACCCCACTTCGCTCGCCTTGGCTGATGGGCTGGTGTGGGTGGCGGCCTATAACTCGGGGACCGTCGAAGGGGTCGACCCCCGGACCGGGCAGGTCGTGGGCACGGTCAACGTCGGCAACGGCCCGTCGGCGATTGCGTTTGACAATGGCGACTTGTGGGTCGCTAACAGCCTGGACAGCACGGTCTCGGTGGTGGACCCGGCCACCTTTGCCGTGCTCAGCACGATCGCCGTGGGCAGCGGGCCGGCTGCCCTGGTGGCGGCCAACGGCTCACTATGGGTGGCCAACCAGTACTCGGGGACTGTCTCTCGCATCAGCCCGCAACGCTTGGCCGTCGTCGGCACCGTCGACGTCGGCGACAACCCGGTCGCACTGGCCTCAGATAACGGGGCAGTTTGGGTGGCGGCGTCCGCGCCCGCCGGTGATGACAGAGGTGGGACTCTCGTCCTTGTCAGCACCCAGACTTATGGCAGCATCGACCCCGCCTTGTACTACGGGATGACCCCATTGAGTTTCCTGCGCCTGGAGTACGACACCTTGGTCACCTTCGAGCCCACCTCAGGGCCGAACGGCCTCAGGCTTGTTCCTGACCTGGCGCTCCAGATCCCCGTCGCCAGCGACGGGGGCCGCACATACAGCTTCCGGCTCCGGACCGGGATCCGTTATTCCAACGGCGAACTGGTGAAGGCCACCGATTTTCGGCGCGGGTTAGAGCGGCTTTTCGCACTTGGTTCTCCCGGGGCCAGCTTTTACAGCGGACTCGTCGGCGCGCAGGCGTGCCTTACCGACCCGCAGACCTGCGACCTGTCCCAGGGCGTGGTCACCGACGACCGGTCCGGCCTGGTCGTTTTTCATCTCACCGCCCCCGACCCCGACTTCCTCGACAAGCTGACTCCGCAGGCCTACGGTGCTCCTGTCCCGCCGAGCACACCCGACCACGACATGGGCCTGCGCCCGGTCCCCGGCACTGGCCCATATCGGGTCGCCAGCGCCACACCGACGGTGGTGGTCTTCAAGCGGAACCCCTACTTCCAAGAGTGGTCCCACGCCGCCCAACCACAGGGTAACCCCGACGTGATCATCTGGCGTATCCTCCCCTCTGAGCAGGAAGTGGTGAACGAGATCACCGACGGAAAAGCCGACTGGACTTGGGACTCCATATCACCGCCCGAGCTGCATGCCCTCGAGGTCGAGGACCCCTCCGAGGTGCGCTCGGACCCATCTTTCATCGTAGAGTTCATCCCCCTCAACACCCGCGTGGCCCCCTTCAACAGCCCGTTGGCCCGAAGGGCGCTCAACTATGCCATCGACAGGCACAAGATCGCCGAGATGTACGGAGGCCCGACGGTGGCCACGCCCATTTGTCAGCCCCTTTTGCCAGGCCTGCTCGGCTACCAGCGCTACTGCCCGTACACCTTGCACCCCAGCCCTGACGGGGTCTGGACTGCACCGGACCTGGCGCTGGCCAAGAAGCTGGTCGACGAGTCGGGTACCAAGGGCGACGTGGTGACCGTCTGGGGGATCCCGGACGAAGGATCGATCCCACCCCAGGAAGCCGCTTATGTGACCCAAGTGCTCCACTCCCTGGGTTACCGGGCGCGCCTGCACACGGTCTCGATGGCTTCGATCAGCCAGCCCAGGTGGGCGCAGTTCCAGATTTCGGTCTCCGGCGACTGGACCCCTGACTACCCAGCCCCCTCGTCCTATCTACCGCCGTTCTTCGCTTGTAACGGCAGTCACGGCAACGGTTATTACTGCAACCCGACCATCGACCAGGAGATGACGAGGGCCACGCTACTCGAACTGCAGGGCCCGGCCCAGGCGGGCCTCATGTGGGCCAGGGTCGACCACCAGCTCACCGACCAGGCGGAGTGGGTGGCGACCGTCGACCTCAATGAAGTCGACGTCATCTCCAAGCGGCTGCGCAACTACGAGTTCAACCCCGCTTGGGGGTTTGTCGCCGACCAGGCTGTTGTGAACTGACCACGACGGGTTCCTTTCTCGCCGTACTGCGACGCCGCTCGCCCACGACCCAGCTCGGGCGAGCACCTCGGTTGCACCCGGGATGTTGTTCGGCTCAACGTCGGCCACGGCTCTAACCGTGCTTAGGCGCTCCGTCACCACGCAGCTGTGGAATACAGAACTCGGAAATATGTCACCGGCTAGACGGCAACGCCAAGTTTGGGCTTGAAGCGCCGGATTCGGCACGCGCTTCGGCGGAGATTGGCGCTCCCGAGTCGGAGTAACGCGCTTCGGCGAAGTGGGTGCTTCTCTAGACTGACCGCGTAACCTCCGTCTCCACATCTGCCAGGCGCGCCGGCCAGTTCGGCGACAGATGAAGCCGTACAGCCGCTTGGATTACCTGTCTCTCAGTCGGTTGGGGACGGGCCAGGGACGTGTGTTGGCCCACCCCCGACCCCATTCGGATCGCTCAGGGGCTAGTGACACAGCTCAGCGGCTGACCGATCGCGATCATGGTCCAGGCAACCTGGTCCGAGAAGTAGCCGAGGCTAAGTTCGGCGCCCGCCGGCACCGCCGATGGCGTGATCACCATGACATTTCCCTGCGGGCCTTGCCGATCTGACACCTCAAAGCCTGAAGGCTGATTGGGCGTATGGCAGAAGGAGCCAATACGGATCAGGGCTGGCACACCGGCCTTGGCGAGAACCTGCTGCATGTAGGTGGGGCTCATGGACTGTTCGTCGGTAAACCTGATGGTGACGGTTCCGTCGGTGTTGCTGTTTATCGAGTAGCCCGCCAGCTGAACGTGCACCAAGCTGTGACCGAGCTTCAGCACACTTGCCCGGCCGGGGCTCGGCGTTGTTCCCGTCGCCTCGAAGGCGCCCAGGCTTACGGCGAGCGCGACGGCAGCCACGAGGCCCCCTCTCGCCAATCTTGAACGTCGCCGGCGTGTCCGACCCTGTTCCACGATCGCCTCGAGCGGCGTGGCCATGTGAACCTCGGGCAAGGTCTCCTTCACCCTGTCGAGGATGTCGACATCATTCATTTGCTTGCCCTTCTCTTGGTCGTGCGAGGCTCACATTCGGAACACAAGGCTCGGTCGGGTGGGCCTCGGCATAACTTCGACGCAACGCCGCTGCGGCCCGTGACAGATGTGACATGACCGTCCCTTCGGCGATACCGAGAGCATTTGCGGTCGTGGCGGTGTTGAGGTCTAGGAAGACGCGCAGCACGACAACCTCACGTTGCCGGTCCGGCAGGTGCCTTACCGCTGCCATCAAGGCGTCGTCCATGCCATCGCTCACTACTGGAAGCGCCCCGTCGTGGTTCGTCAGTTCCACCTCACGATGTCGCCTGCGCCACCAGGAGACATTTGTGTTGAGCGCGGTGCGCACCACCCAGGCTTGCGGAGCGGGATGGCGAGCGACCTTTGGCCAAGAGGACCACGCCTTCGCGAAGGCATCTGCGACCAGGTCTTCTGCTAGTTGCCGGTTGCCGACGCTTGCCAATACAGCCCGGAGACAAGAGTCCCGGCTGAGCTCGTAGAACTCGGCGAAGCCTTCCTGCTGGCGGTCGCGGTCCACACCCTGTCTACGTTTCAGCGGCCCGATCCTTTACACAGTTCCGCACATTTGTAGCTCATGTTCAATCAGGCACGCTTGGTCACGAATCTCGTCTCGACAACACCGATTCCGAACGATCCGCCCTTTTCCAATCTCCTCTCGAGTTGGTGGGGCGTCGATGGCTCAGTATTCGGCCCGTCTACCGCTGGCGAGCGACTTCCTTCAGCCCATGTCAGAGCGCACGCGCTCCCGACCCGGCCACTTGCGCGCGCACATCGGCGCTTCCGCGAGCACGGGCTCCGGAGCCGGCGCCCCACTGCCCACACGCTCAGTGTCGGGGGCACAGCGACGCTCGGGTAATCGCGCTCCGGCCCGCGGCTCGACCCACGCTCAGTGGAGCAGAGCGGGGCGCGACCGGGTCACCTCACGACTACATAACGACGTCATACCTCCTTGGCGACGGCGAGCAATGACACGACCGAACGGCGATCTAGGCGGCTTGTCCGCCCATCCTCAAGGGCGAGTTCGGAACCGCGATCCGTCGTACGCCATTGATTGCGGGGACTCCCGCGGAGCTGGGCAGCCTGCGGAAAGGAGTCGCTCGGCGGCGTCCAGGCCGTGAAGGCGCGCGCGCCTGTGTCCCCAGATCCCGAGCCCAGACCGGAGTTCGTCATCCGGTTCACCAAAAGGAGGACCACACTGTTCGATGGCGAGCGAGAGCTCTGGCTTAGCGACTGGCGGGCCACCTCGGATGTTCTTGCTACTGCTTTGCTACTCAACTTGGGACAACCGGCAAGACTGGGACCTACGAGATGGACCGGGCACCAGACCTGAGCTGCCCATATAGACAGCGATTAACTGCCTGGACGTCCGGGACCCGACTACGGATCAGAAGGTTGGGGATTCGAGTTCCTCCGAGCGCGCTGAGTAAGCCAGCGTTGTCGGGAGCCGGGGACTCAGGCCGCAACCGTGACGGTCAGGAGCTGAGGTGTGCCGACCTCTTGCGGGACTGGCTCGCCGTCAGCCCGTAGCCCAGCGATATGGACCTCGATAGCTTCGGCGGCGCGTTGCCTGCATTCGTCTAGGGACTTGCCGCGGGTAAAGCAACCGGGCAGGGCCGGGACCGAAACGACGAGATCACCGGTCTCGTCTGGCTCCACGACGATGGTGTAAGTACGCACGAAGTTCATCCTCTCATAGTGCGGCTCGGAACTCCTCAGCGGTCACTCCTGCCTGGGCAAGGATCGCCCGGAGCAGGCCAGGTCCGATGATCTCGGCCGGGTGCAGCGGAACGGTGACCCGGCCGCCACGGGTCACGTGCTTGAGTTGAGCATGGGAACCCCTCTGGACAACGATCACCCAGCCCAGTCGGCCGAGAGCTTGCACTACCTGTCGACCGGTTACGCGTGGGAGGGGTGGCATCGAGGGGATAGTACGCGGCAGGTGTGACCATCGTGCTCACTGCGGTACTTGTCCACGCTCCTGAGACACCGGAGACTCATAAGCCGACAGCGACCAAAGGCAACTCCTCGGGTCGGTTGATCCATGCTGCCTCAGGCAGCTGCGGTGCGCTCGGCGGCTTCCTGAAA
>Ga0326727_10009061_pt1 | contig 24801 bp, 21 predicted proteins | sample MB2enrmetagenome_FD_207643 | JGI IMG/M metagenome (GOLD analysis project Ga0326727, IMG submission 207643) | Lab enriched peat soil microbial communities from McLean, Ithaca, NY, United States - MB29MY | ecosystem: Environmental > Terrestrial > Soil > Wetlands > Peat | place: USA: New York... | reverse complement strand
CTCGCATCGCTTCCCCATCATCGATCACCCGCAGGCCAAGAACTTCGTCGACTTCGACGAGGATCTGCAGGTCAAGGACCTGGAAAACGCGGCGCAGGAGGGGTTCGATTCCAGCGAGCTGCTCAAGCGATACAGCACGGTGGGAATGGGTCCCTCGCAGGGCAAGCATTCCAACATGAACGCGCTGCGCATTCTGGCCCGATACCGCGGCGTCGGCGTGGAAGAGCTCGGCCTGACCACGGCTCGACCCATGTATCACCCGGTGCCCCTGAAGCTGCTGGCGGGCCGCAGCTTCTACCCCGAGCGGCGCACGCCCGTCGATGCGCAACACGCCGCCTTGGGTGCGGTGTGGATGCCGGCGGGCAACTGGCGAAGGCCCGAATATTATGTGGTATCCGGCGAGAGCCGGGCGCAGAGCATCGAGGCCGAAGTTCACGCCGTGCGCAACAGCGTCGGGCTCATCGACGTGGGAACGCTCGGGAAAATAGAGGTTTACGGGCCGGACGCGGCGGAGCTTCTGGATCGCGTGTACGCCGGGCGATATTCCGATTTGAAAGTGGGCATGACCCGTTACGGCCTAATGCTGGACGAATCGGGTGTCATCGTCGATGACGGCGTCATTGCGCGCCTGGGTCCGGAATTCTTCTACTTCACCACGACCACGAGCGGTTCGGCCACGGTGTTTCGCGAGCTGCTGCGGCTCAATGCTCTGTGGGGCCTGGATTGCGCGCTGGTGAACGTCACGGGTCATCGCGCGGCGTTCAACTTCGCGGGTCCGGCGAGCCGCGAGCTGCTGCAGAAGTTGACGGATATCGACCTGCGGGACGAGGAGTTTCCCTATCTTGCGGTGCGAACGGGACAGGTCGCCGGCGCCCCCGCCCGTCTGATGCGCGTGGGCTTCGTGGGTGAATTGGGCTATGAAATTCACGTGCCCGCCGGCCGAGCCCCGCAGGTGTGGAAGGCGCTGCACGAGGCGGGCCTGCCGCGGGGCCTGCGGCCCTTCGGCGTGGAAGCGCAGCGCGTACTGCGCCTCGAGAAGGGTCATCTCATCGTGAGCCAGGACACCGATGGCTTGACCGATCCGAACGAGGCGAATGCCATGTGGGCCGTGGCCATGAAGAAGCCGTTCTTTGTGGGCCAACGCAGCCTGCGCATTCTGCAGGCGCGCGGACCCCGGCAGAAGCTGGTGGGTTTTGAGCTCGCCGCGGCGACGCCACTGCCGAAGGAATGCCATCTGGTCATCGAACAGGGCGCCATCGCCGGCCGCATCACCAGCGTGACGCATTCGCGAACATTGAACAAATCCGTGGGGCTCGCCATGCTGTCGCCCGAACTGGCGCAGGCCGGACGGGACATCCACATACGCATCGACAGTGGCGAGCTGCTGGCGGCGAGAGTGGTGCCGACGCCGTTTTACGATCCCAAGAATCTGCGGCAGAAGGCGGGCTCGGGCGCATGAGTAATCTGGCTCTGACTCTGATTGCGCAGGAAAAGCACGGCCGGCTGGGGCTCAAGGGCCCGCGGGCGGGGCAGTGGCTGGCCGCGCAGGGCGTCGTGGTGCCGATGACGCCCAATACCTGGACGCAATCGGAAGGCGTCTCCTCTGGCGGCAATGGGCCGTCCGCCGCCGGGGATCTGCTCGTGGCGCGGCTCGGTGCCGCCGAGTTTTTCCTCGAGGAGGGCGCGGCCGGAACTTTGCTCGAGCGGATTGCGCCGGCCCTGGACGCGCGTCCGCCGGGCGTATACCCGGTGTTGCGCGAGGACTGGGCCTTGCAGCTGGGCGGCGAGGGGGTCCACGACGTGCTCGCGCAGGTCTGCAATGTGAATTTCGCGTCGCTGGCGCTCGACTCGCGACCCTTGATCATGACGCTCATGATCGGGGTCGCGGTTCTCGTGGTGCCGCAGGGCGCGGCGGGCGGCGGGCGGGAGGGAGCGGGTCGCCAATACCGGATCTGGTGCGATCCGACCTTTGGTCCGTACCTGAGCGAGTCCCTGGGCGCGGTGGTTGTTGAATGTGGCGGTAGATACACGGGGGTGTCGGGATGAATCAGCAACAAGCAAGAAAATTCTTCGAGGAACACAAGATCCGCTATGTCCTGGCGCAGTTCGTGGACATCCACGGCGCCGCCAAGGCCAAGGCCGTGCCGGTGGAACATCTGAACATGGTGCTCACCGATGGAGCGGGCTTCGCCGGCTTCGCCCTGTGGGGCTTCGGCATGGGTCCGGAAGGCCCCGATTACATGGCGGTCGGCGATCTCTCGACGCTGCAAGAGATCCCGTGGATGCCGGGCTATGCACGCATCGTCTGCAACGGGGTGGTCAACAAGAAGTCCTATCCCTACTGCTCCCGAGTCGCGCTGCAGGCGCAGATCAAGCGGCTCGCCGAGCGCGGGCTCACGCTGTACACGGGCATCGAGCCGGAGTTCATGCTGCTGACCCGGCGCGCGGACGGCAGCTTGGGTCCCGCGGATGCCACGGATGACCTGGACAAGCCGTGCTACGACTACAAGGGGCTGTTCCGCACGCGCGAGGTGCTGGATGAAATGGTGGCGGGGCTTCGCGCCGTGGGCATCGATGTCTACCAAATCGACCATGAGGACGGCAACGGCCAGTTCGAAATCAATTTCACCTATGCCGATGCGCTCAAGTCCGCGGATAACTTCACCTTCGTGAAGATGGCGGCGAGCGAAATCGCCCACAAGCACGGCATGATCGCCACTTTCATGCCCAAGCCCTTTGCCAATCGTGCCGGCAGCGGCGCGCACTTTCACGTCTCGGTGGGATCGGCGAAGGAGAAGAACGCCTTCTACGACAAGAACGACAAGTCAGGAATGGGCCTGTCGAAGATGGCCTATCAATTCCTGGCGGGCGTTCTGACGCATGCGCGGGCGCTCTGCGCCGTGGCGGCGCCGACCGTGAATTCCTACAAGCGGCTCGTCGTGGGCCGTTCCCTGTCGGGCGCCACATGGGCTCCCGCCTACATCACCTACGGCGACAACAATCGCACCGCCTGCGTCCGCGTGCCCTTCGGGCGCCTCGAAATCCGGCTGCCGGATTCCGGGTGCAATCCCTACCTGGTATCCGCCGCCCTGATTGCCGCGGGACTCGACGGCATCGATCGCAAGCTCGATCCGGGCCCGCCGCAGAACATCAACCTGTACCAGCTGTCGCCGGAAGAATTGACGGCCAAGGGCATCAAGCTCCTGCCGCAGACCTTGCACGAAGCCATCGACGCGCTCGAGGCGGATTCGGTGATCTGCGATGGCCTGGGCGCGGATCTGGCGCGCGAGTTCATCCGCTTGAAACGCATGGAATGGACCGAGTATTCGCGCCATGTGTCCGATTGGGAATCGCGGCGCTATCTGGAATTTTTCTAGTCGAGTTTTTGGGGTAATTTTTTTGGGCGAGTTTTAGGAGCTGACCCATGTGTGGAATCGTCGGTCTTCTGGTCAAGAATCCCGCGCTGCGCGAGCGGCTCGGCGAGCTCATGGTGCCCATGCTGGTGGGCATGACCGAGCGCGGCCCGGATTCGGCGGGGCTGGCCGTCTACACCAAGCCGGTGTCGGCCCGGCATCACAAGCTCAGCTTGTACAGCGGCGAGCACGCGGTGGATTGGTCGGAGTTGCTGGCGCGCATCGCCGCGGACTTCGAGCACGCGCACGAAATCGCGACTCACGGCAATCACGCGGTCCTGACCAGCGCGGCCGATCCGGACGAGCTCGCTGCCTGGCTCGCGAACAATGCCCCGATGATCGCGGTGCTCTCGGTGGGCCAGTCCATCGATTTGTACAAGGACGTGGGCGCGCCGGCGGACATCGCCGAGCGGTACCGTTTCCGGACGCTGCAGGGCTCGCACCTGGTGGGACATACGCGCATGGCCACGGAATCTGCGGTGACGCCCGCGCATGCGCATCCCTTCACGGCCGGGCGCGATTTCTGCCTGGTGCACAACGGTTCGCTGTCCAATCCGCACCTGGTGCGCAAGCGCCTGGAGCCGCTGGGGATCGAGTTCGAGACGGACAACGACACCGAAGCCGCCTGCCGCTTCTTCGAATGGCGGCTGCGCGAAGGCGACGACCTGAAAACGGCGGTGCAGCGCGGCTTCAGCGAATTGGACGGGTTCTTCACCTTTCTGATGGGCACCGACCGGGAGCTGCTCATCGTGCGCGACGCCTTCGCATGCAAGCCGGCGGTGGTTGCCGAGACCGACGATTACGTGGCCATCGCGTCGGAGTTCCGCTCGCTGGCGCACCTGCCGGACATCTCTCATGCATTGCTGTTCGAGCCCAAGCCGGAGGAGATCTATTCATGGCAAATTTGAAGCCGGTGCCGAGCTCGCGCGAGTTCGACCTCGCCGAGGACAGCCTGCGGGACCTGAATTTATTCCTGCACAAGCGGGCGGTGAGCGAAGGCGTATCGGAGGTGCAGGTCAGAAATCCGGACGGAGCGCATTCCATCGCCTGCGGCCTGGATGCCGGCCTCGACGTGCAGATTCACGGCCACGTCGGCTACTACGTGGCGGGCATGAACAAGCACGCGACGGTCACCGTGCACGGCAACGCCGGCCCGGGCGCCGCCGAGAACATGATGTCCGGCCGCGTGCATATCAAGGGCTTCGCCTCCACCGCCGCAGGCGCCTCCGCGCACGGCGGACTGCTCATCATCGACGGCGATGCGTCACTGCGTTGCGGTATCTCGCTCAAGGGCGGCGACATCGTGGTGGGCGGCAGCGTGGGCAGCTTCTCCGCCTTCATGGCGCAGGCAGGACACATCGTGGTTTGCGGCGACGCCGAGGATGCGCTGGGTGATTCACTGTACGAAGCGGTCATTTACGTGCGCGGCAAGGTGCGCTCGCTGGGCGCCGACGCCCGCTTCGAGCCCATGACCGATGCCGATATCACTACCCTCCGGAATTTGCTCGCGCAAGCCGGTATGTCTCACAACCCCGCGGAATTCAAACGCGTCGCCTCGGCGAAGAGCCTGTATCACTGGCACGCCGACGCCGATCAGGAGTATTGACCATGACAGCACCGCAGCTGGAGGAATCGGCCGGATTCGATCGGTCGACCATCGATTACATCGAGCGCGCCGCGGCGAGCGGCCTGTACGAGATCCGGGGGCTGGGCGCCAAGCGCCGCGTTCCTAATTTCGACGACCTGTTGTTCCTGGCGGCCTCGCTGTCGCGCTACCCCCTCGAAGGCTATCGGGAGCGCTGCGCCACCAAGACGCTGCTCGGCACGCGTTTCGCCACCCGTCCCATCGAGCTTGCGATCCCGATCACCGTCGCCGGCATGAGCTTCGGCGCGCTGTCGGCGCGGGTGAAGGATGCGCTGGGGCGCGCCGCGACCGAAGTGGGAACCTCGACCACCACCGGCGACGGCGGCATGACCACCGAGGAACGAGCCTCGTCGAAAACCCTGGTTTACCAGTGCCTGCCGTCCCGCTATGGCTTCAATCCGGACGATGTGCGGCGCGCGGATGCCATTGAGATCGTCATCGGCCAGGGTGCCAAGCCCGGCGGCGGCGGCATGCTGCTCGGACAGAAGGTCAATCCGCGCGTCGCCCGCATGCGCACGCTGCCCGAAGGCGTCGATCAGCGCTCCGCGTCGCGGCATCCCGACTGGACGGGACCGGACGATCTGGTCATCAAGATCAAGGAGCTGCGCGAGATCACGGACTGGGAAAAGCCGATCTACGTCAAAGTCGGCGCCACGCGCGTGTTCAACGATGTGAAGCTGGCGGTACACGCCGGCGCCGATGTCATCGTGGTGGACGGCATGCAGGGCGGAACGGCGGCGACTCAAACCGTGTTCATCGAGCATGTGGGAATCCCCACGCTGGCCGCGTTGCGCCAGGCCGTCGATGCGCTGGATGACCTCAACATGCGCGGCACGGTGCAGCTGGTGATTTCAGGCGGTATCCGCAGCGGCGCCGACGTGGCCAAGGCGCTCGCCATGGGCGCGGATGCGGTGGCGATAGGGCAGGGCGTGCTCATGGCCCTGGGCTGCAACAGCGATTCCTATGTCTCCGGCGGGCAGCATATCTCCGCGCTCGAAGACTATGCGCGCCTCGGCACCGCGCCGGGGTTTTGCCATCACTGCCATACCGGGAAATGCCCGGTGGGGGTGACGACTCAGGACCCGGTGCTGGAGTTGCGATTGGATCCCGCGGTGGGCGCCAAGCGGCTCAAGAATTACTTGAAGACCGTGAACATGGAATTGACCACCATCGCGCGCGCCTGCGGCAAGCAGGATGTGCACCATCTGGAGAAAGAGGACCTGGTGGCGTTGACGGTGGAAGCGGCGGCCATGGCGGGCGTACCCCTGGCGGGGACGTCGTGGATTCCGGGGCAGACTGGAAATCCAGCGTAAAAGTCAGCGCCGCGACTTGCGCCCTTGTGCCGCGGCGCGCTGCCCGGCCGATTCGGCGGTATTCGCGATGGTGCCTTGGCGCAGCAGCTCGCCGGCGCGATCGGGTCCCACGGCCGCGCTGAAATGGTAGCCCTGGGCCTGGGTCATGACGCCGGTCGATGTCAGCATATCGCTCTGCTGCTCCGTTTCCACGCCCTGACCGATGACGGGGATTCCGATGTCGCGCGCGAAGTTGACGATGGCACGGACCGTTGCCGCGGCCTCCGGATCGCTGCTCGATCGGTTGATCAGCGACTGGGCGATTTTCAGATGGTTCACCCGGTGAGCCCGTATGTAGTCGAACGAGGAATACTTGCTGCCGAAATTGTCGATGGCGATTTTCACCCCCGCTTCGCGCAGCCGTGACAGCACTTCGTTTTGCGTCCATGTCAACTGGGCCAGCGTCGCTTCGGTGACGTCGAACTCGACATCGGAAGGTGCCAGGCCCCACTTGGCGATGATTCCCATGATGTCGCGGACCAGTTCCGTAGTGGACTTCAATTGCAGCAGCGAGAGATTGATGGAGATCAGGGGGAGGTTCAGCCCCGCAGCGCGCCAAATGCTCATCTGCCGGCAGGCCTGGTCGAGCACCCAATGTCCCAGCGCGACCATCATTCCGGTCTTCTCCGCGATCGGAATGAACAGTCTTGGGGAAAGCGCTCCGCGCGCCGGATGATTCCAGCGGACCAGGGCTTCCATGCCGACGATGTTCTGGGAGGACAGCTGCACCTGCGGCTGGTACTGAAGCTCCAGTTCGCCGTGCTCGATCGCCCGCTTTAATTCGCCGGCCAGGGCAACGCGATCGAGCACGTCCTGGTCGAGATCGGCGGAATGGAAGTGGTATTGGTTGCCGCCCTTTTCCTTGCAGCGGTAGAGCGCCAGATCCGCCTGTGCCAGCATGGCATCGGCTCCGGCATGACCTGGAGCGTAGGAGCTGATGCCGATACTGACCGAGATGTGGATCTCGTTGCCGTTGACATAAAAGGGAAGCGCCAGCGCGGCCTGAATTTTCGCGGCCAGAATGCCGGAATTTTCGGGCTCATTGATCTCGCCCTGAATTATCGCAAACTCATCCCCGCCCAGCCGTGCCACCAGATCGCTTTGCCGCGCACAGCTCCTCAGGCGCTGCGCGACCTGCTGCAACAACAGATCGCCGACCGGGTGGCCGAAGGTATCGTTGACCGGTTTGAACTCGTCGAGATCGAGGTAGAGGATCGCGAATCCCGTGGCGCCGCGCTGGGCGGCGGCGAAGACCTGATGGAGCCTTTCGGTGAAGGTCGCGCGATTCGTCAAGCCCGTGAGCCCATCCGTGCGGGCAAGCAGGGCGATTTTCTCCTCCGCGGCCTTGCGTTCGGTGATATCGATGATGATGCCCTCGACTTCGATGAGGCGCCCCTCCTTGTCGCGCACCGGGACGTAACGGTTCTCGACCCAGCGCAGCCCGCCGTTGCCCGTGCGAAGGCGAAACTCGATGGAAGCGCCTTGGGCGCCCTTGTCGAGTATGCGCGCCATGGCTTCGCCCACCTTGGCCTTGTCGCGCGAATCGATGAGGACTTCTGCCCAGCTGGGTGATTTCAGCAGAGCTTCGGGGTCGTGACCCAATTTGGTGATGTTGTGCGAGACGTACATGAGCGGGAAGGAGGGCTCGCCCCGCAGGCGGTAGAGGATGACGGGGCTGTTCTGCACGATGATGTTGGCGTCCGCGAGCTCTCGGGTTCGTTCCTCGACCGCTTCCGCGAGGGCGTTCATTTTGAACGCTGCCTGCTCGGTCACCACCCACTTCGTGGTCAGCGCGCTGGCAAACTGGTAAACCTCGATGGCGTCGAACGGCTTCTTGAGGATGAGCAGCCGATCACGCACGTCCAGGCGAGTCAGGACTTCGGTCCAGGAGTGATCCGAATAGGCGGTGCAGAGCACGATCTGCAGCCGTGATTCTTCCGACCATAGGTGCTCGATCGTTTCGACGCCATCCCATCCCGGCGGCATGCGCATGTCGACGAAGGCCATGGCAAAGGGAAGGCCGGCGAGGCGCGCCGAACGCACCTTCTCGAGCGCTTCGATTCCCTGAGATGCGAAGCTCAATTCAAAGCGGATGGCGCTTGAGTGGGCCGGCTGGCCGAAGAGATTCGCCGCGGCTGCATCGAGTTCCTCGGCGGCCGCGGGCGGGCAGAGAATCTTGCGAAAGTCCTCGTGAATGCTCGGCATATCGTCGATCACCAAGATGCGCCGATTCTCCAATGTATCCATCACACCCTCTCAACCGGATTGACCGGCAGTTCCAGAGTGAAAGCGGCGCCCCTGCCCAAGCCGTCGCTGTGCGCCGTAATGGTGCCCGCCATCTCCTTGGCCGCCAGAGCGCAACTGTGCAGCCCGAAGCCGTGGCCGTTCTTGCGGGTGGTAAAGCCATGGCTGAAGAGCAGCCTCAGGTTCTGAGGCGCAATGCCCTCGCCGTTGTCCTCGACGCGGATTTGCAGGCGCGGCCCCTCGGCGGGCCCGACGATGCCCATGTGCAGCGTAATTCGGTGCGGCCCATCGGGCACTCCGTCCATCGCGCGCCTGGCATTGTCGATGAGGTTGACCAGGATTTGCAGCACCAGATGCTTGTCGAGCAGCAACACGGGCACCTCGGCAAAATCCTTGACCACGGTTACCTGATGCCGTTTTATGGATCCGGCGTTCATGCGCAGCGCATCCTCGATCAGATCCCGGATCTGCACGGGCTCGATGAGACTGGAGGCGCCGGAATAGGACTGCTGAGTGGCGACGATCTCCTTGATATGCTCGATACCGTTGATCAACGATCCGAGTTCGTCGCCGATGTTCCTTTTCTCCTCCTCGAGCGCCGCGACCAGCTTGTTCAGGTATTCGGGCAGCGTCTTCCCCCTTACGTCGCGGGTGAGAAAGTCCGGGAGGTCCGCCGCGTGCTCGTTCATCAACTGAACCGCCTTGGCGAGCCCCTGAGATTTGGAGTTGCGCACCTTGCTGCTGATCACACCGGCCGACACATTGACGCTGTTGAGAACGTTGCCGACATTGTGCAGCACGTTGCTGGCGATTTCAGCCATGCCGGACTGGCGGGCCGTGTGCATCAGCTGGTCCTGCACCTCCTCGAGCTCGTGCGTGCGCTTCCGAACCCGTTCCTCGAGAGTTGCGTTGGCACTCTGAAGTTCGCGGTTGACGCGGTTGATCACCGCGTGGCTGCGAATCAGGCTGATCGCGGCGTACAGGAACGAACAGGCCATGGCCGCGGAAAATATCAGCAGGTATATGAAGTAATTCGACGCATCATGGGTCGAAATCCCGGAATAGAGGAAGGCGAGAATGGATCCCAGCGCCAGCGCCAGCCCGGTCCCGGCGGTCCAGCTCATTCGGCTGAGGGTCGTCATGGCGGCGCCGGCCTTACCTTTTACCGGCTCCGACGGCGGCGGGCCGCGAGTCGGGCTTGGGCGGGTGCACGACGCGCAGACGCAGCGTGTCCGTGAAAGACGACCGTTGCGCGAGTTCCTTGAGCAGCTCGCCGCATTCATCGGCCGGCAATGGGCGGCTGAAATAAAAACCCTGCGCAACTTCGCAGCCGTGCCGGCCCAGCACCTGCAGCTGCGCGGCGGTCTCGACGCCTTTGGCCACCACGTGCAGGCCGAGATTGCGGGCGAGGACCAGAATCGTCCCGACGATGGCCTCGTCCGAGCCGCTGGTGTCGAGATGACTGATGAAGCTGCCGTCGATCTTGAGGGCGTCGAGAGGCAGTTGCTTCAAGCAGCCGAGGCTGGAGTAGCCCGTGCCGAAGTCGTCTACCTCGATTCGTACGCCGTCGTCCCGCAATGCCTGCAACGCCTTGGCATGCTCCTGCACGTTCTTCATGAGCATGCTCTCGGTGAGCTCGAGGGCGATCTGATGCGGCTGCACGCCGGTGTCGCGCAGGATGTCCCTGACGAAGGTGTGGATGCATTGGTGTTCGAGCAGCACGGCCGACAAATTGACGGCGACGCGCACCACGGGAACCTCCTGTTGCGCCCAGCGCATGATCTGATCGCACACGCTGCGCAGAACGAACTCGCCCAGCGGCACGATCAGCCCGCACTGCTCGGCGAGAGGGATGAATTCGGCGGGCGCGACCGGGCCGAGCGTGGGGTGCGTCCAACGCGCCAGGGCTTCCAGGCTCACCACCTGCCGGCTCGCAATCTCGACCAGCGGCTGGTAGTGCACGCTCAGATCGCGCGCCATCAATGCCTGGCGCAGATCGCGCTCGAGGGTATGGTGCTTTCGCAGCTGTGTACCGTCGGGTTCGGCCGATTTGGTCAGCTGCCGGTTGGCTGCATCCAGTTGAGCGTTGATGCTCTCGATGGCCAGCAAATCGCGGTTGCGCTCCTTGATCCTGTGTTCGAGCTCCTGCAGGCGGCATTGCTCCTGGCGCGCCAGCCGCCACTTCTCCGTGAGCGACTCTGCGAGCTGCAGCACCTCGATGTTGTCGAAGGGCTTTTTGAGAACGATGAAGCGATCCGCGTGCCCGAGCTTTTCGCGGGTCTCTTCCCACGAGTAGTCGGAGTACGCGGTGCAGATGACGATCTGTACGTTCGGGTCCTGTTCCCACAGCCGGGCAATGGTCTCGATCCCGTCCCAACCGGGGGGCATTCGCACATCGACGAAGGCCATGGCGTACGGCTGTTTCTCCTCCACCGCGCGGCGCACCATATCGACGCCCTGCTGACCCTGGAGTGCGGAATCGATCTGGAAGTGCGGGCGAGCCGGTTCGTCGCTCGCGCCGAACAGGGCGGCCTCGGAGGCGGACAATGCGGTTGCACTGCTCGAGTCCGGGCTGAAGATTTTCTTGAAGTCCCGATGGATCGCGGGATTGTCGTCAATCACCAGTATGCGGCGGCCGCTACCGTCAACGTTCCTGTTCATGCGGCGCATTGTCCGCTTCGCGGCCGCTAAAAACGTGCTGTGCGACCGATTCGATGAAGACCGGAATGGAACCAGATCACATCGTGTCGATAGTGCGTTGCACTATTTCCTGGCCCCAGTCAGCCACGGCGCGAGATCGATGCTCCAGATATTGGAGAGCCCATTGTTCCAATACTGCATGTCTCGGAGGCCCTCTCGGGCCGAGGACTCGGATTTCGGATAGTCGGGCGGCACGACGTAGCTGCTCGAAAAATACAGCGTGTGCCCATCCGCGCCGAGCTTGGCTTCGGTGATGCCGCCCATGCCATTCACCTCGGAGCCCAGGTCCACCGGTTCGCCCCAGTGCCCGTCCTTGCGGAACGCGATGAACAACCCGAGCTTCGGCGATTCGGGCGGGCGATTCGATGAGAACACGATGAACGACTGATCGGGCGCGACGGCGGGGTCCACATCCAGATACCTGCCCGTGCTGAAGGGCAGGGGCTGGGCCATTTGGTAGACGCCCTTTTGAAATGCTGAGCAATAGATCTGGAATTTCCCGCCCGCCCCGGTCGCCGCCATGAAGTACACGCTTCCGTCGGAGGCCACGGCGGGGCTGAACACCGCGTTGCTGAAGTTGATCTCCTCGGACAGGCGCACCGGCGCACTCCAGCCCGAACTCTTGCGGTCCACGCGCCAGAGATTGCCGCCCCTGCCGGGATGGTTGCTCCCGCCCCACACCCCGTCGAGCGCTTTATCGCTGCGATCCGTCGGGCGGCCCGAGGCGAACACCATGAAGGAGCCGTCCGGAGACAGGGCGGGTTCCAGGTCGCGCCACTGCCCGGAAAACGGCGCTATCTGCGGCTCCGACCAGCGCTTGCCGTTGAAGCGAGAGACCATCAGGTCGTAGTCCGCGCCATTGCTGCGGAAGAAATACACCGTCTTGCCGTCCGGCGTGAACGTCGGGCTCGCGTCGTTGGCGGGCCCCGAGATCACGCCCGGGGCAAAAATTTCAGGCGCTGCACCGTGGGCGGCGGTGAAGAGAGCGACGCATGCAAGCAGGCTGAAGGTTCTGAGCGCCATCGGCAGGGGTTTCCTCTGAATCAGCGAGATGATCTTACCGTCTTGACCTCAGCCGCTGTCCGACGCAACACAGTCGGACAGCGGCAGGGTGCTGATCGATTTGGGACAGGGGCCTTTAGCGGCGAGCCCAATGTCCTTCGCGCAACCGCCAGCCGCCGCCGGCGCGTACCCATTCATGCGGAACCCAGCGATAGCCGGGGCGGGGTGCTTCCCAGTGGCCCGCAACCCAGACGTGCCGCCCGCCAACCCAATTCCAGTAGCCGCCAAGCCAGATGTAGCCGGGCTGCGGAGGCACGCCGATGACCTCCACCTGAGGGGGCGGTGGAGCCACGGCGACGGTGCCGACGTAAATCGCAGGTACCGGCACGCCGACGGTGCCTCGGACGACGCAGCCGCCGAGTAGCGTGGCCGTAGCCAAAGCCGTAAGTAACAGCGGAGCAGCGAATTGAACGCGTTTCATTGGTTTCGGTTTCCTTCAGACTTTGAATCGGTTTTGATGAATAACGGGAAATCCCGTCCACGGTTGACCGGGGTGATTATAAGGGTCATAAGGAGTGGAGACGATTGCAACGCATCATCGGGGGGTGCCGCAACCTCTGCCAGCGCGCCTCGGTCGACCGTGACACCCAATAGCTCGCGCAGTTCACGGCGGATGGCGCCGATATCAAAGAGCGGCCGTCACGCCGGCTGCTGCTGGGTGATGCAGTGTATGCCGCCGCCGCCGCTCGCCAGCTGCGTGATGTCGATCTGGACTACCTCGAGTCCGGGAAACGCGGCTTGTACCACTGCGCGGGCCCGATCGTCGCCTGGAACTCCGAAGCGAGGCATCACGATTCCGCCGTTGGCAATGTAGAAATTCACGTAGGAACGGCTGAACATGCTGTGAGGCGTCTTCACCTCGTATGCGTCATCCATGGAAATGATCTCCAGCCGTCGCCCGGATGCATCGACGGCGGCTTCCAAGGCGCGTCTATTGTCCGCGGCGAGCTTCATCGCCGAGCCCGTGGCGCTGGGATCGCCTTCATAGAGGACCACTCCGGGTTTCACGAAGGACACCAAGCCGTCGATATGTCCGTCGGTGATGTCGTCGTATACCCCATCCGGATCGCCGGGCAGCCAAATCACCTTCGTTGCTCCGAGCGCCTGGCATAGCTCGCGCTCCGCTGCGGATTTGCTGATTCCGGGATTTCGATTGCGATTCAGTACGACCGATTCGGTCGTGATCACGGTGCCCATTCCGTCCGTGTGTATTCCTCCGCCTTCCAAGCAAAGGCTCGATTGATATACCGGCGCCGACGCCAGGCCGAGCACGCGTCCCGCCAGCCTCGCGTTGTCGGCATAGTCGGGCGACTTGCCGCCCCATGAGTTGAAACGCCAAGCCGTACCCGCGCTCTGGCCGTCACCGCGGGTCAGGAAAGTCGGCCCGCTGTCGCGCATCCACGGGTCGTCGATGGGAAGGGGGACTATCTCAACGTCCTCGCCGCATTGCGCGCGCGCGTCGTCGACGCAGTGCGGCTCGGCCACCATCCTCACGGGCTCGAAGCGCCGGATCGCGCGCGCAACGGCCGCATAGGTCTTCTGAGCTCCTGCGAGCCCGTCAACCCATTGGTCGGCACGGCTGGGCCACGCCATCCAGCAACACGCGTGCGGCTCCCATTCGGCCGGCATCCGGTATCCGGCCTGCGCCGGTGTCTTCAGCATGAGCGAGCCCAGGTCCGATGACTCGGGCTCGGATGGTTCGCGGTAACCGGTCATATCGCCACCTTCGCCGCCACGGCGCAAAATCGAAGGCCGCAGCATATTTCGACCCCTGCCCAAGAATCAAAAGACTTAAATTCACCGAATCGATGAGCAATTCTGGTCTTCGGCGGCCGGCACCTTGCGGGCGCCGGCTCCGGTTTCCCGCATGAACCAGTCGTACACTCGCCGGACTTGATTGTCGTCGTAGCTGCGTAGATCGCAGTGAATGCGATAGGCGGATTGAGGGAAGGAGGGGCCGTCCATGACGACGAGCGCGCCGGTGCGCAGATAGGGTTCCGCGCAGATCACGCTTCCGAGCGCCACTCCATGGCCGGCCGCCGCCGCATCGATCATCAGGGCGTGGTCGGAAAAATTCGATCCGCTGATCGCATCCTCGAAGGGACAACCCGCCTTGGCGGACCATTCGCGCCAGGTGAACTCGCTTTCGTCGTGCAGCAAGGGCCACCCCGCGATTTTCGAACTCGGCGAACCGCCCATTCGAGAGATCAATGCAGGCGAGGCGAGCGGAGCCCGTTCGTCGTCGATCAGGTGGGAATCAATGGTGCCGTGGGCGGCAACACCCTCGGCCTGGGTAATCAAAATATCCACCTCGTCGGTCTTGAAGTCGATCTTTCGTTCGCTCGTGTCCAGCCACAGATCGACATCCGAGAGTTCCGCGCGAAATTGCGTCATTCGCGGCAGAAGGAAACCTCGTGCGAATGCCATCGTCGTGTAGAGAATAACCCCGCTGGGCTTTTGGTAGGGCGCGAGCCGGGCAACACCCTCTTCCAGGCGCTGCAGAATCTGGCGAACCGTCCGCGCAAAGTCATTGCCCGCGTCGGTGAGAACGACGGAGCGCCCCACCCGGCGGAACAGCGGCTGTCCCAGCTCCGCTTCCAGCAGCTTGATCTGATGACTCACCGCGGAATGCGAGAGATGCAACTCGTTTGCCGCGAGCGCGAAGCTTGCACGCCTCGCCGCTGCCTCGAAGCCGCGCAGCGTGCTCAGGGTTACTGAAGGTCTCGCCACGCTGCATTGATGAATTAATTTAGCCGAATTGTCAAGAATTCATCGTTTGTGTACTCGTTCATCCAATGATTAGCTGAGAACGAAAACGGGGAGGACAATGATGCCGGCGAGATCAATCGAACGTCGCCGCCTGACCGGCGCGCTCGCAATCGCCCTGTGTGCTGTGATGGGATTCGGGCAAATCATCTTTCTCGAGAGCGTCATGGCGGACGGCGGTCCGGCATCCGGCGACAGCGGCCTGGAGGAAATCGTCGTCTCCGTGCCGCGCCGCGCCGAGCGCCTGCAGGACATCCCCGTCAGTGCGACGGCTTTTACTCAGGAGAAGCCGGATGTGCAGGGGTTGCGCAGCATCGACGATTTGACCCGCCTGACTCCCGGCATCACCTTCACGTCGTAAGCCCCCGTGGGCCGGGCTTCGCCTGTCGTCCGCGCCTCGGCCTTGGAGGTTCAGCCATGAGCAGACCACAACCCCTATTGAACGATACTGGAAACCGAAGAGGAATCGAGATGAAGCCAGCTGATCTTGGATTTACGATGCCGGCCGAATGGGCCCCCCACGCCGGTTGCTGGATGGCATGGCCGAAGCGCGTCCCGCTGTGGCGGGAGCACCTCGAGGCGGCGCGAGAAGATTACGTACGCGTCGCGCAGACCATCGCCAGATTCGAACTCCTGACCATGTTTGCCGACCCCGCGGACGTTCCGGATGCGCGGATGAGGTGCGGTGCCACGGTCAAGGTCGTTGCGATGCCCATCGACGACTCCTGGTTGCGCGACTCGGCGCCCACCATTGTCGTGGATGCGTCGGGCGGCCGTGCGGCCGCCGCTTTTACCTTCAATGCCTGGGGCAACAAGTACCAGCCGCATGATCAGGACGCGGCGCTCGGCGAGCGCATCGCCGCTCTGAATGAAATTCCGGTGTACCGCTCGAAGCTCGTCGTCGAGGGCGGAGGATTTTACTCGGATGGCGAAGGTACCTTGATTACCGCCGAGACCTGCGTTCTCAATCCCAATCGCAATCCCGGTTGGACCAAGGCCGAAGCTGACGCCGAGCTCCGTGCCATGCTCGGCGTCAAAAAAATCATCTGGCTGCCCGGCGATCCCACGGATACCGAAACCGATGGGCACGTGGACGGCTTCGTCGCCTTCGTCCGGCCCGGCACCGTTCTCTGCGAGGTGGTCGCCGATCCCCAGGATCCCAGGTTCTCGATCATGGCGGAGAATCGGCGGGTTCTGGAAACGGAAACCGACGCCCGCGGACGGCGCTTCGATGTGCTGCCAATCGTTGAAGCGCCGCGATCGGTGGTCCCGCCGGGAGAGGAGGGTTACTGCCGATCCTACGTGAACTTCTACATCGCCAATGGCGCCATCATCGCTCCCGCCTACGGGATCGCCGAGGATGCCTCGGCATTCGAAACGCTGCGGCTCGCCTACCCGGATCGAGCGGTCGTGCCGGTGGCGCTCAAAGACTTGTTCCGCGGCGGCGGTGGAATCCACTGCATCACCCAGCAAGAACCCGGTGGCGGGCAGCACGCGATCCGGCAGAGCCGGGGAGACAGGCCATGAGCATGGTGTCGTTGGCGGCGATCCAGTTCGGCTGTACCTGGAATCGGGACGACAATGTGGCCACGGCGGAGCGGCTGGTACGGCGGGCGGCGGGCGAGGGCGCCAACGTCATCCTGATTCCCGAGCTCTTTGAGACCCCGTATTTCTGCGCGGCCCAGAATCCGGCCTACCTGAAACTCGCGCGGCCGCTCGAGGATCACCCGACGCTGGAACACTTCCGCCGGGTAGCGGCGGAACTCGGCGTGGTCATTCCCGTATCGGTGTTCGAGCGAGCGGGCTCGGCCTTGTTCAATTCGGCCGTGGTGATCGATGCCGATGGAACCATGGTAGGGCACTATCGAAAGAGCCACATCCCCCAGGCGCCGGGGTACGAAGAGAAGTACTACTTCTCCCCGGGCGACACCGGCTTCAAGCCCGTCGATACGGCATTCGGCAAGCTCGGGATCGCGGTGTGCTGGGATCAGTGGTTCCCCGAAGCGGCTCGATCGCTGGTTCTCCAAGGGGCGGAGTTTCTCATGTATCCTACGGCCATCGGCAGCGAACCCAAGCATGCGGATCTGGACTCGATGGAACATTGGCGGATCGTGATGCGCGGGCACGCCGGCGCCAACATGGTGCCCGTCGTCGCCGCGAACCGAATAGGGTCCGAATCGGTGGATGGCGTGCAGATGAGATTCTATGGGTCCTCGTTCATCGCCGATCATCTGGGCAGTTTGGCGGCCGCCGCCGACCGGGAGAGTGAGGCTGTTTTGGTCAGGCGCTTCGACCTCGACGAATGTCGCGCATACCGTGAAAGCTGGGGCTGCTTCCGGGATCGGCGGCCTGATTTGTATGGCGCGATCGCAACGCTGGATGGGCGCACGGCCGGCAATGCGAGGAGCTGAAGCGGCGGGTTGCATGCGCGGCGTGCCGGCGTTCCTCTGGTTGATGGCGTCGTTGGTGGGATGTTCGGTGACCGCGTGCGGATCGACGCACAAGGAGCCTTCGACCCGGGACCAAGTTCTGAATCTGTACTCCTGGGCCGAATACTTTCCCGATTCCGTGCTGCGCAAGTTCGAGACCGAAACCGGGATCAAGATCAACTACTCGGTCTTCGATTCGAACGATGTGGCGGAGACCACGCTGTCCGCCGGGCATTCCGGTTTCGATCTGGTCACCGTCAACGCCGTGCCGCATCTCGGGCGGCAGATTCCGAAGGGTTTGTGGCGCCCGCTCGACTTATCGAAGCTGCGCAATCTCGGCAATGTGGACATCAAGCTTTTACAGATGCTGGCCCGCATCGATCCGGGTAACCGTTATGCCATCCCCTATATGTGGGGAACCACGGGGCTCATCTACAATCCCGACAAGATCCGCTCCATCATGCCCGATGCTCCGGTGGACAGCCTTGCAATGGTATTGCGCCCGGATCTCGTGGCTCGATTCAAGAGCTGCGGAGTCAGTGTTCTCGATTCCTGGGTAGATATGCTGCCCATCACCTCCGGCTACCTGGGGCAACCGGAACTGTCGACGGAGCCGGCTGAGCTGGCCGCCGTCGCCAGGACAATCACGCGGGTACGGCCCTCGATACGCCGCGTGACGAGCTCCGGGTACTATGACCAGCTGGCGCGAGGCGAACTGTGCCTCGCCATCGGCTACTCTGCCGACGCCATGGTGGCGCGGCGTCGCGCCGCTGAGCTCGGCAACGGCGTGCATATCGAGTACAGCCAACCCCGGGAGACCGTGCAACTATACATCGACGCCTACGCCATACCGGCGACCGCCCGGAATGTGGGAGCGGCATTACGCTTCATCGATTTCACCTTGCGGCCCGATATCGGTGCCGAAATCGCCCGTGCAACGGGGTTCGCCATCGCAAACTCGGCTGCCGTCGAGCGTCTCGAACCCGAACTGCGCAACAATCACATCGTGTATCCGCCGCCCGAGGTGCGGGAGCGATTCACGCTGGGGCGCGGCTACTCGATGGAGCAGACTCGACTGTTCTCCCGTACCTGGCTGCGTGCGAAGACCGGATATTGACCATGACAGTGATCCAATCGCCGATACTCGAGATCAGGAGTGTTTCGAAGTCTTTCGGTGGGACACGCGTACTGACAGGAATCAACTTGGATGTTCCACGAGGCTGTGTCCTGTCTCTTCTCGGAAGATCCGGGTCCGGCAAGACCACGCTTCTGCAGCTGATCGCGGGGCTTCACAATCCGGACGCGGGAAGCCTCGTAATCGGCGGAACCGACATGACGGGGGTGCCGCCGTTCGAGCGCCCGGTCAATATGATGTTCCAGAGCTATGCGCTGTTTCCCCATCTGACCGTCGCAGACAATATCGTCTATGGCTTGAAAGCGCGCGGCACTCCTCGCGCCGAGCGCGATCGTTCGCTGAACTGGGCTCTGGAGCTGGTTCGTCTGGAGGGTCTGGGGACCCGGCGCCCCGATCAGCTGTCCGGCGGCCAGCGGCAGCGCGTCGCACTGGCACGCTGTCTGGTCATGAAACCCGCAGTGCTGCTGCTGGATGAGCCCATGGCCGCGCTGGACCGGAGCCTTCGCGCGGAAGTGCAAAAGGAACTGGCCGGGATCCAGCGCAAGGTCGGAACCACCTTCGTCCTCGTGACTCATGACCAGGACGAGGCCATGGCCATGTCCGATTACATCGCCGTGATGGATCAGGGCGGGATCGTTCAGTTCGGAACGCCCCGTGACGTGTACGAGTACCCATCCACGAAATTCGTTGCGTCGTTTCTCGGTACGATTAATCTATTCGAAGGTTCCCTGGTCGCATGCACGGCGGGGTGCAGCCGGCTTCGTACCGAGGATGGGCTCGAGATTGTTGCAAGCCAGGCAGTCCCCGGTGCCGGCGGAGCCGGTTGCGCCGTCGGTGTCCGACCGGAGAAAGTGGTCATTTCACGGCAGGCGACGGCCTTGCCCAATAGCTTTTCGGGCACGATTGAGCGGCTGTCCTATTGCGGTAACCTCTCGCATTCGACCATCCGTCTTTCCGGCCGCCGCACAGTGGAGGCCACGATCGTGAACAGCGATCACACGGGAGCGAACGCGCTCGGACCCGGCGATAGTGTGTACGTCGCCTTCCCGGCGGAGGCCGCCGTGGTTCTGCCCGCATGAAGAGAAGCCGACTGACCCTGGTCGACCGGATGACCATCGCCATCCCGTTCACCTGGCTCGTGGCCTTTCTGGCTCTGCCCATGTTGTCCGTGGCCGCGCTGTCGTTTCATTCCGTCGCCGATTCCATCCCGCCGGTGGCTCCACTGTTCGCCGGCCCTCATGGCCACCTCGCGCTGAACGCGAGTATGCGCGGCTTTCGTATGGTCACCGAGGATCCGCTATATCTTTCCTCTTTTTGGAATGGATTGACGAATGCGACTCTGACCGCGGCCGGCTGCATCCTGATCGGCTTTCCCCTCGCTTTCGCCATCTCACGCTCGCCGGCGAGAAGGCGCAATCTATACGTGCTACTGGCGATTCTGCCGTTCTGGACGTCCTTTCTGTTGCGTGCCTATGCATGGATGGGCCTGATCCGGGATTCGGGTCCCATCAACTCGATATTGCTGTCATTGGGTGTCATTCACCAGCCCATTGCCATTCTCTATACACCCGCCGCGGTGCTGCTCGTCATGGTCTATTCGTACCTGCCGTTCTTCGTTCTTCCGATGTACGCCGTGCTGGAGAAACTGCCTGCGGATCTGCTGGCGGCGGCCTCGGATCTCGGCGCGCGACCCGCCTACGTATTCCGGACGGTGACGCTGCCGTTATCTCTGCCGGGCATCATCTCCGGAGCCATTCTGGTATTCGTGCCGGCTGTGGGCGAGTACGTCATTCCAGAATTGGTCGGGACCAGCAGCACGATGATGATCGGCGGGATCCTTTGGGATGAGTTCTTCCAGAATCGCGACTGGCCCCTCGCGGCCACCATTGCCATCGTGACCTTCGGCTTGCTCATGCTACCCGCACTGGCGCTCAGACGCTGGACGGGACGGGTCGGCAGCGTCTCGCTATGAACGAGGCGAAACAACGCCCCTGGCAAAGCGTGGCGCTCATCCTGGGATTCGCGTTTCTCTATACGCCAATCGCCTGGATCGTGTACTTCTCCTTCAGCGGCGATCTTCCCGGAAGCAGCGGGCGTCATTTCTCGCTGCATTGGTACCGTGCTCTGCTCGCCAACACCGAGCTCAGCGAGGCGGCTTACCGATCGCTGACCCTCGCGCTGCTGTCCTCGCCGATCGCTGCGCTGCTCGGAAGTCTCGCGGGCATCGGTCTCGCGAGGCGGGAACGCTTTCCCGGGCGATCGACCATGATCGCCTTGCTGGCGATACCGATATTCGCACCCGAGATTCTCCTCGGATTCTCGTTCTTGATGCTGTTTGCTGGCGCCGAGGCGCTGACCGGGTGGTCGCATGGAAAGGGCATGTTCACGCTGGTGATCGCCCATGCCACGCTCGGTACGCCCATCGTCGCATCCATCGTGTTTGCGCGAGTGTCCGGTTGCGATCGTTCGCTCGAAGATGCGGCGCGCGATCTGGGAGCGCGGCCCCTGCGAGTCCTGGCGACCGTCACCATACCGCTGGCTGCCCCCGGAATTCTGTCGGGGTGGCTGCTCGCGCTCACCCTGTCGTTCGACGACGTCGTTACCTCCAGCTTCCTTGCCGGACCCGAAAATACCACTTTGCCTATGGCCATATTTTCCGGCTTGAGAGTGGGGCTGGATCCCCAGATCAACGCCATCGGAACGCTCATGGTCGTGGGTGTCGCCGCCGTCGTCGGCATCTCGTTTGCCGCGATCCGAATTTATAACCGGCGCGCCGGCGATCCGCCTGACCATGGCGCGCGGGCACCGCTTGAGCCGCGGATATAGTATCGTGTGCGCTCGAATCGGCCGAAGAGCCAATGACCATGCGAATGATTCTCAGCATCGAGGATTTGCGCGAACTGGCGAAAAGGCGCATTCCGCGGGCCATTTTCGATTACGCCGCCGGCGGCGCATATGAAGAGCGCACTCTGCTGCGCAACACCGCCGACCTCGATGCGATGGCCTTTCGCCAACGCGTCATGGTCGACGTGTCCAACGTGTCTCTCGCGACCACGCTGGCGGGTACCTCCGTCTCCATGCCCTTGGCGATTGCGCCGACCGGGCTCGCCGGCCTGTTTTGCGCGGATGGTGAGATTCTGGCGGCGAGAGCCGCGGCGGCCTGCGGCATTCCGTATTGCATGAGCACCATGTCGATTTGCTCCATCGAGGACGTTCGAGCGGCGACCCGGCAACCGTTCTGGTTTCAGCAATACCTCATGAAGGATCGCGGCTTCAATCAGGAACTCATCGATCGCGCGGCCGCTGCGCAATGCTCCGCGCTCATGCTCACGCTCGACCTGCAGGTGCTGGGTGAGCGCCGCCGCGATATACGCAACGGCCTTGCCATCCCGCCTCGGCTGAACTGGCGCAATGCCCTGGAGGCGGCCATGAAACCGTCCTGGGCGCTCACGGTGATGTTCGGCAAACGGCGCACCTTCGGCAACTTGGCCGGGCGGATCGGCGGTTCGAGCGCAATTCGCACTCTCGCGGAATGGACTGCGACGCAATTCGATCCATCCGCGAATTGGCAGGACGTGGAATGGGTGAGAAGCCGCTGGCCCGGGAAGCTCATCCTCAAGGGGGTGCTCGATGCAGAGGACGCCCGCCTCGGCCTCGCCGCCGGCGCGGATGCGGTCGTCGTCTCGAATCACGGCGGGCGGCAGCTCGACGGGGCGCCGTCCTCCATCTCGGTGCTGCGGGAGATCGTCGCGGCCGTCGATGGCCGCTGCGAGGTGCTGTTCGATGGCGGCATCCGCTCGGGCCAGGATATCGCCAAGGCCCTGGCGCTGGGTGCCCGTGGGACACTGATCGGCAGGTCGTTTCTATTCGCGCTGGCGGCCGCGGGGGAGGCGGGTGTCACCCGAGCCATCGAGATCATGCGCAACGAGCTGCGCGTGACCTTGGCATTGACGGGTACGTCGACGATCGACGCCGTAGGCCCGCACATTTTGCATCGGGGTTCATGACGTGAGGACGCCGGCCGTACCGGGCGCGCGCCGCCTCCGGCGAGATGTGGGTCGATACCGCCCCGGGCCGAGGGTGCCGGGTCTCGGTGGCGTTTCCCCTCAACCGGGGCTTTTCGCAAGGCGCCGCGACATGCGCAGCGCCGCCTCCCGGCCCTGGTAATAACCCTGCACCACCCCCAGGGGGTTGAAGCCCATGCGCTCGTAGAACTTGCGCGCCGGCTCATTGTGCGTACGCAGCTCGAGATTGATGCGAAACACACCGGCTTCGATCGCGGTCGCGGTCAGCCAATCCATGAGCTGCCGTCCCAGCCCCTGACGGCGATGCGCCGGGGCCACGGCGAGCAAATTCAAATGGGCCACCTCATCCCCGAAATGCATGATGGCGAAAGCGGCAATGCGCTGCTCGCGCCGCGCCACCACCACCGAGGATTCGGGCCCGCAGATGAAATGCTGTACGCGCGCCGGCGTCCAGGACCAGGTCAGTCCCTGTTCGATCAGGTCGCGCGACATTTCCGCGATTTCATGCGCATCCGCTGCGCGGGCCAGTCCCAGGGTCGCGAGTTCCGACATGCTCAATGCACCTCGGTCTTGATGGGCGGGGCGGCTCGCTGCGGCAAGCCGGCGGGTGTCGCAGGCAGGAGCTTCATGAGCTCGGAAACGCCGCGCTCCAATTGGGGATCATGATCTTTCAAGACTTCCAGCGGGTCTTGTTCGACGACGATGTCCGGATCCACTCCATGTCCCTCGATGATCCAGCGGCCGTTTTCATCCGCCGTGCCGAACTCTGGCACAAATACGATGCCGCCGTCGAGCAGCGGCCCGTGGTCGGTGATGCCGACCGCGCCGCCCCAGGTGCGCTTGCCGATGAGCTCCCCGATTTTCCATTGGCGGAACGCGTGAGCGAAAATATCGCCGTCGGACGAGGTGTCCTCGTTGATCAATGCCACCTTCGGTCCGGGCTGCACGACGCGCGGATAGGTGTCCGCCGCCTCGTGATTGCGCGCAAAGCTGGTGCCGTGAAGCGTACGCGCCAGCCTCTCGATCAACAATTCGGAAATATTCCCGCCGCCGTTGTCTCGCACGTCGACCACCAAGCCCTCCTTGCGGACCTGCGGATACCACCACTTGATGAATTCCCGGATGCCGGCTTCGCCCATGTCCGGCACATGAATATAGCCCAGGCGGCCCCGGCTCATGCGGTCCACGCGGGCCCGATTATCGGTGACCCAGGCAAGGTACAGCAGGGCGGTTTCGCTCGCGAGCGGTTGATAGCGGATGGTGCGTGCCGATTTGCCGTCGGCGCGGGCCGACACCCGCCATTCCACCGGTTGATTCGGCGGCGCCTGCAGCAGCTCGTAGGGATCGGTGCCGGCCAAAAGTTCGCGCCCGTTGATCGCCAGCACATAGTCGCCCACATGGACATCCACGCCCACTTCCGTGAGGGGCGAGCGGTAGAGCTCCTCTTCGTTCTCACCGGCGAATATCCTGGCGATCCGGTAGCGGCCCGATTTGGCGTCGAGTTCGAACCGGGCGCCGGGCAGCGCGACAAAGGGCCGCTTCGGCAGCCTCAAGTCGCCGCCCTCGATGTAGGCGTGCTGCACGGTGAGCTCGGAGATCATCTCGGCGATGACGTAGTTCAGGTCCTCCCTGGAGCCGACGAAGTCCAGCATCGGTTCGTATTTCTCGCGCAGCTTCTTCCAATCGTAGCCATGCATGTTCTCGACATAAAAATAATCGCGATAGCGGCGCCACACTTCGGCGAATATCTCGCGCCACTCCTCGGCGGGAATATGCGTGGTCGCCAGGCCCGCCAGCGATACCGTCTTGGCATCCTCGCTCGCGTCCTTGGACGCAGCGCCGACCTCGAAGTATTTGATTTCCTTGGACGAGAGCTGCGCGAGCACATGCTTGCCGTCCGCCGTCGCCGACCATTCGGCCACATCTTCGGCCACGGGCTTTGCCTCGCGGTCCTTGATGGAATAGGCCATCACGCTGGTTTTTATGCTCGACTCGCGCCCGTAGTAAAAGGGCCCGCTGCGCTGGTACAG
>Ga0326727_10009057_pt1 | contig 24808 bp, 26 predicted proteins | sample MB2enrmetagenome_FD_207643 | JGI IMG/M metagenome (GOLD analysis project Ga0326727, IMG submission 207643) | Lab enriched peat soil microbial communities from McLean, Ithaca, NY, United States - MB29MY | ecosystem: Environmental > Terrestrial > Soil > Wetlands > Peat | place: USA: New York... | reverse complement strand
CCTGAAACGCCGCATAGTACAATGGCGTTTCGCCATTAATGTTCGTAGCATTGACGTTGGCTTTGTTGGTCAGAAGCAGCGCCACCACGTCCTTGTGGTCCTCCTCCGCCGCATTGTGCAAAGGCGTATCGCCGTCGTTGTCTTTGGAGTTGACCATTGCTTTGTTGACCAAAAGCAATTCCACGACGCCCGCATGGCCTTCGTCAGCCGCATTGTGCAAAGGCGTTTCGCCGTCGTCGTTTGTAACGTTGACATCAGCCTTGCTCGCCAGGAGGAATTCCACGATGTCTTTGTGGCCTTCGTCGGCCGCCAAATGCAACGGCGCCTCGCCGTCATCGTTCTTGCTGGAAATCAAGCCGGGATTCTGCTTGAGCAACGCCTTGATTTTTTCCAAATTGCCGGCCTTGGCCGCGTCGTGAATTTCGCCGCTGAAGGCCACGCCGCTCCAGGCCAGCGCGAAGAGCAGGACGGCGGCGCGGCGCAGGATTGGCGGGTGGAAGAACCGGTTGAAGCAAGCTCTCGCGTTCATAGATGTACCGAATGGCGGATTGGCCAACGGACATTGCCGGATTCTACACCGAAACCGCCGAACCGTCACCATAGGATTTCTTAATGGGCGATGGCCGGCGGCGGGTCCCGATGTATCGGGACCCGCCCTACCGGGCGGCGGGTTGGTCTTGGCCGACGGGGGACCAGAGGAAAGATTGCTGGGAGCCAAGTTGTTTGTCCCCTTCCCACAGGGTCACGCGCCAGGCGACCAGCCGGCCGAATTCTTTGAAATCATCGCCCGTAATGGAGAAGTCGGTCCACTGGCTGAAACGGCTTTTTTTGTTGACCGGCAGTTCGAGGGTGGTGGTGTGAAGCGAGTTGCCCACGGCGCCGCGCAGTTCGGCGCGCAGTTTCAGCCGGCTCCAGTCCACCCCGGCGGCTTTCCACTGCACGGCCAGTCTCAGGCCGGTGCGGTCGGCGGGATGCTTGCGGAGCAAGGCCTGGTAGGCGTCGCGCTCGAACAGGCTGGGAGAAACGGCGGTCTGGCCCTGTTTGTCCAGAAAAAGAGGCAGCGCCTTGATGACCCGGCCCTCCGCCGCGACCGCGGGCCGGACGGCCACGATCATCAGGCAAAGAATTGCCAGCGAGAAGAACAAGCGTCGCATGGAGGGAAGGTAGCAGCGGGGCGGAGAGGGAGGCAAGGGGGAATTGCGGATTGCGGACTCTGGATTGCCAATAGTTCGGGACGGGTGAATTGGGAATTGGTCATTGAGAATTTGTTATTGGTGATTGGAGCGGGCGGCGAGGGCGCCGACCGCGGCACGCGAGGGCGCATGCGCTCCCCCGAAAAGAAGATCCGCCGGCGGGACGCCGACGGGGGCGACCTCCTCCTTCGCCATCCGCCTTCGCTAAAGCTACGGTGGACAGGAGGCTCGGAGGACAGGGGGACGGTCGCGCTCCCTCTGAAAAACTGCCGCGGTTTATTGAAGGATTTGGGGGGCGGGCGGCGTGTAGTGGGAAAAGAACAATGCAAATCGAGCCGCTCCATGTTAAATATCCCATGAAAACACAAATTATGTTTCACCGCGTTCTCACCGTCCTGAGCTTGGCCGCCGCGCTGGCGCTGACGCCCGCGCCAGTCCGGGCGCAGACCAATGACGCGCCGCAACCCGGAAGGGACCCCCGCCGCGCCGCGCCGGCGCAGCCTGCCGCGCCGGCTGAATACGATCTTGACATCGCGAACGGCACATTTCGGTCAGGGGGGCATCCCCAAGAACAAGCCATGTTTGGAAGAACGGTGCAGATCCTGCGGGACAAGCATCCCGAGGCCAACATTGCCATGTCCCCGAAACTTGGCGGCATCCTGATTCGCGATCTGAAACTTCGCGCCTCTGACCTGGACGAGGAGTTGGAGGCGCTGCGCGTCGCCAGCGATGACCAATTCATTTGGAATCGCAGGGTCCCCATCAACGGCCCCGCGCTTTATACCCTGCAACCAAGCGAGCACTTTGTGAGCGAAAGCGCCGCGCCGCGGCTAACCCAGGTCGAAGTCTTCAATATGACGTCGTACTTTGCCCACCAGGCGAATGCCCCGACAAATGATGCCGCGCTGGTGGAGTACAAGGAAAAAATGATTGGAGATACCAGGCAAATCATCATACAGACCGTCCAGATGGCCGGCGCGCCGCACGCGCTGATTGACCTTCAATTTCATCCCGGAGCCAATTTGCTGGTGGTGGTCGGGACGCCGGACAGCCTCGAGGTCGCCAGAAAAATCATCAACGCCATGATTGGGCAATCTCTTAACAATTCGTGGTTTTTTAATCCTGATGGGTTCACCTACACGGTGCCAAACGCCGGGGGTGGGGGAACTATTAGCTGGCCGAACGGCACTCCCGTTTCGAGGGACAACCCCGATGGGTCCATTTTTGGTGGGTCTTCTGGCGGGGCGAATGGGTCCATTGTTGGTGGGTCCTTTGGCGGCGCGAACTACGCGCGCACTTTGCAGAATGCCGCCGATAGATTGGCGGCCGTGCAAAGCAATTTGGTGACGCCCGAGGTGCTGCGAAGGCTGCGAGAGCGCCGTGCTGCCGGTGATTTGCCAGATCAGATTGGCGAGCTGCAGAAGCAGATTGAAGAACAGCAGAAGCAAAATGCCGCCCTGGTGGAGAAGCTCAAAGAGTTGATGAAAGACTCCCCGGGCGACAAACCAACCCCGTAATTCCGAGTGCCCGAAACCGCCGCCAACCCATTGCTCCCGCTGCGACTCAACGAGATTCCACTTGTGGGGAACCCTCCAACCAACGGCGCGGCGGCCACAGCCGTCGCGCTGTTGACCAGGAGGCTGGCGGCGGGCGAGGAGGAGGCCTTCCGCGAATTTCACCGGCTTTATTTTGACAGGCTGTATCATTTTCTGCTGGCGGTGACGGGCGGGCAGGAGGAGGAGGCGCAGGAGGCCTTGCAGGAAACGCTGCTGCGCGTTTTGCGGCATCGCAGGATTTTTGCCGAGGAGGATGTTTTTTGGTGCTGGCTCAAGGCGGTTGCGCGCAACGCGGCCCGCGACGGGCGGCGCAAGCATCGCCGCTATTTCGCGCTGCTGCAGAATTTTGCGCTGGGCCGCGCCGACGAGGCGCGAGAACCGTCCGGCGAGGAGAACGGCCTCAGCGCCGCTCTGGAGGAATGCCTGGAGGAGCTTGAGCCGGAGGATCGGCGGTTGATTGAGAACAAATATGTGGCCGGCGAAACGGTGCGCGAACTATCCACCGGGGCCGGATTGAGCGAGAAGGCGCTGGAATCGCGGCTGTTGCGGTTGCGCCGGCATCTGCGCGCGCGTATCATGGAGAAACTGCGAAAGCCATGAAACGCTGCACTTCAGTCTCTGGTGGTAGGGCGCGCACTCCGTGCGCGCCGCGGCGGGTCCCGATGTATCGGGACCCTGCCTGCCTTTCCCTGGCACTCAAAACTAAACTGTTGCCATGAAACGCTCGGATCAAGACCGGTTGCTGCGGGAAATCCTGGAGGAGGGGGAGGCGGCGGATTTTCGCGCGGCGTCGTTGGCGGGCGGGGTGGATTTTTTGCGGCGGCGCAAGACGCGCGCGCGCATCGCGCAAGTGTGCGCGGCGGGCATGTTGGCGGGGCTGTTGGTTTTTTGGCTGGCGTTGCATCTGTCCTCGCGGCCTGCCGGCCCGCGGTTGGCGGTGGTCACGGCTCCGGCGGCGCAGACGGACATGTCGAAGGTGAAAATCATCAACGACGAGGAGCTTTTCGCGCTGTTCCCGAACCGGCCAATGGCGTTGATCGGCCCGCCGGGGCGGCAGCAACTTATATTTTTGGATCATGGGGAGGCCGAGGGGGAATGATAAATGGTACGGGAACAGAAGCGGCCGGCGAGGGCGCCGGCCGCGACACGCGAGGGCGCGTGTGCTCCCCGGACAACGGACTGGCCACGGGGGAGCGGTGGTGGCCTGGCGCGGCGCTCCTGGGGCTGATCACGCTGCTGGTCTATGTGCCGGCGATGGGCGGGGGCTTTATTTGGGACGACAACTCGCTGCTGACGGAGAATCCGGCTGTCAAGACTGTTGACGGGATTTACTCGATCTGGTTCGGGAACTGGGCCGAGGATTACGTTCCGCTGACGCTTTCATCGTTCTGGGTGGAATGGCATCTGTGGGGCGCCCACCCGGCGGGATACCACATTGTCAATATTATTTGGCACGCGGGCAGCGCGGTGCTGTTGTGGCGGGTGTTGCGGCGGCTGGGCGTGCCGGGGAGCTGGCTGGCGGCGCTGCTTTTCGCCGTGCATCCGGTGTGCGCCGCCTCGGTGACGTGGATTGCCGAGCGGAAGAACACATTGTCCATGTTCTTCTACCTGTTGAGCCTGTGGGGATTTTTGAGGTTCGACGACCTGGTTCACGCGCCGGACGGGAACGGCAATCCGGCACGGTGGTTCGGTTTTTCGGTGGGGGCATTTTTTCTGGCGCTGCTGGCGAAAAGTTCGGTGGCGGTGCTGCCGGCGGTGCTGCTGCTGTTTGTCTGGTGGCGGCGCGGGCGGGTGACGCGGCGCGACCTGCTGCGTTCCCTCCCGTTTTTCGCGCTGGCGGCGCTGATGGCGCTGATGGCGGTGGGGGTGCAATCCAAGGCGGTGCATGGCGGGGTGGGTGTGATCCACGACAGTCTTTGGGTGCGCCTGATCGGCGGCTCGTGGGCGGTGTGGTTTTATCTGGGCAAGATCGTCGCGCCCACCGGTTTGACGATGATTTATCCGCGGTGGGAGATTGATCCGCGCGCGGCGGTATCGTACCTGCCGGCGCTGGCCCTGGCGGGATTGCTGTTGGTGTTTTGGCGGGGGCGAAAGAGCTGGGGGCGTCCGTTTTTGTTCGCCTTTTTATATTTCCTGGCGGCGCTGGCGCCGGTGCTGGGAATTGTTGACATCGCGTTTTTTTCCAATTCGCGCGTGGCGGACCATCTGCAATATCTGGCGCTGCCGGGCATCCTGGCGCTGATCGCGGCGCTGGCGCGGCGGCGGCGGCGGGTCGCCCCGGCACTGGCGGCGGGCCTGGCGGTTGCGGCGCTGGCCTGGCTGACCTGCCGGCATGAAGCCGTGCTGGCCAACGGGCACAGGCTTTGGGAGGACAATTACACCAAGAACCCCAAGTCGTGGAAGGTGTGCATGAACCTGAGCGAGACGCTGCTGGAGGAGCACAAGACGCAGGAGGCAATTGAATGGAAAAACAAGGCCGACGCGCTGCTTAGGAGCCGGTAAAAATAGGTTCCGATAATCAGGCGCAATGCAAACAGGATCGAAGCGGCAGCTTCGCCCTGCCAAACCGTGAAATATCCGGGTTGGGGGCGTCCCAAGCACGCTTTACATTTAGACGTCTATATGTGAAGTGTGGTTTCATGATCGAAAGACCCTTCTGGCAAGAGCGGCTGACGGCGGCGTGGAAAGAGACGCCAATTGTCTGGCTGACCGGCCCCCGGCGTGTGGGCAAGACGGTGCTGGCACAGAGCTTCCGTGAGGCGGAGTTCCTCAATTGCGATCTGCCCAGCGTGGCGGCGCGGTTGCGCGACCCGGAGAGCTTTTTCCGTTCGGTGAAGGCGCGGCGGGTGGTCTTCGATGAAGTGCATCAGCTCCCCGACCCGAGCCGGTTGTTGAAAATCGGAGCGGATGAATTTCCCGGTTTGAAAATCCTGGCGACCGGGTCGTCCACGCTGGCGGCCACGCAAAAGTTCCGCGACAGCCTGACCGGCCGGAAACGGGTGGTGAAGCTGGCGCCGGTATTACACGAGGAACTGCCGGCATTCGGGGTGTTGGACACGCAGGAACGGTTGTTGCGGGGCGGCCTCCCGCCCGCTTTGCTGGCGCAGAAGCCGGATGCGGAATTCTACTCCGAGTGGCTGGATTCGTATTTCGCGCGCGACGTGCAGGAGCTTTTCCGCCTGGAGAAACGGGCGGCGTTTTTGCGTGTGCTGGAGTTGTTGCTGCGGCAAAGCGGCGGAATGCTGGATGTGACCATACTGGCGGCGCAAGGCGGGGTGAGCCGCCCGTCAGTGGTGAATTGGCTGGAGGTTTATCAGATTACCCACGTGGCGCATCTCATCCGGCCCTTTGCCGGCGGCGGCCGGCGGGAAATCGTGGCGCAGCCGAAGGTTTTCGGCTTTGACACCGGACTGGTCTGTCATGCGCGCGGCTGGGACCGTTTGCGACTGGAGGATTGCGGGGTGCTTTGGGAGCATCTGGTGCTTGACACGCTGTTGGCGGCGGGCGCGCCGAAGATTCATTTCTGGCGCGACAAGCAGCAGAGGGAGGTGGATTTCGTGGTGCCGCGCGGACGCGACGCGGTGGATGCCATCGAGTGCAGATGGAATCCCGATTCCTTCGAGACGCGCGGGCTGGGGGTCTTTCGCCGGCTTTGTCCCAAGGGAAGGAACTACATTGTCAGTCCAATCGCCGGGCCGGCTTATGAGCGAACGCAGGATGGACTGAAGGTGTTTATTGTCCCGCCGGTGGAATTGCGCAAGGCGATGTGCTGATGTTCTGAAATAAATCACAAAGGGCTTGCCTCCGGGCGGGTTGGGCTGTTTATTCTAAGCGTTGTTTGAGTGGTGAAGGAACTCTTATGCAAAAGACGACCGAAATCGGGTATAACTCCAAAGTGGAAGGGGACGTGGTGCATACCAGGCTGGATGCCGCCATCAACTGGTTCCGCAAGAACTCTCTCTGGCCCATGCCGATGGGGCTGGCCTGCTGCGCGATTGAATTGATGGCCTCCGGCGCCAGCCGATTCGACATCGCCCGCTTCGGCGCGGAGGTGATGCGGTTCTCTCCCCGGCAATCGGACGTGATGATTGTGGCCGGGACGGTGACTTACAAGATGGCCCTGTCGGTCAAACGGATTTACGACCAGATGGCGGAGCCGAAATGGGTCATCGCCATGGGGGCCTGCGCTTCGACGGGGGGAATGTACCGCAGCTACGCGGTGTTGCAGGGAGTGGATACGATCATTCCGGTGAATGTCTATGTGTCGGGGTGTCCGCCGCGGCCGGAGGCGCTGTTGGACGCGCTGATCAAGTTGCAGGGCAAGGTGGCCAAGGAACCATTTCTGGCCCTGCAAAAAAAAGCGGCCTGAATGGCCGCGCAAGAAATCATGCTGCGATGACGGCGCGCGAACTCGCCCTGAAACTAAAAGAACGGTTCGGAAATCTGATTTCCGACCCGCGGGAGTTCCGGGGGGAAATCACGGTGCAATTGTCGGAGGCGGACAAGATTGCGGAGGTCTGCGCCTTTGCCAAAGCGGACCTGGGATTTGATTATTTGGTGGACATTACGAGCATTGACAATTACGGCTCGGACCCGCGCTGGACGCTGGCTTATCATCTTTACGGCTACGGCCATCACTGCGCGCTGCGTTTGAAGACGGAGGTAAGCGAGGAGGCGTCGGAGGCGCCCACGGTTTCGACGGTGTGGCGGACGGCCGACTGGCATGAGCGGGAGATTTACGACATGATGGGGATTCGATTTCGCGGCCATCCTGATTTGCGGCGGATTTTGATGTGGGAAGGGTATCCCTATTTCCCGCTGAGGAAGGATTTCCCGCTGGCGGGCAGGCCCAGCAACGTGCCGGAGGTGGCTTTCACGAAGAGCGCGCCGATGGAAGGCGGGCCGTTCGTGACGGTGGCCGGAGGCGCGGACACGATGGCGCGCGAACCGCGGGCGCGGACGCCCGATACGGGCGCCGGGAAGGAGGGCAAGTAGTTATGGCGACACAGGAAATCCAGCAACCCGATGCGGCGGCACTTGCCAGGCCGGCGGACGGCGCCGCAGGCGGCGAGGAAGCGCCGGACATGCAGGGGGAGAAAATGGTGCTCAACATGGGGCCGTCGCATCCGGCCACCCACGGGGTGCTGCGGCTGGTGCTGGAACTGGACGGGGAAATCATCACCAAAGCCACACCGGAGATCGGTTATTTGCATCGCGGCGACGAGAAGATCGCCGAGAACATGACCTACACGCAGTTCATCCCTTACACAGACCGGCTGGATTATCTGGCGCCGCTGGCCAACAACGTGGCTTACGCGCTGGCCGTGGAGAAATTGATGGGGATAGACAAGGCGCTGCCGCCGCGCTGCCAGTACATCCGGGTGATCTGCTGCGAACTGGCGCGCATATCGGCGCACCTGCTGGGACTGGGTTCGTTCGCCATGGATGTCGGGGCGCTGACGGTTTTCCTGTTCACCTTCACGGAACGGGAGAAGATTTACAATTTGATCGAGGCGCTGACGGGGGCGCGGTTCACCACCACCTACACGCGCATTGGCGGAGTGTCGCGCGACCTGCCGCCGGGCTGGGCGGACCAGTGCCGGAAGTTTCTGGAGGAAGTGGTGCGGAACATTGACGAAACGGAACAATTGCTGACGCGCAACCGTATTTTTGTTGACAGGACGCGGGACGTGGGCGTGATCTCGCGGGCGGACGCGATTGATTACGGGTTGAGCGGACCGAACCTGCGCGGGAGCGGAGTGGAATTTGACCTGCGCAAGGCCCATCCCTACCTGGTCTATGACCAGTTGGATTTTGAAATCGCGGCCGGTTCGGCGGGGGACTGCTACGACCGCTATCTGGTGCGCATCGAGGAAATGCGCCAGAGCGTGCGCCTTTTGCGCCAGTGCCTGGACAAAATTCCGGGCGGGGCGGACAACGCGGCGGGCGAGCCGGTCAACATCCCCGACGGCAAGACGGTGTTGCCGCCTAAATACAAGGTGCTGACCAGCATGGAGGAATTGATCCACCAGTTCATTCTCGTCACCGAGGGAGTGAACGCGCCGCCGGGCGAAGTGTTTTTCAGCGCGGAGAATCCCAAGGGCGAACTGGGATTTTACATCAACAGCAAGGGCGGGGGCACGCCTTACCGGCTGAAAATCCGCTCGCCGTCGTTTTGCAACCTCAGCATCCTTTCCCATCTGATGCCCGGCCACATGGTCAGCGATACGGTTTCCATTTTCGGGTCGCTGGATTTTGTCATGGGCGAATGCGACCGGTGAAAGGAGAACCCATCATGCCATGAGTTTTACCGTGCCAAAAGAACTGGAATCCGAGCTGGACGAAGTGGCGGCGCATTACCCGCAAAAGCGGAGCGCGTCGCTCATGTTTCTGCACGCCATCCAGGAGCATTTCGGGTGCGTGACGCCGGAGGCCATGGAGTGGACGGCCAAGAAACTTGGGCTTGAGCCGATCAACATCTACGAACTGGTCACCTTTTATCCGATGTTCCGGCAGGAGCCGGGGGGCCGTCACCAGATCAAGATTTGCCGCACGCTCAGTTGTGCGCTGGGAGGGAGCCACGAGTTGCGGGATTACATCTGCAAGAAACTGGGGCTGGACGCCAACGAACACGGGCCGCAGACGACCCAGGACGGCAAGTTCACCGTGGAATTTGTCGAGTGCCTGGCCGGTTGCGGGGCCGCGCCGGTGGTGATGGTGAACGAGGAATTTCACGAGGGGGTGACGAAGGAGAAGGCGGACCAGTTAATTGCCCGATGCCAATAAATTTGCCCGATGCCAAAGATAAACAAAAATGAAAACGAGCTTGAAAGACTGGCCGGAGGTGTATCAGAGGATAAAGCGGGTTCGCGGACTGGACGAGAGCGAAAAAGTGCTTTACGCACGAAGCCTGGCCTCCACTCCCTCGGAACGCTGGCGGATGAACGAAATTTATCTCCGCTCGCTCGGCTTATGGGGGCGCTCGGCGCTGAAAAAATCAAATTCCAATTGATTGGCATGTCAGCAGCAGTTCTCCAAGGCGCGCCGGTGGCCACAATTGACGTGGATTTCTGGCTGGATTTGCCCGCGCGGCAATACATGCGCGCGGTCAACGTGGCGCGGTCGTTGGGCGCAACCATGCTCAGGAACACCATCGTCGAGTTGACCGATGGTACACTCGTGAATTTTATATATGAAGTAACCGGCTTGAAGAGTTTTCGCGTGGAATTTCGCAAAGCGAAGCGGCTGGATTTTCATGGAATGCGCATTCCGGTGATGCCGCTGGAGTCCATCCGGCGCAGCAAGGCCGCCGTGATGCGTCCGAAGGACCCTTCCCATATTTTCTACATTGACCAAACGCTGCGTTTGATGCGGGCGAACCAGAAAAACAAATGAACCGAAGCACATGGATTTCTTAAGCCCCAAATCGAACCCCGCGAAGGCGGAATGGCTGCCCGACATGGATTTGAACCATGACAAACAGATCCAGAGTCTGTTGTGCTACCGTTACACCATCGGGCAAGGCAACAATGTGAAATTAAAACATTTCAGAATAGAGTCAAGATATTGCGGACTGCGGATTTCGGATTTCGGATTGGCGATGCCACGTCCGCGGAAGCCGGCTCCCCGGAAAATCCGCAATCCGCAATCCCCCATCCGCCATTGAACCATGCCCCAGGAATACCGCCTCATTTTAAAAAACGTGGATGCGCCCGGTTACACCCCGGACCTGGAGTGCTACGCGCGCCACGGCGGCTACGAGGCGCTGAAAAAGGCGCTGGCGCTGGCGCCCAGGGATTTGCCCGACGGCAAAAAAATGTCGCCGCAGGAGCAGCTTCGCGACGAGGTGAAGACCTCCGGCCTGCGCGGACGGGGCGGGGCGGGCTTTTCGTGCGGCATGAAGTGGTCGTTTGTCAACCTGCGCGGCGACAAGCCGAATTACCTGATTTGCAACGCGGACGAGTCGGAGCCGGGCACCTTCAAGGACCGGCAGATCATCCACAAGGACCCGCACCAATTGCTGGAGGGGATGATCATCGCCTGTTACGCCAACAACGTGCATCTGGCCTACATTTACATCCGCGGCGAGATGCCGGAGGGGGCGCGCATCCTCAAGAGGGCGCTGGCCGAGGCCCGCGCGAAGAGTTTTCTCGGAAAAAACATCCTCGGGCGCGGGTATGATCTGGAGCTTTACATCCATCGCGGCGCGGGCGCGTACATTTGCGGGGAGGAGACGGGGCTGATCGAATCGCTGGAAGGCAAGCGCGCCTATCCGCGCATCAAGCCGCCCTATTTTCCGGCCATCCTGGGCCTTTACCAGTGCCCGACCATTGTCAATAATGTGGAAACGCTGGCGGCTGTCACGCATATCATCCGGATGGGCGGGGCGGCCTACGCCCGGCTCGGCGCGCCCAACAACACCGGCACGCGCATCGTCAGCATCAGCGGCCACGTGCGCAAGCCCGGTTACTACGAAATCGAAGTGGGCAAGGCCACGCTGGGCGAGCTGATTTTCCACGAGAATTTCGGCGGCGGCCTGCGGGAGGGGAGGAAGCTCAAGGCGGTCATTCCCGGCGGCTCCTCGGCCAAGGTTTTCAAGGCGGGTGACAAGTTCAAGCTCAAGAAAAAAGGCGCGGACGGCCAGATGGCGGCGGTGGAGGTGGATATGCTGGATTTGCCCTACGATTTCGATTCCTTGCAAAGCGCGGGGAGCATGTCCGGTTCGGGCGCGATCATCGTGATGGATGACACGACCGACATGGTGGCGGCGCTGGCGAACCTGGCGGAATTTTACGCGCACGAAAGCTGCGGCCAATGCACTCCCTGCCGGGAAGGCTCGCTCTGGTTGAGCAAGGCCCTGCGCCGCCTGCGCGACGGCGGAGGACGGCCGGAGGACGCGGACTACCTGCTGCACATCGCGCAAAACATCCAGGGCCGCACCATTTGCGCCTTCGGCGAGGCCTGCGCCTGGCCGGTGCTGAGTTTTGTCAATAAATTCCGCGATGAATTTGAAGCGCGCGGCGCGGCGGGCCGGAAGGAAACCGCCGCCGGCGGCGCGGCCAACCTGAAAATTGCGGCCAGCCCGCAACATTGAAATGCCAAAGCTTTACGAGTACTTTGGTTTGGTTGTTTATTTTTACGCGAATGAACACGAGCCGATTCATGTTCACGGCGAATATCAAGGCCGCGAGTCGAAGGCGGAGATTATTATGCGGAACGGCAAAGTTATTAATATCCGGTTCGGCAAGTCCAGAAAGATGCGGCCCTTGGCCGGCGCAAAATTGAAAGATTTCAAAAGACTGGTTGAATTTAAAGCTGACGACATCGTGAATCGCTGGGTAGATTATTTTGTAAAGAAGAAGCACAACACGCCGGAGATCATTTCACACAAATTAAGATGAAAGCGCAGACCACCGAATACTTGGAAATAGCCGGTGCCCGCTACCTCAGCGGCTACAAAGTTCGATTGTTGTTCAGTGATGGGACTGAACGCATCATGGATTTTGGGCCTTTTTTGAGGAAAGCGCAAAATCCTGACCTGACGAAATACCGTGATCTGAAAAAATTCAAAGATTTTCACTTGCACCACGGCAACCTGATGTGGGGCGATTACGAGATGGTTTTTCCGATTGCTGATTTGCATCAGGGAAAAATCTAGAATGCGTTCGACACGAGAATTGCCGCCAGCATGCGATCGTAACATAATGGCCGAGAATTGATCCTTTGTGAGCATTGCCGCCTTTCAACGTAGTCAGAAACCGCGTGGAATCAAACCGACGCAGCCGCCGGTCGTGCCACGTTTGCTCAACGGCGATCATGTAAGCCTGCCGGTGTTCGAGCGGCGTTACGCGGCAATGCCGAATGGCGGTAAAGCGGAACTGATCGAAGGAATTGTTATGATGTCACCACCCATTCGTAGCGACCATGGCAAGGCTCATTGTGTCCTCGCTGCACTATTGTGCCAGTATGCCGCAGCAACGCCCGGAGTGGCTTGCGCCGTCAATTCTTCCTTGCGGCTGGATGGCTGTAATGAATATCAACCGGACGTGCTTCTTTGGATTGAAAGGGAGAATCTGGCCCAGGCGAAGGCCGGTCCCGATGGAATTTTGGAAGGCCGCCCGGAATTGGTGGTGGAGATTGCCCTCAACAGCAACACTTTCGAATTGCATGAGAAAAAGACCGTCTATCAAAGAAATCGGATACCGGAGTACATCGTCTGGGAAATGGTTGATGAGCCGCGGTTCCACTGGTTCACCCTGGAAAACGGAGAATATGTTTCCACGGTGCATCGAAAATTGCATGGCCTGGTACTTTGCAGCTATGTTTTTCCCGGCTTGTGGCTGGATTGGCCGTCTCTTTTGGTCGGCCGGGGTTTTGACAAAGGGGTGTTTCGCACTCTCGACAGAGGACTGAAGAGCGCCGAACACATAGCTTTCGTCAAGAAGTTGGCAAAATCCTGAGTATGCCGAACGAAGAGACAACAACGAAAACCGCCCCGCCCCCGGTGGAGAAGATCAAGGTCAAGGTGGACGGGCGGGAGATCGAGGCGCCCAAGACCATGCCGGATTGGCAGGGCAAACCGCAGCCCACCACCATGCTGCAAGCCTGCAAGCTGGCCGGCGTGGATGTCCCGCACTATTGCTATCATCCCAAGCTGCCGGTGGCCGGCAATTGCCGCATGTGCCTGGTGGAATTTGGCACTCCCGCCATCGGCCCGGACCGCAAGCCGGTGCTCAATCCCGACGGCACTCCAAAAATCATCCGATCGGTTTTGCCCTACGAACCCGGCACGCCGCGCGGCGCGATTGCCTGCGCCACGCCCATTTCGCCCGGCATGGAAATCTATCCCGGTTCGCCCGCGACCAAACAGATGCGCGAAGCGGTGCTGGAATCGCTGCTCATCAATCATCCGCTGGACTGTCCGATTTGCGATCAGGCGGGGGAATGCAAGTTGCAGGAATACTCCGTGCAATACGGCCAGGCGGCGAGCCGCTTTGTGGAGGAAAAAGTCCACAAGCCCAAGCAGGTTGACCTTGGCCCGCGCATTGTGCTGGACGACGAGCGGTGCATTCTCTGCTCGCGCTGCATCCGCTTCAGCCGCGACATCGCGGGGGACGACGCCCTGGGCTTCATCCAGCGCGGCAGCCACAGCACGCTGACGCGCTTTCCCGGCAAATCATTTGACAACAATTACACGTTGAACACGGTGGACATCTGCCCGGTCGGCGCGCTGACCTCCAAGGATTTCCGGTTTCAGATGCGCGTCTGGTTTCTCAAGGAAAGCAAAAGCCTCTGCACCAGTTGCGCCACCGGCTGCAACATCGTCATCGGCTCACGGGAGGAGAAGGTGTATCGTTACGAGCCGCGCGAAAACGACGCGGTCAACTCCTGCTGGATGTGCGATTATGGCCGGTTGAATTACAAATGGATCAACCGCCCGGACCGGCTGGCCGCGGTGCAGGGGACCAGGCTCAAAACCGGGACGCCTGAGCAGGCCTGGAACGAGGCTTTGGGCGCGGTGCAAAGCATTTTGGCCGGCGCGCCCGCCGGTTCCGTCGCCGTCATCGGCTCGGCGCGGCAAACCAACGAGGAACTTTTTTTGCTGCGCAAACTGGCCGTCAAACTGGGCGCGCTGACCGATTCAGTGCCGCGCGCGGGCGAAGCGGACAAGCTGTTGCTGAACGCCGACCGGAATCCCAACAGCGCGGGCGCGCGCTTGACCGGAATTGCGGCCGCGCCGATGGGAAGCAATCTGCCGAAAATCGCGGCAGGGATTCGGGACGGCGGCATCAAGACTTTGGTTGTCATCGGGGAAGATGTCACCCAGCATGGCATCGGCGCGGATTTGCTGGACCGGCTGGAGACGCTGATTGTCAGCGACATCCTGCCCAACGCCACCACCGGGCGGGCGCATTATCTGCTGCCCGGCTGCGCCCACGCCGAAAAGCGGGGCAGTTTTGTCAACGCCAAAGGCCGGGTGCAGCGGTTCATGCAGAATGTGCAGCCCAAGGGACAGGCGCGAGCGGAATGGGAATTTCTTTACGAGTTGGCGCGGGGCCTCTGCGGGATGGAAGAGATCAGAGGGATGGAAGGCTTGTTCAACCGCATGGCCGCCGAAGTCCCGGCCTTCCGCGGCCTGACATGGGCCGGGTTGGGTGATTTGGGCGTGACGATAGAATAACGATGCCAATGAAAAGCGACCTCCAAATAAGAGCCGAATCCTTGGCTGACGAGTTCAAGAAGAAGGGGCGCAGGCCGGTTGTGATTGAATTTGCCGGCGCTCCCAAGGCCGGAAAAACCACGACGTTATCAACGCTGCAAGCATTCCTGAAGCGTTGCGGGTTCAAAGTAGAAGTTGTGATCGAAAGAGCCTCTGTCTGCCCGATCCGCGACAAAAAGCACGCCAACTTTAACATTTGGACCGCCTGCACCACCCTGGCGCAGATACTGGAAAAGACGCAGCATCAGCACCAGCGGAATCCCCACCCCGATTCGCCCGAGGTGTTGATACTGGATCGGGGGTTGTTTGACGCGCTGATCTGGCTGGGGATGATGGAGCATTTGGCCCGGATCAAGAAGGAGGACCGGGAGCGCGTGGAGCATTTCTTGTTGATGGAAGACTGGCGCAAGCGCATCTCCGGCGTCATTGTGATGACGGCTTCCCCGGAACATTCCATGGCGCGGGAAAAGGGCGATCTTCCGGTGGAAGGGGCGCGGGGTTCCATCATGAACGAGCAATGGCTGTCGCAGTTTAAGGATAACATACGTCAAACATGCAAACGGCTTGAGAAAGCATTCAGAGTTTTTCCCGTGGATACCTCCCAAAAAGAAGAAAGGGACAACCGCAAAAAGACTGCCCAAAAAGTGGCCGGCATCGTGCTCGATTTGATCGCCGAGCAATTGGAGGAGGACATCCTCTGCGCGCCAAAAGCCGAACTTGTTGCCTTGTTTTCAGGAAAAGACTTCGTGGTCGGGAAAGCGGCGGAAGCAGTGGCCTCACATTTCGTCAAGAACGGCGATTATATTCCACGCGCCAAGGCCGAATGTGCAAAAAACTTGTTACAGGCGCTGCCCATCGTGATCGTCAGGAACAAAAGCGGACGTGTTCTGCAATTGCTCCGCCGAGAGCGATCCCCGGAGAATCCCTTGAACGACCGGATTGTAATCTGGGCGGGCGGCCATGTTCGCAAAGAGGACGCCATCAACGGAAACTCGCTTGTCCATGGCGCCCTGCGGGAATTGCAAGAAGAACTGCGCCTCAATCTGGGGGCGGAATCCTTGCAGCTTGTCGGAGCCATCTATGCCGACTTGGGCGGTTCCACATCCAAACATGTCGCGATTGTCTACCAGTGGACGGCGCCGAGCGATGATGTGGACATCGTTTTGAGCGGCACGGAATTCTTCGAACGGCGGGGGACTTCTTTAAGCGGCAAATTTGTCGAAGTGAAGGATCTGGTCGCCAACCTGTCAAAAACCGGCCAGAGTCTGGAGCCGTGGTCGGAACTGATCGTGCGGGAAATTTTAGGCGCGGGAGGCGGCCTTGCCGGCCGGCTATTACTTTAGTTTATGGATTTTTTAAAACATTTGTCACCGGACCAGCAATTCGTGCTTTTCAGCGCGATCAAGGTGGCGGGGGTTTTTGCGGTGGTGATGCCCATCGTGGCCTACGCGGTGCTGGCGGAGCGCAAGATCGCGGCCTTCATCCAGGACCGTCACGGGCCGAATCGCGTGGGGTGGTTTGGCGTATTGCAGCCGGTGGCCGACGGGGTGAAGGCGTTCTTGAAAGAGGATTTTACGCCTGCCCACGTGCGCAAGGCCTATTTCTGGCTGGCGCCAATGATCGTCATGATCCCCTCGCTGCTGGTCATGGCGGTGATTCCCTTTGGCTCGAACATCGGCGGCCAGAAGATGGTCATCGCCGACTTGAACGTGGGCATCCTCTATACCTTTGGCATCGTTTCGCTGGGGGTTTATGGGATTGTGCTGGCGGGGTATGCGTCCAATTCAAAGTATCCGTTCCTGGGCGGGATTCGTTCCAGCGCGCAGATGATTTCGTACGAAATCGCGATGGGGATGTCGGTGGTGCCGGTGTTCTTGTGGGTGGGCAATTTGAATCTGAGCCAGGTGATTGAGTATCAGACGAAGAACGGCTGGATGCTCTGGCACGCGCCCTTGTCGTTCGTGATATTTCTGATCGCCTCTTTCGCGGAAACCAACCGGCTGCCCTTCGATCTGCCGGAATCGGAGCAGGAACTGGTGGGCGGCTACAACACGGAGTACAGCTCGATGAAATTCGCGCTGTTCTTCATGGGTGAATACGCCAATATGATCGCGGTGTCGGCCATGATGGTGACCTTGTTCTTGGGCGGTTGGTCGCTGCCCTTCGCCGGGTTGAACCAGGCGGCAGGGCAATCCCAGATTCTGCTGGGAGTGCTGCAAATCGCGGTATTCCTGGCCAAAATGGTGATGTTGATGGGGGTGTTTATTTGGGTGCGCTGGATGTGGCCGCGTTTCCGCTACGATCAGTTGATGAACCTGGGCTGGCGAATTTTCATACCGCTGGCACTGGCCAACATCCTGGCGACCGCCGTCTGGCTGTGGTTCCAGCAAATCATGGGATGGAGTTGAGATATGATTGTCAAACGAAGCCCATTGAAATTTTTGGAGCGCCTCTACGTCCCGGCCGTGGTGGACGGCTTCAGAATCACGGCCCGCCACTTTTTCAAAAAGAAAGTGACGATGCAGTATCCGGAGGAAAAATGGACGGTGCCGCCGGGCTATCGCGGGGCGCCTTATTTGGTGAAGGACCCGGAAGGGCGCACCAAATGCGTCTCGTGCCAGCTTTGCGAATTTATCTGTCCGCCCAAGGCCATCCGCATCACGCCGCCCGGCCCGGCGGGTTCGCCGGAGGCGGGCAACGTGGAAAAGGCGCCCAAGGAATTTGAAATAGACATGCTGCGGTGCATCTATTGCGGTTTTTGCCAGGAAGTCTGCCCGGAGGAGGCGATTTTCCTGATGAAAGATTACGCGCTGACGGGCGAGAGCCGGAAGGAGATGGTCTATAACAAGGAAAAATTGCTCGACCTCGGCGGAGTCCACCAGGACCAGATTTGGAAGTGGAAACACAAATAGGATGAACCAGGACGTTTTCTTTTATATTTTTGCGGCGCTGGCGCTTCTGTGCGGGGCGCTCGTCGTGGCCAATCCCGTCAGCCGCAATCCGGTGACCAGCGCGATGTTTTTGGTATTGACAATCATCTCCCTGGCCGGCCTGTTCGTGCTGTTGCACGCCTTCTTCCTGGCGGCGGTGCAGGTGCTGGTCTATGCCGGAGCGGTCATCGTCTTGTTCCTCTTTGTCATCATGTTGCTGGATTTGAAGGAGGAGGAGCAGCGGAAGATCAAATGGATCACGGCGGGCCTGGCGGTGGTGGCGGTGGGCGCGATGGCGGGCGTGATGGTGGGGACGATCAGCCAGGCGCATCCGGCGGGCGCGCCGGCGGCGGTGCCGGCGGAAGGATCGGCGGAGGCGCTGGGGCATTTGCTTTTCCAGGGTTTTGCCCTGCCGTTTGAACTGGTGTCGTTGCTGCTCCTGGTGGCGATAATCGGCGCCGTGCTTCTCAGCAAAAAGGATCTGCGATGAGCGCCGTTGGCCTGCCCCATTATCTGATCGTCAGCGCGGCGCTGTTTTGCCTGGGCCTGCTTGGGGTCATCGTGCGGCGCAACGTGCTGGTCATTTACATGTCGCTGGAGTTGATGCTCAACGCGGGCAATCTGGCGCTGGTGGCCGCGTCGCGTTTCAACAACAATCTCAACGGGCAGATCATGGTGTTTTTCATCATCACGGTGGCGGCGGCCGAAGTGGCGGTGGGCCTGGCGCTCATTGTCGCGCTTTATCGCCGCCGGCAAACCACGCACGTGGAGGATTTGACGACGCTGAAATTATAGCCGCGAAATGAACGAGAACCTCCCTTGGATCATTCTGTTGCTGCCGCTGGCGGCCTCAGTGCTCATCGCGCTGTTTGGCCGCAAGTCACCGCGCGCCAGCGCGGCGGTGTCGGTCGGGGCGATTAGCGCGGCGTTTCTTTGTTCGGTCATTTTGTGGGTCGGGATCGTGCCCGATTTGATGTCAAGCAGCCTGGATCTGGCCGGGCGGCATTTCATTTCCATTGAAAGATCTTTCGTCTGGCTGAAGGCCGGGGCTTTGCACGTTGATTTCGCGGTGACGGTGGATCCGTTGAGCATGCTGATGCTGCTGGTCGTGACCGGGGTGGGCAGCCTGATCCATTTTTTCTCGGTGGGCTACATGCACGGCGACCGGGGTTATGCGCGTTACTTTGCCGGCCTGAGCTTTTTCACCTTCTCCATGCTGGGGCTGGTCTTGAGCAATAATTTTGTGCAGTTGTTCATTTTCTGGGAACTGGTCGGGGTTTCCAGCTATCTGCTGATTGGCTTCTGGTATGAACGGGCCTCGGCCGCCGACGCGGCCAAGAAGGCCTTTCTCACCAACCGGTTGGGCGATTTTGGGTTTCTCGCTGGCATCATCCTGATCTGGGTGGCGGCGGGCACGCTGAATTTTGGCTCGCTGCAAAATGCCTTCGTCATCAACCCCACCATGGCCGGCACGATGGGCGGGCTGTTGATCTTCTGCGGCGCGGTGGGCAAGTCGGCGCAATTTCCGCTGCATGTCTGGCTGCCCGACGCCATGGAAGGGCCGACGCCGGTCAGCGCGCTGATCCATGCGGCGACCATGGTGGCGGCGGGCGTTTATATGTTGTGCCGGGTTTTCTTCGTCTTCGATCCGACGGCGCAAACGGTGATTGCCTGGGTGGGCGGTTTGACGGCGCTGCTGGCGGCGTTGATGGCGGTGCAGCAGGACGACATCAAGCGCATCCTGGCCTATTCCACCATCTCGCAACTGGGCTACATGGTGATGGCGGCCGGATTGAGCCACGCGCCCGCGGCCATGTTCCATCTGGCCACTCATGCCTGTTTCAAGGCGCTGTTGTTCCTGGGCGCAGGCTCGGTCATCCACGCCTTGAGCCACGAGCAGGACATCTGGAAGATGGGGCGGTTGAAGGACAAAATGCCGGTCACGGCCCTGGCTTTTCTCATCGGCACGCTGGCCTTGTGCGGCGTGCCGCCGTTGAGCGGATTTTACAGCAAGGACGCCATCCTCGCGGCGGCCTGGACAGAAAGCCCGTTATTGTTCGGCATCGGTTTGACCGTGGCTTTTCTGACCACGTTTTACATGTTCCGGCTGGTATTGACGGTGTTCTGGGGCAGGGCCAAAACAGACCCGGCGACGCACGCCCACGAGTCGCCGCGGATCATGACCAATCCGCTGGTCGTGCTGGCCGTGGCTTCGGTCATCGCGGGAGGATTGGGCATCCAGCGGTTGGTGGAGAGGCAGTATGTCGCGGCGCCGGGCCACGAGGCCCTCTGGCCGTGGTGGTTGTTTCCTTTTCAACATAATGACTGGGCATCCGCCCTGCGCCATCTGACGGAGGATTTGCTGGAGCCGTTCCACAGCGCCTTGGGACCGGCGCTTTGCGGGTTGGGGGCCGTCCTGCTTGGGTTTGTGGCGGCCTGGGGCCTGTATCGCCACGCCGCCTCGGATCCGCTGCCGCACATGATCCCGACCTTCAGCCGCTGGATGCGCCACAAGTTTTATTTTGACGAAGTGTACGCCTGGTTGATTGCCATCACGCAGGACGCGGTGGCGCGGTCTGCCGCCTTTTTTGACAGAGTTTTCGTGGCGGGCGGGGTACGGTTCATTTCGGGCGGAACGGAATTGCTTGGGCGGGGCCTGCGCCTGGCGCAATCCGGCAATCTGCAAACCTACGCCTTGCTCTCGGTGGCGGGCATCGCGGTCGTTCTCTACTTCATGTTGCGTTCCTGAATATGTCACCCCTCACCTGCATATTCGGGTTGCCGCTGCTGGCCGCGTTGCTGCTGGTGCTGATCCCGCGCAATTTCCGGTTCGTCATCCGCTCGCTCGCCCTGCTGGCCACGTTCAGTTCCATGGTGATCGCGGTGGTCATGTTCTGCCGGTTTGGCAATGCGCCGGCCGGGGACGCCGGTTTTCGTTTTGAACAGTCGCAGGAATGGTCGCGCAGCATCGGTTTGGGCTATCACGTCGGCGTGGATGGGATCAATCTGGGCCTGATCGTGATGGGGGCGATTGTGGCTTTTGCCGCCACCTGCGTGGCCTGGAGGATCGCGGAGCGCGAGAAGGAGTTTTACATTCTGCTCATGCTCATGGCCGGCGGCATTCTCGGCGCCTTCGCTTCGCTGGACCTGGTCTGTTTTTACTTCTTCCACGAACTGGCGCTGGTGCCGGTTTTCATCATGATCGGCGTCTGGGGCCGGGGCGACAACAAGAATTTCGCCGCCTACCAGATCACCCTTTACCTGAGCGCCGGGGCGTTGCTGGTGTTGCTCGGCTTGCTGGCTCTTTACCTGCAATTGCCGGCGGACGGGCGCACTTTTGACATCGTTCGCATCACCAGTTACTTCCAATCGCGTCCCATCGCGGCGCAGGCGGAACAGTGGATTTTTCCGCTGCTGCTGTTTGGGTTCGGCATCCTGGTGTCGCTGTGGCCCTTCCACACCTGGGCGCCGTTGGGTTATGGCGCCGCGCCAACTCCGGTCGCCATGCTGCACGCGGGGGTGCTGAAAAAGTTCGGGCTTTACGGCCTGATCCGCATCGCCCTGCCGCTTATGCCCTACGCAGCGGCCCGGTGGATGGAGATTTTGGCTTTCCTTTGCCTGGGCAACATTCTCTATTGCGGTTTGGTGGCCATGCGGCAGCGCGATTTGAACCTGCTGATCGGCAATTCCAGCGTGGCCCACATGGGATTCGCCTTTCTCGGTTTGGCCAGCTTGTCGGTCATTGGCATCAGCGGCACCGTGCTCATCATGGTGGCCCACGGCTTTCTGGCGGCGCTGACTTTTGCCCTGAGCGGCTGCCTGGACGAGCAGCTCCATACGCTGGACATCCGCCGCATGGGCGGATTGCTGCGTTATCTGCCGTTTGTCGGGACGGTCATGATCATGGCGATGCTGGCGGGTTGCGGGCTGCCCGGCTTCGCGAATTTTCCCGGCGAATTGATGGTGTTGTTTGGCAGTTGGGACCGGTTCCCGATGGTCGCCGTCCTCGCCATCTGGGGCGCCCTGGTCATCGCGGGCGTTTACATGCTGCGGGCCATCCGCGAAATCTGGCACGGCGAAAAGGCTTGGCCGGCGCTGTCCGATCCGCCGAATTTCTGGCGCAAACTTCCTTATGGCTTGCTGCTGGCCTGCCTGATCTTGCTGGGCTGTTTCCCGCGATTGCTCACCGACAACATCACGGCCAGCGTCGCCCCGGTGGCCCGGATGGCCTCCGGCCAACTGAGGCTGGAATCCAGACCGGCCCCCAAGAGCCGTCGCCCGCCGGTTCCTCGGAGCAATCCCCGGGCCGCCGTTCCACAACCAGTCAAATGAACCTGCATTTAATCATCCCGGAAATGGCGGTCGTGGGACTGGCGCTGGCCATCCTGCTCGCGGATCTGTGGACGCCGGCGGCATTCAAGCCGCGGCTCGGCTGGGTGGCCGCGGCGGGACTGGCGATCATCCTGGCGGCGAGTTTTTCGGGCCAAACTGCCGGCGGCTCCGTGTCGTTTGGCGGACTTTTTATTGACGACGCCCTGGGGATTTTCTTCAGGCGCTTTTTCATCGGGGCCGCCCTTTTGGTGGTGCTCTTGGGGACGGAATTTGCCGACCGCATTCCGGTCGGGATCGGGGAGTTTTATGTGCTGGTGTTGCTGGCGCTGGCCGGGATGATGTTCGCCGCGTCGGCCAACGATTTCATCCTGGTGTTTGTGGCGCTCGAATTGATCACCGTCAGCTTCTACGTGCTGGTCAGTTTCCAGCGGGGGCGGCCGGCTTCGCTGGAGGCTGGTGTCAAATATCTTGTGATGGGCGGGCTTTCCGCGGGCTTCCTGGTTTTCGGCATCGCCCTGCTCTTTGCGGCGGCCAACACCACCAATTTCACCGACTTGAGGGCGGCCGCGGACTCGCTGGCCGACAACCGCCTTTTCTGGCTGGGCCTGTTGCTGGCGCTGGTCGGGCTGGCCTTCAAAACGGCTGTTTTCCCGATGCAAATGTGGGCGCCGGACGTTTATCAGGGAGCGCCAACGCCGGTGACGGCGTTTCTGGCCATTGCCTCCAAGGCCGCCGGATTCGTGCTGCTGCTGCGGGTGTTGTTCATGGCCGTGCCATTCGTGGCGCGGCGCTGGGAAACCTTGTTCATGATCGTGGCGGCCGTCACCATTCTTTACGGGAACCTCTGCGCCCTGCCGCAGCGCAGCCTGAAGCGGCTGCTCGGCTATTCCAGCATCGCCCACGCGGGCTACCTCATGCTCGGCGTGGCCGCGCTCAATCGCGACGGTTCCGCCGCCATCCTCTATTATTTGCTCGGCTACCTCTTCACCCTCGGCGCCGCTTTCATTGTCATCTGCATTGTTTGCCGCGAAACGGACGACATCGGCGCGCTGGCGGGACTGGGCCGGCGTTCCCCCTTTCTGGCGGCGGGGATGGCGATGGCCATGGTTTCATTGGCCGGCATCCCGCCCCTGGCCGGTTTCGCGGGCAAGCTTTTTCTGCTGGAATCGGTGGTCGAACACGCCGCCGTCAACCCCGCTTATTACAAACTGGCGATTGTGGCCGTGGCGGGCGTGGTGATTTCCCTCGCCTACTATTTGGGGGTGGTGCGGGCCATTTATTGGCCAAAAGACTCCCCCGACGTATCGCCCGTCAAAATATCGCCGATCATGAGAATTTCGCTGGGCGTTTGCATGGCGGGCATGCTTTACATCGGTCTTTTCCCCAACGCCGCCATCCAGGCCGCGACCGAAGCGGTCAAGGCGCTCAAGTATTAGTGAGGGGATTGCCTGTCAAGGGAATGGAAGAGGGCCTCGTTTGGATGATACCCTGGTTGCGGTTTTGCCGCGCTACGCTTCCTGCGCCTTTTCCCTTCGGCGGCAGTTTGTGTGTAATTTGCACAGACTGCCCGCTCCGCCAGTTCTCCCTCCTCAAAAATGTTGCGGATGTGCTTGGTGATGACCGAACATTCCCGCTGGAACAGATCCGCCTTCTGCGCCTCTCAATGGTGGTAAACACCATGCCGCCGCTGGCGACACTGAGCAACTCGCGCATCGAAAAAAACCTGCCGCTTAACAGAGATGTCTTTGCGACCAACCTCGCAATTGCTGTCCGAAAACCAAATAGTCCGGATCAGGATAATGAGCGCGCCGAGCGGGCAAAAGAATCTGGTCACGCAGGCTCGCTTTGAACTCAGCCGCTCCGCCATCCCAACCAATCGAATGAAGCTCTGTGATTCGCCGCTCGTTGAGGACGACTGAGTAATCACGTTTGATCGCTATGAGGCCGTTGTCAAAAGCCCGATGATGCAGCGCGCTAAGGCAGATTCCGTTTTTCAGCTCATCCGTTCCGCGCTCGTGGTCAACCGGAATAATGTGCGCCGCGTCCACAAGGTCTAGTTGCATTCCGCTGACAGCGCACCGATTGCTGTAAGCCGTCAGCACGTTTTGTCGGAAGCGCGCGTCACGCACCTTCCGATTGATTTGTTGCAGTACCGTTTTGCGTGGCCCTGCCGGGATGTCTCTGATTTCGTGTTCAATGTCGGAATTGGCGATGCGCTCAAGCTGGCGCATTTCCTCCGGCTGCTGTGCGGTCTTATGCAACTCTGCGAGTTCCTGAACATAGGTCGCGAAGAAGTCAGGGCGGAACGCAATGACGATTTCTTGATTATCGCGAGTCTGCGGGAAGAACGCCTTCGCCTTGGCTTCGTTGACCGTCTCGCGTCTGACTTGGAGCGAAGGCGACCGGCCCACCATTGAAACCAAATGCTTGGTCACGTCAAACCCCGCGAACATCCGCGCTTCTTCTTCCCACCCAAGCAGGAGAGTTGTTGCGCCCTCTTCGATGCGAAAATGATCAACGCCGGTGACCTGAATGCGAAGTTCGTTTGGATTCCGAGGATAGCCGCCGTGTGTCATG
>Ga0326727_10009056_pt1 | contig 24816 bp, 23 predicted proteins | sample MB2enrmetagenome_FD_207643 | JGI IMG/M metagenome (GOLD analysis project Ga0326727, IMG submission 207643) | Lab enriched peat soil microbial communities from McLean, Ithaca, NY, United States - MB29MY | ecosystem: Environmental > Terrestrial > Soil > Wetlands > Peat | place: USA: New York... | reverse complement strand
GTATCGGGAACACTCAGCTTCATCCACAATCTCGCCTACTATATGGGAGTCATGGAGCGAGTGCGAACGAGCCTTCAACCGGAGGGCTGAAGGCTCACTCCTGGCCGCCGATACTCCCGCCCAGCAGTTGCTTCAGCGCCTGGACGTACTCGGTCAGTGCCTCGCGGCCGGCGTCGGTCATGCGGTAGATGGTTTGCGGCTTGCGCTGAACGAACTTCTTTTCGACCGTCACGTAGCCGGCCTCTTCGAGTTTGAAAAGTTGAGCGCCCAGGTTGCCGTCGGTCGAGCCGGTCTTCGCGCGCAGCCAGGTAAACTCCGCCTCTTCGACCCCAATCAGCAGCGAGAGCAAGGCCAGGCGCAGCTTCCCGTGGACTACAGGATTCAGCTCCGGCAGCTCAGGCATGGATCGCACCCCGCTGCTTGCGCAGGCGAGCCTCGCAAACCATTCCGTAGATGCCGAAGACGATCTGGCAGAAGAAGATGGCAACCAGCAGCGCGATCGAACTCTGTGTAACCGTGCCAAAGCAGGAGGCCACCGCCGCCGCCCACCACACCGCCGCGCAGGCAAACTGCTGCTTCCACCTGAGAAGCATGGCGGAAGCCGCATTCGATGTACCCAGCATGGCCGCAATCACCGCAACATAGACCTGCTGGTCGCCCCTGCCGCTCACACCCATCGAGAACAGGAGGATGAACATCGAAATTCCCATCGCGATCCAGATGGATGCGATGGCGCGGCCTGCGGTCGTCGCCGGCTGCTTGCTATCGTTGCCTCCACGCTTCCGAACCGCAAGAAACCAGGTCAGCAGAAAGGCCGCCGTCATGGTTATCGGCCAAGCCAGGTAGGCGCGCGCCCAGATGGCCGAACCGAAGCCCCAGGTGGACCAGGCGATCGCCACATAGTACGCCACCCCCCACAGAATGAAGGTCCAGGCGTAGCTTTCGGTGCTCCGCCGTCCCTCGGCGATCATGGTTTCGATCAGGCTCAACCTGTCTTTCAGTTCCAACTCTTCATTGCTTGCTGTCATGCCAATTCTCCTATGAGGGCTCTGTTTGTCTCCAGAGTGTTCCTCTATGAAGAGTACTCTATATTATAGAGTATCGAATGTCAAGAGCTTTTTTCAACTTTCTTTTGACCCTCGCTTTGGAGATTTACGCCGGGATGAACCAGGAGGGCTGGGAGTCCTGCTTCGAGAACTTTCCCTTCGGCTTTAGTTGCGATAGCCTCGACCGCGCCTCGCTGAGTTCCCTCAGCTCCCCCGCCACGCGCTCAAGCAAGCCCGCCCAATCGCCGGGGCTTCGCTGGCGGAATAGCCTTGCCGTGGGGTACCAGGGAGTGGTCTCGATCGCCTGCATCCAGCGCCAATCGCTCAGATGGGGCAGCAGAATCCAGACCGGCCTGGCCATGGCGCCGGCCAGGTGGGCGATGCAGGTGTCGGTGGTGATGACCAGATCGAGCGTGGCCAGCATGGCGGCCGTTTCGGCCAGATCCATGTCCGTGCTCGACCCGTCCCAGACAAAGACGCTGCCGGCCAGACCGGACAACTGCTCCGCCGCCTCGCCCTTTTGCAGGGATATCCAGTTGATGCCCGGCGTGAGCACCAGGGGGAGCAGCGTCCTAACCTCCATGGAGCGCTGGCGGTCCGCCTTGTAGCGGGGATTGCCCGCCCAGGCAAAGCCCACGCGCAGAGGCCGATGGGCAAGGCCGGAATAGGACTGCGGATCGGGCCGAACATATGGAGTTCTCGCGCGCTTCTCAAATGCAAGCAGCGGATCGGTTCCCAGGTAGGCGCCCGGCCAGGGAACCGTCTCCAACTTTGTGCCAAACACGGCCGGCAGGCTCAGCAGCGGGCACTCCAGGTCGAACTGCGGCGGCCCGCCGCAGCGAACGCCCAGCAGCGCGATCTCCGCCTGCCCGGCGCGCACCGTAGGCAGCGAGCGCATCAGGCGCTCGACCGGCGCCTGCACTTCGAGAATCGCCGTCCCGCCGCGCGCGGCAACCAGTGTTGCATAGCGGCAGAACTGGATGGTATCGCCCAATCCCTGTTCTGCGTGGAGCAGCACGCGGCGGCCTTCGAGCGGTTCGCCCTGCCAGCGGGGCTGGGAAAAGACGCGCGGACTGCGATAAACTTCGCGGAAGCGCCAGCGCGCCTCATAAGCCGGCCAGCCGTGCAGCCAGTCGCCCAGCCTGAGCTGCGTCAAGGCGAGGTTGTATTGCGCGCCGGGGTGGGTCGGATCGCGCTCGACCGCCGTTTGGTGGGCCCGCAACGCCTCATCCATCCAGCCCATATCCAGCAGGGAGTTTCCTCGGTTGGATGCGGCGGCGCGGTTACCCAGCGCCTCGGCCCGTTCAAAGACCTCGATTGCTTCAGCAAAGCGGCCTTCGCTGTGAAGCAGAATACCGTGCATGTTCACAGCTTCTGCGTGGTCTGGATCGCGCTCCAGAGCCCAGCGCAGCCAGCCCCAGGCGCCGGCCCGATCCCGCTCCGCGGCGCGGAACTGGCACCAGGCCACCAGCGTCTCCACTTGCTCGGGATCGATCGCGAAGGCCTTGCGCAGGTGCGCCTCCGCCTCCCGCGGGCGTCGGCGTTCCCGCTCCAGCATGGCCAGGTTGACCCAGCCCGCAATCAGGTCCGGGCGCAGCTCGACGGCCCGCAGCAAGGCCGCTTCGGCAAAGATTTCGCGACCCTGCTCGCGCAGCAGGCTACCCAGGTTTAGCCAGGCAGCGGCAAAGTCCGGACGCAGGACCAGCGCCCGCCGGTAGCGCGCTTCGGCCTGCTTCGGCCGCCCCAGCCGCGCCAGCGCAAACCCCGCGGCAAACTCGCCCTCGGGCAGACGGGGCCGCACAGCAATCGCCTGCTCGTAGCGCTCCAGCGCCTGCTCATACCGGCCCATGGCGGCCAGCGCATTGCCCAGGCCCAGGTGCGCAGCCACCAGCGCCGGCTGCCGATTGAGCGCCAGCTCAAACTCCATTGCCGCTTCCTCGGCGCGTCCGGTGGCGATTTTGAGCTCGCCCAGTCCCATCCGGGCCAGCGCATTCCTTCCGTCTCGTAGAATGGCCTGGCCGTAGGCGCGCTCCGCTTGGTGGTTTCGACCGGCGGCCTTCAGCGCCTGGCCCAGAGCGATCCATGCGGCGATCATCTCCGGCGCCACGTCAACGGCCCTCTCAGCCGTTTTCACCGCAGCCTCGAACTGGCGGCTGGCCAGCGCTAGCAGGCTGATGCCCACCAGCGCTTTGGGCTGGCGCGGGTTCTCATTCAGGATTCGCTGGTAGCCCTGTGCCGCCTCGGCCAGCCGGCCGGCCAATCCTCCCGCTGAATCGTCATTGCGCTGTAGCATTGCGAATGCCTCTCCAAGGAGACCTTCGTCGTGAGCGACGCCGAAGGTAGGCCCGGGGGCACCGTCGAAAGGCTGCCTGGGTGCAATGGAAGGAGGGCACTCGGCTGCTCTTCGCCCCACCGGCCGGAGCCTTCCAAGTCGATAAGCTGGAGGCTAGAGTCTTTCTCGCCGGTTTTCAATCGGAATTTCCTGGCGGCACGTGTTTTGCCGAGTGAGGTTTCCCGCTTCTCTTTCCCGTTCACTTTCGGGAATGCCCGGCAAGCCTCCGGATTTACACTGGTGAAGGCATTTTTCGGAGTACTTATGAACGATGAATCCTCTCTTGAAGCACGCGTTCCGCTGTTGGAGCGCGACGGGGTCCCCGCCGAGGTGGCCGTTCTGTACGACAGGCTCTATGCCGACCGCGGCGTGGTGCCCAATATGTTCAAGGCGCTGGCCAACGCTCCAGAGCTGGTGCTGGGCATTGCCGCGCTGCTCAAGCCGCTGATGGCCGAAGGCGCGCTGAGGGGCTGGTACAAGGAGCTGATCGCCACCCGCGTGGCGGCGCTGAACGAGTGCGAATACTGCGTCAGCGCCCACCGCTTTCTGGCCGGCAGGCGCGGCGCCACCCCCGAGCAGATAGCCAGCCTGAATGAGTTCGAGACTGGCTCCTTCACTGAAAAGGAAAAGGCGGGCTTCCGTTACGCCAGTCTGCTCCACGGCTCGGGCCACGCCGTCGACGAAGCGGCCTTCGCCGAGCTTAGCGAGCATTTCAGCCTGCAGGAGATCGTCGAGCTGACCGCCGTGGCCGCGGCCTTCGAGTTTTTCCCCCGCGTCACGTCAGCCTTGCAGATTCCGGTCACGCCCCTTCCCGAGGAGAGTGAAGCGGCGAATCCAACCGGCTGCTAGTGCTGTAGTTGTATTTCTTTCAACGCGGGAAACTGGCAGCCACAATCTCCTCCGCCCGGCCCAGCCACTCGGCGCGCTGCTTGGGCGTGCTGGCGATCACCACGCTGAAGGTCTCCCGGACGACGTTCTTCACCCCGCAGAAATCGAGAATGCACGTCTTCCAGAGTCGGTCGAGCGGGTCGCCGAAGAGTTCCATCTCGCGCTCTGGCGGAGTGTTGGAGGTATTGAAGACAACCGCCGTCCGCGCCCGCAGCAGGCCCATCGGCACTCCCTCGCCGCCATCGCCCGCCTGGAATTCGTAGGCGACGCCGGGCCGGAAGACGCGGTCGATCCATCCCTTCATGGCCGCCGGGGGCTGGCCCCACCAGTTGGGATGAACGATAACCAATCCATCCGCGCGCCGCAGCTCGTCGCAGTAGCGAACAATATCCGCGGACGGCGGAGCCTTCATGTCCAGCTCGGAGGCGGGCAGCAGCGGATCGAAGCCCTCCGCGCATAGATCATGGAACAGAACGGTGTGCCCTCCGCGCTCAAGCGTGCGGCAGGCGGCATGGGCGATGGCGTGGTTGAAGCTGCGCCGCTCGGGATGCGCGAGAATGACCAGGATTTCCATGGATAATCGCCAGCATAGCATGGCGTCTTCTAGCCAAACCGGGCATTCCGGCCGGTTTGGACTCGATCCGCATGGGCAGGAGGGCTGGGCTGCCCGATATGGCCGGCGCTGGGAGTAAATCACCTATAAGGAGGAGTCATCGGACCTGATTATGTCAACCATACAAGTGTGATGTAGCTCACAGCGCATCGTTGTCTCTGCTGCGTACCTTGACCCTCATTGATCGGCGAACCATCGGCGGCTTCCCCTTTGCGCTCCGCCGCTGCCAGTCGTTCTTACCGGTTTCAGCACGCAGAGAGCACAGAGCGAGGTAGGCATGGGTCAGTCAATTTGGAATTCAATGGAGAAAAAGGGTTACAGCCGCAGAGATTTTCTGCAATTCTGCGCCGCGGCCGCAACCGCGGCCGGGTTCGGGCAAACCGGCGTCGCCCAGGTCGTCTCGGCCTTTGAGAAGAAGGAAAAGCCGGCCGTCGTGTGGATGCACTTCCAAGAGTGTACCTGTTGCAGCGAGTCTTTCATTCGCGCCTCGCACCCCATTGTGGTGGACGCGCTGCTGGATGTGCTGGACCTGAACTATACAGAAACCCTGATGGCTGCCTCCGGCTTCCAGGCCGAGAAGTGCCTGTCCGACACCATCGAGAAGAACAAGGGCAAGTACATCGTGCTGGTGGAGGGCGCTGTGCCTACGGGCGACGACGGCGTTTACTGCATGATCGGCGGCAAGACCGCGGAGTCGATCTTGCAGACCGTTGCCAAGGATGCCGCGGCGATCGTGGCCTGGGGCAGTTGCGCCTCCAACGGGTGCGTCCAGGCGGCCAAGCCGAATCCCACCGGCGCCACGCCCATCTACAAGCTGGTGAACAAGCCTGTGATCAATGTGCCCGGCTGCCCGCCCATCGCCGACGTGATGATGAGCGTGGTCACCCACCTGCTGGTGCTGGGCCAACTTCCGGCCCTCGACAGCCAGAACCGTCCCAAGGAGTTCTACGGGCGGCGCGTCCACGACACCTGCTACCGCCGCCCCAACTACGACGCCGGCCTCTTCGTCGAGTCCTTTGACGACGAGAATGCGCGCAAGGGCTATTGCCTCTACAAGATGGGCTGCCGCGGCCCGGTCACCTACAACGCCTGCTCGGTGACCAAGTGGAACGAAGGCACCAGCTATCCCATCCAGTCGGGCCACGGCTGCATCGGTTGCAGCGAAGCCGGCTTCTGGGACAACGGCCCGTTCTACCAGCATCTGGCGTCCTTCCCCGGCTTCGGCATCGAGAGCACGGCGGACACGGTGGGCGCGGTGGTCGGAGTGGCCACGCTGGCCGGCGTCGCAGCGCACGCGGTGGTCACCAACGTTCGCAAACGGAAAGTGATCGCGGAAGTGCACGCCGAAGATCAAAAGGAGTCGTGAGGTCCAATGACACGCGTAATCGTCGATCCCGTAACTCGCATTGAAGGCCATCTGCGCATTGAGGCAGTGGTGGAAAATGGCGTCATCACCGACGCATTCAGCGCAGGCACCATGGTGCGCGGCCTGGAGAAGATTCTGATGGGCCGCGATCCTCGCGACGCCTGGGCCATTACCGAGCGCGTGTGCGGCGTCTGCACCACCGTTCATGCTCTCACCAGCGTGCGCGCGGTTGAAAATGCGCTGGGCATCGCGATTCCGCCCACCGCCGAGCTCATCCGCAACATCATGATGACCACGCAGTACGTGCAGGATCACGTGATTCACTTCTATCACCTGCATGCGCTGGACTGGGTGGACATCGTCAACGCGCTGAAGGCCGATCCGAAGAAGGCCGCGGAACTGGCGCAATCGTTCTCCAAGTGGGACAAGAACACCCCCGCATATTTCTCCGAGGTGCAGGACAAGATCAAAGCCTTCGCGGCCAGCGGCCTGGGTATCTTCGCCAACGGCTATTGGGGTCATCCGGCCTACAAGCTGCCGCCGGAGGTGAACCTCATCGCCGTGGCGCACTATCTGGATGCTCTCCAGTGGCAGAAGGAGATCGTCAAGATCCACGCCGTCTTCGGAGGCAAGAATCCGCATCCGAATTACCTGGTGGGCGGCGTTCCCTGCTCCATCAATGTGAACGAAGTGGCCGCTATCAATGGCGAGCGGCTCAACCTGGTTGCGCGGCTCATCAGCCAGGCGGATGAGTTCCTGAACCAGGTCTACATCCCCGATCTGCTGGCCGTGGCTTCCTTCTACAAGGACTGGGCAAGCTGGGGCGGCGGGTTGACGAACTACCTCAGCTATGGCGAGTTCCCCACCCAGGGATACGGCAAGCCGGAGGCATTCAAGTATCCTCGCGGTGTGGTGCTCAATCGCGACCTAAGCAAGGTGTATCCGGTCAACGCCACCGATTCCCAGGAGATCAAGGAGTACATCGCCAGCTCCTGGTACAGCTACGAAGGCGGAGACGGCGTCGGCATTCATCCCTGGGCCGGCGAAACCAGGCTGAATTACACCGGACCCAAGCCGCCCTTTGAGACGCTGGAAGGGCATCAGAAGTATTCATTCCTGAAGACTCCGCGCTGGAAGGAAAATGCGATGGAAGTGGGCCCGCTGGCGCGGTTGCTGGTGGCCTTCGCCTCCGGCCGCACCGACGTGCAGGAGCTGGTAAAAGACACGCTGGGCAAGCTCAACGTGCCCGTTGCCGCGCTCTTCTCCACGCTGGGCCGCACTGCGGCTCGCGGCCTGGATGCGGCGCTGGCCATGATCTGGCTCAAGGAGTTCTACGGCCAGTTGATGGAGCGGGTAAAGATCAACGAAGTCTCCACCTTCAACGGCGAGCTGTGGGAACCCAAGAGCTGGCCGGCGGATGCCGAGGGAGTTGGCTTGACCGAGGCTCCTCGCGGCGCGCTGGCGCACTGGATCAAGATTCACAACGGAGCCATCGCGAACTATCAGTTGGTTGTGCCCACCACCTGGAACGGTTCGCCGCGCGACGCCAAGCAGCAGCGCTCGTCCTTTGAACAGGCGCTGATCGGCACGCCGGTGGCCAAGCTCGATCAGCCGGTGGAGATTATCCGCACCATCCATTCCTTTGACCCGTGCCTGGCCTGCGCCGTGCATTTGTACGATCCGCAGGGACGGCACCTTCACCAGGTTTCATTCGAGTGAGGGCTATGAGTACCCATGGCATTGGCGTAAGGGACGCGTTTCGCACGAACGGCGATCAGCCAGTCGAGTACCGGCGCGTGTACGTGTGGGAACTGCCGGTGCGCGTCTACCACTGGATCAACGCGGTGGCCTTGGTGCTTCTCTGCGTCACCGGCTACCTGATCGGGGCTCCCATCCGGGCGTTCTACGCTGCCGAGGCCTATCAGCAGTACTGGTTCGGCTGGGTGCGGTTTATCCACTTCGTTTGCGCGTTCGTCTACGTTTTCAACTTTCTGGCGCGGCTCTACTGGGGTTTTGTCGGCAACAAGTACTCCCACTGGAACGCCTTCTTCCCGCTCAAGAAATCTCAGCAGCAGGAGATCGTGGACGTCATCAAGGCCGACGTGCTCGAGACCAAGCTGCACGGGCCCATCTCGACAGGGCACAACGCGCTGGCCGGCGTGATCTACTTCGGCACCTTCCTGGCGTTTGTCTTCCAGACGATTACCGGCTTTGCGCTTTACTCCAGCATGAGCAACTCGTGGCTGCCGCGGATGTTTACCTGGGTGGTGCCGCTGATGGGCGGCGAGTTCGGCGTGCGCTTCTGGCACCACACCTTCCTGTGGTTCTTTGTCACCTTTGTCATCGTCCACGTCTATCTTGCCTTCTATCACGACTACATCGAGGGCCGGGGCACGGTATCCTCGATCATAGGCGGATGGAAGTTCGATAGGGTGGAGAAGGGTGACAAATAGCCAGGAAACGAATAACCGGGTAAAGACGCTGGTGCTGGGGCTGGGCAACGTCCTCATGGGCGATGAAGGCATAGGCGTGTACGTTGTAAGGGCTCTGGAGTTGCACACTCTGCCGGAGGGGACGGAGTGCCTGGACGGCGGCACCGGCGGGTTCGTCCTGCTGGAGCCGCTCCAGAGCGCCGACCGCATTGTGCTGGTGGACGCCGCGGCGGACGGCAACCCGATCGGGACCGTAACGCGCACCACGCCGCGGTTCTCGCGCGACTATCCGCCCACGCTCACCGCCCACGACATCGGCGTCAAGGATCTGCTGGACGTCTTTTACATCCAGGGCGGAGAACGCGAGGTCGTGCTCTACGCCATCACTATCGACCCGCAACAGCCGATCCGGATGAGCCTCTCCGCCGAAGGCGCAAAGGCCGCCGAAGAGGCCGTCGAGCGGATTCTGGCTGAGTTGCGATCGACCAGTCCCGCCTGACCGCTCGACATCCTCTGCGAAGAACTCGACGCGCTTTGCCAACCTGCCCAAGACAAAAGAGTCTAAGAGACTGCCGGAGCCTGAAAAACTGCCGGAATGTTAGAATGGAGGGGATGCCTATGCCCCTGAAAACGCTTTTGCTGAATCCGCCCTCGTTTGAGAACTTTGACGGTGGCGCGAGCTCGCGCTGGCCGGCGACGCGCGAGATTGAGTCCTACTGGTACCCCGTGTGGCTGACCTACCCGGCCGGCCTGCTCGAAGGTTCCCGCCTCCTCGATGCTCCTCCGCACCACGTTTCCGCCCAGGAGACCATCAACATCTGCAAGGAATACGAGTTCCTTGTGCTCTTTACCTCGACGGTCGGCTGGGAGGGCGACCAGCGCCTGGCCGAAGCCATCAAGGCCGCCAATCCGGCTATCCGCATTGCGTTCGTAGGCCCTCCGGTGACCACCGACCCGGACCGCGCCTTGAACGAGTGCTCCGCGCTGGACTTCATCTGCCGCCGCGAGTTCGATTATTCGGTCGTCGAGTTTGCCCAGGGCAAACCGCTCAACGAGATTCTTGGCATCAGCTATAAGCTGGACGGAAAGATCGTCCACAACCCCGACCGCCCGCAGGTGGAAGACCTGGACGCCATGCCCTGGGCCACGAAGATCTACAAGCGCGACATGGATGTGACGCGCTACAACGTGCCCTTCCTGCTCCATCCCTTCATCGCGCTCTACTCCACGCGCGGCTGCCCGGCGCAGTGTACCTTCTGCCTGTGGCCGCAGACCCTGAGCGGACACGCCTGGCGCAAGCGGTCTACAGACGATGTGGCTGCCGAACTGGCCTGGGCTAAACAGAACTTCCCCGATGTGAAGGAGTTCTTCTTCGACGACGATACCTTCAACATCCAGAAGGCGCGCACCATCGAGCTGTGCGAAAAGCTCAAGCCGCTGGGCCTGACCTGGAGTTGTACCTCGCGCGTCACGACCGACCGCGAGACCCTCAAGGCCATGAAGGAGGCCGGCTGCCGCCTGCTGATCGTGGGCTTCGAGTCCGGCGATCCGCAGATTCTGAAGAACGTCAAGAAGGGCGCCACCGTGGAGCGCGCCCGCGCCTTCGCCAAGGACTGCAACGATCTGGGCCTGACCATCCACGGCGACTTCATCCTGGGCCTTCCCGGCGAAACCAAAGAGTCGATCCGCAACACCATCAACTTCGCCAAGACGCTGGATTGCGAGACCATCCAGGTTTCCATCGCCCACGCCTATCCGGGGACTGAATTCTACGATTACGCCAAGGCGAACGGCTTCATCACCAATGAACGTATGGAGGACGGCGGCGGCCACCAGATGGCGCACATCGAGTATCCGGGATTGCCAACCGACTACGTGATGGAGATGGTGCACAAGTTTTACGACGAATACTACTTCCGCCCCAAGGCCGCTTTCCGCGTGGTCTGGAAGGCGTTTGTCAATCGCGATCTGCCCAGGCTCTATGTGGAAGCCAGGGCCTTCCTCAAGCTGCGCGCGCAGCGTAACAAGATGGTCAAGGTCGCACGCAGCCATCAGGCCGATCCGCCCGCTCCCGTCGGCGCCGGCGCGTAGGGAGTCTTTGCCGGTCATCCGCGAATCTGGGTGCCCCATCCTTGCGATGCCCTCTATCGCAAGGGTGGGAGACCACAACCCTTCGCAGCGCCGGACGCCCCATCCTTTCCCTTTCTTTATGAGTAAAAGACGGGAGACCGCGTAGAGTGAAACAGTACCCTTGTTTTCGGGACTGAAACACCGATGGCTCACGAAAGACTCCTGCCGCGCCAATACCTGATCCTGGCTCTGGTCGCCATCTGCGCGCCGCTTGGCGACTCCTGCCTCTCACGCGGCATGACCAGCCTTCCGGCCATCTCGGTGGCCCATCCCGCCACCCTCATTGCCGCCGTCTTCACGCCCTGGATCGCATTCGGCATAGCGCTGCTCATCGGCTTCTTCGCCAGCTATCTGACCGCACTATCGTGGGCCGATCTCACCTTTGTGCTCCCCGCCACGGCCTTCGGCAATGTCATCGTTGCTCTGCTGGCCCGCTTCTGGCTCCAGGAGCCCATCTCTCTGGAACGCTGGGCGGGAATCGTGCTCATCACTCTTGGGGTGAGCTTCGTGGCGCAAGGGCCGTCGTTGACTGAGAGGCCGGCGATCGAAAGACCTGCGACGGAGAGCCTTGCGTCTGAAGTGCAATCCCTCGCCAACGCCGCGGAACCCGCCGCTCAAGTCGCAGAGGAGCAGCCGCGATGACGATTCCCACCCCAGTTTCGACGACCGGCTTCTGGGCCGCCGCCGCCATGATCGCGGCCATCGTCCTGTGCTCCACGGCCGGCGAAGTGCTCACCGCCGCCGCCATGAAGTCCGTCGGCGACCTCGACGAGATTCGCGCTCATTCGGGCCTGAAGGGCGCCATTCGCGCCGTCCTCACCTGCCCGCTCTTCTTTGCCGGCGTCGGCTTTCTGGCCCTGGCCTTCTTCTCTTTGCTCTTTGCGTTGAACCACCTCAATCTGAGCCTGGTGGCGCCCGCCTCGGCCTCGCTTACCCTGGTCACCAACGCCATCGCCGGCAAGATCTTCCTCAAGGAAAACGTGGACCGCCGCCGCTGGACCGCTGCCGTGCTGGTTTGCGTCGGCGTCTACCTGCTGGCGCATTGAAGACAGCGGTCAGGGATCAGACGAGGGCTTTTATCGCAATGGACTGTTCGCTGTTAACTTATCCCTCCCGTTATCAGCCGCATCAGTCCCCGCGGCTTCAAATCCGCATCGAGAACTCTCCTCGGCTCCCCGATTTGGGCGCAGAGGGCCTCTGCCGCCAGATGCCCGCTGCGCGCCGCGCTCTCCATTGTCGATGGCCAGCCGGTCGCCGTCCAATCGCCGGCAAGAAAGAGATTCGGCCAGGGAGAAACAGCCGTTGGCCGCGCCGCATCGATCCCTGGAGGCACGCCGAACGTGGCCCGCACCTCCTTTACCAGCGCAACCTTCTCCAGCTTCGCATCCTTCACGCGCGGGAAAAACTCCGCCAGCTCGGCGACCGCTTGCGCAATCGCTTGCTCGCGAGACAGCGCCGCAAAGGCGCGCGTGGCGCTTACTACTAGCTCAATGTAGTGCCCGTCCCGCCTTTGTAGCCGCGACTGGTTATACATCCAGTGAATCTCGCGATCCAACAGCACGGCATGTTCCAGCTCCGTGATCTCGCGGTCGAACCACAGATGCACGCTGCATATGGGCGAATGTTCGTGCTGCCCGATCTGCCGCGTCAGCTCGGCCGCGCCCTCCGCCGCCGGCAAATGCGGCAATAGCTGGGCGGTCGCCTCAAAGGGCAGCGCGACAATCACAAAGTCCGAAGCCAGTTCGCCGGTCCGCGTGCGAACGGTCCAGCGCGCGCCGTCCCACGCCGCGCCCTCTACGTGCGTGTTCAAATGCACGACGCCGCCGCGTTCTTGAAGAAATGGGATTACGCCCGCATACAATTCGCTCAGCGGAACGCGGCTCATCCCCATGCTGCCCGCTTCGGCCGAGTTCAAGAACAGCTCGCGAATCACCTTCGCCGCGTAATGAAAGGCGATCTCGTCGATCTCCGCATTCAGCGCGCTGGCGATCACCAGCCGCCAGAAGCGATTGATCGCCCCATCGGTCTGCTTGTGGCGCCGCAGCCAATCCCCGAGCGACTCTGTCGAGTAGTCCAGCGCTCCGGGGCGCATGATAGCCCGCATCGCACGCCCCAGCGCCAGCTTGTCCTCAAAACTGAAGGCCTTCGCACGCAAGAAGGAGGGCGCGCCGTGAAGCGGAGCGGGCAACCGCACCGGCCCCAGCTCAAACGGCCCCAGCCGCGACCTTCGCCCGCCCGGCTCGATCATCGTCATTTCGCTGGTCCAGTGAATCCGGTCCGCGACGCCGATGCGACGGTAGAAGCCGATGAGATTGGTGCAGCAGCCGAAGAGCACGTGCTGGCAGTTGTCGATGACCTCGCCCACGCCCGGATGCAGATACGACGAAGCGCGCCCGCCCAGGTAGCCGCGCCGCTCCAGCAGTTGTACGCGCAGCCCAGCCTCGGCCAGCGCGGAGGCCGCGCTCATGCCGGCCACGCCGCCGCCAATGACGGTGACAGTTTTCTTCGAACTCTGTTGTAGACCGCTCAATGCTTCTTCCAACCTCTGCGCAATAACCATATCAAGAGCCTGGCCTGAGATGGCAGGGCTTTGGCTTGAACCTCGGCATTGAAGGGCCTTGGGCTTCGCCGGGCATCAGGCTATTGGGCAGCTTTCCAATCGGCGGGAACTTCAAGAAGGCGCTCGGAAAGCCGGGCAATATAGCGCACTGCCTGGATCATCTCCTGATATTGAATGCGGGTGGGGGCGATGACTGCCACGGTGCCCAGGCTGGCGCCGCCCAGTCGCGCCGGAGCGCCGATCAGAACCAGATCCTGCATGGCGGGTGAAGCCTGGTCCAGGCCTACCACCACGCGCACCTCCTGCTGGCGTCCGTCCACGTAGGCGGTCAGCAGCTCCACCAGCCGCTGCTTGGCCTCCAGCGCCAACAGCATTTGGCGCAGCCGCTCCCGATCCAGCTCGGCAGTAATCAGGTTGGACATCCCGTCCACGAAGAGGGCGGGGCCGCTCTCGCCGCCGGCCAGGGCGCCCTTGCGGCAGAGTTCCTCTATCGAGGCTAGCATCTGGGCGTAGGCTTCGCGCTCCACGTCAACGCGCCGCGCCACCTCGGCGCGGATGCGCTCGATGGGCCAGCCGCGGAAATTTTCGTTTAGATAGCGCGCCGCTGTCTCCAGCTCAAGGTGCGTCAGTTCGCGGTCCAGGATCAGCACGCGGTCCTGCACCGCGCCGGCCTGGGTCACCAGCACGGCCAGAACCCGGCCAGCCGAGAGGCGCGAAAAGTGGATGTGTTCCAGCACCTGGCCGACGGTAGAGCTGGCCAGCGCCACTCCAAGACCGCTGGAGATAAGCGCCAGAACGTGCGAGGTGCGTTCCAGGTACTCATGACTGCTGGCCACGCCGGTGAAGCTGTCCTCGATCTGTTCGCGCCGGGCCTCACTCAACCGCGAAGAGGCCAGGCCCGAAGCGCCAACTCCCGCCGCGCCCTCCGGCATGGAGCTTTTAACCTGCGCGCTCGCGTCCATGCGACCCAAATGCGCTTCCGGCCGGGTAATCTGCTCGACGTAGTAGCGGAAGGCCGCGGCCGTGGGAACTCGCCCGGCCGAGGTGTGCGGCTGCTCAAGCAGGCCGGCCTCGCCCAGCGTGGCCATCACGTTGCGCACCGTGGCCGAACTCAGCCCCTCGCGGTCGGCAAAGCTGTGCGCAACCGCCTGCGAGGCTACCGGCTCCCCGGTGGCTATGTATTGCTCGATGATGGCCGTAAGCACCAGCCGCTCTCGCGGGCTGACGCGCGCATCGGGCATGTTCCCTGCTCTCTGCTTTGGCTGCCGCCACGCTACATCCTCTGCCCAAGGCCGTCCCCGGAACCGCTCGCGGCAGAATAACCACTCATTTATCTAGCAGTTGCGCCAGAAACAAGCGGATCTCCCCTGTCTAATACTAGGCAGCGGCGAAAGGCGCTGTCAACACGAGCGAAGCGATGACGCCGGGCGCTGGCCCGTTTAGCCCGGCAATGGTGATACGATGGCTTCGCGCCGCGCCGATTGGCCGATGATCGTTGCGGTTGGATGTCAAACGGGAAGCGCCTGCTTCCTCCTCAAAAGGATCCGATTGCCGATGATGCGAATTGGGGAAGGTTCTCTGCCAAGAACGGCCGTGCGCAGGCTCATCGTTCTCTTCTTAATCGCGACGGGCATGGCGGTTGTTGCATTGCGTTCAGCGCCGGCGCAGGTCGCGCCTAAGCCCCCGGCGCAACCTGTCAGCGGTCCCGGAGGCGCGGAATGCACGCACAATCAGGTTGTCGCCAAGATGTATGGCACCGGGCCAGCGCGCTACTGGATCTTTGAACCTGCCGATCCGAAGCCGGAGAGCGCTCCGGTCGTCCTCTTCAATCACGGCTGGGGCGCCATGGAACCCAAGGTCTACGGGGCCTGGATCGACCACATCGTCAAGCGCGGCAATATCGTTGTTTATCCCGTTTATCAGGCCAGCTTGCGCACCCCCATTCGCGATTTCACTTCCAACGCCGCCGCGGGCATTCGCTCGGCCATCGACACGCTGCAATCGGAACCCGGCCACGTGAGGCCCCAACTGGACAAGGTTGCCGTGGTCGGCCACTCGATGGGCGGCGTGATCGCAGCCAACCTTGGGGCGGAATGGAAGAAGCTTGGCATTCCTCAACCCAGCGCTGTGATGTGCGTGGAACCGGGCAAGACCTGGACGGCGTCCGCATTGACTTCAGTGAAGCTGGCCAACATGAGCCTGATCGGCAAGGACACGCTGCTCCTTGCCGTCGCTGGAGATCGCGACCGCCTGGTTAAGGACGTCGATGCAAAGCGCATCTTCAAGGAATCGACGAACGTCCTGCCGCAGAACAAGAACTACGTCGTTCTGATTTCTGACGAGCACGGTTCACGACCGCTCATTGCCAATCATGCGGCGCCGGTGGCATTCAATCCCATCTACACCGATTCTTCCGTCGCAAGCGGCCTGGGCAAGCGGCTCCGCGCGCGGATGGAGGAGCGAAGCCAGGACTCGGGCGACGACTCGCTCGATTTGACTGAGATTGAAGGAAACAGCATCGACGCGCTCGACATCTACGGAACCTGGAAGCTCTTTGACGGTCTCGCCGATGCCGCGTTCTACGGCCGTAACCGCGAGTATGCTCTGGGAGACACGCCCCCGCAGCGCTTCATGGGCAACTGGAGCGACGGCACGCCGGTCAAGGAGTTGCAGGTGACCGAAGCGCCGTAAAGTCCGCGCGGGGTTCTCCGCCCAGAGTTGCTCCGTCACGGCTGGTTGTAATAGCCGGTGTTGGTCCGCATCACCAGCCCCGGCTTGTCGATTTGCACCTTCAGGTCGTGGTACTCATTGGGCTTATCTGCGCGGGGAGGATCGAACGAGAGGGTGTAAAATGCTCCGGCGTCCTCGGCGCAGCTGTCGATCTGGCCGGCAAGATCGTTATCCGGACCCAGCACGCGCCCGCCGCTTTGCGTGGCAAGCACCCGCAGAGCCAGGTTGGAAGGAACGGCCTTGTCCGGCGACTTCACCCCCTTTAGAAAATCCCCATAGAGCAGTGTGGAGGGACCGGGCTCTGAAAAGGAAACGCTGCACAGGGAGATTCGCGCCTCGCGCAGACCGGTGGATAACTGAACGATCGAATCGAAATAATTCTGTTCGACCTTGGATGAGAGATCGACCCTGCGGTTGTCGAGCATCGGCCAGCCATGGCCTGCCCAGATCAGCAACTTCCTACCCGGCTTCTTCGCTTCGGCCTGCGCGATCGCCGTCAGCGCCTGGATCGATAGCGCAAGGTGTTGGATGTCGTCGTAGTTTCTTCCCGACCGGCTGCTGGCGAGCGCGTCGCTGTCGGCCCGATTGAGTTCCGCGACCAGGGCGCTCCCATCCGTGGAAGGCAGGCGCCGGACATTCACACCCTCGCTTGTAAACCAGAAGATCGATACCGGCTGGGCGAGATGGCCGCCCTTCTGCCGCAGGAACTTCTCGAACTCCTGGCGCACGAAGGCGACGCGGAAGATGGGCAGATTCACCGTATCGATCAGCAGGATGATTTCAACCGGCGGGTCGGCCTTGTGAACGGTTCCGTCAACGGCGTGAAAGGAGAGAATCTTGCCTGGCTGATTGTCGTCCAGCAATGTAAAGTCTTTCAGTTCCAGGCCGGGCACTGGTTTTCCCGACTTATCCGTCACCACCACATCGAGTTTGATACGGCCCTCAGCCGCGATGGGGGCGGGCGCGGGACGAGGGCTGAGCGCCGGGCCAGGCGCGGGCGCCGCTTCAGGCTGCGGCTCGGCTGCCGCCGGACTGGCGCTCTGCTGCGCCCAACCCAGCGCCGGAAGACAGAGAAGAAGAGCGAGACAGCTAACGCGGAACCTGCTCATTGGATTTGCCTTTCTGAAACCTGCACTGAAATCTTCGCTGCCAGTCTACCCCTCCGCGCCGATCCGGTCATAATAGGAGCAGCCTGGACCGGCCGAACAATCTGGACAATGAGTCGATCCGATCGCCCGGCCAGTTCCGCCCTGATCGTTTCGCGCGAGCGTCGATAGGTTCCAGACGCCATCAACTGGTTTGCATGCTGGTTAGTCATTTGACCTCCGCCACCTGGCACCGGTTAGGTTTAAGTGGACCATTGAAGAATGGAAAAGAGGAGTTTCGATCCATGGTGCGGCAATTGTCAGTGAGAAGAAGATTGGCGGGAGTATCCGCGTTGAGCCTTGCGGTCTTGCTTTCGGGCTGGGTGTTGCTCCAGCCCCGGCGTGCGCCTGCGCAGAAGGCAGCAGCCCCTGCGCCCACCGAGGCTCCGCCGATTCCGGGAATCTACGAGCACTGGGCGGACGACCTGGCTGCATGGCGCGCGGCCCGGGAGCGGGAGATTGGCGCTCCCGACGGCTGGCTCACGCTGGCAGGCATGGAGTGGCTCCAGCCCGGCGTCAACTCCATTGGCGCGGCCCAGGACAATGCGATCAAGGTACGTGCAAAGGCTCCGGATCACATCGGCCAGCTGACGCTGAGCAGCAGCCAGGCGAAAGCCGATGAACCCGCTCAAGCGACAGTGCAGTTGCTTGCGCCGTCAGGCGGCTTTCCCGCCGATCTGACGATCGACGGCAAGCCGGCGAAGGAGGGCCAGTTGACGGTAGAAGGCCCCACGCCCTCTGCAATCTCCTGGCATGGCGTGACCATTGTGGTGCTCAGGCGCGGCGAACGCTTTGCCGTGCGCATCAAGGACGCCGATTCGCCCGCCCGCGCCGCATACAAAGGGCTCAACTGGTACGCTCCCAATCCGCGCTACCGCGTCCAGGCGGTCTGGACACCGTATACGCCGCCGCGCATGGTCAACATTCCCACTCCTCTGGGCACGACCCTCGACCTGCCGTCGCCTGGGTTTGCGGAGTTCGTCCTGGACGGCAAGCCCATGAACCTGGAGCCGGTGACAGAGAAGGGCGCGGAAGGAACGCTGTTCTTCATTCTCACGGACGAGACTAGCAATATCGAGACCTTTGCAACGGCGCGTTACCTGCACACCGGGCTGCCAAACCACGGGCTCGACCAGCCCGGCATACTGGCGCTGGACTTCAACCTGCTGGAGAATCCGCCATGCGCCTACACAACCTATGCGACCTGCCCCCTGCCGCCGGAGCAGAACCGGCTGCCGGCGGCCATCGAGGCGGGCGAGAAGCTCTACCCGCCGAAATGAGGTTCTCTCGATCCCAAATTGCGAGCGCGATACCGGGTGGAGTTCAGATACACGGCGAGTTCGCGTTCGCATTGAATGCAGCCATGGCAGGGGCTGCCGCATCTTCTCCTGTGAGGGATCGATATGATTTATCTGACGCGGCGGGCTACCTTCTCCGCCTCGCACTACTACTGGAACGACGCCTGGACGGCGGAAAGGAACGAGCAGGTCTTCGGCCGATGCTCGCGCCGCGCCGGGCATGGGCACAATTACACGCTGGAGGTGACGGTGGCCGGTGAGCCCGATCCGGTGACCGGCTTTGTGGTCGATCTGAAGTGGCTCAAGGACGTGATCGAGCACGAGGTTCTCGACGCCTGGGATCATCGCCACCTCAATCTGGATGTTCCGGAGTTTGCCGATGGCAAGTTGATCCCAACCACGGAGAACCTGGCCATTGCGGCCTGGAAGCGGCTCGCCCCCGTGATTGCCCCGGCGGTGACGGCGGCCAGCGGCGCGCGGTTGAGCCGGATTCGCATCTACGAGACGCCGGAGATCTTTGCCGAGTTTGGCGGCAGGCAATGAGCGCCACCGTGCAGGCCGCCCGCTTCGGCCGCCGTTACACCATCTCCGCCAGCCACCGGCTGCATACGGATGCTCTTTCGGCGGACGAGAACCGGGCGGCCTACGGCAAGTGCAACAATCCCCACGGCCATGGACATAATTACGTGGTCGAAGTGCTGGTGGGCGGCGCGGTGGACCCAGAGACCGGCATGGTGGTGAACATGGCGGTGCTGGATGAGGCGGTGCGCAGTCGGGTGCTGGAGCGATTCGACCACGCTAACTTGGATCTGGACCCGATATTTGCGAATCTCGTGCCAACCACCGAGAATCTCTGTAAGGCGGTCTTTGAATTACTCGATGGATCGGTCGAGCCCGCGAAGCTGGTGCAGGTGCGCGTGGAAGAGACCGAGAACAACTTTTTTGAGTACTTTGGCGAGTGATTTGGAGATTCGGGCAGCAAGGAATGACAACCGCAGGCTCCCTTCGGCGAGCTCAGGGCAGGCTTTCGACTGCGGTCGCCGCGGCGACCTTCGCTCAGAATGACAGACTAGTTGAGGATTGCAGTTCGCCCTATTCCCCAGGGCGGGAGGGATGAAGATCATGGCACAGCCGATTGCAGTGAGCAAGGGAGTGCGCAGAGCGGTGCGGTTGGACGAAGGGCTGAGCGAGTTCAGCACCCAGGAGATGCTGCGCGAGATTCTGGGCCGGTTTGGCGAGGATCCCAGCCGCGACGGCCTGCTGGCTACGCCTAGCCGGGTCGAGAAGTCGATGGCCTTCCTCACCAAGGGCTACAGCGAGGATCCGGCCACGATCCTGCGCGGCGCGCTCTTCGACGAGGACTACGACGAGATGGTGATCGTCAAGGATATTGAGATCTTCTCGCTCTGCGAACATCACATGCTGCCTTTCATCGGCAAGGCGCACGTGGCCTATATTCCCAACGGCAAGGTGATCGGGCTCAGCAAGATTCCCCGCCTGGTGGAAGTCTTCGCGCGCCGGCTTCAAATTCAGGAACGGCTGACGCGGCAGATTGCCGACGCCATTCACGATGCCATCGAGCCGCAGGGCGTCGGAGTGGTGATCGAGGCGCGGCACCTGTGCATGATGATGCGGGGCATTGAGAAGCAGCACTCCTCCACCGTCACTTCGGCCATGGTGGGCTGCTTCCGCCAAAAAGAGACGCGGCTGGAGTTTCTCTCGCTGGTGCGGCAACCGGGGCCGGGCGGGCAGTAGCTTCTTGCCGCGTGGGATCTGGGGCGCAGAGTTGCGGAAGACTGGCTCGGCGGGCAGATCCAGATCCCTCTGGAAGTGCCGGTTTACTCAGGTAGTGAAGCTGCTTCCGGGGTCTTTGTTGTTCCGGCCTGCGCGTAGCGGCTGAGATACCGCGCTCTAATCGCATCGGCTGCAGCAAGCGCCTGAATCAACTTCTTCTTTCCCGTCTCATCGATTTTCTTCAGTGTCGCGCGATCGTCTTGAGCGTCGAGCACCTTTTCCGCGGTCTTCGCCAGTTGCTGCCAGTCGTGCCAATCGCCAATCTTCTCCTTGACCTCGCCCAAGGCATCCACGAACTTCCGGTTTGCGTCCCTGGCCAGTTGCAGCTGATACCGCAACTCCGTCATCTTGATGCGGAATGCATGGAGATTCTCCGCACTGAACCCTGGCCAACTGTTGAGTTCACGGATAAGCTTCATCGCAGCCTCCGTGCCGGGTCCATCGCCTGCGGCTTGTGGCTTGTTTTCGTGAAACCGCTTCTCGATTTGCCTGGAGAACCGCTTCAGGCGGCGGCGAGCATCGCTTCGCCGTTCGGCAACCGCTTCGAACAGTTCGCGGGCGCTCTCCAGGCGCATGGAACTCAAGTACGCCAACAGGCGCGCCACGGAACCATTGCGGCGATGCCTGGCGAGGGTGCGCGCGTTTCTGGCCAGCACATCCATATCGCGCACCACGCCGGCGGCTTTGCGCACCGGCCTGATTGTCTTCAGCAGGCGCTGCTTCTGCTTCTTGCCGCCGGGCATCAGCGCGGCGGCAATTGCTTCAACGCGGCGTGCGTGGGTGCGCAGATTGTGAACCTCTGCCATTGGAGGGTCACTGGTGAGGCTCTTCAACGATCTGCGCAATATGCGAACCGGTCTTTGGATGTTGCCGGGATCCAACTCCATAATTCACTAGAATAGGAGTCTCATATGAGGTTGGCAATGAACCCAGCCGGCAGGGAAGCGGAACTTGACTGTGCACCAGTTGGTGGCGGCGCAACGCGCGCCGTGAGAATGCGTTAGTGTGGTTCTAGATGTGCGGGCGATAGCGTGAACGGACTTCTGGTAATCGACAAGCCGGGCGGCATGACCAGCCACGACGTGGTGGCACGGCTGCGCAGGATATCCGGCGAGCGCTCGGTTGGCCATCTGGGCACGCTGGACCCCATGGCGACCGGTGTGCTGCCCCTGCTGCTGGGCAAGTTCACGCGTCTGGCGCAATACTTCTCCTCCGCCGAGAAGAGCTACACGGGGGCGATCCGATTCGGGTTTTCAACAGATACCTACGACGCAGAGGGTGAGCCAAGCGGGCCGGACCTTTGGCAGGCGCTCAATCCGCCACTGACGGTCGACCAGGTGCGCGCGGCGGCCCATCGCTTCCACGGCGAGATGGAGCAGATGCCGCCGTCCTTCTCCGCAAAAAAGATTGCCGGTGCGCCCGCCTACAAGCTGGCGCGCCAGGGCAAGCCGGTGGAACTCAAGGCGGCGAGGGTACAAATTGCCGGCTTTGAAATTGCCGGACTGGAGGGAGCCGAGGCCAGCTTCACCATGAGCATCAGCGCCGGCGGCTACGTGCGCTCGGTGGCTCACGAATTGGGCCAGGATCTGGGTTGCGGCGCGCATTTGACCAGCTTGCGCCGGACCCAGGCGGGGGTCTTCACGCTTGCCGAGGCGCACACTCTGGAGGAACTGGAATCGCTGGCCGGGAAGGTCGAGGCGCTGGAGGCATTATGCATCCATCCGCGCAGCCTGTTGCCCCAGATGCCGTCCGTTACGGGCGACGCGCTCGCTCTTGGGCGGCTCAGAAACGGCGTCCAAGCCAATCTGCCGGAGTTCTCGCGTGCACCGCTGGTGAAGGTCTTTGCAGGGCAACGGGAGCTAGTGGGGATTGCCAGGCGCGTGGCCGGAACGCTGTTTCAACCGGTGGTGGTCATGGGGTAAGCGCAGAGATCGGGGATCAGAATGATCAAACCTGTGCCTTATTGCTTCGCATTTTCCGCGCAATGTGTGGAGCACGATGAGCCGAGGCGGGATGCGACCCTCAGGGAGAGCATTGTCAGAAAGCGATTCTGAAGTCCGCGCCTGCGCCCCCTGCTACCCTGAAGCTATCCGCATGTCCTTGCTTCCTTACAGCTCGGCCTTTTCGCGCGTAACGGCTCTGGCCGCGCTGCGGACGGTTCACTCCGCCTTTGCCTGGCTGCACGGGAATTCCGGCAAGATCATGGATTGGCAAGCACGCCTTGTGGCCATTCCCGCGCCGCCCTTCGGTGAAGCGGCCCGCTCGGAGTGGCTGGCGGCCCGTTTTTCCGAGGCCGGTCTCAGCCAGGTGCAGACGGACGCCGTCGGCAATGTCTTCGGATTCCTGCCGGCGGCCAAGTTGCCGCCTGAAAGCACCGGCCCGGTGGTTGTGCTCTCAGCGCACCTGGATACCGTTTTTCCAGCCGAAACGCCTCTGGAGCCGGTCGTGGAAGGCGACCGTCTGCAGGCTCCGGGCGCCTCCGACAATGGCGCCGGTGTGGTTGGAATGCTTGCCGTCGCCCACGCGCTGATTGAAGCCGGGGCCGAGCTGGCTGCGCCCCTCGTTTTTCTCGGCAATGTGGGCGAAGAGGGCGAAGGCGACCTGCGCGGCATGCGCCATTTCTATAGCCAAGAGGCGCTCGCCGGCCGCATCGCTGCTCACATTGTCCTGGATGGCCCCGGCGCGGACTCTGCTGTCACACAGGCTCTGGGCAGCCGCCGTTTCCGGGTGACCATCACCGGCCCCGGCGGCCACAGCTTTACTGACGCGGGCACGCCCAACCCCATCGCCGCTCTGGCCTCGGCCCTGGCTGTCCTGGCGACAACCTCCTTGCCAGTAGAGCCCCGCACCACACTCAACCTCGGCACCATCCACGGCGGCACCAGCGTGAACTCCATCCCTGAAAGCGCAGCGGCATCGATCGACTTCCGCTCCACCGGCAGCGACGAACTCCTGCGCCTGGAGGTTGCACTGCATCGCGCCGTTGAAGACTCCGTCGAGCATTGGAATGCTTCGGCAAGCAACCGCAACCGCGGAGTTCTTTCGTTCACCATCAAGAAGATCGGCGATCGACCCGCCGCTTGCCTGGCAAGCGATTCCCCGCTGCTCGAAACTCTGTGCGCTGTGGACCGCCATCTGGGCCTGAAAGCCGACCTTCGCCTGGGCTCGACCGACGCCAATATCCCGCTCTCGCTGGGCATTCCCGCCTTGTCCATGGGGGCGGGCGGCGAAGGCGGCGGTGCGCACACCCTGGCCGAGTGGTACTCCGCCAGGGGTCGCGAAGCGGGGCTCAGGCGGGTGGTGCTTCTCGCTCTAGCCATGCTCGAATGGGCCGCGGAGCAGTAGCCCAATGGCCAGTGGTCAGTTGTCGGTTGACCGGGCGGAGCGATTCACTGCCGGTGTTGCGACTCTTTGCCGAGCTTCGCGTCTATAGCGATGGAGGTCTGTTGCCCGCCGCGGCAACAGCCCCCCAGCCAGACGGGTTTGCCCGCCACTGGCTATACTGGTAGTTGGTGCAATCGACAACCCGGCCGCGTGGCTGGTCACCTTACGAGGTCATTGAACTCATGAAATCGCTCTTTGAACGGCTGCGTTCGCGCCGTCTCGCTTCAGTATTTGTCTTGCTTGCCACCCTCTCGGCTGCCATTGTGGCCGGTTCCTTTGCCGCTCACGGAGTCCGTGGGCAGGAGAAGCAGACCGACAGCGCCGACGCCACTCCCCTCAAGGTCGTCAATTCCACCATTCCGCCCAATGAGTTCGTCCTGATCGCCCAGCGGGTGGGACCGGCGGTGGTAAATATCAATACCCAAACCCTGCCCAAGCAATCGGAGAACCGGGGCCGTCGCAATCCCCGCAGCCGCGTTCAGCCCATGCCGCAGAATCCGGGCGGCGACGACCAGGGCGACGACCAGCAGCAGGGTCAGGGCAACATGCAGGACTTCTTCAACCATTTCTTCGGCGGCCAAATGCCTGACATGGGGGGCGGCGACGATGGCCAGGTGCGCGAGTCGCTCGGATCGGGCTTCATCGTCGATCCCAAAGGTTACATCATCACCAACTTTCACGTGATCGAGAAGGCCGACAAGATTTACGTCAAACTCTCCACCGACCCCGACAACCAGGACGAGGGCCGTCCGGCGCGCGTTATCGGCTCCGACAAGGCCACCGATCTGGCGGTGATCAAGATCGACACCAGCACTCCTTTGCCGACCGTCAAGCTGGGCAACTCCGACAACGCTTCGGTGGGCGACTGGGTGGAGGCAATCGGCAGCCCCTTCGCATTCTCACAGACCGTCACCGCCGGCATCATATCCGCCAAGAACCGCACCATCGACAAGGGCAAGGAAGGCCAGTTCCAGCACTTTATCCAGACCGACGCAGCCATCAACCCCGGCAACTCCGGCGGGCCTCTGCTGAACATGAACGGCGAAGTGATTGGCGTGAATACGGCCATCATTACGGAGTCGGGCGGGTACCAGGGAC
>Ga0326727_10009055_pt1 | contig 24821 bp, 24 predicted proteins | sample MB2enrmetagenome_FD_207643 | JGI IMG/M metagenome (GOLD analysis project Ga0326727, IMG submission 207643) | Lab enriched peat soil microbial communities from McLean, Ithaca, NY, United States - MB29MY | ecosystem: Environmental > Terrestrial > Soil > Wetlands > Peat | place: USA: New York... | reverse complement strand
CATTATTCGAATGCGCGACTGGATGCACTGCTGGATGACGCTGCCCAGAGCGCGGACATGTCCCGGCGGCGCGCGGACTATGTGGAAGCACAGAGGATTCTGGCGCGCGACCTGCCGGCCATCAATCTCTGGTACCGGGACACGATTGTGGTCCACAACCGTCGACTGAGGCGGGTAGCGCCGACGCCGTCGGGGAGCTACACGTTTCTGGAGACGGCGGAGTTGGCCGATTGAGAAGGCGGAACCCTGAGCATTGAGATTTGTGCTTTCCCAGGTCTCCCGCCGCGGCGGGCAAGACCCTTCGACAGGCTCAGGGCAGGCTCTGGGGCACCCCGCTGCGGTCGCCGGTATCGCCTTCAGGTCCTCTTAATGTTTCTAGCCGTTCATCCCTTTGCCAAGCCATGCCTATACGGCTGAATCCAAAAAGATTCTTGCCGATCTGGCAACCTGTGACGCCGGCTCCTCAACCTTTTGGCGCATTGGTTCGTCTACCGAAACAGAGCAGAACTCCACAAATTGGATCGGCGCAGACGGTCCGCAAAGAGACGGCTAATGAATCGCACGATGAAGAAATGCGCAACTCTCCCCATGGCGGCGCTGGCGCTGCTGATGGCCCTGCTGACGGCCGCGCCGCTCGTTCAGGTGCGGGCCCAGGCACAGGCCCCGGCGCAGGCGGCGTCTTCCCGCTTTGTAGGCGCCATTGCCGCTATCAACGGCAGCACGCTGACGGTGAAGACGGATGCGGGCGAAGTGCATCAGGTTGATGTTCCCGCGACGGCGGCACTCAGGCGCATTGCACCGGGACAAAAGGATTTGAGCACGGCAGAGACCATCCAGTTCAGCGACCTGGCAGTGGGAGACCGTGTGCTGGTGAGGGTTGATCCGGACACGCCTGGGCCGCCCCAGCAGGCCTTGCAAATTATCGCGGTGAAGCAGTCGGACCTGGCGGCCAAGCAGCAAAAAGATCGTGAAGACTGGCAGCGGCGCGGCGTGGGCGGGCTGGTGAAGAGCGTTGATGCATCGACAGGCGTCATTCTGCTGACCAGCGGCGCGGGCGCGACGGCCAAGACGATCACGGTCAACACCACCAAGGCGACACTGCTGAAGAGATATGCACCGGCATCGGTCAAGTACGACGATGCGAAACCGGCGCCTATCGATGCGATTCACGCAGGCGACCAGGTGCGGGCACGCGGAACCAAGAATGCCGATGGCACGCAGATTGCCGCCGAAGAGGTGGTCTCAGGGAGCTTCCGCAATATCTCCGGCACGGTGACGTCGGTGGATGCGGCGTCTTCGACTCTGGTGGTGAAGGATCTGGCGACCAAGAAGCAGGTGACCGTGCACTTTACTCCGGATGTGCAGATGAAGCGGCTTCCGGACCGCATGGCGCAGATGCTCGCGGCGCGGCTGAAGGGCGGAGCGGCCGGGTCAGGCGGCGGAGGCGGTTGGAACGGAAATAGCCAGGCGCCGACCTCGCCTTCCGCGGGAACTCAGCGCGGCGGCACAGGCCAATATAGCGGCGGCGGAGGCGGAGGCCAAGCCGGCAGCGGAGGCGGCCAATGGGGCGGACAAGGCGCGGGCAGCGGCCAGGGTGGCGGCCAATGGGCAGGCCAGGGCGGTGCCGGCGGCGGCGGTGGCGACATGCAGCAGATGCTGAGCCGTGCGCCGACAATCCAACTCAGCGACCTGCAGAAGGGCGAGGCGGTGATGCTGGTCTCAACTGAAGGCTCCACAGATGTAACGGCCATCACGCTGCTGGCGGGCGTTGAGCCACTTCTCGAGGCCCCGGCAGCCCGCGATCTGCTGTCGAACTGGAGCATGGGCTCAGGCGGAGCAGAAGCAGCAGCAGCCCAGTAGGCACAACAGGACATACAACAAAAACCAACGAGGGACGCGTGTATCCAAGACTTCATTGCTTGTTTCATCTTCCGATTGCCCTGGCGTTGAGCGCCGCCAGCCTCGCCAGCGCGCAGGGACAGTCTCCCGCAGCGGCACCGGCAACGACTGCACCCCCGGTTACGGCAGCGGCGGGAACAGGCATTTTGCGCGGGCACATTTCGGACCCAACGGGCGCACTGATTCCCGGAGCCACGATCACCATTACCAATGCCGCTGGAACCCAGCCGCGGACGGTCACAGCGGACGCGGCGGGCGCCTATGAGCTGCGTGGGCTGGCGCCGGGCGGCTACATCGTGAAGGCTACGTTTGACGGCTTTGCGCCGTTTCAATCGCAGACCATCCAGCTCGCGGCCGGCCAGACGAAGCGAGTCGACGTGGTGATGGCCATCCAGGTGGAGCAGCAGAGCGTGGAAGTCACCGAAGAGTCGCCCGGGGTGAGCGTCGACGCCGGCAGCAACGCCAGCTCAATCGTCATCAAGGGCAAGGACCTGGATGCGCTCTCAGACGATCCGGATGAGTTGTCGAACGAACTGTCGGCGCTGGCGGGACCGTCTGCCGGACCCAACGGCGGGCAGATTTATATCGACGGCTTTACCGGCGGGCAACTTCCGCCCAAGTCGGCGATCCGGGAGATTCGCATCAACCAGAACCCGTTTTCGGCGGAGTTCGACCGGCTGGGGTACGGGCGTATCGAGATTCTGACCAAGCCGGGCACGGACAAGCTGCACGGTCAGGCATTCATCCAAGGCAACGACAGCTCATTCAACACGGGCAATCCATTCACCAAGACGATTCCGGCGTATGACAGCTACCAAATCAACGGAACCATTAACGGGTCGCTTTCAAAGACGGCATCCTTCTTTCTGAGCGTGGAGCAGCGCAATACATCGGACGCCTACGTTTACACCGCGCAGACTGGCGAGGATGTAATCGAAACCGGCGGCGTCTACAGCCCGCGCACGCGCACCAACGTGGCGCCGCGCATCGATTTGCAGCTGGGACAGAAGAACACGCTGACGCTGCACTACCACTTCTGGCGCGACAGCGATAGCGGCGTGCTGGGCGGCACAACCGATTTGCCCTCGCAGGCGACGGGCACCACTTCGACTGAACAAACCGTGCAGATGAGCGACGCGGAAGTCATCAACGATCACATCGTGAACGAGACGCGGTTCCAGTACCTGCGCGATACCTCGAATTCGACGTCCGTGAGCACCGCGCCCCAGGTGCAGGTAGCGGGCTACTTCACCGGCGGCGGCTCATCGTCGCAGTTGAACAACGACCATCAGGATCACCTGGAGTTCTGGAATCTGACCACCATGTCGAAGGGCGCACAAGCCATCAAGTTCGGCACGCGCCTGCGCGACAATCGCGACGCCAACACCACGGACGCGAACTTCAACGGCACCTTCAGCTTTAATTCGCTGGCTGCCTACAACGCGTTGCAGACCGATCTTGCGAACCACCTGACCTTCGAGGAGATTGCTGCTGCGTGTGCGAACCCGAAGAACGTCTGCGCGCTCCCCAACAAACTGACTTACACCACCGGCCCGCCCTCATTTGTGGCCAATGTGTTCGACGCCGCGATCTTTTTGCAGGACGACTGGAAGGCCAATGCTAACCTGACCGTCTCCGGCGGCCTGCGCTGGGAGTCGCAGAATCACATTTCGGACCACGACGACTGGGCGCCGCGTGTGGCTTTCGCCTATGCCCTGGACGGACACAAGAACAAGCAGCCCAAGTCGGTGCTGCGCGGCGGGTACGGCATTTTCTACGACCGGCTGGGGTTGGGCCAGTTGCTTTCTGCCGAGCGGCAGAACGCCGGCCCTGAGAGCCAGAAGCAGGTTTCGATCTCAAACCCCACCTGCTTCAATGCGACGAGCCTGGGCGCCATCAATCTGGCGACGTGCGGTTCGGCCAGCAGCAATACCAGCACGATCGTTCAGATTGCGCCCAGCTTTCACTCGCCCTACGCGCAGCAGGCCGGAACCAGCCTGGAGCGGCAGTTGACCAAGACCACCACGCTGACCTTCACCTTTCTTCACTCGTTTGGAGTGCACCAGTTGGTCACGCGCGACTCGAACGCCTTCCTGCCGGGAACCTACCAGTTTGGAAGCCAGACTCTGACCGGCATCCGGCCCGATCCTTCTCTGGGTATTGTCGATCAATACTACCCGGAGGCGGTGTTCAAGCAGAACCAGGTGATCGTGAATGTGAATGCGCGCATCACCCCCAACTTCAGCGTGCTTGGATTTTATAACTGGACCCAGGCGCACTCCGATGGCAGCGGGGGGGCGGCTTCCAACTCGTATAACATCAGCCAGGATTACGGCCGCGCCAGCTTCGCCTCAACCAACATGATATTCATGATGGCCAACTACACGGGGCCGTGGGCCCTGCGCTTCAACCCCTTTCTGATTGCGCAGTCAGGCAGGCCGTTCAACATCCAGACCAGCAACGACCTGACGGGCGATAACTTTTTCAACAACCGGCCCGCGTATGCCAGCAGTTCGGACTGCGCATCCGCGGCCAATGCCACTGCGCTTCGCTATGCGGAGACATCGTTCGGCTGCCTCGACACCATGCCCACCGCCAATGAGACACCTATTCCGGCAAACCTCGGCAATGGCCCGGCGGCGGTAGCTGTGAATCTGCGCGTGAGCCGAGCGTTTGGCATCGGTCCGAAGCTGGCGGCAGCCAACCCGGCGAACCCGCAAGGGGGTGGACCCCCTGGAGGCGGCGGACGTGGCGGCGGTCCAGGCGGCCCCGGCGGTGGACCTGGCGGCGGGCTCGGTCCCGGCGGACTGGGCGGTGGGGGCGGGCGCGGGATGGGCGGCATGTTCACACCGACCAATACTGGCCGCAAATACAGCCTGACGTTCAGTGCGCAGGCGTTGAACCTCTTCAACGATATCGACTATGGAACACCTACCGGAACGGTGATCCCCACTCCCATTCCCGGGTCGACCGAGTTAGGCCCCGGCGACCGCTTTGGCCGCTCGACCAGCCTGGCACGCGGTATCTTCGCTTCGCCGACGAGTTCGGCGGCGCGGCGCATCTTTGTCCAGGCCAATTTTTCGTTCTGATCGATCACTTGCCGGGCCGGGCCGGGGCGCAATGCTCCGGCCTTTCTGCTCTTCGATCCTAGATGCCGCGAGATTGCGAGCTTAGCTTGTGGCGAGCAGAGGCTGCTGCGCCTGGCGCTTGAATTGAACCAGGGTGGCGTGCAGACACTCCGCGGCCAAGCCGTGCAACAACAGCCTGTAACCTGCCTGCAGTGTCGAGAGTGGAATCAACGGATGCTTGTTATTGACAAGGCCGACATAGGAGGGGTCTCCCAAGAGCTTGGAGCTATACAAGGCCACGGTCTCATCGAGCTGCAGGGAGTTACAAGCGCGCCAAAAATCGCTGTCGGTGAGGAACAACTGATAGAGCGGGGTATAGATCTCGATCGCGGACTCGATGTCGAGGAAGTTCATCCGCCGGCGCGGCAAACTGGATTCATCGATCGCGAAGGGGCCGTCGGTGATGCAATCGAAGTTGGGATGATCCTGCTTGCTGAGCTTGACTCCTTTCGCCTTCATCTCGCGGTTCAGGCGAATGAGGAAGTTGTAGATATTCAGGTCATGTTTCAGGAACACATCGTCAATCAGATCGTGGAGATTGCGCGGGCGCAAGGGGTTCATGGGAATCTGGACGCCGGGCACGTTGGTGGCGACAAACTGCAGGATCTCGGTTCCGATATGAAAGTGGCGGAGAACGAGGTAATTGGCATCTGGACGCACAAAGCCCTTCAATCCCCAATAGATGAGCCTGTGCAGGATCTTCGAGGACGTGAAGCGATTGGGAACAAATATCTTGAGAACCTGGAAGATCATCAGCATCAGCTTGGCAAACGGCCGTATCAACGGCAGCAGAAACTGACGCGACTTTGATCCCGAGTTAGCCAGCAATGCGGCTTTGACCTCATCGCTCAGCGGCAAACTGGCGTCGAGATAGAGCGCCAGCCAGGGATTTGGATCTTCGGGGTCGTAGGGCGCCTTCTCATAGAGCTCGGTTAGATCCATCGCACTTCCCTCCAGGTATCAATTCAGAGATAATTCACCATCAAAAGTTTCCGATTTCCTCCAACTGCAATGCGTAGAGCCGCGCAGTTACCTTGGCGCACTTAACGATGTCTGCTACCAGCTTCCTGGTCAGGATTCCGCTGGCGATGGCAAGATCCAGTCTTTTGAAGTGGGCGACGTCGCTCTCGGAGTGATAGAGGAAGAAGGAAACGGCTTCATTCTTCAAACCGAGCGTGTCCTGGATTTTCTTTCCCCACTGCCGTGCGATGCGCTGGCCGATGCCTTCAATGATGAACATGGAGCCGATAAGCTCGAAGGGGTTCTCGTGGCCGGCCATGTGCAGGATGTAGGCGGACAGAGCCTCGCTGCCGATGTTCTTCTGGCCGGAGCGGATCTGCTCCAAGTTGCCGCCGGCGAGTTCGTAGTTACGCTCCAGCATTTCAAAATCGCGGTGTTCGTCGCGGGTGTGCAGAATAAAGGCGCTACGAATGGGGAAGTACTCCGGCGTAATGCTCGAGGCTGCCCGGGCGATCCAGCGCGATCCGTCGATCACCTGCTGACGCAGGTTGAAGAGGAACGCCTGGTAGTCCGAGATGGTGAAGCGTCCATCGTATAACTTCTTCACAATGGGTACGCGCTGGAGCCTGTCTTCAAACTCGAACCACACCATGGCCAGTTCCCGCACTAACTCCTCTGCCAGAGGGTCGCCGGTTTTTTGCAATTCGGGAGGTTGAGAGTGGAAGATGGCTTCGGGCTCGGGCCTGGACGACGCTTGACTCCCTGTGCCTTCGACGACCTTGAGGAGCATGTAGCCGAAGAGAAAGCGCCCGCTTTCCGGGACCATGCAAAGCACGGTATCTCCCGGCTTGAGTTTTCCCGAATACAGCAACTCTTCCAGAAGGATGAATGTGGAGGCGGAGCCGACGTTGCCGGTCGAGCTGAGGTTCGAGAACCAGCGCTCCTGCGGTATCGCGAAGCCGAGCCTTGCGACCAGGTCGTGGGACTTTTCGCGGAAAACGTGAGAGGAGTAGTGAGCCACGAGCCAATCGACATCGCCCGGATCCAGGTTCTTTTCTTTTGCGACGCGCAGAAGACCCTGTGCAGCGTGGCGGACGACCTCGTCCAACATGCGAATATCCTGGCGCAGATTGATGGCGCCGGCGGCGGCAGCCAGGTCATAACTCGGGTAATCGAGCCAGGACTTAGGGCGGTCTCCATTGCGCGCGGGGCCGACATACATGCAAGGCTCGAATTGGCCGGCAAAGGAGAGTAACTCGATCCACTCAATGGCAAAGCAGAGACCTGAACTGCCAGGAGAATCCGACAGCACAGCTGCGCCTGCGCCATCGGAGAGCATCCAGCGCAGGAATTCGGTATCAAAGCCCAGGCCTTCTTCGCGCACCACCTGCTGGGCTTCAAAGCGCGACGACTTGAAGAGGCGGCTGGGAAACTCGCTGGCACACGCGAGTGCGTGGCGCTTGTCCGCATGAAGAACTTGTAACATGGCCGATTTCATCGCCATGATGCCGCTGGCGCAGATGCCGTGAAGCGTGGCGATCTCGCATGGAGGTGAATGCAGTTCGCCGTGCACCATGCTGGCAAAGCCCGGCAAGGGTAGATCGCCCTGCGATGTTGCAGCGGCGAGAAAGTCGACCTGATGCAGGGTTATTCCGGCTCGGTCGATGGCGTTTCGCACGGCGTGAGCGGCCATGGCGGCATTGGAGAAGAGAGTCTGCTGACGGTGGTCGATGGCGTAGTAGCGGGTCTGAATGCCGTTCTGCCTCAGGATCCGCTTGCGAACGCGCGAGGCTTTGCCATGAATGGTTCCGAGGAATTCCTCCATGGCGTCGTTACCGACGGGTTCGCCGGGCAGGAATTTGCCTAGGGACGTAATATAAGCGGGCATCGCCGGCACCTGGGGAAAAGATCGGATTGCTAGAACGCTTGCCGTCAGTGTATCTCAAATTCAGCCGATCGACACTTCGACCGCGTCCGCCTCACTAGGGACACCGTTGTAAAGGCTCGCTGTCTGCGCAGGTTAATGCGCCGGTGTCACCTCGGCTGTGGGGGCGACGTCTGCGAAGGCGTCGGTGAGCGAGATGACTTTCAGTTGGGACTTGAGGGAGTCGAGAGAGGCCGCGCTGGTGGCCGTGATTTCGGCCGTCTCGCCGGGCAGGATGTTGACGTAGTTATCGGAAAGCTGCACGTCGAGATTGCCAAAGGAGAGATAGACGCTGCGCGCGAGGACAGGCGAAGTGATGCGAATCTTGTACGTGCCGTTCGCGCCGGTGGTTTCCACCTTGAGGGTGGCCGGTAGGAGATGTATCTCCTTCGTGGGCGCGAGATAGGCGAGGTTACGGGAGACCAATGTTCCGTTCCAAGCGAAATCACTTGCTCCGCCGATTTGGAGTTCCGCGACTACAAAGACACGCGAGGTGTCGGCCGCGCCGGCGTCGGCGAGTTTCTTGAGCGGCCAGTCGAGATAGACTTTGCTGGCGAGGGGCACAACATCGACGGCATGCATCTCCTCAAGCAGCACCTTGCCATCGAAGTCCATCAGGCGCACCCGCAAAGTGCCGTCCTGCGCTGCCGTCTTGTCGCTGACAATGTAGACCTTGAGCGAGCCGTCTTCAACGTGCGGCGAAACCAAAATGGGCGCGTAGAAGCGGCGCGCATAGTATTGGAGCGCCTTCCAGCGGCCGTAGTAGTCGATGGAGGACCAGGAGGCGACGGGCCAGCAGTCGTTCAACTGCCAGAAGATGGAGCCCATGGTTTCAGGGCGGCTGCGGCGGAAGTGCTCTGCGCCGATCTTGATGCCTTCGGCCTGCAACACCTGGCTGACATAGAGAAAGCTGGGGAAATCCTTGGGCTCGGAGTAATCCTTGAGGAGATAGTCGTGGATGAGCGAGTTACCCTCATTATTCTTCTGGTGGCCTAACATCACCGGGGTCATGATGCCGGTGCGATCCTCAGGCTCGGTGAAGGCCTCGACGGTCCGCATCTCAGGAAAAGACTGGAATCCATACTCCGTGACGAAACGCGCGTGATGGGTCTCGTAGGTTGAGAATGGGACGCGGCCGTGCCATACGTCCCAGATGTGCGCGTCACCGCTCTGGTAGTGGGCACTCAGGGCTTCGTAATCGGCGCTGGGGGAACTGGGCCAGTATGGTGTTTCAGGGGCGAGGCGAGCCACGACCCTGGGCAGGATGCCGCTGAATTCGGTGAGGTAGTCCTGCCACATCTGATACTTGACGTCGAGCGGGAGTTTGTCGCGCGGGCCCCATTCCATCGCAGCCTCGGTCTCGTTGTTGCCGCACCACACCACGATGCTGGGGTGGTTGCGCAGGCGGCGCACCTGGTCCTCGGCTTCGGCCTCGATGTTTAGCTTGAAGGGATAAGTGCCGGGCTGCCAGTCGTTGCCGAACATGAAGTCCTGCCAGACCATGATGCCGAGTTCGTCACAGATGGAGTAGAACTCATCGGTCTCGTAATAGCCGCCGCCCCAGTGGCGGATCATGTTCATGTTAGCGTCGCGGGCGGATTCGAGGATGCGGCGGTAATTAGCAGAGGTGACGCGGTTGGGGAAGCTATCGAAGGGGATCACGTCGGCACCCTTGGCGAAGACGGGAATGCCGTTGACGAGGAGTTGAAAGCTGCGGCCCCACTGGTCGAGATGGCGATCGAGGACGATGGAGCGGAGGCCGACCCTGACTTTGCGCGACTCCGCAACCGATGCGCCTACGCCTGCCTGGGCCGTGAACTCATAGAGCGGCTGGTCGCCATAGCCAGCCGGATACCAGAGTCTGGGCTGGCGGATCTCGATGGGAATATCGACGATATTGCGGCCCGGATGCAGATTCGCCGCAGTGCTTAGAGTTACGGGCTTGCCGTTGTCTGTATATTGCACGCTGACCCTGGCTGGGCCGGCGCTGGAGGCTTCCAACTCAACCTCGGCGTCGAGGTGGGCCACTTCCCTGCTCACGTCGCGCTGGCGGATGGCGAAGTCGGCGATGCGGACCTTGTCCCACGCTTCGATGCGCACCGGACGCCAGATGCCGCTGGTGACGAAGGTCGGGCCCCAATCCCAACCGTACTCATAGGCGGCCTTGCGGATATAGGTCTTGGGCGCGGTCAGGGTCCTGGGCTGCCATGGATCGGCGGCTGCAACCGCCTGCGCGGCTGTATCAGGCGATGGAAAGACGACGCGCAGCAGGTTCTTGCCTGCGTGCAGATGACCCTTGACCGGCACGCGCCAGACGCGGAACATGTTGTCCGCGCTGAGCACCTGGACGCCGTTGAGATAGACCTGTGAGGCGGCATCAAGTCCGTCGAAGACCAGGTCGACGTTGGAGCGGGCGAGAAACGCCGGAGTTACATCGAAAGTGAGCTGATATTCCCAGCTTTCTTTCTCGATCCATTGCAGCTTGGGCTCGTTGTCGCGGAAAAACGGGTCGGGAATCTTCTTGTTGGCGAGCAGATCGAGGTGCACGTCACCCGGCACGGTGGCGGGCAGCCAACCACTTTCGGGCTGCTGCGGCGCGGCGGTGATCTGACGGAACTGCCAGCCGTGATCCAATGCCAAGACTGCATTCGGCGCCGGCTTCAATTGCGCGCGCGCCTTTGCGGTTCCCATGCTCCCTGCCGCTCCAATCAAGACGCAGCATATCACTGCCATTGCTCTCCGCATTGCACTCCTCCACGGCCTTGCGCAAGGCTCAGGTTTCCGGCCCGGTTCGGCACTGTCGAAATTCGAATGATAAGGTTACCACGCGGGGATTAGTGAGTTGACGATCGATCGCAGCCCAGCACCGTTCCATAGAGCGCCTCCCATTCGCTGGCTTTGGAGTCCATGCTGAATTGGGTTTCGATGCGGGTGCGGGCGGCGCGGCCTTGGGAGCGGCGGTCGTCCGCGGACATGCGCATGACGTTGAGCATGGCGCCGGCGAGGGCCTGCGAATCCGCGGGAGAGACGAGCGCGGCTGAATCGCCTGCCAGTTCGCGCACGCCGCCTACTTCGGTGGCGACAACCGGCTTTTGCATGGCCATGGCTTCGCCCAGGGCGAGGGGCATGCCTTCCCAGGCCGAAGCGAGTACAAAGCCGTCTGCGGCGTCGAGCAGGGCGGGCAGGTCGCGGCGCAGGCCGAGCCAGCGGACGGAATCGGCTATACCGAGTTCCGAGGCGAGGGCGCGGAGATCGGCTGCAAGGGCATTGGCGGCTGCTTCACCGGCGATCCAAAGATATGCTTTGGGCTGGCTCGCCCAGACTTGAGCGAAGGCACGGAGCAGGTTGGGGTAGTCCTTTGCGGGGGCGATGCGGCCGGCGGTGAGCCAGGTGAAATCGGAATTGGCCGACATGGCCGATCGCATCTGCTCGCGGCGGTTGGCGTTGGGTAAGAATTCTTCGGTGTCGATGCCGTTGGTCAGAACGATGCATTTTTGATGCGGCACGGCTCTGATATGGATGAAGCGATCGGCGGCGGCCTGGCTGACGGCGGTGGTGCGGCGGCTGAGGACATCGGTGAGGCGGTAGGCAAGCATCCGCGGCCAGCCGCCCTCGTAGACGTTGTGCACGGTCGAGATGCTTACGAAGGCAGGATGGAGGAGCTTGAGGGCGCGCGCAATCATGTTGGCGTGGAAGCTGTGGCTGTGGAGGAGATCGGGGCGGAATGTGCGGAGGAAGCGGTGGGCATTGGCCAGACCGAGCAGCACACTGCCGGGGGTCTTGCGGATGTCGAGGTGGTGAACTTCGATAGAGGTGGGCCACTGCTCTGGCAGGGGCGGGCGCAGGACCAGCAATGCGACGGCGTGGCCGCGATCCACCATACGCGTGGCCAGCGCCAGGACCTGGCGTTCGGCTCCGCCCATGCCGAGCGATGTTAGCACGTAAACGATCCGCATTGCCGTTCACACTTATCGAAGTGGAACGATGATACGCCTGCGGTCAGTTTCTGGGTTTGCGCGTTAGTCGACGGCCGATCAGCGTGTCCACGGCAATGAGGCCGGGACCGAAGACGAGGATGAGCAAGGCGGCGAACCAGTAGGTGTAGGGGCCGGCGCTGTAGAAGTCTTCGGGCTTTGACAGGATGTGGAAGAAGTTGGTGCGGTCGTCGGGCACGCTGAGGTAAGCCATGGTCATGTTGACGAAGAGGACGAGGGCGGTGAGGCGCGAGGCGAGGCCAAGCGCGAAGAGGATGCCGCCGACCAGTTCAACTAAGCCAACCATGACGGCGGTTGTGCCGGGTGCGGGAAGATTCAAGCTCGAGAAGAATTCTGTGACGCGGGCGAGGTGGGTAAGCTTGCCGTAGCCGTCTTGAGCGAATTGATAGCCCCAGTAGAGCCGAATGAAGAGGAGAAGCGGGCATTGCGCGCGGTTGGCGAGGGAGACGAAGCCGGTGTAGGCGATCCTCGCGGAATCGATGAGCTTTCCCATCACGTTCCTTTCTATTCCTTGATCAGGGTTTCGAGTTCGGGAGCGCAGAGCCAGCCGAGTTCAGCCCAGTTGGCGAACCATGCCTGGACGAGGCGCGGGCGGCTGGATTCGGCGGTGCGTGAATCCGCGAATCCGGCGTCGATGGCTTCGGCGAGTGGCAGGCCATTGCGGATGGCAGCGAGGGTGTTGAATTCTTCGCGCCTGAGGCGGCGGTAATAGACGGAGAGGTCGACGCGGTGGGCGGCGAGCCAGGTGGGTTTGCGGCGAAGTTTGGGCAGCTTTGCGGGTGCGCCGGGGCCGTCTTCGTGTTTGATGCCGGCTTCGCTGGCTTCGCGCTTCTGGTGGTTGTGCAGGGTGAGGACCAGGTCGTCGGCTTCGTAGTCGAGGGCTATCAACTGCAGGTGCGGCTGCAGGGCGAGGCGCGAACCGGCGTCGAGGGTGGCGATCTGGCCGAGGGTCAGCGGCGTGCGCTCGGCGTTGTCGAAGGCCTCGACATGGGCCCACTCGATGCGGGCGACATCGAGCGCCAGGCGATGGCGTCGGCCGCAGAATTTGGGATGCGCGACGAGCCAGTCTGGGAGCTTCGATCCGAGGTTGCGCAGCGTGAAGGAGCGGCTGGGATGCGCGGTGAGGTAGGCGACGGAGAGCGCTTCAAATGCACGGGAGCCGACGACAGTTCGGAGAGCGAGAAAGTCTTCGGCGAGCGCACCCAGCACGCGGTACCAGTACTGGCGGTTGTAAATCTCAAGGCGCTCGAAGGGTGTGAGCTGGCTGTTGGGGGCAATGAAGGACTCGGCGACGACAGCCATGGCGCGGCCATCGGGAGCGACGGCGCGCATGTCCTCATCGGGAGTGAGCGGCTGCATGACGGCGGCGGCCATCTCGCGCTGGATGGATTCGAGATTCATTGCGCGGCTCCGGCGAGTTCGCTGGCATGAGGATGGAGGTAGCGCTCGGCCTTTTTCGCTTCGGCGTGAACTTCGTCGAAGCTGGGGATGTGGTCGTCCCACTCAAGCAGCGTGGGGGTGGGGCCGCAGCGCTCGATGGCACGCGCGTAGAGCGCCCATACCGGGTCAATCACCGGATGGTCGTGGGTATCGAGGATGTATTTGTCATAGCGGGTGTGGCCGGCAATGTGAATCTGCGCGACGCGATGCGCGGGCACGGCGTTGACATAATCCATGGGCGCGAATGACCGAGGAGACGTAGATATTGTTCACGTCGAGGAGGATGCCGCAGTCGGCGCGCTCCACAACTTCGGCGAGAAACTCCCACTCGGTCATTTCGGAGCCAGTGAAGGCGGCGTAGCTGGAGACATTTTCGACGGCCACAGGAATTTCGAGGTAGTCCTGCACCTGGCGGACGCGCTCGGCGGTACGCTCGACGGCTTCCCAGGTGTAGGGCAGCGGGAGCAGGTCGTGGGTGTAGGTGCCGTCGACGCTGCCCCAGCAGAGGTGGTCGCTGAGCCAGGGTGTGCGGGTGCGGCGGACGAGCTGCTTGAGGCGGCGCAGGTGCTCGGGATCGGGTGCGGTGACGGAGCCGAAGTACATGGATACGCCATGCTGGACGACGCGATAGCGCTCGAGGATCTGATCGAGCAGGGCCAGCGGACGGCCGGCATCGATCATGAAGTTCTCCGAGATGATTTCAAACCAATCCACGACCGGCTTGCGCGCGAAGATGTGCTGGTAGTGCGGAATGCGGAGGCCGATTCCGACGCCGTGATCCTGAAACGCGTTGAAGCGATTGGAAGACATGGGAACCTTGGAGAGCAGGGACCAGGGGCTTAGGGACTAGGGACCAGGGAACAGGGATCAGAGGCCGGCTGATCGATGCGCGCTGGAGTAACTGGGGATCGATGGAGCGGCGGGATGATCGGGCATAGACTCCCGCCGCGCCATCGAACCGGTTGGTGGTTAGGCGAGCTTGGGGGGAGTGGAACCGTCAGTGGCGCAGCCGCCCTTGCCCTTGCAGCTGTTCTTGCCCTTGCAGCCGTTGTCACTGGACTTGCAACCGCCAGTTCCTTTGCAATCGTTCTTGCCTTTACAGGAGTGTTTTGCAGGGGGCTGATCCTGGCCAGTGAGGCGCAGACCGGCCTTGGACACCTTGACCGACGAATTGGATGCTGTGCCGGGTGTGGCCGCCTGGGCCGCTACGGACGTTCCGCCGATCAGACCGGAGAGAGCCGCCGTGAGGAGAAGAGCATTCATCTTGTGCTTCATGGTTTTGACCTCGCTTGGGGGTTGGGGCGGAGAGCGTCCGCCGATGGCAGCCACGCGGAGGCCGGGGGGCCCTGCCGCAGGATCCGTGTCACGCACTCCGTGTCACGCAGACTAGGAGTGGGGACCCGAGGGAAAGGTTACAGGCAATGTGTTACGGGTGAAAATGATTTTCTTGCTGGACTGCCTTTCCTGAAGACTATACGAGCCAGCGAGCCCAGAGGATTGACTCGCATTCGCCGGAGTACGGTAACCTGATGGCTGTATGACGGATGAGACGCACGATCGGGCAGCAGGCAGTGAAGGAATCGGGGCCGGTAGTGGCGAATTGGCAGGCCGGTTGCGGGTTGTGGGCGGCGCCAGCCTGGCGATGGCGCTGCTGCAGAGCCTGTGCACCGCGGTGCTGACCATCAGCGGCGTTCGCGTGGCCATCGGGCTGACGGCTCTGGCGGCGGCGAGTGGGATTTATGCGCCGGCGCGCGGGTTTCACCAAGACGCAATCCGGATTCCCATGCTGATTCTGGCTACCGTGGGCGCGGTGGTGAACCTGGCGGTGCTGGCCTGGATCTGGAGGTTGCGGACGCAGCCGTCGGCGCAGTGGCGGCGGCGCGAGATCGGGGCAAAAGAGAGGCGATCGGAGCGGCTGCAGGTGGTGCTGGCGATTCTGACACTGATATTGGTGGGGCTGGAAACCTGGACACATACGATCGTGCACCGCACCGGGCCAGCGCCGGTGACACAAAGCGGCGGCGTCCAGCACGAATAGTTGTTCACGAGCAGATCGGCTAGGGCAACGTCAGGCGCTTCCCGGTGATGGACCCGGCTGGATAGTCCTGCAGGAGCTTCCCGTCGGGGTCGTAAAAACGGGCGCTCAGAGTACCAGTGAAAGTATCGCCGGTAACCTTGATATCGAAGGGGAGTTCGCCGCGGCTCACGAACTTGTGGGTGGTGCGGTCGGCGGTTATCTCCATCCACTTGCCGCGGATGCGGCTGCCATCGGCCACCCAGATGCCTTTGCCGTCGCTGTCGCTGGTGGTGGGGTCGCCAGCGTCCGGGTTGGCCTGCTGCATCGTGCCATCGGCGTTGAATACATACATGTGCTGCTTGAATGGCGCGCCGGCGTCCTCGACAAACCACGTTCCTACGATGGCATTCGGAGGAGTGCCGCGGACGGTCGCCTCGCGGCAACTGAGGATGGAAGCTAATGCCACCATCAGGATAAGCGCTCGGACTATCGTATTCAAGCGAGTAGTCTAGCCTTCAAGGCATTCGACGGACAACCCGAACTGAACTTTCAGCCTCGTGGGCCTATCCTCGACAACGATCAGCCGGTGAGTTCCAGTTCGCGGTCGAGGCGGGCGTGGAGGCGCTGGCTGAAGCCGGCGGGCAGTTCGAAGACGCGATCGTCGGCTACCAAAATCACGAAGTTGCGCGTCGAATCGAGGACGGCGGAGCAGATTTCGCAGGTTTCGAGATGGCGGTCGATATCGGCGCGCAGGTCCGCGTCCACCTCGCCGTCGATGTAGGCCGAGATGTGCTCCCAGACGTGTTTGCAGTCGATCCTCATGCGCGCCGTCCAAACAGCCCGCGACGTTTGGGCGCGAACCCTCCCAATTGCGGGGCCAGCACCCGTTGCAGCATGGCGCGGGCCCGATGCAGGCGAACCTTGACGGCTCCTTCAGTGATGCCCAGCGCGGCAGCCGTCTCACGAACGTCCATTTCTTCGATGTCCCTGAGCAGCACAACGTTACGGTAAATCTCGGGCAGGCCTTCTATGGCCTTGCGGAGAATTGCGCCAAGTTCTTTGCGTTCCAGGGCTTCGGCGGGCACCTCGCGCCAACTGGTGAGGATGGCCGGGGTGTAGTCGCCGGTTTGCTCGTCGGTTCCAGCTTCCAGCGAATCCTCGCGCCGGGTGCCCAGCTTGCGCAAACGGCCGAGGCCTTCGTTGCGGGCGATCGACAGCACCCAGGTGCGAAACTGCGAGTCGCCGCGGAAGAGGCGCAGATTGAGATAGACCTTGATGGCTGTTTCCTGGGCGGCATCCTCGGCCTCGGCCTCGTTGCGCAGCAGGTTGAGGAGCAGAAAGTAAATGGCCCGTTCGCAGGGGCGGATGAGCTCGTGAAAGAGATGACGCTCGCCGGCAAGGATGCGGCGAATCCACTCGGCCTCGAGTTCGGGATTGGATGCGGTCATCGATCTCCGCGCGGCGCGGCCAGGGCGGGCGCTGGCGGTCGCTGTCAGAAGCTCAGAATTGAACTATAACCTGCCAGGGCGGGCGGGGAGATGAGCGCATGGAATGTCACCGGAGTTTGACCGGAATGGACGCTTCAAGATAACTTTTATGTCTTCAAAAAAGATTCCTTGTATTCAAATCACATTTTGTGCCGTACAATCTCCACGAGGAGACCCATGGCCGGAGATATTCAACTCACTTGCAGCGATTGCGGGCAGGATTTCACCTTCACCGCTGCCGATCAGACGTTCTTCCAGGAACGTGGTTATTCGACCCCGAAGCGTTGCAAGAGTTGCCGACAGGCAAAGAAGAACGACCAGGGGGGCTCCGGCTACCGTTCGGCTCCGGCCACAGGAACACCTGTGATTTGTTCGGGTTGCGGCCAGCCTACAACAGTGCCTTTTGAGCCGCGCGGCGATCGCCCGGTGTTCTGCCGGGATTGCTACCAGGCGCGCAAGGGCAGCGGCGGCGGTGGTGGCGGCGCTTCGCGAGGCCGCGGCCGTTACTAGCATCCTAAAGACCCGATGCTTCCCCAGAATCATCGGGCTCGATTTTTCCACAGAGAGTGCGAGCAAGGCTCCCAGCGGAGACAAGATCGGCTCCGCTTCCCCCGGGCAGTCTTAGGCGGCGGAATCCCTTGTCTGTTTTCGTCCTGCGATAAAACAAACTGAATCCAAAAGAGAGGCAGCCCGCAGCTGCCTTTTTTCTTTAACTGCTGGCGCGGCGGGCGGCGGGCAAAGGCCCGCATACACGGTACTGGGCTGGATTTGCCGGGCCAAAATCCGGTTTTGAGCGGAAATCCCCGATGGACAGAGCAACTGCCGCCCGATACACTTCCTGCACAGGCTTCCCGACACTACCGGATACCTCAAAAGGATCCCTCGCGTATACATGGCCGTTCAACTGTCCTTCGCCGGTTTTGCATGGAAGAATCTCTGGCGCAGACGTCTCCGGACTCTGCTGACGCTCTGCGGAATAGGAATGGCGATCGGCGCCTTTGTGGGCCTGGTGGGTTTCTCCCGGTCTTTTGAGCACGAATGGCTGCGCATGTACCTGAGCAGCGGCACCGACATCGCGGTGGTGCAGCAGACCTTTTTGAACACATCGGTGGACGAGGGCGCCGGCGTAAAACTGCGCGGCCTGCCGGTGGTGGCGCAGGCCACGCCCATGATCCTGAACCTGATGGACCTGACACCGGAGGTGAACGCGCTGGCATATGGATGGAAGGCGGACTCCTACGAGTTCGAATCGCTGAAGCTGATCTCGGGGCGGCGGTTGCGCGATGGGCAGCCTGAGGTGATGCTGGGCGACCTGTTGGCTGAGAATCTGAAGAAGAAGCCGGGCGACACGGTACAGATTCAGGGCTCCACGTTTACCGTGGCCGGCGTTTATCATGGCGGCTCGGCGTTGGAGGCGGGCGCAGTGATCCTGCCCATCGACCAGATGCAACTGCTGGGCAGCCTACAGGGGAAAGTGACTGCATTTCATGTGCGGCTTAAACCTGCGCCTGGCGGCGAAACGCCGGAACACTATCTGGCGCGGGCGCAGGCGGAGATTGAGGCAGCTCTGCCGGGCTTGCGCGCAGTGCCTGCCGCCGAGCGAGCCAGCAACAACCAGCTGGTGCTGCTGGCGCATGCGGCGGCCTGGGGCACGTCGTCGATCGCGCTGCTGATCGGCATTCTGGGCATCGCCAACACCATGGCCATGTCGGTGTTTGAGCGGACGCGCGAGATCGGCATCCTGCGCGCGCTGGGCTGGAAAAGCTGGCGGATTCTGCTGCTGATTCAGACCGAAGCAGCCGTGCTGGGACTGTCCGGCGGACTGGTCGGCATCGGGGTGGGATGGGGCGCATTGCGCCTGCTGGCGACGCTGCCACAGACGGCGAGCATCGTGTCGGCTTCGTTTCCGGTGCTGCTGCTGGCCGAAGCGCTGGGCATTGCGGTTCTGGCCGGACTGCTGGCCGGGGCCATCCCCGCGTGGCGCGGCGCGCGGCTTTCGCCGGTGGAGGCGCTGCGCCATGACTGATCCGATTCTGGAGGTTCGCGGGCTGCGCAAGAGCTACGACAACGAGCGCATTCTGGCGCTGCGCGGCGTGGACTTGTGCATCGCCGCCGGAGATTTTGTGGCCATCAGCGGCCCCAGCGGGAGCGGCAAATCCACGCTGCTGCAATTGCTGGGCGGGCTCGATACGCCGACACACGGAGAGGTGCTGTTCAAGAACACGGTGCTGGGAAAAAGCGCAGGGAACGGAGCGGGGATCGACCTGGACACCTACCGGTCGCACCACGTCGGATTCATCTTTCAGGCCTTTTACCTTCTGCCCACGCTGCGCGCGATTGAGAATGTGCAGGTGCCGATGCTGGCCGTCGAACAGAACGGGCACAACCGGCAACAGCGGGCCGAGGCCCTGCTGCGCGAGTTGGGCCTGGAGCACCGGCTGCGCAATTATCCCAACGAGCTGTCGGCAGGCGAGCGGCAGCGGGTGGCGATTGCGCGGGCGCTGGCCAACGATCCGGAAGTTCTGCTGGCGGACGAACCGACCGGCAACCTGGACAGCGTGAACTCCGCGAAGATCATGGAGATTCTGACCGGCATCCAGAAGAAACGCGGCATGACGCTGGTCATTGTGACGCACGAGAACGACATTGCCCATTCCGCACCCAGCCACGTTCGCATTCGCGACGGAAGGATCGAAGCATGAGAGTGGGCATGGCGGCCTTGGCCGCCGCAGTCTGGCTCGCGCTTCCGGCGCACGCGGCGGATGTGAAGGCGGTGCTGGCAGCGCCCAGGCAACGGATCGAGACGGCCGACTATCGCGCCAGCGGCCACCTGGTGCGGGTGGACGCCAACGGCAACCGGATTAGCTTTCCCATTACCATCAAGGCACACTGGTTTCCCGGATTGCTGCGGGTTCTGTTGGAGATTGGCACGATTTCGAAAGCAGCTCCGAATCAATCGGCGAGCGACCGCTTCCCCGTTCACGTTTTACTGGAGATGCGTCCGGGTGGGCAGGATTCCATCCAGATCGCGCGTCCGGGCGACGACGCGGCTAGTGCTCTTCCATTTGACAAGTGGAGCGACGGGCCGCTGGGCGACGGCTTCAGCTACGAGGATTTTCTGGAGCCGCAGTACTACTGGCCGGGCCAGGCGGTGACTGAGGAGACGAAGTACGGCGCACGCGATTGCGATATTCTCAAGAGCACTCCCGGCGCAACGGAGCGCACGCACTACGCCGAGGCGCGCACGTGGCTCGACAAGAACATCGGCTTTCCGGTGTATGCGGAGAAGACGCTGAAAGGAAGCGGCGGCGTGAAGGAGTTCACTTATTACGGCCTGCGCCACGAAGGCGGCGTTTGGTCGGCGAGCCAGGTGGAGGCAAAGATTCACGGACGCCCCGGTTCGACGCTGCTGATTATCGATCGTGGAAGCGCGCACGCCAATCTCGGGCTGAAGGACTTCAGTCCAGCTCAACTTACTCACTTTCAGGATGGCCTATGACTTTGTTTGTCACCATCTTCAGCCTGGGCGCGGCGCTGGTCGCCGCCGGGTTTCTGTATCAATGGACCGGGGCGCGGCGCGACCGGGTGCGCTATGCCGGCCAGGGGCGCTGGGTGGACATCGGCAGCGGGCACAGGCTCTATTTGCTGGAGAAAGGCTCAGGCGGGCCGACGGTGCTGTTTGAGGCCGGAATCGCGGCTACGAATCTGAACTGGTTTCACATCCAGGAGACGGTTGCGCGCTTCACCGGGACGGCTTCCTACGATCGGGCCGGGCTGGGTTGGAGCAGCCCCTGCCGCACGCCGCGCACTCCGAATCACATTGCCGCCGAGCTTCATGCGCTGCTGGAGCGCGCGCAGATCAAGCCGCCTTACGTTCTGGTGGGACACTCTTTCGGCGGGCTGGTGATGCGGCGGTTTGCGCTTTCCTTTCCGGAGGAGGTGGCCAGTGTGGTGCTGGTCGATCCCATGCGTTGCGAGGAGTGGCCGCCGCTGAATCCCAGCAAACAGGCGCAGATCGACCGCGGCAAGAGGCTGTCGCGTTATGCGATTCCCATCGCGCGCTTTGGCATCGCGAGGCTGGCGGTCACTTCGCTGCTGTGCCGCGGGGGCAGCATCTCGCGCTGGTTGACCCACGCGGGCGGAAATGGCGCACGCCACGTGATGGGACGGGTGACCGACGAGGTGGGCAAGATGCCGCGGGAGATTTGGCCGATCGTCGCCGCGCACTGGTCGCGTCCCGCATTTTACGCGGGAATGCACCGACACGTTGAGGCGGTTCCCGACACGGTGCGGGAGATGCAGGACGCGGGGCCGATCCACGAGATACCGGTACTGGTGCTGACGCCGGGAAAATCGACGCCGCTGTCGGAGGAGTGTCTGCGCCGCATTGGCGACAATGTGCAGCAGGTGATCGCGCCCCGGAGCGCGCACTGGATTCATCTCGACCAGCCGGAGCTGGTGATCGACTCGATCCGGACGATGGTGATGGCGGCAGCGCCGGAGGCTGTGGCGATTACGGTTTGAGGCCGTCTTGAACGGGTCCGGTTTCAGGTCCGGGATTTCACCATTCAATTGGACTTTGCGGTTCTTCGAAAGGCGCCTTTTGTTAGGGAAATAGAAGCCTGGGAGCAGGTTTTTCGGCGCAAAAGCAAAGCCCGCTGATTTGGCGGGCTTTAGCGGGAATTAGCTGGTAGCGCTAACGGGAATCGAACCCGTGTTTTAAGATTGAGAATCTCACGTCCTAACCCCTAGACGATAGCGCCACACCGCGGGGCGGCCGTTGACGGCCACTTACTTAGATTAGCAAAGATTGCGGTCGATGCCAAAGACCGGAGTACGCGCCGAACCCCGCTCAGATGCCAAGCTTGCGGACCTCGTCGTTGTAGTACTTGCGGTAGAGGATCTCCCACTCCTGGGAACCTTCGAGGATGATTTTGCGCTGGTTGGCGATCTTGAGGCGGGCGGCGGTGTCGATCTTGGCCTCTTCGGTGAGCAGGTGTTCGAGGGCCTTGCGCGCCTCCTGGCGGATGGTGTTGCGATCCTCGAGGAAGCCGACGGCGTCGATCTCGGCCAGGGTGTCGGCCACGGTGTGAGCCAGCTTGTTGAGCTTGTCGCGGCTGATCCTCATAGCACCGCCTTGTATTTCTTCGCCAGCTCGGTCTTCACCTTCTTGAACATCTCGGCGTACTGCGCGCCGGATTTGCGCATCTCTTCGGAGTAGGCGTCAAGGATGACGCGCACTTCCTCGTTGATGCGGTCTTCGAGGGAAAGTTCTTCGATCAGGCCCTCGGTGACGCGCGCTTCACACCCCTTCAAGTCGCTGGTGACGATCATTTTGGCGTCGATGAGGTGCTTGACGGTGCGGCGGCCCAGGTAGCCAATGTATTCGCGGGAAAAAATCATGAGCTAAGGGTCAGGATAGCGCATCGGGGCGGAGTGTGTACATGCGGGACGGAGAATTGACGATGCGGCTGAGTTTCGTAGTGGCTCCGGCTGCAGTGGATAGCGCCGAGATTTGTGGTCTCCCACCCATGCGCCAGAAAAACGCGCATGGATGGGGCACGGAGAGTTTAGAAACGGATCAAGAGCAGGCGGCCCCGAGGAGATCGGCGGGTGAAGGGGTTCGGTTGGGGCTCGCGGTTTCCCACCCATCGCCAGAAAGAAGCGATGGATGGGGCACCCAGAGTTTGGAGGCGGATGAAGAGTGGGGGACCCAGAGTTTTCGGATGCACCCGCATTCGCTGGTGAAGATCCTAGCCCGGCGGACCTGGTCAGCCGCGGTGGGGGCAGGTCTTGGTGTTGAGGCACTCCTCGGCCAGGCGCAGGCGCTCCACGGGGCGGCCGGCGACCAAGTGCTCCGAGACGATTTCCACAGCATCCTCGGGCTGGACGTGGCCATACCAGACCGCTTCGGGGTAGACCACCACCGTGGGCCCGTGCTCGCACTGGTCCAGGCACAGAGACTTGTTGATGCGCACCCTGGGAGTGAGGCCAGCGGCCTTGGCAAGTTGCTGCAACTGGGTGTGCAGGGCGCTGGTTCCATCGGCTGTGCAGGATGGGCGCGGTGCGCCGGCGGGGCGGACGTTATGACAGACAAAGACGTGGCGTTCAAACGAGGGCAAGCGGTATTCCTCCTGTCCTAAGAGTAAAGCCGCGGCGCCGGTTGACGAAGTTTCTTAAATCCGGCACCGCGCACCCGGCCCCATCTGCGAAAATGAGAGCTTGACTATGAGCACGGACAATCTTCTCTCCCTCAAAGACGATATGGTGGCCTTTATCGAGGGGCATGGACTGCATCGCCTCCCTGGCTATGTCACTGAAGACATCCCTTCCATCGTGTGGGAGGGCCAGAATAACCCTGACTCGTGGAAGGACTTTGTGGAGATGGCCAAACATGTGGGCGCTCCCTTTGTCACCTTCAGCGAGATGTCACTGGAGCGCGAGGAGCTGGAAGCGCTGATCGAGGAAGCCGGCGAGATGAACTTCCCCGACGAGGAAGCCACCGAGCTGGTAGAGGCGCAGTGGCTGCGCAAGTACGCGGGCATGCTGGGCTACATCCAGCTTGGCTTTGTCTACCAGGGGCTGGTGTTTCTGCACGAGACGACCACCGAATGGTATGAGCGCTTCCAGGCGCTGCTTGAGGACATCGAGAGCTTCCAGGACATTGTGATCGACGACGCCCACGGCGGTGAGGACGAGGAACAGTAGGCCGGGAGAGCCCCATGAGCGCGTCCGGCGTCACTGGCGTTCCCTATCGCGTGGCCCAGCGCTGGGTGCTGCCCGAGGCGCATCCGGAGCAGGCTGCCGCCCTGGCCAGAGATGCGCGGCTGCCCCTGGTGCTGGCCGAGCTGCTGGTGGCCCGTGGGATGACAGAGGCAAGCGAGGCCTTTGTCTTCCTGCATCCTGAAATCTCCCATCTGCACGATCCGTTCCTCATGCTGGGTATGAACGCGGCCGTGGACCGGCTGGAGGCTGCGATTGCGCACAGCGAGATTGTGCTGCTCTACGGCGACTACGATGTGGACGGCACCACTGCCGTGGTGCTGCTGAAGACGGCAATCGAGATGCTGGGCGGCACGGTGCGCTTTCATGTGCCGCATCGCATCCGCGAGGGCTATGGGCTGCAGTCGAGCGTGCTGGAAGCAGCTTATGCGGAGGGCGTGCGGCTGGTCATCACGGTGGACACCGGCATGAGAGCCTTTGCCGAGGCGGAAACGGCACGGCGGCTGGGGCTGGACCTGATCATTACCGACCACCACCTGTGCCAGGCGGACGACGCTGTCCCCGCGGCGCTGGCGATCCTGAATCCCAACCAGCCGGGCTGCCCGTATCCTGAGAAGTCACTGTGCGGGGCGGCCATTGCACTGAAGCTGGCGCAGGCGGTGCTGGAGCGGCGCGATCCAGGCCGCACCCGCGAAAAGACGCTGCCCAGCTTTCTGAAGATGGCGGCCATTGCCACTATCGCGGACGCGGTGCCGCTGAAGGGTGAGAATCGCACGATTGCCGCGCTAGGACTGAGCGAACTGCGCAAGCCGGTGGGCGTGGGATTGCGAGCACTGTTTGGCGTGGCTGCGCTCGATCCCGCCGCCAAACAGCTCACGGGCTTCGATGTAGCCTTCCGGCTGGCGCCGCGCATCAACGCTGCCGGCCGCATGGACGTGGCCTCGGATGTGATCGAGCTGTTCTGCACGCGCGATGCGGCCCGCGCACAGGAGCTAGCCGGCCGGCTGGAGCGGCTGAACCGCGAGCGCCGGGACATCGAGGCCGCCGCGCTGCGCGCCATTGAGGCACGCCTGGGCAGTGACGCCGAGCTGGCGGCCGACCGGCTGCTGGTAGTGGATGGCGAGGGCTGGCATCGAGGCGTGATCGGAATCCTGGCCTCGCGCGTGGTGGAGCGTACGGCCAAGCCGGCGATTGTGGTGAGCGTGGAGGACGGCGTGGCTCATGGCTCCGGCCGGTCGGTGGATGGGT
>Ga0326727_10009054_pt1 | contig 24823 bp, 25 predicted proteins | sample MB2enrmetagenome_FD_207643 | JGI IMG/M metagenome (GOLD analysis project Ga0326727, IMG submission 207643) | Lab enriched peat soil microbial communities from McLean, Ithaca, NY, United States - MB29MY | ecosystem: Environmental > Terrestrial > Soil > Wetlands > Peat | place: USA: New York... | reverse complement strand
CTTCGTTAGTCAGGACTATGTTACAACGTGTTGAAGTAAAATCTATTATTAACACAGATGGGAAATGTGAGTTATTAGTGAGCTTTCGGTATCACTTTTTTCATGGTATGGAGTTAAGAAACTCAGGAGATGCTGAAGTCCGATGAAAAGTTTCTTTGGAATCTCCTCAGCCTTTCTCAAGAAGGAAATTTCAAAGCCGGAAGATTTGCCTTGATTTCTGCTGATGAACTGGTTATTGCTCATACCAATGAAAATGAATATCGGGCTTTTATCGGGAACAAGAAAAACGAAGCCCTACAGTCCAGAATTATTGTGATGCACATTCCTTATAATCTCAAAGTCAGTGATGAAGTGAAAATTTATGAAAAGTTGATCCGCCAAAGTGACATTCAAAACGTACACCTTGCGCCTCACAGCCTGTGGGCCACCTCTGTTTTCAGTGTTCTTTCCCGCTTAAAGCCATCGAAGAAACAAGGGATGGACCTGGTGAAGAAGATGAGGATCTATGATGGCGAAGATGTGGAAGGATTTAATCAAAAAGATATTAAAGAGCTGATGACGGAGGGTGAAGAGCAAGGCGAAGGCATGGATGGTGTGGACCCTCGTTACGTGATCAATCGAATTTCTACCGCTTTAATTCGTGATGAGCATGCCTGTATCAATGCGCTGGATATTTTAAGGGCTGTAAAAGACGGATTAGCTCAGCATACCTCGATCATGAAAGATGAAAAGGAAAATCTTCTCAATCTGATCGCGGTGGCTCGACGTGAATATGACGAAATGGCCAAGAAGGAAGTTCAGAAGGCGTTTGTTTATGCCTATGAAGAATCTGCAAAGTCGTTATTGAACAATTATCTGGACAATGTTGAGGCGTTTTGTAATTCTTCAAAACTGTTTGATCCAATCACCAGTGAAGAATTGGCCCCTGATGAGCAACTAATGCGCAGCATTGAAGAACAAATCGGGGTTTCGGAAAATGCTAAAAAAACCTTCCGCGAGGAAATTCTGATTCGGATTTCAATGTATGCTCGGAAGGGGAAAGTATTTAGTTATACGTCCCATGAGCGCTTGAAGGAAGCCATTGAAAAGAAACTGTTTGCTGATTTGAAAGATATTGTCAAGATTACAACCTCAGTCGAGCATCCTGATCAGGAACAATTGTTGAGAATCAATAATGTTATGGACCGTCTCGTCAATGAGCATGGTTACTGTCCAATCTGTGCCAATGAGATTGTGAAGTATGTCGGGGCCCTCCTTAACCGCTAGAAAGGAAGGGGGATAAGTGTGGCGGATGACATTATTGTGAGCCGTGATGACTGGAGTTTGCATCGCAAAGGGCATCTCGACCAAATGCGGCACAAAGAAAAAGTAGAGGAAATCATTAAGCAACAATTGGGCGATTTGATTGTCGATGAAAGCATTATCCTGACCGATGGCAAAAAAAGCACCAAGATTCCCATGCGTTCTCTTGAAGAATTTCGCTTCCGGTATGATTTCAATAAAAAGAATCATACCGGACAAGGCACTAAAAAAATGGTGCCGGGTGAGATCTTGGGGCGTGAACAAGTCAAGGGCCAAGGCACTGGGAGCGGAGCCGGTGAAGAGCCGGGCCAAGATATCTACGAAGCGGAAGTCACGTATGAGGATTTAGCAAATATTCTCTTTGAAGAATTAAAACTGCCCAATTTAGACGACAAAAAAAGACCGCTTATTGCGCACGACCGTCCGGAGTTTAACGATGTTCGGAAAAAAGGGCTGATGGCGAATGTGGATAAGAAACGCACCTTGCTGGAAAGTATCAAAAGGCAAGCATTTTCGCGGAAACAGACAAAAGAGGCCCAATTGCGAATTTCACCGGAAGATCTGCGCTTTAAGACCTGGGATACTCGACCGAATTTTGAGACTAATGCTGTTATTTTGGCTATGATGGATACCTCCGGCTCGATGGGGCAATTTGAAAAATATATTGCTCGGACCTTTTTCTTTTGGATGGTACGTTTCCTGCGTTTAAAGTATGAAAATGTGGAGATGCGTTTTTTAGCTCATCATACAGAGGCCAAAGAAGTAACTGAGACGGAATTTTTCACGCGCGGGGAAAGTGGAGGAACTCGCTGTTCATCAGTTTACCAATATGCCTTAGATTTAATCGAAAATGAATATCCCCCGGCTCATTACAATATTTATCCTGTGCACTTTACAGACGGCGACAATATTGGCTCGGATAATTCCAAGGCCTTGTTATTAATGCAGCGTTTGCTGGAAGCGAGTCGGGTTGTCGGTTACGGAGAGATCTTAAGAACTCATTATTCCAGTACTTTAATGTCAACGTTAAAACGTATTGAGGACCCGAAGCTGCGCTTGGTGACGATTAGGGACCGCAACGAGGTATACGTTGCGCTCAAAACGGTTTTTTCTTAAAGTTTGTCAGATTGTGTGCTGATCTATCATTAAGACTTGTCACCGAAAAAGACGCTGTAAACTCGTTCAGCTAAAGCTGCATCAAGACTTCAGATGAGGACGTTAGCTCGCTTGAAGCCTACGTACTGAGAACCCCCACTTACAGTGGGGGTCTTGGAAATTGGATAAATAGGGGGGAAGTCATGGACAATGAGATGCGAGCCTTAAACTCTGTAGCTCAGGATATTGCTCAAGTGTCCCGCGGACTGGGACTTGATTTCTATCCTGTAAATTTTGAAATCGTTCCGGCGGAAGCCTTATATACGTTTGGAGCCTATGGAATGCCGGTGCGTTTCACCCATTGGAGTTTTGGAAAAGCCTTTTACCGAATGAAGACCCAATATGATTTGAACTTGAGCCGGATTTATGAATTGGTTATTAACACCAGTCCGGCCTATGCCTTTTTGTTGGAAGGCAACAGAATGATTCAGAATAAACTAGTAATCGGGCATGTCTATGCCCATGTCGACTTCTTTAAGAATAATTACTATTTCTCGCGTACACCGAAGGATATGGTTGAACGGATGGGGGCACATTCCGAGAAAATCCGAGAATATGAATTGCGCTATGGTCAGGAAAAAGTTGAGCGAACCTTAGATGCAGTCCTCGCTATTCAAGAACATGTGGATTTTCGAGCTCACATTGGCACTAATGAAGAAATGGAGAACTCACCCAAGATCAATGGGCCCAGCAAAGATGGCAGCGGGCATACCTGCCCTGGTAATACTTGCACAGGAAATCATTCCTGCGGAGGAAATTGTGGTGGGAAGTGTACTTCGAAAGAAGAGAGTAAAGTGGACTCCTCGAAGAAGACTCGAAGCAAAAGAGCGTCTTTACCCTATGAAGATTTATGGGGAGATCTATTAGAAGAAGAATGTAAATGCCTGCCCCAACCGGAGTATGAAGATCTCTTGCTCTATATTATAAAGTTTGCGCCGGGGCTTGAAGAGTGGCAAAGAGATATTGTTAGTATTGTTCGTCAAGAATCGTTTTATTTTTATCCCCAAATTGAGACGAAAATTATTAATGAAGGCTGGGCAACATTTTGGCATGCCAGAATCATGCGTGAACTTGATCTATCGGATGCTGAATCCCTTGAATTTGCGCTCATGCACAGTCAAGTTGTGCAGCCGTCTCGTATGGGCCTGAATCCTTATTATTTGGGCGTAAAAATATGGGAACACTTGGCTAAAGATCAATCTCTCAGCGAACTTTTTGAGCTCAGGGAGACGGAGAATGACCTTTCGTTTATTCGTAATCATCTTACTCGCGAATTAGTGGAAGACCTTAATTTATTCAATTTCCGTAAAGTGGGGGCTCACTGGCAGGTTACAGAAAACGAATGGGAGAAAGTTCGAGATAATCTGGTGCAGCAACTGGTTAATGGAGGGCATCCTCGAATCGTAGTCCTTGAGGGGGATTACGAGGGAAAGGGCGGGTTATATCTTAAACACCGCCACGAAGGGGTGGATCTCGATATTGTTTATCTCGAAAAAACCCTTTCCCTCGTACAGTTTCTCTGGGGGAAATCGGTCACTCTGGAAACGGTAATCGACGCTAAGAAGGTAATTTATGAGTGTTCCAATGGAGTGGTCAGTCATCGTCAGGTGAGCAAGACAGCGGAAAATTAAGAACCGGTATGGAAAATGACCAATCAATTCTCAACCAAAGCAGATGTTAGAAATAATGTCTGCTTTGAAAACCTGAAGAATTATGGATTAGGATAGTTGAATAAACTAATTTAGAATTAAGACAGAAAGCAAGAGGGTTTAAATTTAAAATGAATTGGCAAAGGGAACCGGGGTGTGATAAAATACCCACGGTACTTACGACTGAATTTTGTGAGAAACAAGGATTCGTTTAGGAGGTTTACATATTGGAAGCGATTTTAACGCACCTTGGACAATTCGTAGAATATATGATTTCAGCCTTTGGCTATGCGGGGGTTTTCTTGGCTATGGCGATTGAGAGTGCTTGTATTCCTTTGCCGAGTGAAATCATTCTGCCGTTTACCGGTTATATGGTGTTCACGGGGCATTTTGGCTTCTGGCAATCAACGATCGCGGCAACCCTGGGGAACCTTTTTGGCGGACTTGTCGCGTATTATGTCGGTGTGTGGGGAGGACGCCCTTTTCTCCAACGTTATGGGCGATATTTCTTTATTAATAGGCGAGAACTCGCCTGGACAGAACGGTTATTTGAACACTATGGAGAAGCAACCGTTTTTGTTGGCCGGATGTTGCCAATCGTCCGTACTTTTATTTCCTTACCTGCCGGTATTGCCCGGATGAACCCGCTGAAAATGGCCACTTACACGACAATCGGCGCGTTCTTTTGGTGTGCTTTGTTAATTTTTGTGGGCCAAAAATTAGGGGAAAATTGGAATTCGCTCAAACCTTACTTTCATCGTGCAGATGTAGTCGTTGGTGGGGTTATAGTGCTGGCGGTTATATATGTCGTGTGGATACATCTCAAACGGAAATAATTCGATCTCTTCAGGTTAAGATATATTCGAACAACGAACTTTAGGATATATTCGAACAACGAACCACGAATTGAGGAAGGCAGGCAGGGCATGCACGGGCTAGAGCACTATGTGACGAACATAATTTATCACTATCGTTATGCAGGCTTACTCTTTCTGCTTTTGGGTGGTATGGTCGGTATTCCGGTACCCGATGAATTTCTCCTGACGTTTAGTGGCTTTCAAACCTCATTGGGGCGAATGAATTTTGGGGAAACTCTTTTTACCGCCAGCCTGGGTAGTTTCTTAGGAATGAATTTGAGTTATTGGATTGGAAGAAGATTGGGAATTCCTTTCCTGCATAAGATCGCGCCCTATCTTCATCTCAATGAAAAAAGGATCGCTCGCGCAGAACACTGGTTTAAACGTTTTGGCGATCGGCTCATCGTGATTGGGTACTTCTTTCCGGGCTTTCGTCATTTTACTGCCTATTTTTCGGGGATGAGTGAACTCAATTATGTTCGTTATGCTGCTTTAGCCGGGACGGGGGCTTTGCTATGGTCTTTAACGTTCATTACTCTCGGACAAGTTCTTGGAGAACACTGGGCAAAAATCACCTTTATCTTACACCGTTACTTGGTGCGGGGGGGGATTGGACTTGCTATTATTGTGTTTCTGATCTATCTCTATAATGTAAAACGAGGCCGAGTAGACTGAAGACTTTGTACATTATTTAAGCCGCATTTGTATAAATCTTTTGATTGGTCAGGTTGTTCATTCTAAATTGAGCTGAAACCTGCTGCTATAGCATTAGGCGAAAACTGCGTCAAGTGGTATAATTTACAAGGATAAAAACCCAACATAAAGGAGGTCACACAGGTGACAAATGAAAGCACACAGGATCTGGAACTGGAGAAGAATCCAATCGTAACTTTGGAGATGGAAAATGGCAACACGATCAAAATTGAACTTTATCCAGCGGTAGCGCCCCAAACCGTTAAGAACTTTGTGTCCCTTGTCTCTGCAGGTTTTTACGATGGTCTCATCTTCCATAGAGTTATCCCGGGTTTTATGATTCAAGGTGGTGACCCTGATGGGACAGGGATGGGTGGAAGTAAACAAACGATTCCCGGTGAGTTCACAGCGAACGGTGTTAAGAACGATTTAACACATGATCGCGGCATTATATCCATGGCTCGGACCTCAGACCCCAACTCAGCCAGTTCTCAATTTTTTATTGTTGTCAAGGCTTCCAGTCACTTAGATGGTCAGTATGCTTCCTTCGGAAAGGTCATCGAAGGTATGGAGGAAGTTGACCGGATTGTCAGTGTTGAGAAGAATCGCGGAGATAAACCATTAGAAGATCAGAGGATGAAGAAAGTTACTATTCAACTCTAGTAGCATTCTAAATTGTTCTGGGTTGTCTGATATGCAGAAGAAGAGGGCCTTAAGCCCTCTTCTTCTGCATATCAGACAACACTGCCGTTTAAACAGCACTGTGTAGGATGTAGAAATAAGGTTGTTTTCAGATGGAGGAAGTCAATATGTTAGATTTGCTGAGTTTATTTGGTCAAGTTGTAGAAGAACAGAGTTTTACAGTTGTAGCACGAAAACTGGGAATTAGCCAACCGGCGGTCTCCAATCAGATGCGGGCGCTTGAAGAGAAACTGGGGGTCAAATTGCTTTATCGCAAGGGAAAAGGTTTTGCCCTAACTCCGGAGGGGGAAACAGTTTATCGACATGCTTTGCACATCCTTGATGAATGGACTGACCTGATGCGGGAAATTGGGGGTTCGGAAAGGCTGATGAACGGCAAAGTTCATATCGGAGCTTCCCATATTCCCGGCGAATATTTGCTCCCTGTTTACTTAGCTGCTATCAGAAAATTGTATCCGGAAATAAAATTCAAACTGACCATTGGGGACAGTCTTGAGATAGCCGAAAAGGTCCTTGCTCATGAAGTGGATTTTGCCGTTGTGGGAGCCTTATTCGATACGGAAAGACTAACCTCTGAATTTTGGCTGAAGGATGAACTAGGTCTTGTGGTTTCTGATGCTCATCCCTTAAGTACCGGCCAAAGTATTGAAATCAGCACTCTCCAGGAATATCCGATGATTATTCGGGAGTCCGGGTCCGGACATCGGAGGGCCTTCGAGGGGGCACTGGCAAAATGTGGACTCGATTTAAACGACTTCAATATTGCCTTGGAAGTTGGAAGTACGGAAGGTGTGAAAAATGCTGTCCGCTCTGGTTTAGGGTATTCGTTTCTCTCAAGGCATGCCTTGGAGTCTTGTGAGAATCAAGGCCTAGTCTGGATGAACGTCAAGGATTTTCGTATTGAACGTGGTATTTACCTATTAACTCGTCGGAATAAATCTTTAACGGTCATTGCGGATGAGTGTTTTCGGTATCTGACTGCTCAGAAGTCAGATACCGAAGGGTCGGAGTCAGAACCCCAAACCTATCTTTAAGATTTTTCAGTATGCAGAAATCTCATGGCATTATCCCACAATAACTGCGTTTTCAATTCTTTGGTCAGCGGAAGCAGGTTTACGGTCTGAATAGCATCAAGTGGGGAGTAGTCCATGATCGGAAAGTCAGTACCGAAAATGAATTTTGTGGGGTGGTCAGCTATTGCTTTGAGCCATTCCTCCTGAAGGGGAAGCCGGGGGTTGCCTAAGATATAGGCAGTATCCAGGTAAACATTGGCATAGTTTGCCGCCAACTTTACAGCTAGGGAGAAGTCATTGGGAAGACCGAGGTGGGCAATGGTAACTTTTAAATTAGGGAAGGACTTAAGTACCTCGAGAAGTGAGTCGACCCGTGTATAAAGAGTCTGGACCGGTAACCCGCTTAAATGAAGAATAATCCCTTTTCGTCGCTCACTGAGCATACGATACATAGGCCACAGACGTTTGTCGTCAGCAGCAACCTTTTGAACGAAAGTGTGAATTTTGACACCGGGAAAATTCCATTCGTCAAGAGCTTGAGTTAATATCTTCTCGGGTTCTTGGTCATCCTGATGAAGAGCGGCAAAAGGGTGTAACCAGGGATATTTCTCACAGAGGTCTTTGAGCCATAAGTTAAGCCCTGCCGCCATATCTTTTTTGTGAATGTAGCCTAAGACAAAAGCAGAAGTTACCCCGATATTTTGGAGATAGTTTAAAAGGGCCTCAGTAGGTTGTCGATAGGGCATCGTCCAACCTTGCTGCACAAACCAGTCTAAAATAGCTCCCATTAAGCGATCTGGAAAAATGTGGATGTGAGCATCGCAGATATTCGGGACAAAATTTAACCTATCTTTATTGTTTAGGATACGCCCAGCTAAACTATTGGGTTGATGAATGGTATCACTAGCATCTTCCGAAGAACTCATTGATATTTTCTCCCTTCCCAAAATGGGGTTCACGTATATTTATGAATGTTTCGACATTTAAGGCTAAATTCCTCTACAATTAAATGCGATAATGACATTGTCCGTTATCGACCTTTTCTCTAAATACGTCTAAAGGAGAGGCGCGTTTGAACTGGTTTTTAAGTGAATTCAATATCCAAGCATGGCGTCTGATCAGAAATTACAAACCCGAAGAAGCTCCGGACGTGACGCTGATTTATGGACCACGAGGGATAGGAAAGTCAGCCTTGCTGGGTTATCTTGATCAAAATTCCAGGCTGAATGAAAGGCGCATTTTCACAGATGCCTTGTCTTTTTCCCGGCAGTATGCTTACGCAGCTCAGGGTAACAAGCTTAATTCATTCCGGCAACGCTATCGCTCGGCTCGGTTGCTGCTGATCGATGATCTCCAGCATTTCAAGGGGAAAGTTAAAACGATTGAGGAGCTCCAAGCTACTTATGAATATGTCCTCGGTAATGGGGGCAAGCTGGTGATCGCCCTTGAAGCCGATTTGCCACAGCTGGAGTTTTTGGGAGAACGACTTGCCTCTCGCTTTTTGAGTGGGATGGTTGTCCCCATCAATCGACTCTCAGTAAATGAGATGGAGCGTTTTCTGGAAGAATATATTCACCAAGAACACCTTTTCATGGACAGATTGGCCCTAGCGGTTATCGCTGAACGTACGGACAATTTAGCGGCAGCCATGAGGATCATTAAACAATTTGTTCAATTTGCTGAATCACAACAAGATGAACTGAGCTTGGATTGCTTTCGGCTCTATTGGGAAAATGAAGAAAGCAGAAGAAATGGGCTGGCTGATCCGCTAAATATTATTCGAATTGTAGCCCAGACTATGGGCGTTTCGGTCGAGGAACTAATAGGGCCAAGCCGGAAGCCTAAGCCAAATGAAGCGAGACAATTGGCTATTTACACGATACGGACGCTTTGCCAGATCTCTTATCCGGTAATTGCCAATTATTTCAATCGCAATCATTCCACCATGATAATCTCATATAAAAAAATGCAAGAGAAATTGACTAAAGACTATGAATTAAATAAAAAATATGAAATAATATTAAACGTTTTTGAGGTTTAAAGTGCTCGCGATACTTTTTCCTGCATAAGAGCTTAGGTCTTAACCTTTGCTTAAATAATTATCACTGCTAAATTCAGCTTGAGTTAATAAACATGATCAGAAGATAATGAGAAGGAGTGATACTATGTCAGGTACTATGAAGCGGATTGGGGTCTTAACCAGTGGGGGAGATGCTCCCGGAATGAACGCAGCTCTTCGCGCAGTAGTTCGGAAAGGGATTTATCATGGATTTAGCGTTTATGGAATTAGTCATGGCTATGAGGGGCTTATTCATGGAGACATTGAAAAGATGAGTATTGGTTCTGTTGCGGATATTGTGCTTCGCGGCGGAACGATTTTGAAGACTTCGCGGTCCGAAGAAATGCGGACCAAAGAAGGGCAACAGGAAGCTTTAGAAGAGTTACACAAACTGAAAATTAATGCTTTAGTGGTAATTGGAGGAGATGGTTCTTTTCGGGGAGCTCAGACTTTAGTCGCGCAGGGTATTCAGATTGTGGGGATTCCCGGAACTATTGATAATGATATTGCAGGGACTGATTTAACAATAGGATTCGATACTGCCACGAATACGGTTGTGGATGCTGTGAGTAAAATTCGGGATACGGCATCTTCCCACGAACGGACATTTATCGTAGAAGTCATGGGAAGAAACTGTGGCAATATAGTACTTCAGGCTGGTTTAGCCTGTGGTGCCGAATCGATCTTGGTTCCTGAAGTTCCGTACGATCTAGACGAAATTAGTGATAAATTAAAGCGTGGTCATCAACGGGGGAAAAACCATAGCATTATCTTAGTTTCAGAGGGGGTGGGAAGCGCTTATAGAATTGGTGAAGAGCTGCGTTCTCGCTCAGGGTTTGAGACCCGTATCACCGTTCTGGGACATTTACAGCGCGGCGGAAACCCCAGCGCTCTGGATGCCATGATTGCCGCAAGCATGGGGGGAAAAGCGGTAGAGATCATTTTAAACAAAGAGTCCAATCGGATGACCGCTTATATCAATCAAGCGGTTGTCTCCAGCCCATTAGATGACGCCTACGGAGCACGGCGTCCCTTTAACAGAGAACTATTTGATTTAGTCAATGAGCTTTCGATTTAGGGCTGGAAAAAATTAATGATAGAGATGAGGTCAAATGATGGATAAGCAAGTACGATCAGGAATAACCCTCGATTATACGGGAATGATGTATGGCTCTCAAAATCAGAAAGGGTTTGCCGAAGAAGAAGTGGCGGGGCTGCAGAACTTGTTGGATCAGGCCCAGGCAACGCTGGTGACCCGGAGGGAGGCTGGAGAGATTGATTTCTCAAGACTTCTGGAATCTATGAAAATGCAGCGTTCTGAGCTAACGGAGTATGCTAATGCTGTTGCTCCTAAATTTGAGAATTTTGTAGTCATGGGAATTGGCGGGTCTGCTCTCGGACCTGCGGCTGTTCATCAAGCTCTTAACCACTACTATTACAATGATCTTTCCCCAGCGCAGCGCGGTCATCGCCCTCGCTTTTATGTCCTGGACAATATTGATCCGGTTCGGGTTAATGAGTTGCTCCAAATGCTGGAGCCAAGCAAAACACTTTTTAATGTCATTTCAAAATCAGGTAACACCTCAGAAACTATGGCTCAGTTTCTAATTATTCGGGACATCTTACGTGGGGTATGCGGCGACAGCTACGCCGAACATATTGTCATTACGACCGATAAAGAAAAGGGAAATCTATTGCCGATCGCTCTTAAAGAAGGATATAAGCGGTTCGTAATTCCGGCCGGAGTCGGAGGGCGGTTTTCGGAACTCACGCCCGTGGGCTTGCTTGCTGCTGCCATATGTGGAATTGACATTGAGCAGCTTCTGGAAGGTGCTCTGGAAATGGATCGCTGGATTAGAGAGGCCAAGGGGATATCCTCTAACCCGGCACAACTGCGGGCCGCTCTGGCTCATTTATCCTGGCAAAAAGGGAAAAACATCTCGGTGTTTATGCCTTACGCTGATGGCTTAAAAACTATGGCCGATTGGTATGCTCAATTATGGGCGGAAAGTTTAGGGAAAGGTTATGATCGGCAGGGTCGGGCTGTTCACATTGGTCAGACCCCAGTTAAAGCCTTAGGGGTGACGGATCAACATTCCCAAGTTCAATTGTATGCTGAGGGGCCAGACGATAAGGTCATAACCTTTGTAGCGGTTGAGAGATTTAAGGAAACCCGAGCGATTCCGATCGATCCGGAGCTGCCTGAAGATATCCAGTTTTTAGGGGGAAGGACTTTGGAAGAACTGTTGTTCGCGGAACAAAAAGCAACGGAATACGCCTTGACTCTTGCCGGGCGGCAACATCAGAAGATTATACTGCCTGCCCTGGATGCGTATAACGTAGGGCAGTTGTTGCTTCTGCTGGAGTGGGAGACGGCCTATATGGGTGAGTTATTGAACATCAATGCCTTCGATCAACCAGGAGTCGAGGAAGGGAAGAATGGAACTTATGCATTGATGGGTCGAAAGGGATATGAGGCTAAGAGACAGGATATTGAGGAATTTGGCAAGACGAGGTTTATTTTAGGGGAGGAAATTTCTTAGCACGTTCGCACACGCTGCATTGCTATTCGCTTGATGCTGCGGCTAAAACGCAAAACCTTTGGGTATTTCTGCATGTGAACCGTTGCGTTTCTTAACGCCTTAGCGTCTGCGCTCATTGACGCAATTCCGCTTAAGTGCTCTCTAAGCAGAGAAACTTCCTCTGGTCTGGGGTCGACGGGACTTGGTACGACGGAGAGGAACTTGTGACGCTGTTTGCGCTGATCGCGCAAATACGCTTCGCGTGCAAGTGAGGACAGTTCGTGTTTGCATTCGATAGGGTAACTGTTGTGTTTCCTGCGGCTTAGCGTCTGCGCTCATTGACGCAATTCTGCTCAAATGCTTAATTAAGCTAAGAAACTTTCTTTTGTCTAGAGTCGACGAGGAGATGTAACGAAGGGGAGCTTTTTAGCCATGTTCGTACACTTCCTAATATTAAGAAAAAAATGACGGGGTATGAACCCGTCATTTTAGATGTATTGCTTCAAACACTAACCGTCCCTTCTGCCAGATCTGTTTTATGCCAAACTTTGCTGACAGGCGGATAAATGTTGCTTCCAGATCAGGCCACCATGACAAATTTTTATACGGCAGAACTAAGGTTGCGTTGTGTATCAGATCATGATCCAGGCGAATGCCTCCTCAGGTGCCTAGGCTATTTATTCCCTTAACTGAACCATGCGAGATATTCTGGCGAGACCTGATTGATTATGGTCTCGTTAACTTAATTGCAGATAACGAAAGTTATTTTGAAAGGGGAGGCAATTCCCTACGGCAGGCAGAATAGCTCTCCAAGAAACCTCTTTTTCGACTGATTTGACTCTTGCCTGAAACGGTGGGCCCACTTTCCATATTTCCCATCTGTCTTAACATAATCTCAATAAAAAAGTCAAAGAAAGGTAACAAGTATAGACTATTATATAAATAACAGCTGATTATTACCCGTTAGTTAAGTGGGTAATATAACTGTGATTCCACGTTAAGCAATTTAAAAATGTCTCACTAGTCTTGTTGAGCGCGAGAGTTTTCATAAAAAAGGCGGGAGGTGGTGATGAGTAGAATTGTAAGCATATCGTTGTGGAAGATATTTTTTAATATAAATTAATAATTAAATTTAGAAAGAGGTTTTTAAAATGATGAGAGACACTAAGATAAAAATAAAATAAAATCAAATCAATCGTGATAGTCGCGGCTATAACAACACTTTTATCGGCAACTTGTGCTTTTGCAGATACGTCAATAAGTAGTAATAATGTACAAACTCCAGGATTTTTTCATACCCAGTTAGCCAAAGTTAATGGCGGGTTTAAAAGCCATCTGGATAGTCTTGTAACAGCGGGCACAATAACCCAAGCGCAAGAAGACGCAGTTCAAACTGCTATGATGCCTAAAAAGGGTGCCTTCCAAGGACATAAGAATGGATTCAAAACCGCGTTGGATTCTCTCGTCACAGCGGGAACCATTACTCAAGCGCAAGAAGACGCCATCACAACGGCGCTAACCCCAAAAAAAGGTGCTTTCCAAAAAGGACAGAACGGTGGATTTAAAACCGCGTTGGATTCTCTTGTAACGGCAGGCACTATCACTCAAGCGCAAGAAACAGCTATTCTAGGTTCCTAAGGGTAAAGAAACGAGGCTGAAAGTTATAACTTTCAGCCTCAGTTTTTGATAAATAAAGAGTATTGTCGCTCTAAAATCACAGCTCATTTAAAAAAAACTTGACCATCTCTGAAGGAGTCGATGATAGCTAAAGACTCTAACTGAATGCCTTTTTCTTGGATGAGTTTTCTTCCCTCTTGAAATGTTTTTTCAATGACGATACCCGCTCCGGAAATCTCCGCGTTACTTTGAGATATCAAACTAACCAATCCCAAGAGCGCACTGCCACTGGCTAGGAAATCATCAATAATCAATACTTTATCCTGCGGATTTAAGAAATCCTTGGATATTTTAATTGTATATTCCTGATCTTTAGTATAAGAATAAACCTTTGCTTCGTAAACATCTTGGCTCATATTGATCCCGGTGTGTTTTTTGGCAAATACAACCGGTACATTGTTAAAATACTGAGCCGTTATACTGGCAATGGCAATCCCGGAGGTTTCAATCGTCACTATTTTAGTTACTTCTTTACCTGAAAATCGGCGTTGGAATTCCTGGCCTATTTCATTAAATAAAGTAATATCTAATTGGTGATTCAGAAAATTATCCACTTGCAGGATTCGATTTTCAATTATTTTGGCGTGGGTACGAATTTTATCTTTCAAGAGTTGCATGAGGTAATACTCCCTTCTCAAAATGAAAACACTCCTAAATCCTTTCAGGAGTGACAGTAGAATAGAAATTCAATAATAACAAGAATAATAACTCGGAAACTACAAAAAATCAATAGAAATAATCTCTTTATCACCTTTAGCAAATTCAGTCATTTGACCCCAGTAGCGTTTGGGCAGTAGATTCATACGACACCGGGGGTTATTTCGGCCTTCAATGGCAATCGTTTGATAGAATTGCTTCCATAACCGACGGTACTCAACTTCAGTATTATCGACTTCCGGCAATGTCAACTCATCGATAAACATCAGCTTCGCTTTTTGTGACTGATAGATTAAGGCTGCGCTGTGGGTTTTATCATAAATCATAAACGCTTCGTTAGGATATCGGTCGCAGAAATGGAGAGATAGCAGAGGCAAGACAAAGTTTTTGGGTTCTATCACCGCCACAAGCACTTCGCCATAGGCGGAAAACCGAACAAATCCCTTGAACCTATGGCTTTCGGACGTTAAGTAGCGTACTGCTTTTTGGAGGGAACAAACCGTATCGTTTGTGAGCATCGTCATAACCTTACTCCCATATTTAAACCCTAAACGCAGAAAATGATAGATCAACAATTCCTTGTCCGGAGCACACGTTAAGAATCCGAGCTTTACCAATTCCTGGGCTTGTGAAGAAATTTTCAAAGGAATTGAGTTGAAAACCCTGTCTGCCTTATGTTTGTCCGACTCAATCCATTTCGCCGTATCAAAAAGGCTCGGCTGTATACCCGGAGGTCGGATGACGCCGGGGATTTCCTTTTGCGTGTAGCTTTCAAAAACGCAACACATTAGTCCTTCAAAGCTGCCATCATAAGCGTAGATTAAATCTGTCCGGTCAGGCATTGCTGCACATCCTCTCGTGTAAGCAAAGGCTCATTAAACAGGGACAGCTGTTCAGGGTGAGGGGATGGGAACTTATATTCCGGAGAAGCGGCCATCAGCGCTCTAATTGCTCCATCCGACGTTATCTTCAAACCTTCCATGATTTTTCCTTTGCAAGTAATAAAATACTGGGCGCGTTTTAGCACAACCCCCAGCTTTTTAAGTCCGGAAAAATCAATCGGGCCGCTTCTCCTAGCTGTAAGTATACGCTTGGCACTCGTCACGCCGATTCCCGGTACTCGCAAAAGCAGCTCATAGGGCGCTTTATTAATCTCAAGCGGAAATTTTTCCAAATGGTTGAGCGCCCAATTACACTTGGGATCTACCTGTAAATTGAAATTGGGATTCTGTTCATCAAGCAGTTCTTTGGCTTCGAAGCCGTAAAACCGCAATAGCCAGTCGGCCTGATAAAGTCGGTGTTCACGCAGGAGAGGTGGCTTGAGATCGACTGAAGGCAGCAGCGTATGCTCAGCCACCGGCATATAGGCGGAGAAAAAAACCCTTTTAAGGTGATATTTTCGGTAAAGCCCTTCGGTGAGGGTTAATATTTTATGGTCTGTGTCAGGAGTTGCTCCGACAATGAGTTGGGTGCTCTGGCCGGCCGGGACAAACTTGGAAGCATGACGGAATTTCACCAGTTCCGTACTGCTCTCTTGGATTTTAGAAGTAATCAGCCCCATTGGACGCAAAATAGACTCTTTTGTCTTGTTGGGAGCTAAAAGTTTTAAACTTTCCTGAGATGGCAGCTCAATGTTGATGCTCATCCGATCCGCTAAATATCCTAAGCGCGTAATTAGCTCGTTATCAGCTCCGGGTATGGCCTTAACATGAATGTAACCACCGAAGCGGTAGACGTTCCGCAATAACTCAAGGGTCTTAATCATTTGCTCAACAGTATTGTTTGGACTGTGAATCACTCCGGAACTAAGAAACAGACCCTCTATGTAGTTGCGCCGATAGAAGTTGATCGTCAGTTCGGCAAGCTCTGTCGGTGTAAACCCTACTCTCACAAGATCGTTGGACACACGATTGACGCAGTACTTGCAATCAAAGATACAGACATTAGTCATCAGTACCTTGAGTAAAGAGATGCACCGCCCATCTGCCGAAAAGCTATGACAAATGCCGGCTTTTGCCGTATTTCCGATCCCGCCTGACTTGCCGCTTCTGTCTATACCGCTGGAGGTGCAAGCCACATCATATTTAGCTGAGTCTGATAAAATAGTCAATTTATCATAAATATCAATGTTCAACACCGCCTAACATAGCAACTATCAATACTATAATATGAAACATATGTTCTTGTCAAAGAAACAAGGGGCCGATACATTGCCTCATTAATAAACATAATCATCTGCTCTGCCAAACCATTATCTGGGGGGCCCTGTTTACCAAAGCGTAATTTGAGGAAACGACTTGTTGGCCATTTATTATTTAAGCTTTGGCTGAAAGTGAACTTGTAATTTAGAAGGATTTTTCCTCAAAAGAGTCGAACATACTCAAAGAGAGGTGAAACAAGTGGAACCTATTTTTGCGTTAGATATTGGAACTCGTATGGTAATGGGACTCGTAATGAGCAAGAACAGTGAGCAGGGTTATGAAATTTTAGCTAGTGCCCGAACAGAACATCGGCAGCGGGCTATGTATGATGGACAAGTACATGATGTTGATGAAGTTGCTCGAGCCGTTATAAAGGTCAAAGAGATTCTGGAGAAAAAACTCAATCTACCCTTAAAACAGGTGGCTGTGGCGGCAGCCGGTCGGGCCTTAAAAACTCAAATTGCTTTTGCGGAACAGAAGGAACCGCTGCCGGTGCACTGGGAACGCGAGGCCGTCTTGGCTTTAGAAATGGAAGCAGTCCATAGTGCGCTTCGTCAATTGCATACGTCTGAGAATGACGATTCACAAAGCTACCATTGTGTAGGATACAGCCCCATTGCTCACTGGAATGAGGGGGAGGAAATTTCTAATTTGATCGGTCAAAGGGGGAAAGTCGCCAAGGTTTCCGTGATTGCGACCTTCTTGCCGCGCACTGTCGTTGATGGTTTGGTGGCTGTATTGGGCCGAGTCGGACTGGAAATGGCCAGTTTAACCCTCGAACCTATTGCGGCAGGTCAGGCTGCCATTCCAGCGAATATGAGGCGCCTTAATCTCGCTTTGGTCGATATCGGAGCCGGAACTGCGGACATTGCCTTGACCCGGAATGGATCGTTTTTTGCCTATGGGATGGTCCCGATGGCTGGGGATGAGGTCACAGAGGCAATCTGTGCGCATTATTTGCTTGATTTTCAGGTCGGTGAAAAGGTGAAACGAGAATTAAACACCAAAGCGTGCTTGAATTTTAAGGATTTTCTGGGAGTTAAAGTAGCCGTAAATAAAGAGGAAGTTTTAGATGTAATCAAATCTGCGGTGGAAAAGTTAGCGAAGAGCATTGCCGCGGAGATTCTAGATCTCAACAACGGGGTTCCGCAAGCCGTAATCATGATTGGTGGAGGAAGTCTGACGCCTATGCTTTCCAACCTAGTAGCTGAAACCGTGGGTATACCTCTGAATAGAGTCGGTATTCAAAGCAGAGAACAGCTGGGAGAGATCTTGGGGGGGAAAAGCTTAAAGGGGCCGGAAAGTATTACCCCGATCGGGATTGGAATCGCTGCGCTGGAAGGCAATGGGCTTCAGTATTACACTGTGACAGTGAACGGTACGATCGTTTCGATTTTTGAATTACAACTGGCAACGGTAGCCGAGGCTCTTCTTGCTGCAGGGATATTGCCGAGATCTTTTTTTGGCAAGCCCGGAGCGGCATTAACGTTTGAATGGAATAATGAAATGCAGGTAATTAAAGGGACAATGGGAAGTCCGGCCCAATTATCCGTCAATGGTGAGCCGGGTAAATTGGAACAGGCCATAAGCGCCGGAGATCTAATCGTCTTTGTTCCCGGAGAGCCGGGCGAGGATGCCCAGGCTTATTTTAAAGACATGTTGCCTGCCCATGAAGCAAAATGGATTTCCTGGAATGGCCAACGCGAGGCTTTTGTCCCTCAGGTCTTGGTGAATGACCGGCTGGCCGGTGAAACCGATAAGATTCTTGATGGATATAAAATTACTTATATACCGAACGAAGACCTGAATGATCTATTAAAGCAAAAGGGCTATGACCTGCAAAAAAAGGCAGAGATAGTAATCCGTATCAATGGCGAAACCCATAAAATTGACTTAGACCATGAGGTTTTGGTCAACGGCTGTGGAGTAGATAGCCGTTGTATAATTTGTGACGGAGATTCTATAGAGGTTCGTCCAATGTCGATCACCATCGGTGAGTTGAAGCTTCAGCCTAAGTCACTTATTTATAACGTAAATGGAGTGGAAATCGAATACCCTCCTCAAGAAACGATCATTTCCTACCGCGGACTACCTGTTTCAGAAACCCAACAACTGAAGGATGGCATGGATTTAAAGGTTGAGGGTTATAAGCAGAAGCCGATCCTTTCGGATCTTCTGCCTTATGTCAAGTTCCCGGATGAGGTCCGGCCAGGGTCCACCTTAAAACTGAGTGTCAATGGTCAGCCAGCGGAATTCACAACAGTTCTACATCCGGGAGATCGCATGATTGCGACTTGGAATTAAAAATGCTTGACAATCAGGCTGTATGCCATAAAATTAGAAATGGAGGTGTAGAGAAATGTTAGAAGGATTAATGGTCCTAATTGCAATTATTACTTTAATTGTTACCTTGTATGCCGATGCAGGATCAGCCAAAAAGAAACATTCCAGCTATTTCCAGACGGTTCAGAAGCCCACCAAGAAAACGGTGCGAGAGGCAGCGATGCCCGATCTCAGTCAAAACGATGGATTCTTTGCCAAACTTAATAGTTTATAAGCTTAGCAGATCCGATGGTTGATATCGGATCTGTTTTTTTATTATGCCTAAGGGATAGGCTGGCAGATTAGAACCGAAAACCCGATGAAGTAACGCTGAGCCCTTGAGCCTCTTGCTCTTTCAGGCTATAATAATAAAGATGACGAATATCCGAGGAATTGAGTAGAAAACTGGGATCTTGGTCTTTTTCGAGTGAAGGAGGAAACAATGCATCAGTACTGGTTCTTTATTGGAAGTTTCCCTATAAGGGCCTACGGGACACTTTTTGCCTTGGCTTTTATTCTGGGAGTGGGCGTCACACTATATTTTGCCAAAGCTGAAGGGCGAAGAGATTACATGGAAATAGTAATTGATGTAGCGCCCCTTTTGCTGATTTCAGGAATCTTGGGTGCCCGCGTTTGGCAGGTGTTTTTCTTCGACTGGGCCTATTACAGCAAATATCCCGGCGAGATTATTGCCATCTGGCATGGTGGACTTTCGATTCAAGGGGGGGTAATCGGGGCAATCTTAGTTGGCGGAATTTATGCTTGGCGAAAGAAGCTGCCTTTTTGGGAAATAGCGGATTTGGCTGCTCCGGGGATTATATTGGCTCAGGCAATCGGCAGGGATGCCAATCTGATGAATGGTGACGCTTTTGGAGGGCCAACGGGAGGGAACTTTGGGATACTCTATCCTGTTGGGACGATCGCCCGTGATACTTTTGGGAACCAACCGTTGTGGCCTGCAGAAGTGTGGGAAGGGCAAGTCGATGTGATTATTTTTGCCCTGCTCGTAATTCTAAAATTAAAAAAATGGCCATCCGGTACGATTTTTCTGTTATACGTAGTAGGGTACAACTTAGCGAGATTTTTTTTGGAAAATCTTCGGGGGGATAGCCCGCGGTTTTTATTCAACTGGTCCGCCGCGCAATGGAGCAGTATGGCGGCAGTTGGAATTGCTCTCTTGCTTCTGGCTTGGAGAATATGGAGAGAACGGAAACGCGAGGCAGTTTAAGAGGTCACTTTTTGAATGGTACAAAATTGCTCTTCCTCGGTCCCGAGAATAAACTGGATAGCTTCTAAATACTTATTTTGTTTTTCACGGTTATTCTTGTGCTCATGAATCCCTACGAGATGGTCTAGTATTTCTGAGCGTAGGGAGATTTGCAATCCCTCAGCCGTGCCGGTATATTGAAAGTGATATGTATGTTGATTCTTTTCGTCGACAAGCAAATTCCCACGTCCATAGGTTGCCCGGTTTAACACTTGGAAGGCGTCAAGAGCACAGGAATGGGTATAAGCAGTAATCGAAAGTTCAGAACTTGGTGTAGGGCGAATTCCCATTTCACGCAGGGCGATCTGGGCCACTCGGTAGCCTAAGGAAATTTTCGGACAAGTATGACCGTGAAAATCAATAACTTGTTCCCAAGGCGTTTTTTCAACACACATAGATGTTCCCCCTTTTTCTTCTTTGAGGTATATTGTATTACTGTGGAGCTTTATTTAAAAGCGGTTAATATTTTAAAAATTAAATGACGTTTAATTGCAGGAGTTTTAAAGCGAATAAGCGAAAATTATTAATCAGACGGAAGAGAGGGAAATCTCACTGTGAGATTTCCCTCTCTTCTCAAGGCTGTGATTCCTTTGGCTTGGGGTCAGGACTTTGGAAAAAGCACTCCGATGATTCCGCCTACTCCACCGGAGACTAGGGCCAAGATGCTCTTTTCCCCCACTCTCAGCCAAGCTGGGGTTTCAGACCAGAAAATTGCGGACAGGATTAGTACCAGAAGGATAAATCCGAGACCTACGCCTAATCCATAGTACAATCCGCTTTTGCCCGCTTGGCGAGCGGTGATAGAGGCTGCGACGAAGATGCTGGCGCCGAAGATAATGTTGATCGACAGTTCTGATTCCGAGAGTGTTGTGTAGGTAAGTAAGACACCAAAGATAAGAGACAATAACAAGGCTAAGCCGGTTGCTAAGAGGAGCCCTTTTAGAATTAAACTAAACTGAAAGGATTTTAACATGAGTTATCCCTCCTTTAATTGATAACACCTATGCCTCAATTAATAGGAGTATGACTGGAAATACTGTAAAATACAAAGATTAAAAAAATTTAGGAGGAACAGATATGAAAAAGTCAATCCCGGATTTTGAAAAAATGAAACAAACAGGTGAGAAAATCAGCATGTTAACAGCTTATGATTATCCATCTGCCCAGTGGGCCGAAGAAGCCGGCGTTGATATGATCCTGGTCGGGGATTCTCTGGGAATGGTAGTCTTAGGGTATGACTCGACGGTTCCGGTAACGATGGAAGAAATGCTTCATCATACCAAAGCGGTCTGCAGGGGAGCAAGACAAACGTTCGTGGTTGCCGATCTGCCGTTTATGAGCTATGCTACCCTGGATCTGGCGATCACAAATTCCGGGCGGCTCATCAAAGAAGGTGGAGCAGACGCTGTAAAGCTGGAAGGAGGTTATAACCTTGTGCCCATCGTTCAAGCCCTTACGCGGGCAGGAATACCCGTTGTCGGGCATATTGGACTGACACCTCAAACGGCAAATCAGCTTGGCGGATTTAAGGTTCAGGGCCGAGACTTAGATAGTGCCAAGCAGATTGTCGAAGATGCTCAAGCAATCGAACAGGCGGGGGTTTTTTCAATTGTTTTAGAGGCGATACCGAGGGAGGTTGCGGGGCAAATTTCCAGCGGTCTGAAAATCCCCACGATTGGGATTGGGGCAGGACTGGACTGTGATGGGCAAGTTCTGGTGGTTCATGACATATTGGGGCTTTTTAAACGGTTTAAACCTAAATTTGTTAAGCAATATGCTCAACTTGGACAAGAGGCAGTTCAGGCTATCCAAGTATTTCATCAAGAGGTTAAATCAAGCCTTTTTCCGGCAGAAGAGAATACTTTTGGCTTGTCAAACGAGGTTAGGCAAAAGCTATATGGCGATAAATGAAATCAAACTCATATTTAAATTTAATTATTGATAACTTCGATTATAGCTTTTTCTTTTAAATTTGATATAATATAGATGATTTTTATAAAATTTAATAATTGTTTTGGAAGGATGAACCGGCATTGAGATTAAAGGAAAAAACCCATCGGAAGTTTGTCGAATTTTTTGAGAAGATTTCTAGTATGTATCAAGGCAAGGACTTCGAATTAGCATATTCAGATATTCAGCGAGAAACAGGTGCGGCAAGTGTTACTTTGAAGCGGGCGATTCTAGCTTTAGCCGAAGATGGAGTGATTGAAGTTCTTCCGGGTCGCAACTCCAGATATGCTCGTTTTCGTTATCTTTTGGCTGTTCAAACCCCGGAAGGAAAATCAGAAGCCGTTTATAACGAAAGCCATAATTTGGAGGATTCAAGTTATGCGGAAAAAGCTCAGTCCGGAGGAATCTCCGAATCTGTGAATGAAGAGATCAGTGAGCTTACCCAACTTGTTGACCATCTTCGTCGGCGTGTGCGCAATCAAGAAATGGCCATTGCTTTACTTCAAGATCGTTTGGCGGAAATTGAGGACAGAATGCGGAGGCGATAATTTCCAAGGATTTGGTAGAGATTTTTTTGTACAGGAGTGATATAATCGAAATGTATCCTGCCTTGTGCGTATGGATTACCATGGTTTTGATCCTATTAAGTGACACGGGAGCTAAATGCCAAGCTATTACGACAAGCCCTTTCAATTTGGGAAGCCGGAACGTTTGGACTAAGTGCCCACCTGCGAAAGCGGGGTCAGAAACCTGGAGTCTTACGGCAAGTTGGGGAAGGGTAGGGAAAATATTCCTTACCCTTTTTTCCATAGGCGCAATTCGTGAATTGAATTGCGCCTATGGAAAAAAGTGCCGAAGGAGGTGTGCTGATGACACGGATTATACTGACTCGTCATGGTCAGACCTTGTGGAACATTGAAGGGCGAGTTCAAGGAAGTTTGGATTCTCCACTGACTGAAAAGGGGATACTTCAGGCCCGTTCTTTAGCACAAAGGCTAAAAGAGCAGGGAATTGACCATATTTATTCCAGTGACTCCCTGCGTGCGATTGGCACAGCAGAGGAGATTCGCCGCGAACTTGGACTGGAAATATTATCCACCAATCATGCGCTGCGCGAGTTTGCCTTTGGAGCCTGGGAAGGGTGTATATGGCAAGAGTTACGGGTTGCCTATCCGGAGATCTTTAAGATTTGGGACTCCGAACCCCATCTGGTTACCGCTCCCGGCGGCGAAAACATGGAGATGGTCTTGGCAAGGGCTTGGGAATTTTTGCAACAAATTACTAAGAGTCATTCAGGAGAGACGGTTTGCCTTGTAACCCATGGGTTAACTTTAAAACTGCTGGTTACGCAAATTCTGGGCTTTGGGATTCATGAGTGGGCGAAAACGCCCTGGCAACATAATACGGCATTAAATATATTTGAGGTAGAAGAGCAGCAGTGGATACCAATACTGCTGGGAGATTGCCAGCACTTAGACGAATTAGAGCTGAAATTGAGTAGTGAACCGTAAAGAGGACTTACCCAATAGTCAGCGTCAGACCATCGGATTATTTCTTACGAGGTGATGACTGCTTGAGAAGGAGTTGAACATGCTTAGACAAAAAACTGTGAATCGACAATTCCCCGGAGTGGTTGTCTCGGTGCGTGGCAGCGTCGTGGATATACGGTTCGATGAGCATTTGCCACCGATCCATTCTGTTCTGCGCGCCGGAGATGAAGGGTAGATCATCATCGAAGTGTTGGCGCAACTGGATGCGCATTGCGTGCGTGGGATTGCGTTAACGCCAACCCAAGGTCTCGCCCGCGGCGTGGCAGTGGAGGATACGGGTGGTCCGCTGAAAGCGCCGGTGGGCCAGGGGATACTCTCGCGTATGTTCGACGTGTTTGGCAATACCATTGATCATAAAGCGGCGTTGTCCGATGTCCAATGGCGTTCTGTGCATCAGCAGTCGCCGCCGCTGTCACGCCGTTCCACCAAATCGGAAATACTTGAAACGGGCATCAAGGCCATCGATGTACTCGTGCCGCTGGAGCGTGGCGGCAAGGCTCAATGGGCGGCCTACCGCGTGGTGGCGGGCGACCTCAAGCTCGCCTATGCACAGTTCGAAGAACTTGAGACCTTTGCCCGGTTTGGTGCGCGCCTGGACGAAGATACCCGCCAAATCATTGAGCATGGACGGCGAATCCGTGCTTGTCTCAAGCAGCCGGAATCCGCCCCGGTGTCCGTGCCTGCCCAGATCACCATCCTGCTGGCGTTGACCGCGGAACTCTTCGACTCGGTGTCGGTCGACAAGTTGACGGATGCCGAGCAAGCTTTACGCGAGGCGGCGGCGGACATCCCTGCGGAGGTGTGTGCGCGCTTCGAAGCTGCCGCAAAATTGAGCGATGAGGACCGTAATACGATTATTGAAATCGCTCGCAAATCTCTCGCCCGTTTCTAACCCAAGCCGGAATCCGAGTCCAAGCCGGAGGCTCAGATAGAGAGAAAACCCGGGTCCGAGGCTGCACTTAAGGAGAAGCCATGAGTGATGACACGACCAGTCTGCGTCGCAAGATAAACAGTGCCAGAGATCTCCAATCCGTCGTCCGCACGATGAAAGCTCTGGCCGCCTCGAGTATTGTACAATATGAGAAATCAGCGCGGGCGTTGGCAGACTACTATCGCACTGTGGGGTTGGGCGTATGTTTTCGAGAAAGCGGGCGGGCGCCCTTAATTGCCGAGCCGAAAGGTCAAACAGCTGCGGGTTTGATCGGCGCGGTCGTCTTCGGTTCAGACCAGGGACTGGTAGGCCGATT
>Ga0326727_10009052_pt1 | contig 24827 bp, 15 predicted proteins | sample MB2enrmetagenome_FD_207643 | JGI IMG/M metagenome (GOLD analysis project Ga0326727, IMG submission 207643) | Lab enriched peat soil microbial communities from McLean, Ithaca, NY, United States - MB29MY | ecosystem: Environmental > Terrestrial > Soil > Wetlands > Peat | place: USA: New York... | reverse complement strand
CTGAGCGTCTCCCTGTTCGAGAAAACTCCGTTGATTCAGGTGTTTACGCAAACCGCTCTGAAACCCGAGGCACCCGATGGCGCTAAGCAATTGCAAATGTTCACCTTTTAACCGGACACTACTGGTCAGTTGCCAGTTTTCAGTGGCGGAAAGAGAAGAGGGGAGATGGCCGTGCGGAGCGGCCGGGGTAAACGATGAACGCGGAGAAAAACGAGAGGAAGAGAAGAGAAAAGACAACGCCCCGACCGGGTTGGGGTAAACGCCGCTGCTGAGAGCGCCGAGATTCGCAGAGAAGAGAATCGATTCACAATTCCATTGCTAGCCGCACTATCGAGTTCTGCGGGTGGGTGCTGACGCGCAGCTAATGAGTCAACTAGACGACGTAGTCGCGGGATAATGCTACTAGAGCTTGTCTCATAAATGGTTTCAGTGGGGAGGACGGAGTTTCCTCGGGGGCCAAAGCCCGTTCTATCTGGCAATTTGATGTCGGAGCTAAAGCTCCGACCTGCTAAGAAGCATATATGAGATGGCTACTTGCGCCGTTCCAACTTGTTCCAGCAAATCCCTTCGAGAATATTCTCTCCGTATCCGCGTCAGATGCTTGGACCGTCATTTGGCAGAAATAGTTGGAACGGCACTAGCGCTTGACCACTTGCAGCACCGCGCTGTCCGGCCCGGTCCAGGCTTCCGCTCCTTCATGAGTAAACTTGCCTGCCGCGTCATCCCAGCGTAAGTGGGTGATGGAGCCCGCACCCTTTTCGTAGGCATAGGTTGTGCCGTCGTCGGAGAAGAGCGTGAAGCTGGCATCCGCGCCGGGATAGACGCGAACGCGGTCAATGGCCTGCGTTTGATGCGTGCTCTCGACGGGCACGCCCAGCGGGACGATCGAACCAGCCCGTACGAAGAGGGGGATGGTGTCGATGGGCGCGGCCACGGCGATGGTCTGGCCACCCTTTAGCCGCTCATTGGTCCAGTAGTTGTACCAGTCGGCGCCGGTCGGCAAGTAGACCTGGCGGCTGGTGGCGCCCTGTTCGGTGACCGGAGCCACCAGGAAGGCCGGGCCGAACATGTACTCGTCGCGCAGGTCGGCGACCTTGGGGTCGTTGGGGAAATCCAGCGGAAGGGCGCGCATGAACGGCGCGCCGGTGAGCCAGGTGTGGTACCCGAGCGAGTAAATGTAGGGCATGAGCTGGTAACGCAGGCGCAGATACTTCTCCAGAATGGGCTCGGCCTGGCTGCCGTAGGACCAGACCTCGTTGGCAGGGCGGCTGCCGTGGGCGCGGAAGATGGGCAGGAACGTGGCGTACTGGAACCACCGTGTGTAGAGCTCCGGGTAATCGTCGTAGCCGCCCACGTTGGCGCGGGCGTCCGATGGGTCCAGCAGCGGCGCGTGGGCCGGGTGGTGCTCCTCGGGAAGATACTGCCATCCGCCGGTGTCATTGGACCAATACGTTAGCCCCGAGGCGGCAAAACCCAGCCCAGTGGGGATCTGGCGCTTGAGCGTGTCCCAAGTGGGATAAATGTCGGAAGACCAGAAGATGGCCCCGTTGCGCTGCGCGCCCAGATAGGCGTCACGCGACAGGATCAGCGCGCGGCGCCCCGGCATGTCCTTGCGGAAGCCGTCGTAGAGAGCCGCAGTGTGGAAGAGCGGATAAACATTGAAGAACTGTGTGCCGGGGCCAATGTGGAAGTAGGAGCCGTTGGGGCGCAGGTCGGGTTCGGTCTCGTCGGCCCAGAGGGAGTCAAAGCCCTTGCTGAGGATATTGTCGCGGATGGTTTTCCAATACCATGCGGCGGCGGCGGGATTGGTGGTGTCGATGTCGGACCCCGCACGGTCATAAGGCAACCCGTTGATGGGCGTGCCGTCAGCGAGATGAATCAGCCAGCCTTTCTGGCGCAGCTCAGCGTAGTAGCGACTGCCTTGCATAAACCGCGGCCAGACGCTAATCATGGTCTCAAAACCCATGTCGTGGAGCTGCTTATTCATCGCCGACGGGTCGGGCCAGAACTTGGGGTCCAGGTCCATCTGCCCCATCTTGGTGTAGTAAAACCAGTCCACCACCATCACGTCGGCAGGCAAATGGCGGTCGCGATAGCCTTGGGCAACGTCCAGCACTTCCCTCTGGCTCGCGTAGCGCTGCTTGCACTGGATGTAGCCATAAGCGGCCTTGGGCAGCAAAGGCGTGGGGCCGGTGAGGAGCCGGTAGCCCGCATAGATCTCGTCTGCCGTGGACCCGGCGATCACGAAGAACGAGACCCGATCGCCCACCTGAGAGGTCCAGCGGGTCTGCTCGTTGAAGCCCGGCTCGATGGTGGTCTTCGAGGGATTGTCCCACAGCAGCCCGTAGCCCTTGTTGGTCACTAGGAACGGCACGCAGAAGCTGGGGGCGGCCGGAGCCGTGTAATCTGCCCAGCAACGAACCGGATGGCCGCGATGATCGAGGAATCCCTCGTGATTCTGGCCCAGGCCGTAGTAGTGCTCGTCGTCCGGCGAGGCAAACGTGGCGCCCACCACGTAGAACTCCGGGTCTGTGGGACGACGGTCGCGGGCCACGTCTGCCGTGCCGTCCTTATGATTGGGCACGGACTGGGACCAGCCGGTGAGTTCCAACAGCGTCTGGCCCTCGGGCGTGCGCAGCGTGATGTGCGCGCCCGGAGTGGAGCCGTCGAAATACTTGTCCATGTCGATCTGCGTTTGGAGCGGCGGTTTGCTGGAGGGAAGATCCCGGTCGACGGTGGCCACAATCCGGGCCGACCGGTAGACATCCGCCAGCGCAGTCTGGCTGGCATTCCAGCCTGAGGCTGCGGGCGCGGCCAGCAAGCCGTACCCTGGCGGGGCCAGCGCCGACTCGCGCTTCAGGCTCAGCGTTACACGCAGAATGTTGGGCGCATAAGGCTCAAGAACGATGGTCTGGCCGTTGCGCGCAAGTGTAAGGTGAGCCTCTTGAGCGTGCAGAACTGCACCCAAGAGCAGGCTAGCGGCCACATAGAGAAGCATGCTGCTCCGGCGAATGGATGACATCTTTGGACCCTCTTATGACAGTACTCAGGCAGCAGCCCAAGCCGTGGCATAGGCTGGAAGAGACGTAGCGGGAACGATCCTCCCGCTACCGATTCCTTTCAAGTTGCGGGGGAAGAGGAGAAGTGATGGAGCGGAGTGGTCAAGGAAACGGGACGCCACTATCCACCACTTCTCCCCGGGGTGAAACTGGTGCCGTTCCAACTTGTTCCAGCAAATCCCTTCGAGAATACTCTCTCCGAGTTTGCGTTAGATGCTTGGGCCGCCGTTCGGCCCAAATAGTTGGAACGGCACTAGCTTAGAACGTGGCGCGCAGGTGCAGTTGGAAATAGCGCGCGTTCAATTGATTCGTCGCTTCTCCGAACGTACGCTGGGACATATCCCCATTCACGCTGATCAGATTGGTGCGGTTGAACAAGTTAAACACCTCGCCTCTGGCCTCCAGTTTCAACCTTTCTCCAAAGAACCATGGAGCGGAGAAGCTTTTGCCAAAGGTGAAGTTGACGTTGTTGTACCCCTCATTGTCGTAGGTGTTGCGACCGAGGTTTCCTTCGGTTCCCAGAGCCGGCGCGGGAAATGCAGTCGCAGGGAAAAGGCCGCTCAAGAATTTCTGTTTGCCCGGATTGCTCAGGTGGCTGCCGAAAGAGGGTACGTCCGGCACTGAGTAGTTGGTGCTGCCGTCCGCGTTGTAGTTGCCTCCGGCATCGCTGGTGATGATGCTCCCGGGAATGAAAACGCCAGCGGTGTTGAAACAGTCACCCGCCGGCAGACCTCCCTCCGGTGGATTTGCGGCGCAGACCGGCGCAAAAGCCGCGTTGTTGTAGACGGAGAAGGGCAAGCCCGATTGCAGTATCCAGACGGCGCTGAACGTCCATCCGCCCAGAAGATTTCTCTGCAAGGCAGTGTCGTAATGGCTTGGAGTGATCCAAGTGCCATCGGCCGTGAATTGTTGCCGTATGTCAAAGTCGGAGCGGCCACGCTGGAACGGCAAATTGCCATTCTCAATTATTGGACCACTTTGATTGGTTGATGTGATTGCCCCACTATCCAATGAAGCCGACGTGCTCAGAGTATCCAGCGACTTCCCATAAGTGTAAATGGCACGAAACGTCACCCCGTGGGAGGTGCGGCGCGTTAGCGTGGCACTGCCATAGTTGCCTATGGAGTTGCCCTCGGAAGTGGCGTAGGGGATTGAGCCAAAGTTGGGATTGAGGCGCGTCAAGCTCCCGTCATTTACGATCAAGTCTCCCGCAAAGCGGTTAAGATCTTGATTGTAGGTCGGCAAGTGATGGGCAGCCGTCGCGGAATAGTTCACCTCAAGAATGAGGTTGTTTAGCAATTGCTGCTGCACGCTAAGGGTCCAAGCCTCAACTTGAGCCATTTTGTAGTTGGTAGCATATCCTCCAAGGCCCGCACGCGAGAGGACACCATTGAGTAAGAGTGCGCCCGTCGTAGGGTCTATCGTAACATTGGGTGTGGGCACAACGGGGCAGGAGAGAGTGAAGCCCGATGGAGGTTGGCAAAGCTGGAAGTCAATGGTATTCCCCGACCGCACGTCCAGGCTCGGGAAATAATAGTTTGGCAGGTTTTCTGCCACCAGGTCCGTGATGTGCAGGTACGGGGGTTGATCGGAGTACATGCCAAAGCCGCCTCGCACTGCTGTCTTGCCCTTGCCGAAAACATCCCAGGCAAATCCCAAGCGCGGCGTCACGCCCCATAAATTGTGATTCTGCACATCATGATTCGGGGTTAGCCCGACGATACCGCTGGCGATCTGATCATTAAAGGTCGAACCTGGTCCGAGCGTGAAATTCGTCAAAGGCGGACTATAAATGGAAAACATATTGGTCATTACGTCGTAGCGGAGACCGGCATTCAAGGTAAATCTCGGGACGACCTTCCAGTCCTCCTGAAGAAAGACGCCCGAATAAAGTTCACGGTATTGCCGCTCATAGGGCGCTTCCTGGTGGGTTACAAGGCTGACCGGGGTACCGCTTTCCGTTAGCGCCTCGTCCTGGACGAAGTCGAATATACTGTCGAAGTTGTATGTTGGGCGATCGAACGCACCGCCTTGCGCATCGTTCTCGCGGATATTCAACTGCTCAAAGCCGAACTTGAGGGTGTGCGATTTCACGGTGGCGGTCATGACATCGCGCCAGCCGGCCGTTTGTTGGGTAAAGTTCCCCGGTCCCCAGTTTCCGAAACCCTGCAATCCAGTCACATTGATATTCGGAACTTGAAACGCAGGGCTGGCCCCGTCCTGGCCATAGGGACGAATAATATTCGCGCCTGCTTCATTCAGGAGATGCGTGGAGAACGTGTGCGTCCAATCGACGTTGGCAAAATCGGAATGGTTTGCGCCTGGGGCGTTAAAGGCAGGCCGCGCACTGACGCTGCTCGAGGTGTCGGAGGTGCGAATCGCCTCCACGGAGACGCGATCGTTTTTGACGGGATAGTAGTCCACCCGAAAATCCCACTGATATCCATTAAATGGCGAGACGTTCGTGTAATCTATATTGCCAAGCACATCCAAAGTGGGCGGGAGGTTTGCGGGTAGCGGAAAGTAACTGCCGGTTATCTGGCTTGCCAGCAACACTCCAGGGCTGGAGGCGGTTGCATAGGCCAAGGGCGGAGCCAGCGTAAGGGCCTGATACGCCACGGTGTTTGGCTCATTGGCCTTAACCCAGTTATAGAAATCCTGCGTCTCGACCGTGGCGGAACTGGAGTTGGCGGAACTGGAGCGAAGCACGTCCACGGCGGCAAACCAAAACAACTTGTTCTTGATTGCCGGCCCGCCCATCGCGGCGCTTACCTCGTTGCGCTTAGTTGGCGGAAGCGTCGCTGGATCAAATTTTCTGCGCGCAGTCAGATCGTTATTCGTGAACTCGTAATCGACGCTTCCATGGAACGCGTTGGTGCCTGAAATGGTAAAAACGTCGACCGTGGCGCCGCCATTTCTTCCTTTCTGGGCATCGAAATCGTTCGTTCTGACCTCCATGGATTGCACGATGGCAGGCATGGGAGAGATGGAAGTGCCGCCGCCGCGGGACGGGGTATTGGTCTGCGCGCCATCTATATTGTATCCGTTTTGTTCCTGGCGTAGCCCGGCAGCATTGATGTTGATGGCGTACTCATTGGTGAAGTTGTTCCCGGAGGTTACCGCACTTCCCGTTATTCCGGGCGTCAGAGCCGTCAGGCCGTAAACGTTTTGACCCGTGAGAGGCGTTTCCGCCAAGGTATCTTCGAGAACGACGGCCCCCGTTATCGGCGTTGCCAAATCAACCGCCACCTCCGAAGCGGAAACCGTGACCTCGGTGGGTGTTGTTGCGATCTCCAGGACAGGGGCAAGAGTGCGTAGCTCCCCGACCTCAAGGATGAGATCCTTCAGATCCCAGGTTTTGAAGCCAGTCATCTGGATCTGCACGGTGTAGTTGGACGCGGCTATGCTGTCCAAACGGAAATAGCCAGCATCGCTGGTTGTGAGAGTTTTTGCTATGCCAAGCCGGGTATCCGTAATGGTGACCTTCGCCCCCGCGATTAGACCGCCGGATTGGTCTTTTACCGTGCCCTCAATTCCGCTTAAGAATTGAGCAAATGCCGGTAAACCTCCCAACGTCAACAGGAGAAGTATGAGAAATGAGATTCTTAACGCATATTTCATGCCAGTCATGGACACTCCTTTGAGACTTTCGCGAGCAGTCTTTCCGCGGCCACGATACACGTACCCCACTCCACCGGGAAATCGATAGGCTTCTGCGAATCTAGTTGGTGTTGCATCAAAATTCTGGCCCGCAAAGATGAACCGCTCCCGATTGGGAGAGAGTCTAGGCTGGGGGATGGGAAAGAGCAAGTAATGCACAGTGTCTTACAGTAACGGGCTGCTGAATTCCGCCTCGCTTGGCGCGTTTGTCAACGGTTTCGAAGAATCAAATACAGTCCCTGTTCTTACAGTAAGAAAATGAAGCAACCTATTCATTACAAACAACCTGGACGGAGCAAAGGCCTTGGCTGGCGGACAACTGCCGAGAGCCGAACCTCTTGACAAGCGTCCGCCCAAGCTTATAATCCGTATCACTTTAGGAGGGCGCGATTCAGTAGACGCTTTTGAACGCCAGCCGGTCGCAGCGATCAGGTGGAGCGTGTCCGTATTGCCACGTTCGGTGCGCGCAGTTATTCGAATCTTGCCAGTAGATGCCCGATGTGATTGCGTCTATACTATGCGCAATAGGGGCGGTGGGGGATCGATGAAAGCATCTGGCGAATCCACAGACGATCAGGTTGCTTCTTCTCGGCCCCTTCGCTTCGAGGACGAGAAAAAGCAACAGATTCTCCAGGAGCTTGACAACATCCTGGAAAGCCGCTTCTTCCGAAGCGCAGGGCGTTGCAAGCAATTCCTCAAGTACGTCGTCCAGCACAAGCTTGACGGGCCTTTAGAGCCGCTGAAAGAGCGCACCATAGGAATCGAAGTCTTCGAGCGGCGCCATGACTACGCCACCGGAGACGATCCGGTGGTTCGAGTGCAGGCTGGAGAAGTGCGCCGAAGACTCGAGCAGTACTATCAGGCGACGCCTTCCGAGCCAATCGTCCACATCGAGCTTCCGCTCGGCTCGTACTCGCCGCTGTTTCGGGAGTCTTCGACTGTAGCACCTTCGCACACCGCGCCCATTCATCCCCCTTCGCCGGAACCGGAAGCTCCCCCCAAGAAGCACCGTGGAAGGTACTGGGCAATTGCGGCGATATGTGCAGCCCTGGCGATAGGCACCGGAATCGCGCGTCTGGCGCTTCACCACACAGCAGCCCAAAAGTCAGCCATGGAGCAGTTTTGGAATCCCGTATTTGCAACGCCACAACCAGTACTGATCTGCCTGGCCGCCCCCGTGGTTTACCGACCGACCGATGCGTTGTATAAGAAGTACACGCGTACCCATCCGGGCACCTTCCAGACTGAAGTGGAGAAGAATACGAACCTGCTTCCTTTGAATCCGCAAGAAACCATCTTATGGAGTGACATGTGGTACTACTCGGACTATGGAGTGGCACGTGGAGACGCCTACGCTGCCATAACGCTCGCTGCTCTGCTCGGCAAGATCGGCAAGCCCAGCCAGGCGAGGATCGGCACGGATTACTCGTTCGAGGATCTCAGGAACTCTCCCGCGGTGGTGGTGGGCGCGTTCAATAACAGGTGGACGATGCACATCACATCGAGCTTGCGCTTCGTGTTTGTGGAGGAGGATGGGCGGTTCATGATCCGAGAGCAGACCAATGGCGGGCGAGTCTGGGAAAAGCACTGGGGCAAAAACGGGGAAGCGCTGGACGATACCGCAATTGTCGCCCGATTGCTGGACTCGAAGACCGGGCAGTTCACCATCACCGTGGCGGGCATCGGAGGAACCGGCACGCAAGCGGCGGGTGAGTTTGTCTCCAATCCAGAATTCCTGGAACAGGGTCTTCGCAGCGCTCCCGCGGGCTGGCAGACGAAGAATTTGGAATTTGTCCTACAGACGACCGTGACGGATTCCGTTGCAGGTCCTCCCCGCGTCGTGGCCGCTTACTCCTGGTAGAGTACCCACCAAGGGAACCTCAGCACGGGTTCCCGATTTCGCAGCGACAGCAAGCCGCGGCGGAACCGAAGATTTTCGAGCAATATGTGGCGAAGTGAAGCGCACGCAGGGTGTTCATTCACCGGCGTCCGGAGTGAACATCCATATCAGAGCCGGTTCGATAGCGCGAATTCGTGGCATCATGATGACAGCAATATTCATGAGGTATTGATCGGAACAATGCAAACAGGACGTCGCAAATTCCTTCATCTTTTTTCTTTGGCAGCCCTTGCGGGAACCTTCTGGCGAAGATGCTGCGCGCAGGGCATGGGAGGCCGGACCGTAAACGCCCAGAAGAAGCCCGTGGGGTCCGGCCGTCCGTTTGACGCTTGTTTTACCGACGTGGCGGCGTCGGCGGGACTGATCGCGCCGGTGATTTACGGAGGTGCAGATCACAAGGAGTACATCATCGAAGCGAATGGATGCGGCTGCGCCTTCCTTGACTACGACAACGACGGTTGGATTGATATTTTCCTTCTCAGCGGAACCCGGCTAGACGGCGCCCCTGTTGGAACATCCAACCGTCTCTATAAGAACAATCGCGACGGGACATTCACCGACGTAACCAGACAGGCGGGGCTCGAGGCAGTTGGCTGGGCCAATGCTGTGTGCATCGGTGACTACAACAACGACGGCTATGAGGATCTGTTCTGTACCTACTTCGGCCAGAATAGGCTTTACCGCAACCTCGGAAACGGGACGTTTAAAGATGTCACCAAAGAAGCCGGCCTGGTGGATTCCGAGGTCCGATGGGGCGCGGGATGCTCGTTCCTCGATTACAACCGGGATGGCCACCTGGATTTGTTCGTTTCCAATTACCTGAAGTTCGACTTCGAGCACGTACCCAGGCCGGGAGCTAATGTCAACTGCAATTGGAAAGGTATTCCGGTCAACTGCGGCCCCAAGGGCCTGCCGTTTGGGCGGCATTCCCTTTACAAAAACAACGGAGATGGGACCTTTACCGACGTCAGCAGTGAGTCCGGCATTGCGAAACCGTGGCCCAGCTATGGAATGACCGTCGCGTCGGCCGACTTCAACGAGGACGGCTGGCCGGACATCTATGTTGCTTGCGATTCGACCCCAAGCCTCCTATTCATCAATCAGCACGACGGGACCTTCAAAGAGGAAGGGATTGAGCGTGGTGTGGCCCTTAGCAACGACGGGGGAGAAGAAGCAGGAATGGGAGTAGCTATCGGCGACTTCGACCTGGACGGCCATCTGGATATCTTCAAAACCCACTTTATCGATGACTCAGACGTGCTGTACCACAACGATGGCACGGGCACTTTTGACGACTGGACTCTGCGGACGAAACTTGGCGTGGAGACCCGCTACGCCAGTTGGGGAACCGGGATTTTCGATCTCGACAACGATGGTTGGCCGGACATCTTTTTTGTAACGGGAAGCACATACCCCGAGGTCGAAAAACAACTCCCGCAAAATCCGAACAAGTCTCCTCGCATTCTCTTCCGAAACCTGGGTAACGGAACCTTTGAGGAGATTGCCGATGCCGGTCCGGGTGTAACGACGCCGCACTCGAGCCGCGGCTGCGTGTTCGGCGATTTCGACAACGACGGCGATCTGGATATTCTGATCCTGAATATGAACGAGCCTCCTTCTCTGTTGCGAAACGATTTGAAAGGAACACACCACTGGCTGAAACTGAAGCTTGTGGGCACAAAGTCAAACCGCAGCGCGATTGGCGCCCGCGTGTTGGCGCGGTACTCAGGGCGGACCCAGGCTCAGGCGGTCCTCAGCCAATCGAGTTTTTATTCGTGTAACGACTCGCGTCTTCATTTTGGCCTTGGACAAGCAACGACCGCGGATCTGGTGATTTACTGGCCGAACGGCCTGACGGAAAAATACCCGGCTGTCAAATGCGATCAGCTCATTACCATTCGGGAAGGCCACGGCATCATTCCCAACATGGGGTGGGCGCGCTCGTAGATACACTGTTTCCGAGGCTGCCTTTTCCATGAAGGCGGCGTGTTCAACTGGCGGGCGTGCAGAATTCACTCAGGGATCGCCATAATAGCGGGAGCAAGGACGAGGTTGGCGCTCAAAGATAACGGCGAGGCGACCAAAGAGTCTGCCCTTGGAAGGCCCCGCCACGAAAGTTAGGGCTTGGTTGAAGCGCTTTCAGGAAAGCGGATTCCGAGGCTTTCGGTAAGAATCGGCCGCACTTTACCGGTCAGGCTCGTCGGGTTGTAGTGAAGTGTTTGCTCGAGCGGCATGACGTAGGCCAAGGACGACCATCCCCAGAAAGGGTTCATTCCATAGCCCTGGCCGGTTTGCGAATCGTAATACTCGCGAGTCACGGGGTTCCTGTCCAGCGCCATTGCGTAGGTCTTATCTGCGAGATCACGGGCCTCTTTGTCGTAGCCATAATCCATCAATCCATGGAAGATCATGTAGTTGGCTGGAATCCAGGTATTTCCACGCCAGTTGCACTCGCCTTTGGCGGTTCCTTCGTAAAAGTCAGGCTCGGTCTTTGCGTAGGTGGCGACGGGATAAGGGAGCCAGAACTCATTTTGGTTCAAGAGATGCTCGCGCACCAGGCGGCGAGCTTGCGCCGGCGTTGCCACTCCGGCCCACAGCGGGAAGAAACCAGTGGCGGACTTAACGCGAATCTGCTTTCCCGTCTTCTCGTTCCTGTCGTAGTAAAACCCATCCTGCTCATCCCAGAACACATCATTGATGAGTTTCGCAAGTCTCTTGGCGTGTTGCGCGTATTCGGTCTGCTCTCTTGGCTTGCCCAATTCACTTGAGATGATGGCCATCGCCTGGAGCTCACGAAGCAAGTAACACGCCAGGTCGACACCCTCATCGGAATAGGAATCGAGGTCACCTGAGCGACTCAGTTGATTGTCCATGCCACTCGCGTCGGCACTGTTCCATGTGGGAAGACCGTTGTGGTCCGCGTCATAGGCAAACCAGCGATCCAGGTATTTCTGTAGCTTGCCGTAGTCTTTTTCGCGCAACCATTCATAAGAACCAATTTGTTGCGATCCCAGGACGGCAAGCTGCGCGAGGAATGGCTTAAACATCTGGTTGGGTTTTGGATAGGTGATACCCAAGGTGCGGGAAATGAAACCGTCGGGCTGCTGGCGGCTGAGAAATACCTCCAAGTTCGAAAAGTCGAATTTGCTAACACCATAGTAAGAGAGATAAATATTCTCGAAGTATAGGTCCCAATCGTAGAACTCTCCGTAGGCGTAGCCGGTGAGCAGTTTTTCCTGGGACTGCGGGAAGTCGTGCAATCCCTTGGTGCTGATATCGCGGTTAAGCTGCAGGAGACGTTCACGGAGAGCTTGAGAATGCGTTCGGCCGGAAGCGTTCGAGATTTGCGGGTTGCCGACGGGGGAGTTGGACTGCGCAAGAACCGCCGATGACAACAGGAGCGATGCCAGAACAACTGCGCTAATCGGGAAGAGAAACAACATTTGGCGGACAGGGGCCTTCGGCATTGCAGGTCTCATCAGGAATCTCCCTTCACAACACTGATTCGCCCGAATTGTACCGCTCATGGGCCGGTTTCGAACCCTTTCTCCGGAGATATTTGACAACCCTTCTTTCCATCGATTTATACTGCGTTGTGGAGTTTTGGAACTCTCCAACGCTGGTGAAAGCACCTAGAACGCGGTTCGGCGGCGGGCTTGCGCTGCTGCCACAGGTTAGGCGTTGCGCCAGTTAGCTGAGTTCGAGCAGCAGATCGCGCAGCCAGGCTGCGGGCATTCTATGCCCGAGCATTGAAGGCGCCTGCTAGCGAACGCTCACACTCTTCTTAATGTTCAAGCAGGGAGATTGACGATTCTATGTTTCATATCAGACGCTTGGTGCTTTTCATTTTGGGAGCAGCTATCGTTGCGCAAGGGCAACAGACCAAGGTGTCTATTGCGTCGATCGAATCGTTGATTCGTTCTCAGGAGTACGACCAAGCTTTACAGCTTACGAGATCCGCGTTGCACGAGACGCCCAACGACTTCCGGCTTTGGACATTGGAAGGGATTGTACTTTCGATCCAGGGCAGCAACCAGGAGGCATTAAACGCTTTCGACAAGGCACTGAGTCTCTCGCCGAACTACCCAGCAGCTTTGAAAGGCAAAGTGCAACTCCTCTATCAGACACAGGATAAACGCGCAATCCCGCTACTCGAGAAGATATTGAAAGCCGATCCAAAAGACGAGACCGCCCACGAAATGCTCGCGGTCCTTGAGGGAAGACAGGGAGATTGCCGGGTTGCGATCGGCCATTTTCTTTTCAGCGCGGAAGCGATCGCGAATCATCCTTCCTCACTGGAAGTGTATGGTTATTGCCTCGTGCATACGAAACAGCCTCAGAAAGCGATCCCCGTATTTGAACAGCTTGCGGCGCTGCTTCCGCAGCGCACTTATCCAAAATACGATCTAGCGGTCTTACTGGTGGAAACGAAGCAGAAAGACGCCGCCCTCAAAGTACTGGAGCCTTTACTCGCCGCGGACCATTCAGACCCGGATCTGTTGAGCCTGGCATCGGAGGCCTATGAGGCTGCAGGCAATACGCCTAAAGCAGTGTCTTTGCTCCGGCAGGCGATTGTTTTGAGCCCGGATAATGCCAGCTATTACAATGCTTTTGCCGTGCTTTGCCTCGATCACGAATCCTTTCAAGTAGGGATCGATATGATCAATGCCGGCATGCAGCGCATTTCCGACGATTCGTCTTTATATCTCTCCCGCGGATTACTTTATGCGCAACTTGCGCAATACGACGAGGCGGAAGCCGACTTCAAGACGGCGGAGCGCCTTGATGCAGCGCAGAGTCTAAGCTCCTATGCCATGGACCTTGCAGAAGTGGAGAAAAATCATCCCGACAAAGCATTATTGGAGGTACGCGCGCAGTTGAAGGCGCATCCAGACAGCCCATTCCATCACTACCTGCTCGCCAAGTTGCTCGAAAAGGGTGGATCCGACAAGCCCAGCGAAGCAACCAGGGAAGCAATCAGCTCCGCACTGACAGCCGTGAAACTAAAGCCGGATTTTGTGGAAGCCAGGGACCTGCTTGCGAGCTTGTACTTAGGCGCCGGTCAGTACCGCCTGGCCATCGAACAAAGCCAGCTTGCGCTGCAGTATGACCCCTCCGACCAGAGCGCGATGTATCACCTGATCATGGCGTTGCGGCACTCCGGACAGAGTGGAGAAGGCGAGAAAATCCAAGCGCTGGTAAAGCGTCTCTCAGAATCACAGCAGGCGTCACGGCAGAAGGATAGCGACAGGAAGCGATTCAAGCTGGTGGAGGAACAACCTGTGCCACTGAAGTAAAGCGAGCGATCTCGATGATTGTAGGAGCTCCGCGGGCCAGTGGGCGCACCGCAGGTCAGTTGGGTATGGCGGTGAGGTTGCGGTTGTAAAAGCGGCGGCCAGCCGCCGCACTCCAAAGGCAAACCCAAGAGCACAGTCAGGAGTGACTGTGCCACAGCACGGACAAGAATTGGGGTGATTGTGTTTCGGGGATGGCGGTGGAGGAATTAGGGTTTGGTAGCAGTGCATGCGATTGTAAAAGCGCCGGCCCTTCAAGGCTCCCGTCGAAGATCGGGGCAAGCAGGGTAAACAAGCCGCCCTTCGAAGGACTCAGGGCAAGTCTCACTCCACGTTAGGCGAAGAGAAGAGCCGCGGCGATTATGGCTGATCGTTGTGCTGGGGTTAGGGTTGGTCGGAGCCGGAGCGCTGGGCTACGACTTTGCGGGCGTTTTCGTAGAGGGCGCGGGCTTGTGGAATGGCTTCGATGGCCTTCTGCATCTGGGGATCGGCTTCGAGAAGGATCTTGAAGCCCTCCTGAGTGCCATAGGTGGACATGAAAACTTCCTGCTTGATCTTGCGCTTGATCCAATCGAGATTTTCGGCCATCTCGGGTTCAGTGTAACGGATGTTGGCGCGCGTGAGGTAATCGCGGAATTCCTTCATGATGCGGTCATCCACTTCAAAATTGTGGGTGATGACGGGCTTGGTGCCGAGGTAATAGCGGGTGAAGCTGCCGACACCCTGCTCGACGGGATAGAAGACATCGTCGCGATACATGGTTTCCTGGAACTTGGTGGGCTTGGGAGTTTCGACGAGGATGTCGGGAGTGATGCCGCCGCCGCCGGTGACCGGACGACCGCTATCGGTCTGGCGAACTTCCGTGGGGTGATCGGGGACCTTGCGCTCGTAGTGATAAGCGTAGAGCGAGACGGATTTGTAATCGCGCTGGATGAGGCGGCCGCTGGGAGTGTAGTAACGCGCGGTGGTGAGCGCGAGGCCGGTGTTTTCGGCGAGGCGCTGCACGGTTTGCACGAGGCCCTTGCCGAAAGTGGTTTCGCCGACGACGAGGCCGCGGTCGTGATCCTGCACGGCGCCGGTGACGATTTCCGCGGCGGAGGCGGAGTTGTTGTTGACGAGGATCACGAGAGGCACGTTCATGCCCTGATTGCCGCGCACGGCGTAGAAGCGGCGCTCCGGGGCGTTGCGGCCGTGGTAGGAAACGATGAGCTGATTCTTTTCGAGGAACATGTCGCCGACGGCGACGGCTTCATTGAGGAGGCCGCCGGGATTGCCGCGCATATCGAGGATGAGGCCATCGAGGGAATTGGTGCCAAGCTGCTGGAGGGCGTCGGCGAGTTCGCGGTCGGTGGTGTCGTTGAATTGCGAGAGGCGAATGTAGCCGATGCCGGGCTTCACGAGGAAGTAAATGTCCACGGAATGACGGGGGATTTCGTCGCGCGTAACGGTGAAGACGAGGGGGTCGGCGTAACCTTCGCGGGTGACGATAATCTTGACGACCGTGCCCTTGGGGCCCTTGAGCATGTCGGCGACTTCACTGGTGGAGAGGCCGTCGGTGGACTTGTTGTCCACCTGGATGATGACATCGCCGGGGCGGAGGCCAGCCTTATAGGCGGGCGCGCCGACGTAGGGAGAGATGACGACGGTGTGGTTTTCGCGGGGAGCGACGACCATGCCGACGCCATAATATTTGCCGTGCTGATCTTCCTGGAGGAGGGCGAACTGGCGGGCATCGAAGAAATTGGAGTGCGGGTCGAGCATACGGAGCATGCCGGGGATGGCACCCTGGTAGATGGCCTTGTCGGTGTCCACGGGCTCGGCGTAGTTGGACTGAACGATGTCGAGAACCGTGGTGAAGTCGCGGACGGCGGTCTGGTAGTCGTCGGCGTTGGAGGTGGTGGCACGGACGGAGGGGCCGTAGATGCCGCCAAGGACAGCGGAGACGACAAGAACTAGGACAACGATGACCAGGCCGCGACGTTCAAGATTCATGAGTACCCTCACTGGTTCGGCGAACTAGAAAACTGGGCGACGGTGCTTCGATACTGCTCTACCTCAGGGGCTAAAGCCCCTGGAATTCCGAGGCTTTTCGGCACGGCTGAAGCCGTGCCCTCCCGCGAGCCCCTCAGGACTCTACTTCCAGCAAAATGCACCTTCCGGGTGAAAAGTCCCGAAATCGGGCAACGAAAATTCAGTATAGCATGGGCGGCGGCAAGTGTTGTTTGACACCGCTGGCTACCCTTTCTATGATGCAAAGAGGGCGCGCAGGGACGTATCAGGGAGGAAGAGCAGGGCCAAGAGTGAATCGACCTGAAGGCCGGCCACTACAAAAGCACGAGGAATCCAAGAGCGGAGTCGGCGAAACAAGGATATTGGCGAGATGGGGCGCAGCGTGCCGCACCCCTACAAGAGAAAGAGAAACCCAAGAGCACAGTCCCTTCGTTCCTCAGGGCAAGCAAAAGTGACTGTGCCACAGACACAGGCTATGTTAAGTGTTCCGCACATGATCGTGGTTTTTCTGGTGGTGCTGGTGGTCTTTGGACCGCAGAAACTGCCGGAGTTGGCGCGCAGCCTGGGCAAGCTGATGGCGGAGTTCCGGAAGGCTTCGACGGACTTCCGGAGCGCGTTTGAAGAAGAGATGCGGGACCTGGAGCGGCAGGCGCGGCTGGCGGAATTGCGGAAGCAAGCCGCGGAAGCGGTGACGGCGGCGACAGTTGCCGAGACGGCGGCACAGAATGCCAAGAATCCTCCCAATGCGATAGCGGCTTCCACGACCGGGGTTGCGGCGCTGCCGGAGCCTTTTTCCGCCGAGAGGCCACTGATGGAGGGGCCGGTGATTACGCCGGTGGCCGAGGCCGTCCCCCGTGCAGACGCTGCAGCGGGTGAAAGCGCTGCCAGCGAAGCAGGAAGCAATGAAGCAGGAAGCAATGAAGAGGCAGGAAACAACGAAGCAAGAAGCAATGAAGAAGCAAGAAGCAAAGAAGCTGGAAACAATGAGCCGGTGACGAGCACGAGTGCAAAGAGCGATCGTGCAAATGGCGAAAGCGCAACCGGCGAAAGCGTAGCAGTGACGGAATCCACGCCCTCTCATGACCAACAGCAGCCTGCCTGAGAAAAACGCGACGTCCATCATGAACCGGGGACAAGAGCCCGGCGGACAGATGACGTTTTTCGAGCACTTGTCGGAGCTCCGAAAGAGAATCATCAATTCGCTGTATGCCGTCGGGATTGGGGCGATGGTCGGGTTTTACCTGGCGCAGCGGTTCATCGGATTCATCACCCAGCCGATGCTGGAGGCGTTGAAGGCAGCGGGGCTGGAGCAAAAACTCATTTACACGCATCCGGCGGGCTACTTGAACATGATCATCACGCTGGGGGTGTACCTGGGAATTGTGATGGCGTCGCCGATCGTGCTGTACCAGATCTGGCTGTTCGTGGCGCCGGCTTTGTACAAGCACGAACGGAAAGCGGTGACGGGATTTTTGTTTTCGACGGTGGCGCTGTTTTTGGCGGGAATAGCGTTCGGGTACTACGTGACGCTGCCGTATGTGCTGCGGTTTTTGGTGAGCTTCAAGGGACCCGTGGTGCCGATGATCAGCATCAACGAGTACTTTGATTTGATCTTGATGATTTTGCTGGGGCTGGGGCTGGTGTTTGAACTGCCGATATTGATTTTCTTTTTGTCGCTGTTTGGGATCGTGACGCCGAATTTCCTGTGGAAGAACGTCAGCTACGCGATCCTGGTTATTGCGATTGTGGCAGCGATTATTACGCCAACGCCGGATGCGGGGACGATGCTGATTTTCATGATGCCGATGGTGGGATTGTATTTTGTGGGGATGGCGGTGTCGGCGGCGGTGGTGCGGCGGAAAAGGAAGAGGGAAGAGGCGGAGAGGGCGGGGGGAGCGAGTCAATAGCCATTAGCCGACAGCCATTAGCCAAGAGCAGAAAGTAGAGATTTCACCACCCCGACCGGGTCGGGGTAAATGCCGGACACAGAGAGCACAGAGGAAGAAGAGAAGGGAAGAGAGGGAAAGAGTGAAAGAAGTGCTTGTAGCGGGCGGTGGGTGCCGCGATCCCTCCACTCCGCAACGGCAGAAGGCGCCGTTGCTCCGGTCCCTTCGGCTGCGCTCCCCTCGAAGCTCGGGGCAAGCAGGGCAGGCGGGATGACAGTTTTAGGTGTGGAAGAGTGAGAGAGTGAGAGAGCTGAAGAACTGCGGTTCAGCAGTGACAGTTGCAGGGGCAAAAGCGGCGGCCCTTCGAAGCTCAGGGCAAGCAAGCCGCCGCACTCCAAAGCACCTGGAGTATGGGATGGCAAGTTTGGGTGTGAGGCGGCGGGAGATGAAACTTACTTTGGTGGTGGCGGATGCGAGGGTAAAAGCGGCGGCCCTTCGAAGCTCAGGGCAAGCAAGCCGCCGCACTCCAAAGCACCTGGGGTATGGGATGACGTGTTTGGGAAGGGGGAGATTCGGGATGAGGAGTTGGGGTGCGGGGAGAATGGGGTTGCAAATGTGGCGAGTGGGGTTGCTGGTGTTGATGGTAGTGGGGTTGCTGGGGTGCAAGTCTGGGGGAACGACGGCGGCGCCCACGGCTACGGCGGAGAAGCCATTCATGAGCGCGGTGGCGGGGAATCCGCCGGCGGTTGTGGGAGATGCGCCTGCACCGGAGAAGATGGATGGGTTCGACGGGAAGCGCGCGTACGAGCAGGTGGTGAAGCAGGTGAGCTATGGGCCAAGGCCAGCGGGATCGGCCGCGCTGGGGCAACTGCAGAATTATCTGGAGACGGAGCTGAAGTCGTACGGCTGCGCGGTGGAGACGGATGCGTTTTCGGCGGATACGCCGGCGGGACGGCTGGCGATGAAGAATCTCCTGGTGAAGATTCCGGGAGAGAAACCGGGGATTATTTTGCTGGGGACGCATTACGACACGAAGCGGCTGGAGAATTTTGTGGGCGCGGATGACGGCGGGTCGTCCACGGGAGTGATGCTGGAGATCGCGCGGCTGCTGTGCGGGCGGAAGCCGGCTGGGAAGTATGCGGTGTGGATTGCGTTTTTCGATGGGGAAGAGGCGGTGAACAAAGAGTGGGTGGACCCGGACAACCGGTATGGGAGCCGGGAGATGGCGGCGCGGCTGTCGAACAGCGGGGATTTGCTGAAGGTGAGGGCTTTCCTGCTGGCAGATATTGTCGGCGGGCGCTCACCGCACTTTAAGAGAGACGGCGAGTCCACGAAATGGCTGAAAGATATGGTGTGGAGCGTCGCCGAGCGGCTCGGGTACGGAAGTGTGTTTGTGAAAGAGCCGACGAATTTTGGAGGCGACGATCACTATTCATTTACGGCTCGGCACGTGCCGTCAGTGGACATAATGGACCTGGATACGAATGACGTGCCGTACTGGCATACGCCGGAGGATACGATCGACAAGATTAGCGCGCGAACGTTGGCGATTGTGGGGCATACGATTCTGGAATCGGTGAAGGAATTGCAACAGAAGTAAGCCTGCCTGGGGTTGGGAATCATTTACAAATTGGGTGGGACATTTGCGGGGAGGGGTGTGTTTGGAGGGACAGGAAAGGTTGAAAGTTGACAGTTGAAAGTTGAAAGAACGGGTCAGGAGAAAGGCTTTAACGCAGAGAACACAGAGGACGCAGAGAAGAGAAAGGCGGCGGAGGGATCCCTCCACTACGCGGCCCGACGCGCCAGAAGGCGGCGAGGAAGATAAAATCGGGTCCCGCCCTGCGGGATCGGGATGACAATCGTTGGTGGGGCGCGAATTATGCCTGGGCCGCGGAGGACACGGAGGATCGCAGAGGAAAGAGGAACCCAAGTCCCAGGCACAGGGCGGAGTTATCAGTTTTCAGTTGTAAGTTTTTAGTTTCGGAGAAGAGGAACCCAAGAGCACAGTCAAGAGTGACTGTGCCACGGGCAGCAGGAGTGGCCGTGCCACCAAACCGAAGACCCAGGCACATACTCCGTGCCTGGGGCACCCTCCGTTAAACAGTGAAAGAGTGAAAGAGACGGCGCACTCCGCTGTGGCTATTTTTCGAAGGAAGGGTCGTGATGGCGGGAGATTTGGGAGTGGGATTGGAATTTGTCGTCGTCGCGGTAGGGGAAATCGGAACGGTAATGGCTGCCGCGGCTTTCTTCGCGGGCCAGGGCGCTGCGGGCGATGAGAATGCCGAGGGCGTGAAGGTTTTTGAGTTCGTGATCGCGGCGGCCATTTTTGTCGGCGAGCGGAATTTCCATAGCTTTCAGGGAGTCGAGAGCGGCTTTGAGTTCCTTGCCGTTGCGGAGGATGCCGACTTGCTTCCACATCACTTCACGGAGTTTTTGAAGAGCGGCAGAGGCGGGAGGCTTGGCTTTTTGTGCGACGGCAGGGGCGTGGTTGGCTTTGCCGAGTTTGGGAACGGGGCTGCTACCGGGCATGTTGAGCTGCTTTTTCTTGGAGCCGGGTGCGTCTTTTGCCATGGCGATGCCGGAGCGCGCGCCGAAGACGAGGCCTTCGAGGAGAGAATTGCTGGCGAGGCGATTGGCGCCATGGACGCCGGTGGAGGCGGTTTCACCGGCAGCGTAAAGGCCGGGGATGGAAGTGCGTCCCCAAAGATCGGTTTTGACGCCGCCCATCATGAAGTGCGCAGCGGGACTCACGGGAGCGAGGTCGCTGGAAAGATCGAGGCCATAGCTGAGGCAGGCGGCGTAGATGCGCGGGAAACGTTTTTCGAGGAAGTCCTTGGGCTTTTCTGTCATGTCCAGATAGACATGCGGGCTGTCCGTTTTGTGCATTTCGCTGACGATGGCGCGTGCGACAACATCGCGTGGAGCGAGCTCCTGAGCTTCGTGGTAGCGCTTCATGAAACGTTCGAGATTGATATTGCGGAGGATGCCGCCTTCGCCGCGGAGGGCTTCGCTGAGAAGGAAGCGCGGGGCGCCCTTGACGGCCAGGGCGGTGGCATGGAATTGGACGAACTCCATGTCGGAGAGGACGGCGCCGGCTTCGTAGGCGATGGCCATGCCATCACCGGTGGCGGCATCGGGATTGGTGGTTTCGCGGTAAAGCTGGCCGAGACCGCCGGTGGCGAGGAGAATAGCACCGGCGCGGACTTCGTGGAGGGAGGCATCGGTTTCGTCGAGGAAGCGAACGCCGACGGCGCGGCCGTTTTCGAGAATGAGTTCGGTAGTGAAAGCGTGAGCGCGCATGTGGAGATGCGGAATGGTATGCGCGCGGGAGAGCAGGGCGCGGCTGATTTCGCGGCCGGTGGATTCGCCGCGGGCGTGGAGGATGCGAGAACGGCTGTGAGCGGCTTCACGGGTGAAAGCAAGCTTGGTGCCGGCGCGGTCAAATTCGGCGCCCCATTCGATGAGCTGGGCGATGTACTTGGGGCCTTCTTCGACGAGGACGGCGACGGTGTCGGAGCGGCAGAGGCCATCGCCGGCATTGATGGTGTCCTGCTCGTGGAGGCCGATTTCGTCTTCGTCGCTGAGTGCGATAGCGATGCCGCCTTGGGCGTAGGCAGTGGCGGATTCGGAGAGACCGGACTTGGCGAGAACGAGGACGGTGCCAGCTTGGCTGAGCTCAATGGCGGCGCGCACGCCGGCGACTCCGGAACCAATGACGAGGTAATCGGCTTGGTAGGATTTGCGGGAGTGGGTCATGTGGGCCTTCGGGAGGCGCAGAAGTATGGTAGCACGGGGGGAAAGAGTTCTCAGTTTTCAGTTGTAAGTTTTAAGTTTAGGAAAAGAGTTAAGGATAAGGCGCGTGTCGCGCAAGAAGCAGAGAAGCAAAGAAGAGGGTTATCAGCCATCAGATATCAGCGATCAGGAAGCGAGAGGGGAGTTCTCAGTATTCAGTTTTCTGTTTTAAATTTCGGAGAAGAGAAAAGCGAAACGCAGAGGGAACAGAGGGGCCGCAGAGGTAACGGAGACAGCGAGGGGGAGTTTTCACCAGGGAGGTTGCAAAGAGGAGAAAGGCGGCGCGGAAGAGAAAATCTGCCGCTCCGCTCGGGATGGCGAGATTGGGTGACGTAGAGCGATTGTGCCGCGATCCCTCCGCTACGCAACAGCAAAAAGCGCCGTTGCTCCGGTCGGGATGACAAGTGGTGGGTGGGGCGCGGAGAAGAAGAGGCGTGAGGCGGTGTAGGTGGGGCGCGGGGAAGAGAGAGCGAAGGGGAGAAGGTGGGGGCGGTCTTGCGGCGGAAGCGTTTGTGCGCTGGCGAGCGTTTTGGAGGTGGGGTTGACGTCGCAAGAGCGGCCTGGCGGTTGGGAGGTGAAACGGTGGTCGCGAAAGCAGCGGCCCTTCGAAGCTCAGGACAAGCAGTGCAGGCGGGATAGAATTGGTGGGTGGAGTTGGCCTCGGAAGAGCGGCGTCGCGGCTGGGAGGTGAAGGGACGGTCGTAAAAGTGGCGGCCCTTCGAAGCTCCCTTCGCAGCTCAGGGCAAGCGGGGTGACAAGTGGTGGGTGGGGCTGACGTAGCAAAAGCGGCGGCAAGCCGCACTTCAAAGGGATGGTGGTACATTGATGGGGAAGGGAAACCTGGAGAGATGAAGAAGGTGAAGACTCGGACGAAAATGCGGACGGTGACTCGGACGAAGACTGGGAGCAAGGCACGGACTGTGTGGGTGCGGGCAGAGGCGGGGCGCTATGGGGTGGTGTGCGCGGCGGGATTGCTGAGGCGGGCGGGGCAAGAGATTGCGAAGCTGGGGCGGTTCTCGAGCATGCATGTGGTGAGCTCGCCGAAGGTGTGGCGAGCGGTGGGGAAAGTGCTCGCGGAAAGTTTTGCGCGGGGTGCGGCGCCGGTGGTGCATTTGTTTGACGATGCGGAGAGGGCGAAGAATCTGGCGACGGTGGAGTTGCTGACGCGGAAGCTGGTGCGGGCGGGCGCGGACCGGAAATCGCTGCTGGTGGCAGTGGGCGGCGGGGTGGTGGGAGATGTAACGGGATTTGTGGCGGCTTCGTATCTCCGCGGCGTGGCGCTGGTGCAGGTGCCGACGACGCTGGTGGCGCAGGTGGACAGCGGGGTGGGCGGAAAGACCGGAGTGAATTTGCCAGAAGGGAAGAATTTAGTGGGAGCGTTTTATCCGCCGCGACTGGTGCTGGCCGACCCGGAGGCGCTGAGGAGTTTGCCGGAGCGGGAATTTCGCGGCGGGCTGGCGGAAGTGATCAAGTACGGCGTGATTGCGGATGCCAAGCTGTTCGCGTACTTGGAAGAAAATCTGGAGAGGATTTTGCGGCGCGAGGCGGGGGCGCTGGAGCACATTATCCGACGATCGGTGGAGATAAAGGCGTGGGTGGTGAGCAAGGATGAGCGCGAATCCGGGCTGCGGGAGATTCTGAATTACGGGCACACGTTTGGGCACGCGCTGGAATCGGTGACACGCTACCGGCGCTACCAGCATGGGGAAGCGGTGGCGTGGGGAATGATGTGCGCGGCGCTGCTGGGATATGGTGTGGTGCACACGCCGGGGAACACGGTGTCGCGGATCGTGGCGCTGATCAAGCGCGTGGGGCCGCTGCCGGGGTGGCCGAAGACGTGCCCGAAGAAATTGTTTGCGGCAATGCACACGGACAAGAAAGCGCGCGGGGGAAAAGTGCGCTTTGTGCTGGCGCCGCGGCTGGGGAGGGCGAGTTCGTATGATGATGTGCCGGCGAAGATGGTGGAATGCGTGCTGCGACTCGCGCCGGAATGTTTGCAGCGGCCGGTGGTGGAGATTGTGAGCAAAGCAACGGGGAAGGGCCGTGGCTGAGGAGCGGCCGAAAGGCACACAACCAGAAGGCGCAACGAGCGAGCAGGACGCTTCGCAAAAAGTGCGCGAGATGTTTACGCGGATTGCGCCGCGGTATGACCTGCTGAATCATTTGCTGAGCGGACAGATGGATAAGAGGTGGCGGGCGCGGACGGCGCGGGAGTTGCAGACGATTTTGCGGCGCGCGGACGCGGTGGTGCTGGATTTGTGCTGCGGGACGGGGGATCTGGCGTTTGCGCTGGCGAGGGAGGCCAAGGCGCGGATTATCGGCGCGGACTTTTCCCATACGATGATTGTGCGGGCGCGGGAGAAAAGCGCGACGGTGGGGAATGGCGCGCGGGCGGTGACGTTTTTTGAGGCGGATGCGTTGCGGCTACCGTTCGCGGATGAAGCGTTTGATCTGGTGACGACGGCGTTCGGTTTCCGGAACCTGGCGAATTATGAAGCGGGGCTGCGGGAAATTTTGCGGGTGCTGAAGCCAGGAGGGACGCTGGCGATCCTGGAATTCACGGAGTCGGCGCCGGGGGTGATTGGCGATTTGTATCGGTTTTACTGCCGGAACGTGTTGCCGGTGATTGGCGGAGCGATTTCAGGGGATGCGATGGCGTACCGGTATTTGCCGAAATCGGTAGCGCGATTTTTCCGGCCGAAGGAGTTTGTGGCGCAGTTGCGGGAGATGGGGTACATAGAGCCGCGGTATGTGTTGATGACGTTTGGGACGGTGGCGCTGCATGTGGGGGGGAAGAAGTTGTAAGTTTTCAGTGGTCAGTTTTGAGTTTCGGAGAAGAGAGAGGCGAAACGCAGAGTTAACAGAGGCGCCGCAGAGGGAACGGAGACGAGGAGGTAGGGAAGAAGAGCGAAAGAGTTTTCACCACGGAGGAAGGCGAAGAGTTACGCAGAGAACACCGAGAGCACAGAGTTCGCAGATAAGAGGAGCCCAAGACCCGGACACATGCTCCATGCCTGGGGCACCGGGGCGAGTGTGCCACGATCTCTCCACTGTGCGACCCGACGCGCCAGAAGACGGCGCGACGGAGAAGATCGGGTCGCTCCGGTCGGGATGAAGATATGAAAGCGCGACCCTTACTTACAGCGCTAAGCTGTCGGTAGGAAGACCGGAAAGAAAGGAGTCGCGCATGGGAGAGTATATCGCGTTTGATGCCCACAAGCGGTAC
>Ga0326727_10009050_pt1 | contig 24831 bp, 22 predicted proteins | sample MB2enrmetagenome_FD_207643 | JGI IMG/M metagenome (GOLD analysis project Ga0326727, IMG submission 207643) | Lab enriched peat soil microbial communities from McLean, Ithaca, NY, United States - MB29MY | ecosystem: Environmental > Terrestrial > Soil > Wetlands > Peat | place: USA: New York... | reverse complement strand
ATCTCGGCAGCCTCCGGGATCGCCGCATTCACACCGGTCACGGCCGCTGGGTAAGCATCTGCCGCGGTTGCAGCCTTTACTTCTTTGAGCAGGGCCAAAGCGAACCGACAGTTCTCTTCGAATCCGGTATCGGCGCCACACATCTCAACTGGCGCGGCATTCAGGACCCGATCTCCACTCTCGCCCACACCATCGCCTACGATCGTGCCGGCCTGGGCTGGAGCAGCCCCAGCCGCACCCCGCGCACACCCGGCAACATTGCTACGGAGCTACACCAGATGCTCGATGCCGCGGGCTTCCGGCCGCCTTACATTCTCGTGGGCCACTCCTTCGGCGGCCTGGTGATGCGCCGCTACGCGTTGCTCTATCCCGAAGAAGTCTCGGGCGTGGTCCTCGTCGATCCCATGCGCAGCGAGGAATGGCCTCCTCTCAACCCCAGCCGCCAATCGCAGCTCGATCTGGGCAATCGCCTCATCCGTTACGCGCTGCCGGTGGTGCGTTGCGGCCTGGCGCGGTTGCTGGTCACTTGGCTCTTCGGCCGCCCCGGCAATCTCTCTGAGCACATTGCCGGTGCTGCCGGCGCGCATCCGCGCCATGTGCTGGGCCGCGTCAGAACTGAAGTAAGAAAAATGCCGCGCAAGGTTTGGCCGGCGGTCGCCGCGCACTGGTCGCGGCCGAGCTTTTACTCAGGACTGCGCAGCCACATCCATGCCATCCCCGCTACCGTGAGAGAAATGCACACGGCCGAGCCTATTCGCGGCATTCCCGTCACCGTGCTCACGCCGGGAAAGGCCGCTCCCCTCACACAGAATCAACTTGACCACATCGGCGATTCCGTCCATCAGACCATTGCCGCAAATAGCGAGCATTGGATTCATCTCGATGAGCCCGACCTGGTGATCAACGCCATTCGCGCCATGATTGGGGCTTCGGCCATCGCTGTTGCCGCAGAGGCCGAGCCCGCGATGGCTTACGTTACCGAGACTGCACTGACTGAAGACGCTCCGCTTCTCGCGGTTCCCCGCTCCGCGCGCTGAAGACCTCTTCGCTATCCTGTAAATGAGCTTCCCATTTGCTATCGAGAAGGAAGCCGAGGGCTCTCATGGAAGTGAAGGTTTCGCACGTCGACGGCGTCAGGTTCGCCATTCAGGCACGCTCGCACATTGTCACTTCCGACCAGCCTCTCGAAAACGGCGGAGAAGACACGGGCATGACACCGCCCGAGTTTCTGCTGGCTTCGCTCGGCTCCTGTGCGGCTTATTACGCCGTCGAATATCTGCGCAAACGCAATCTCGCCCAGACCGGCGTTGAAGTTTCAGTGACCGCCGAAAAACTTCTGCAGCCCGCGCGCCTGGGCAACTTCCGTATCCAAGTGCTCAGCCCCGTCGCGCTCACCCCGGAACAAACTGAGGGCCTGACGCGCTCCGTGCATCATTGTCTGGTGCACAACACGCTTCTCTCGCCTCCAGAGATCAAAATCGATCTGACCATTGTCGGCGCGCAGTAGTCTCCTCTGCCACAGGCGTCGGCTACTGAAACTTGACCCCTGAAACCTGAAACCTGTCTACGTGATTTTCACGCTCTTGCCGCGCGAAAGCACTGCGGCCTTGCGACGGTCCTTTGAGGCGTGGTCGATCTTGCGCCAGAAGCCGATGAAATAATCGACCGCCGAAATCACGGCGACGAGGGCCGCGAAGTAAATGGCTGCAATTGCGTACCACCTCACCGGAAACGAGATGAGGCCGATCTGCCAGTGGTCCCAGCGGTGCGCCAGAATGGCGGAAGTCACCGCAACAATCTGCACCACCGTCTTCAGCTTGCCCAATTCGCTGGCCGTCACGGTGAACCCTTCAGACGACGCGATGGAACGCAATCCGGAGACGAGAAACTCGCGGCCGATGATGACGACCACGACCCACACCTTCACCACATCGGGATTGTAGGCCACTAGCGCCACGAACGCCGCCGTCACCATGATCTTGTCGGCGATCGGATCGAGCAACATGCCTATGGTCGTGATCTGGCCGCGCTTGCGGGCGAGGTATCCATCCAGGCCGTCGGTAATCGACGCCAGCACAAACAGCACCGACGCCGATATCTCCTGCACACCGCTGGTTCCCTGCCACGGAAAATGCGGCGAGAGAATCCACAGGAAGAGCGGGATCATGATGATCCGGCTCATGGTGATGGAGTTAGGCAGATTCATGCGTGCGGGCCACGCTATCTGGTCTCTGGTGGCGTGACACCATTATTGCACCGGCAGCGGCTCGGCTGCAGTGCGCATCGGCAAACAAATGGCGGACGAAGCCTGCGCTTCCCCCGCCACGTTTGCCTCCATTGCTGGTTTCGTTACGCGTAGATCCCGCGTTGCTTGATGGTGAAGGCCACGCGATCGATGGCCAGCATGTACGCCGCAATGCGGTTGTTCACGCCGTGAGCCTCGGCATAGCGCACCACGTCGTCGAAGCTGTTGCGCAGAATCTCCTCCGTCTGTTCGTTGACCATGGACTCTTTCCAGAAGTAGCCCATGCGGTCCTGCACCCACTCAAAGTAGCTGGCCGTCACGCCGCCGGCGTTGGCCAGAATGTCGGGCACGATGAAGATACGCTTCTCGGCCAGAATCTCGTCGGCCACGGCGGTGGTGGGCCCGTTCGCGCCCTCCACCACAATGCGCGCCCTGATCTTGTCGGCGTTGCGGCTGGTGATTACGTTCTCCGTCGCCGCCGGGATCAGAATCTCGCACTCTGACACCAGCAACTCCTCGCTGGGCGTGGCTTCGGCGCCGCGGAAGCCGAGAATGGTGTTGTTGCGGTACCTGTATTCGAGCAACTGGTGGATGTCGATGCCGGCTGGATTATACAGGCCGCCATCGCGCTCGGCGATGCCCACGATGGAGTAGCCCCGCTCCTGCATCAGCCGCGCGGCGTTCGATCCCACGTTGCCAAAGCCTTGAATCACCACGCGGCAGCCTTCCACCGGCATATTCAGGTAGCGCAGGCTCTCGTCGCACACCACCTTCACGCCACGGCCTGTAGCCTCAATCCGCCCCTGCGAGCCGCCCAGGCTCAGCGGCTTGCCCGTCACCACCGCGGTCACGGTTTGCCGCATGTGCATGGAGTAGGTGTCCATGATCCACGCCATGGTCTGCTCATTGGTATTCACGTCGGGCGCGGGCACATCCTTCTCCGGCCCGATGAACTCGATGATCTCTGAGGTGTAGCGGCGCGTCATCCGCTCCAGCTCGCCGCGGCTCATCGACTTGGGATCGCAGATGACACCGCCCTTGGCGCCGCCGAAGGGAATGTTGACCACCGCGCACTTCCACGTCATCCAACTGGCCAGGGCGCGCACTTCGTCCAGCGTCACATCGGGCGCGTACCGGATGCCGCCCTTGCACGGGCCGCGCGCAATGTTGTGCTGCACGCGAAAGCCCGTAAACATGTCGATCATGCCGTTATCGAGCGTCACCGGAAAGTGCACGATGATCTCCCGCGACGGCGAGCGCAGCACCTTCCAAAGTCCTTCGTCCAGATTCAACTTGCGCGCGGCAAAATCGAAGCGCGCGCTTTGTGCTTCCCAGGGATTGATTTCCTGCTCAAGTGTTACGTGGGGGGATCCTGATGCCATAAAGTTCTCCATCTCCTGCCGCGCGTCCGGTTTTTCCGGAGCCGGAATGCTGCCCCGTTCATCAAGCTTATCGGTGCGGCGGCCAATCTGCCAGGGTTTCCGCGACCGTGGCCGTTTCCCGCGCGACTCCACAGCTCAATGCGGCGGCGCGTTGGGAGAGGCCAAAACCGCCCGTAAACCCAAACCTCAGTGAGTCTAGGCTCGTCGCCCGCCCTCGTCAAGGTACGCCGATCACATCTGAATCACGCTTCCTGGCCGGGTTCCAACTATCCGGATCTTTGCCTGCAGCGGGAAGGCCTTCGCGGCGGCGGAATCCCAAGAGCAGTTACACTGAAGCTGTGAAAGCCTCGTCCCGCTCAGCTCACCCCTCGCGCAAGGAGTTCCTGGCTCTGGCCCGGACGCACACACTCGTCCCCGTTTGCCGCACGCTCATGGCCGACCTCGAAACCCCGGTTTCGGCCTTCCTGCGCGCCGCTTGGGGCCAGCGCGAGTGCTTTCTCCTGGAATCCGTCGAGGGCGGCGAGCAGGTGGGCCGATACACCTTCATCGGCTTTACCCCCTTCAAACGCATTGTGGCGCGCGGCCGCGACATTGCCATTACCGAGGGCCGCAAAACTACCCGCCTGCAAGGCGACGTCTTCGCCGTGCTGCGCGACGCGCTCGGTGGCCACAAGCCCGCGCGGCTGCCGGGTCTGCCACCGTTCACCGCGGGCGCCGTCGGCTTCTTCGCGTACGACGCCGTGCGCCAGATCGAGCGCCTGCCCGCCCGCGCCAAGGACGAGCTCGGCATTCCCGACGCCTGCCTGCTCTTCTTCGACGAGGTACTGGCCTTCGACCATGTGCGCAAGGAGATCTGGCTCATTGTCACGGCCGATGTTTCGCGCGGCCACGCCTCGGCCGCCTACGATCGCGCCGTCAAGCGCCTCAACAAGCTGGAAAATCATCTGAACCTTCCCTTGCCCGAGCGCGAACTCGAAAAATCGCGCAAGCCGGGCAAGCTCAAGGTCAAATATCGCACCCCAAAGAGCGATTTTCTGGCCGGTGTCGCCCGCACCAAGGAGTACATCCGCGCCGGCGACGCATTCCAGGTGGTCCTTTCGCAGCGCTTCGACGTGGAACCCGGCGTCGACAGCTTCCAGGTCTATCGCGCACTGCGCACCGTCAATCCCAGCCCCTACATGTTCTTCCTCCGCTTCGATCCCGAGGGACCGCTGGGCACGTCTGCGGCGCCGATACACTCGTCCAAAAAGTCAAAAGGGCGCGAGCCCCTCGAGCTGGCGGGCTCGTCGCCCGAGCTGCTGGTCCGCGTTCATCAAGGCAACGTGGAGTACCGTCCCATCGCCGGCACTCGCCCGCGCGGCGCAACTGAAGCCGAGGACAACGCACTCGCCGAAGAAATGCTGCACGACGAAAAAGAGCGCGCCGAGCACGTGATGCTGGTCGACCTGGGCCGCAACGATGTGGGCCGCGTCAGCCGCTTCGGCAGTGTCAAGGTCGACAGGCTGATGTTCGTCGAGCGCTACTCGCACGTGATGCACATCGTGAGCTCCATCGAAGGCAAACTGCGGCCCGACCTCACCGCCGTGGACGCGCTGCGCGCCTGCTTCCCTGCCGGCACACTCTCCGGCGCGCCCAAAGTTCGCGCCATGGAAATCATTGAGGAACTCGAACCCGCGCGCCGCGGCACCTACGGCGGCGCTGTCCTCTACGCCGACTTCTCCGGCAACCTCGACTCCTGCATCGCCATCCGCTCCATGCTATCCATCGGTGGCAAAGGCTTCGTGCAGGCCGGCGCAGGCATCGTGGCCGACTCCGTGCCCGAGCTCGAGCATCGGGAGTCCATCAACAAGGCCCAGGCCGTCATCCGCGCCATCGAGCGTGCACGGGAGATGTAATCCGCCGGGCCCATACGCGGGCAGCCGCTTACAATTCAAGCCATGGGCACAACGCCAAAGGCTGACCCCGCAATGTATCGCAAATTGCGTGATCAAATGCTGCAATCGAAACAGCGGGGCTTCGAGCCTGACGCGGTTCAGGCCGTTTTCATGGACTGGAATATCGGCAACGGAACTGCAACTGTGTTTGCCGCAGCGGACGGATCGGCCAGCGTCTATCTCAGCAGCGGAGGCGGCTACATTGGCGGAGGTCAGAAATACCCGGCAATTCACAACGCGGCGCTCGACGCCGTTCAAATCGCAGCGCGTCTGCTCTCGCAATTCAAGCCGGCAGAGACGATTGATTTGCCGTCCGCGGACGATGTCTTCTTTTATCTAAAGACAAGCAGAGAACTGCAGCTCGCGATTGCGAAGGAGGCCAACCTCCGCGCTGGAACTGACCCTCTCGCCGACCTCGGCGCAATGATGCAGGAAATCGTCACACAATATCGATTGCATTTCCCCGCGTCCGCCGACTAATTAGCTTTCGCTTCACTCTGCCCCAAATATGCGCTTGAAAAACTGCCCGATCTTGCCAAAGAATCCCGGCTTCTTCTGTTTTGCGGGAGCCTGGGGCGCGGGTGTCACGCTCGCTGCCGCTGCGGACGGTGCGGCCGTTGCTGGCGCAGCGGTTTGCGGAGCGTGATCGCCGTTATAGCTGAGCGTGTCGGTTGCATTGACGCCGTTCGCCGGCGCAGCAGTAACCACCGGAGCCTGCGCCGAAGGCGGTGTAAGACCTTCGCTCTGCGCCAGCGGAAACTCGTTGCCATGTGTTTCAGCGAGCGGCGGCGGGCACCCGCAGGGTTCCTTTTCCTGGTCCACAACCGATTGCAAACTGCCGTGCTCGAACATCACGCGCTGCCCGGGCTGCACGCGATAGAGGCCGCCCTCGAACACACTGCTCACCACCACGTAGGGCGCATTGGCCCCCGCGTTATCCACGCAGGTGTCGCCGTGCTCACCCAGCCGCACCTTCACATCGGCCGCATTCGGCCCGCCGATGAGAATGCGGAAGTATGGCGTCAACAACGTATCGGCATTTTTTTCGCGCGCCGTGCTGGCGGCAAAACTCATCTCCACCGCGCCGCGATCGAGCGCCATAAGCAATCCCGGGACCTCGCCCGCCGGCGCGCTGGCATCGGCTGCAAGCTTCACGGTGCTCGACGCGCACACGCGCAATGTTCCCCGATAGGGCAGTGTCACCTCAGCCGTTGCCGTGCCCGCCGTGATGCTGCCGCTGCCGGTCAGGTACGCGCGGCCGTTCCATGCCTGCATGGCTCCGGCCACTTCCAGCGCCGCGCCCGGAATCGCTTTTTCCAGCGGAACGATAGCGACGGGAGGTGTGCTGAACGCCGGCGGCTGATCGGGCGGCGGCGGCGCGTCTTGCGCTGACGGTGGGTTCTGAGGGGAATTTGCGGGGCTGGCCGCCGGCGCTGTTTGCGCCCAGGCGCTGCAATTCGCAACCAACACCACACTCAGGCCGAGAACGCAGAGCGATCTCCATACCAACACGAGAGCCCGCGCCCACAAGCGGCCTGCGGATCGATTCGTGGCCTTGGGAGATTCGTGCATAGCCTACATATCCAGAAAGTTGCGGATCATCTGGTGGCCGCCCTCGGTCAGCACGCTCTCGGGGTGGAACTGCACGCCCTCAACGGGCAGCGTGCGATGCCGCAGCCCCATGATGACTGACCCGTTCCCTTCCGTGGTCCGCGCCGTCACTGCCAGCTCGGCGGGCAGCGACTTCTCCTCCACGATGAGCGAGTGATAGCGCGTGCAGGTGAGCGGCGTGGGCAGGCCCGCGAATATGCCTGTTCCATCGTGATCCACTGCGCTGGTTTTGCCGTGCATCAGGGTCTTGGCGCGGACCACCTTGCCGCCAAAGGCTTCGCCGATGGCCTGGTGGCCGAGGCAGACGCCCAATATCGGGATTCGTCTCGGCGCCTTCGTCGCCATGTGGCGGATGAGCGGCACCAGGATGCCGGCTTCGCCCGGTGTGCACGGCCCCGGCGACAGCAGAATCCGCTCCGGCTTCATGGCCTCCACTTCCTCCGGTGTCACCTCGTCGTTGCGGCGCACCACCACCTCCGCGCCCAGCTCGCCTAAATACTGGACCAGGTTGTAGGTGAACGAATCGTAGTTGTCGAGAACGAAGACCATCGTGATCTCCAGTGTAGCGCGAGGGCATCGAACAGCGTCTGCGGAGGCCGCCCCAGCGCGCCGCAGCACGGCTGACTTGCTGACTTACCGGCTCGTTCATGCTTGCGCCCGCTCGCGCCCATCTGCAAAACTGGCCATTGACCATGGTCCTTCACTTCCTGATTCAGGGCCGCGTGCAGGGCGTTGGCTTCCGCTGGTTTGTGCACCGTGAGGCCAGCGAGCTCAACCTGCGCGGCTGGGTGCGCAACACCGAGGAGGGCGACGTGGAAGTTGTCGCCGCCGGCGAAGCCGCCGATCTCGACGACCTGCGCGCCAGCCTCAAGCGCGGCCCGCGCGGCAGCCGCGTCGATCGCCTCGTCGAACACACACTCAACGACAGCGAAGCCCAGAACCTCGATTCGTTCCGCATCGATGGCGCGTGGTGAAAGAGACAGTGGTCAGTGTGAGTGTGGTTGACGCTGTCCGGCACACTCGCACTCATACTCACACTCGTTCCTACTCCCTGTTCCCTGCTTTCAAGCGATAGACTAGGAACTGACAACTGATCACTGACAACTGGGAACTGGAGCGAAGCGCTGCCATGCCGGATGAACGAACCGCCGTGAACGTAGAGGACCTGAAGAAACTGGTCCGCACCGTGCCCGATTTCCCCAAGCCGGGAATTCTCTTTTACGACATCACCACGCTTCTGAAGGACAAGACGGGCTTTGCGCAGCTCATCGATGCGCTGGCCGCACATTACATTGGACGCAACGTCGATCTTGTGCTGGGCATCGAGGCCCGCGGCTTCATCTTCGGCCCCGCACTGGCCTATCGTCTCAACGCCGGCTTTGTTCCCGTGCGCAAGCCCAGGAAACTGCCCGCTCCGGTGGCCCGCGTCTCCTACGACCTGGAATACGGCACCGATACGCTTGAGATCCACATGGACGCAATCGCGCCCGGCCAAAATGTCGTCCTGGTCGACGACCTGCTCGCCACTGGCGGCACTATGGAAGCCACTGTGAAGCTGGTGAAGCAGCTCGGCGGCGTGATTGCCGGCCTCGGCTTTGCCGTGGAGCTCGATTTCCTCAAAGGCCGCGAGCGCTTCAAGGAATACGACGTCTTCAGCCTGCTGCACTACGACGAATAAGAGCGCCTACGCGTCTTCCGTCGCCTCTTCAGGTGGCTCCAGCGAGCCACCGCCGGTCTCCGATTCCTGCTGAATCAGCATGGCATCGGCAAAGCGATAGCCGACGTAGACATCGGTCAGCAGATACAGCGGGTGCGAAGGATCGTCCTCGATCTTCTTGCGCAGTTGGCGCACGAAGGTGCGCAGATACTCCACTTCCTCGCGGCATTCGGCGCCCCACACGGCTGTGAGCAGCTTGGCATAAGTCACCACGCGCCCCGCCCGGCTCATCAGGCAATACAGAATGTCGAACTCCTTGCGTGTCAGCTTGATCGGTGCGCCGCGCTTGGTCACGCGCCGCTTCACCGGCTCCAGGCGAATTTCGCCAATCTCAATCGGCGCGTCTTCTGGCCGTGCCGGGGCCCGCACGCGCCGCACCGCGCTGCGAATGCGCGCGATCAGCTCCCGCGTGCTGAACGGTTTGGTCACATAATCGTCGGCGCCCAGATCCAGCGCCTCCACCTTGTCCTCTTCCTCGTCGCGCACCGTCAGCATCAGCACCGGCAGGCGCGGCGCAAAGGTCCGTATCCGCCGCAGCGTCTCAATACCGCCGATGCCCGGCATGTTGATATCCAGCAGCACGGCATCGTAGGTGGAGCTGCGCAGCACCTGCAGAGCCTCCTCGCCGCGCGAGGCTTCGGCCACCTGAAAGCCCAGCTCCATGAGCGGAGGCCGCAACGCCCGGCGGATTGCCGATTCGTCGTCTACCACCAGAATGCGGATCGCTGGCTGCATCATCCCGAACTCTCCTTCTCCATCGTCAGAGGAATTGCTGCATAAAAGGTTGTGCCTTCCTGCTCGTCGCTGGTCACCCACACGTAGCCGCCGTGGATCTGCGCCGCGCGCCGGGCCACGGAAAGTCCGATCCCCGTTCCGGTGGCACGGTTCGTGTAGCCTGAGGAACGGTAGTACCGGTCAAAGATGCGCTCGCGGTCGGCCATGGGGATCACCGGCCCGAAACTGTTGACGGAAAAGATCGCCTCCGCCCCCGAGGCGAGAACCCGGATGGTAATCGTGGTCCCGAAATTCGAGTATTTGCACGCGTTGTCAATGTACTGCGTCAGCAGCATCACCATCAACTGCCGATCGCAGCTCAGCATCAGGTCCTCGTCTTCGATCTCCATGGCGACCTTCATGCTGGCCAGCCTTTCTCTCAGGCTGCTCACAACCTCCTCGACGAGGGTTCCCGCATTCACGCGCTCCACGTGAATTGAAACTTCGCCCGCATCCAGGCGCGCCGTGGTCAGCAGGCGCGTCGTCAGGTCGCCCAGCAGCCGCGTCTGCTCGTCGATCAGCGATACCAGCTCCGCCTGTCCCGGCGAAAGATGGCCCATCTCATTCAAGCCGGTTGACGCCGCGCGAATCGCCGTTAGCGGAGTCTTGTAGGCGTGCGCCAGGCTGTCGAGCACCGTGGAGCGCAGTTGTTCGGTGCGCCGCTCGGTCTCGATCCGGCTCTCGTTGGCAAAGGCGCGATAACGGTCGAAGGTGATGGCAATCAGCGATGCAATGGCGTTGTTGATCAGCGGGCTGGTGTCGCCGCGCACCACCAGGCTGCCGATGGGCACCGACCCCAGCCGCACCACGCGCCGTCCGATCCCGCTCACCGGATCGTCGTCCGTGGTTTCGAAATAGTAGACGTTCTGCGCCATCTCCTGGGGATCGACGTTCCAGTAGCCCGCCTGGTACACGTCGTGCAAATCGGCGTCGAAGACCGCGACGGCTTCGAGGCCGAAGATGTCGTGCACCAGCTCGGCCAGCTGCGGGCCGGGCTCCATGTAGAGGTTCATCTGCAGGGTGCGCCGTGTGAACTCGTAGAGATCCTCCATCTGCCCGCCCCGCGACTCCGCCTCGCGCGCGTGCTCGGTGATGCGCGAGGACAACCGGCTCACGGTCAGGGCCACCAGCACAAACACCACCAGCGCAATTGAGTTTGCCGGATTGGCAGCCAGGGCCAGCTCCGGCTGCCGCGCCGAAAACCAGCTTTGCGCCACCACCGCAGTAAGCGAAACAATCGCCGCCTGCCAGAAGCCGCACAGCAGCGCCGTGGGAACCACGACCAGCAGATACAGCAGCGCCGCTACGGGAAGCAGCCAGTTGGACCAATGCGCCAGCGCGGCCATGAGCACAACGCTCACCCCACCCAGCGCAGACTCGAGGGCAAACAGAAGAACGCGTGTGCCCGAGCCGCGCGAGCGCCATGGCCCGAAAACCGAACGCATAAGGTAGCTCTGAGTCAACCCGGCACTCACCTTCTGTTCTGGCATGCACTGCGTACACCCGTGGCGCACAGCAAGCTCTGATCTGGATGCTCCGGCAGCCTGCACTCCAGCCATCCAATCCGTGGAGAGCGCTGCCGTTGCAATGCGGAATTGTCTTCAGATGCGCGCGCCTGAGCAGGAGAAAGTAAAGTTTAGCAGGTTCTTTAGGCCTTTTTCACGCCCTGCACCGGCGCACCCGCCGCTCTTCTGCATGCACCGTAAGGCCCTGCGCGCAAAAGGAGATAGCGTTCCTCCTATGCGCCTCCAGAGAAATCTTTTTACGATCCTCATAATTTCTTTATGCTTTGTTTGCATTACTAGTGCTAGACAGTTTTACCCTTTTCGCGACTTCAACCGACATCATCTGATTGCCGGCACGTAACTGGCAGTCTCAACCGCAAGTATGTGAACTTCCCTGCAACCTTGAAAGGCCCTTCAACAGGGCTAGAGCGGGTGCGCGCCAATGCGCCTGAACGATCTCACTGTGTCTTGCGTCATGCACAAATTTTTCTCTTGGAGGAATCCTGTCGATGCATACCAACGCCGTGGTCATACTTCGATCGATTGCTGGAGCCGCGATGACATTCGCGCTGGTGGCTGGCGCGCAAGCGCCAGCACCTGCGCCCTCACCTGCGCCGGCCGCTCAAGCTCCCGCAGCAGCACCCGCAGCGGCGCCAGCGCCGCTGAACTTCCCGTGGAAGGTTGGCCCCATGGCTGTGACGGCTTTTGTTGATGGCTATTACAGCTACAACTACAACCAGCCCACAACCTCGGCAAACAACCAGACCAACGACCTCTACAACTTTAACGACAAGACCGATACGGTCGACTTGAGCGCCGTGAAGCTGACCTTGAATCACGATCCTGCACCCTTCGGCGCGCACTTCGATTTCATGTACGGCCGCACCAACGAACTGGTGACAGCGGGCCTGCAGGGCGACTACATCGAACAGGCATTTCTGAGCCTGAAGCCTAAATCGGCCAAGGGCTTTGAAGCCGACTTCGGAAGATTCGTGACTTCGGCCGGCGCTGAGGTCATCGAGGCCAAGGACAACTTCAATTATTCGCGCTCGCTTCTCTTTTCGTGGGCCATTCCTTACACTCATTTTGGCCTGCGCACTTCCATGCCGGTGTCAAAGACCGAAACCATCGGCGTGCAGGTGGTGAACGGCTGGAACGTCCTGACCAAGAACAATGGATGGGCGACGGTCGGTTTGACCAGCGCCTATGTGAAGACCAAGTACACGTGGGACTTGAACGTCTACACCGGCCCTGAAAATGCATTGCCCGGTCACGGCTATCGCAACCTGGTCGACACCACGGTGCTGCTCACGCCGAACGCAAAGTTCAACGCCTACATCAACTATGACTGGGGTCAGAACCGCGACGCCGTGGTGGGTACCGGAAAAAGCGCCACGGGTGACCACAACATCAACAATTGGCAGGGCATTGCATTCGCAGCCCATGAGCAGTTCAAGCAGACAGCCCTCGCTGGACGCTATGAATACTTCACCGATCCGCAAGGATTTGAGACCGGCACCGCTCAGCACTTGAACGAATTTACGGGAACGTTTGAGTACAAGATTCCCAAGCTGCCACAGACCCTGATCACACGGGCGGAATTCCGTCACGACCAGTCCGACGTGCCCTTTTTCCATCAGAACGCCAAGGCCATGGTCGACGGCCAATCCACCGTGACCGCGGCGGTGATTTTGGTCCTCGGGCCCCACCAGTAACGCAAGGACCGCAGCCCTCAGTTCTTTATTTCGGCCTCATGAACGGGACGATAGACTCGCAGCACCGCAGAGCAACCGGGACCGGCCAAACCTGCACGTGGCCGGGCTCGCCCCAGCCAGCGCCTTAGCTCGGCGCGGCGCAAGCGGTAGAGGAAGTGCCGCAAACAATTGTTTTCGCAATCTCCCGGGGCCATCCGCCGGGAGCCGCCAGACGAATTTCAACCCTCAGGAGAATATTCATGGCAGATCAGCAAGCACCTCAGATGAAGGCCACGCTCGGCGTTACGGGCTTGACCGCGAATGCAATGGCGCTTATTGCTCCCGGCGCTTTCCTCTGGCTCACTTTCTACATCCAGGCAACGGAGGGCACAACTTCGCCGTCCATGTGGTTCGGCATTGTGGTAGCCCTGCTGCTGTGCCTGGCCACGGCCGTAGCCTATGCGGAAATCTCCAAGCTCTTTCCCGGCACAGGCTCCAGCTACTATTACGCCGAGCAGGCCATGCTCTCCAAGGACACGGCATTCAAATACGCCCGCATCGCCAAGTTCATTGTGGGCTGGGGCTCGCACCTTTACTACTGGGTCTATCCCGGCGTCATGGTGGCCACTACGGGCATTTTTGTGGGCTATGTGGTGGGCTTTCTCTATCCCAATTTCATGAGCGGCTCCAATCCGGGACCGATCTTCATGGCTCTGGTTGCCATTGTCTTTTCGTTCTTCGTAGCCTGGATCGCCTCCAAGGGCGCCGGCGCTTCGACCGCAGTCAACGTAGCCGTGAACATCGTCCAGATTTCGGCCCTCGTGGTCTTCAGCGTCCTGGCGCTGGGTTATCGCGCCAACCACCCCGCGGGCAGCCCGGCCTTCCAGTACGACGGCCAAACCCTAGCCACCTATTCTTATCAATTCGCCACCAATCCCAAAGACGGCTCCATCATGCGCGACGCCAGCGGCAATCCGCTTCCGCTGCTCGACAAAACCGGAACCCCGGTTCCGTTCACGATTGATTACCCCACCACCGACTCCACCGGCAATTTTCTGAGTCATCCCAATGCTGCGTCCGTGATCGCGCCTCACAAGTTGAGCTTTATGTTCATTCAGGCAACGGTCGCGATCCTGATTCTGGTCGGCTTTGAATCGGTAACCTCGATGGGAGGCGAGGCCAAGAATCCCACCAAACATATACCCATCGCCGTCATCGCATCGCTGCTCATTCAAGGAGTGATCTGTTATCTCTTTGAGTATTTCTGCGCCAATTACTTCCTCAATTCCGGCTATACCATGCAAAGTGCGGCCAACTCCGCCGCGCCCATCGGCGACATGATGATCATCGTCGGCGATGCGCTGTTCGGGCACGGCAATGGAAGGTACTTCATGCTGGCCGAGGCCTTCACCGTGTTCCTGGCGCTGATCGGCACCACCCTGGCCTGCATGAACACCGGCGCCCGCGTCACCTACGCCATGGGCAAGGACGAGGAAGTTCCCGCGCACTTCGGTCTGCTGCACGCCAAGTCCCTCTCGCCGCGGCGCTCCATCTGGACGCTGGCTGTGATCTCGGCCGTGATTGGCGTCATCGCCGTCTCCCTGGTCTTCGCTGACGGCAGCGCTCCCACCGACGCCACCATCGCCGCGCTGCCGCACGGCATCTTCTCCAGCTTCGGCTACTCCACCCACGACAAGATGGCCGGGCTGCCCAACTCGCTGCTCGCCATCACCCTCACCTCCAACTTCGGCACCTTCATCCTCTACGGGTTGAGCTGCCTGCTCTGCATCATTGCTTACTCCGAGCGTCACGACAAGCACATCGTGTTGCATTACCTCATCCCCGGATTCGGCTTGCTGGCAAACCTGGCCTGCATGGCCGCTTACCTGGTGGTTCCGTTCTTGGGTTACGGCACATGGAAGGAACCTTACCTCGCATTGGGCATCTCATTTATCTGGGCTTGCTACGGAGGGGTGTATTTCCTCCGCTCCTCGAAAGCCAAGGGCCGGTCGGCACTGTTGACCGCGAAACAGGAGGCTTCGTAGTCCGAATACGAAGTCAGTTTTAGTTCCTGGGTGGTTCTCTTCTCTGGCCTCGAAGCAAGGGGCTGGAGAGGGGGCCCACCCAATTGCCGTTTTCAAGCTCGACCTCCGACTCATCTGAACGGAAGCGTTCCGAGATAACATTGCAGGACGCTTCACACGGCGGCACTCATGTTAGATGTACAGTTCGGCCAGGCCAGCGACTTTGGCAAAGTCCGCACCAATAATGAGGACGCCATGGGGTCGTTTGTCCCTGCATCGCGCCAGCAAACGCGTTCTCACGGCTATCTTTTTGTGGTTGCCGACGGAGTGGGCGGCCTCGATCTTGGCGAAGTAGCGTCGGCCACTGCCGTCTCGGTCCTCACCGACGAGTTCGGCAAGGCGCAACCGGGATCCATGCTCATCAGTCTTCTGCCGCGGCTCATCCAGCGCGCCAATACGGCCGTGCACGATCGCACCATCAACTCGCAAAACAATGGCCACAAGATGGCCACCACAATCGTGGCCTGCGCCCTGCGCTACGACCAGGCCGTGGTTTCGCATGTCGGCGATTCGCGCTGCTATCTGGTGCGCAACGGCCAGGCCCGGCAAATCACCCAGGACCATACGCTGGTCAGCGAGCAGCGCAGGATGGGCCTCATCTCCGCCGATGAGATCGCGACATCCGATTCGCGCCACGTGCTCATTCGCTCCGTGGGGCCGGAGATGTTCGTCTCCCCCGACACCACGGCCGTCACCCTGCAGCCGGGCGACGTGCTCATTCTATGCACCGACGGGCTGCACGACGAGCTACGCGAGCCAGAGATTGCCGCCATCGCTTCGCAGAAGAAGGATGCGGCGCAGATCGCCCGCGAGCTTGTGGCCCGCGCCGTCGAAATCGATGGCGGCGACAACACCACCGCCCAAGTCATTCGCGTGCGCTCGGTGGAACAGGTGGGCATGTATCGCGGCCGCCCCTACAGGCTGCCGATTTGACGGGGATCGTGATTCCACTGAAGGCGCGCGCGGCCAGGCAGCCTCATGGAACAATGTCAGAGGACGATGCCCAGCCTCCGCGCCTCCGCTTCGATCCGGGAGACTACACGATGAGTTTCCGCGCCACACGCTTCGAGGATCCTCAAGGCCGGTTGCCCGTCGAACGGATCGATCTTGTCGAGGGCTACATACAATCCGAAGTCGATCTCGTAATCAAGCTTGGCATCGGCTGGCGCGCGAAGGAATACGATCTCATCTTCAGTGCGATTCCAAATGGGGTGCTCAGGAATCTCCATGCCCAGGTACCCGGAAATCACGAAGCGGGTATATGGCCGCAGCAGCACGGTGCCGATGGCGGCAAGCGGGGCGCGTTCGCCGGCGTCACACAGGGCGTTCAATGCGAACAGCAGATCGTTCCCTCCCTGGTATGGCTGGAACCCACGCAGCAGCGCGCGAATCTCCACCGGGATCTGCTCGGCGTGCGCTTCAATACGCTTTTCAAAACCTTCGGCAGAATCCGCGAAGAGAAAGCGCTGGCTACTCGCATTGACGCCGCTGGAAGCGGTAGCGACAACCGCGACCGCCTCGTCCAAAGCCCCGCGAAGGTTCTCTGCGACGCTCGCAGCGAGTTCACGAATGCAGGGAGCCATGAAGCGGATGAGTATGACCTTGTGCAGCTCGTAGCCCGGATGTTGCGGGTCCGGTTCCACGGCAATCTCGTAGCAGTCATCTTCAATGAATTCCCCGATTTCCCTCTCGAGGTGCGCCAACTGTTCGCCAGCCCGGGCGATCTTGCGGAACGCGTTGTGAAATGCCTTGGGCATGATGGGGATTCTAGCAACTGGACTCCGCTTCTAGGCTGGGCAAATGAACGGCTGCGCGTTTCCCACTCAAAAACACCTCATTTCGAACACCCTTCGCGCCGATGGCGACAACACCTGTTCTGAATTCCATGCTCCCTTGCTCCCTGCCTTCTTACGAAATCCTTAGTTACGTTGATCTCTTTCCCGATACAGTAGTGAAAGCTACCTCGATGGAGCCTCAAGCAAGATGAGTTTTTACGATGCCCTGGAGCCCGGCGCACACATTGATTCCTACCGCATCGATGCAGTGGTTGCGCGCAGCGGCATGGCCACAATTTATCGCGCCACCGACCTGCGCAGCGACCGCACCGTCGCCCTGAAGATTCCCCACCCCGACATGGAAGCCGATCTGCTTTTTTCCGATCGCTTCCGGCGCGAAGCCGCCATCGGTGAACGTCTGGACCACCCCAATGTCATGCGTGTCTATAAAGAGGAGGGCGGTGTAGAGCGCTCCCGCGTCTACATGGTCATGGAGTGGTGCGAGGGCCGTCTGTTGCGCCGCATTCTCGACGAAGGCCGCCTCTCCTACGACCGCGCCATCCACATCGCCAAAGGCGTGCTCAACGCACTGGCCTACATTCACGCCAACGGCGTGGTGCATCGCGACCTGAAACCGGAGAACATCCTGGTCGACGAGAACGACAACATCAAGCTCATCGACTTCGGCATCGCCGGCGACACTTCCTCGCGCCGGCTCACCTACGCCAACTTCACCACCGCGCTGGGCACGCCGGATTACATCTCTCCCGAACAGGTAAAGGGCAAGCGCGGCGACGGCCGCAGCGACATCTACTCCATGGGCGTGATCCTCTACGAGATGCTCACCGGCAAACTACCCTTCTCCGGACCCAACCCGCTGGCCGCCATGAACGACCGCCTGCTGAACCACCCCGTTCCGCCTCAGGTGGCCGACCCTACAGTCTCTCCCGAAATGCAGGAGATCCTCTACCGCGCTCTGGAGCGCGATCCCCGCAATCGCTACGCCCGGGCCGAGGAGTTTCTCCACGATCTGGAGCACCCGGAAGAGGTTGGCGTCGAAGACCGCGACGAAATTCGCAACTGGCAGAAACGTAAATCTCAGCTCGCCCGCAAGATCCTCTATTACGGTGGTTTGGCACTCATTCCCGTGGCCATTCTGCTGCTCATGATCCTCATCGCCCGCCACCACTGAGAAGGTTTTCCACACCCCCCACCTTCCAAATCTTCACGGATTCCTTATGCTGATGGCATTAACATTTCTGCGATTCTCGGGCGCTTGCCCAATTCGCAGCGAAATTGCGCCCGTATCGGCTCCAGCCCCGTGCCGGCATTCTTAGCGCGGGAGCTGGGGAAGTGTTTATCCATATCGCACTGTTGTCTGACAGATTCCGCAATGTGTCCTTGGCATTTTCGGAACAACTGTATCCGGTGATTCTGCATCTCGAGCCAACGCAACCTGTAGGCCGAACCTCCATCGCGCCGCCGATTTCGGCAAACAGGAAACGCTGACCGGACTCAATCTCCAGACACTCCTTTTCCGGATTTGCCGCCGGCCTCCACCATGTAACCCGGTCTTGCGTATCACAGAAGCAAGCGAAAGGAGAAGTAAGAATGCCGCGTACTCCCGATGACGTGAAAAAGCTCGCTAAGGATTCCGGTGCCAAAATTGTCGATCTCCGTTTCATCGACTTACCGGGCATGTGGCAGCATTTTTCCATTCCTGTGGAAGATCTTGACGATGACCTGTTCAGCGATGGCATCGGCTTCGATGGCTCGAGCATCCGCGGATTCCAGCAGATTCACGAAAGCGATATGCTGCTGGTTGCCGATGCGGAAACCGCGCAGATGGACCCTGTTCTCTCCATTCCCACGTTGAACATCATCTGCAATGTGCTTGACCCCCTAAGCCGCAAGCCGTACAGCCGCGATCCGCGTCACGTGTCTCAAAAAGCCGAGGCCTACCTGAAAAGCTCGGGAGTCGCGGACATCAGTTACTGGGGCCCGGAAGCCGAGTTCTACATGTTCAATGACGTGCGCTACGGCCAGACCGCGAACAGCGGCTACTACCACGTCGATTCCGACGAAGGCATCTGGAACACGGGGCGCGAGGAGGGTCCGAACCTCGGCTACAAGCTGCGCCATAAGGAAGGCTACTTCCCGGTGCCGCCCTCAGACCAGTTGCAGGACATTCGCTCGGAGATCCTTTTGGCGCTGAAAGAAGTGGGCGTGAAGGTTGAGGTCCATCATCACGAAGTTGGTACGGCAGGCCAGGCCGAGATCGACATGCGCTTTGGCCCGCTCACCAAAATGGCCGACAACCTGCTTTGGTACAAGTACATCATCCGCATGATCTGCAAGAAGCACGGCATGACGGCAACCTTCATGCCCAAGCCGCTCTTCGGCGACAACGGATCCGGCATGCACGTGCACCAGAGCTTGTGGAAGGGCGACACCAACGTCTTCTACGACCCCAAGGGATACTCGCTGTTGAGCCAGACCGCGAAGCATTACATCGGCGGTCTGCTCAAGCACGCGCCGGCGCTTCTGGCCATCTGCGCACCCACCACCAACTCCTATCGCCGCCTGGTTCCGGGCTACGAGGCGCCCGTGAATCTGTGCTACTCGCAGCGCAACCGTTCCGCTGCAGTCCGCATTCCGGTGTACTCCACCAGCCCCAAGGCCAAGCGGCTCGAATTCCGCTGCCCCGATGCCTCCACCAACCCCTACCTCTGCTTTGCCGCCCTGCTCATGGCAGGCCTCGACGGCATCAAGCACAAGATCGATCCCGGCGAGCCCGTGGACAAGGACCTCTACGAGCTTGAACCGGAGGAGGCAGCCAAGGTCAAGAGCACGCCCGGCTCATTGGGCGAAGTGCTTGACGCCTTGGAGAAGGATCACGCCTTCCTGCTCGAGGGCGGCGTGTTTACCAAGGACCTGATCGAAACCTGGATCACCTACAAGCGCGAGCGCGAGCTGGCCCCGGTCAATTTGCGCCCCGTGCCCTACGAGTTCTTCCTCTACTACGATCTGTGAGGGGAACTCGAGAACAGGCGTTTATTCGAACGGCCAGCATCTCCTGATGCTGGCCGTTTTGTCTCAGATGAGCGTATTCTGGAGTTTTCGGGAAACGGCATGAGCCGCGGTTGATCGAAGGAGGAAAAACGTGAAGTCGTACGTCTTTCGCGTGATTCTTGAGCCAGACGAGCAGGCATGGCGTGCCTATGTTCCCGACTTGGAGGAAAAGGGCGGCGCCACCTGGGGTAGAACGAAAGAAGAGGCGCTGGGGAACATCCGCGAAGTGGCGCAGATGGTGATTGAATCCATGCTGGAGGACGGTGAACCGCTCCCGCCAGGTGTGACAGAAATGAACGAAACAGTGGTTGCCGTCACGGTATGAGCGTGGATTATTCGCGCCTCCGCTCGACGCCGGCCCGCCGCCTCGCTTCCGCACTCCACGATGACGGCTTCGAGCTCCAGCGGCAGAAGGGCAGCCATCGCCACTACCGGCATTCCGACGGCCGCCGCGTCACCCTCTCCTTCCACCACTCCTCGGACACATTTCCTTTGGGAACCCTCAAAAGCATCATCGAGGTCCAGGCTCGCTGGACGGAGACCGATCTCGCCCGGCTAGGACTGATCTGATGACGACGGGGAGACCTAATCGACTAAGCTCAACCAAACCCCGCGGCCGGCTTACTTCAAGCCGGCCGTTTCCATCTGCGCCTCAATCTCTTCGGTCAGCGCCTCAGCCGCGTCGATGCAGTCTTCCCGGCTCACGTCGCGATGCGTCACCAGGCGGATAGCATCCGGCCCAAACGCTCCAGCCAGCACCCCGCGCGCCTTCAGCCGCGCCGCAAGATCGGCCGCGCCCTTCCCTGCCTTCAATCGGAAGATGACGATGTTGGTTTCTACCGACGCCAAGTCAATGGCCACACCCTCGGTCGAAGCCAGCGCCTCGGCCAGCAACCGCGCGTTGGCGTGATCCTCAGCGAGATGCTTCGGCCCGTTTTCCAGCGCGATCAACCCCGCGGCGGCCAGCACACCCACCTGCCGCATGCCGCCGCCCAGAGACTTGCGCAGCCTGCGTGCCCTTGCCATCCGCTCCGCCGAACCCACCAGCATGGAACCCACCGGCGCGCCCAGCCCCTTCGACAGGCAGAACATCACCGTATCGAAGCCGCGCGTCAATGTGCGCACGTCCTCGCCGAGCGCCACGGCGGCGTTGAAGATGCGCGCTCCGTCCAGGTGCAGCGGGAGCTTGCGATCCTTCGCCCCGGCAACAATCTCATCCAAAACCAGAAGGTCGGAGACCCGCCCACCCGCCAGGTTCGCCGTGTTCTCAATTTCAATCAGTCCGGTCGCCGCGCGGGACGGCCCGACCGGAGTGATGGCGGCCTCAATGTGCTTCCAGGTGAGAATGCCGCCTTCGGCGGGCACGGCGCGGATCAGGCAGCCGGAAAAAACCGCCGTCGTCGCCATCTCAAAGTCGAGAATGTGCGCGCGCGACTCGGCAATCACCTCCTGGCCCGGCTGCGTCAGCAAACGGATCGCAATCTGGTTGCCCATGGTGCCGGAGGGCACAAACAGCGCTGCCTCGCGCCCCATCACTTCAGCCGCGCGCTGCTCCAGCAGGTTGACGGTCGGATCCTCGCCGTACACGTCGTCGCCCACTTCGGCAGCCGCCATCGCCGCGCGCATCTCCGGCGTGGGTTTCGTTACGGTATCGGACCGTAGATCAATGATTGTCGACAATGTCTCTTGCCTTTCCTGGGCCTAAGCACTCTTCGCGAGACGAGCACTCATCGAGTCCGGTTTCTTAGTCCCTCAGTCCCTGCTTCCTACGGAATCTTATCCATCGTCAGCTCCATTACCGCCGTGCGCTTGCCATCCTTCTCCGCATACGCCCACAGCCCGTGAAAATTCGCGCGAATTCCCGGCTGCGCCTTCAGAAACGCGCTCAGCACCGCCGTCGCCTCGGTGCGCAGCGCCGCCGGGTCGGTGACGCCGGTTGACTGATACACCACGCCCAGGTCGGCCTCGCGCAGCGTGGGATCGAAGCCCACTGCCTCGATCTTCCACGTGCGATCGCCGTCGGGCAGCGACAGTGGAAACGCGCTCAGCGGCGAAGGCATGATGAGCGCCTGCTCCTGGCGCAGTTTTTCGAGATTCGGCGAGGAGAGAAAGTCCACCGGCAGCAACAGGTAGCGGGCCGCATCGTAGCTGTACCACGCGCTCCACGGATCGGGCTTGGCCAGCGCGCGCCCGCGCACCCAGTACCACACACCGTCGTGCCCCTCGAAGACGCCCGGCCGCACCGTCAAGCCGGCAAGCTTCCATGCCACCGCCGCGCTGTCCCATGCCAGAACCAGCCCCACCTGCCCCGCCAGCGGCGCTCCCGCGGCATCGGCAAGCACCACGGCGTAACGCCCCGGCGGCAGCGCGCTCATATTGATGGTCACAGTCAGAGACCCTGCCGCATTCGAGCAGAAGAACTGCGTATCCGCGGGCGCACTCTGCTCACTCGCATCGAGTAGATAAAGGTTCCGCAACTGGATGTGGCCGCCCTTCAGCAGCGGCGCAGCCTGTTCCACAGCGGCGCGGATTCCCTCCCACTGCGACGCTTCCTGCGGCAGCAGCACAGCCTGCAATGTGGAGTAATCCTGCGCCGTCACGGCGTTTGCCACTTTGGTGACGATCGCGGACAGCGCATCCCGGTCCAGCGATCCCAGTTGGGGCTCCGGGGTGCAAGTTGCCCCCCGGCTCGTCCATGGCACGAACAGCAACGTCAACGCCAACATAACCATCCACCGCAAGCGCATCGCCACCTTCATCCTCTTTGCCCGGAAAATCTCTTTTTTCGACGGCCTTTTGAGCGTCCCCCGGCCACTGCTAGTCTAGTATAGTGAGCGGCCCAAAGTGAGCCGCCGCCGACTGCGGCGCCGGCGCGCCGCCTTTTGCCACAAGGAGCCGATTCCGATGCGAACCCTCGTACTGCAGCAGCCGGAATCCCCCAACCGCGCCAAAGCGCAAAATGGGTCCCAAGCCATCGCGCGTCGCCGGCCCTGTATCGCCGCGCGCCGTCTGCCCGCACTTCTCGCCTCAATTGGGTTTTTCGCGGCGCAATTTGTCTTTGGCTTCGCACTCGCCGCGCAAACGCCCGCAACTCCAGCGCCGGCTCCCGCACATGCCGCCGCGCATCGGCACAAGAAGCCCGCCGCCGCAAAGCCCGCAGCACAACCGGCTCCGGCCCCTGCGCCCGTCGCGCCGCCGATTCCCAACTGGCCCGCCAACCACAAACCTGCCGAGGCAACTGTGGTCTGGGACAGCCACGGCCTGTTCATCCAGGCTTCTAACTCCAGCCTGGACCAGATTCTCAGGGACATTGCGCTGAAGACCGGCGCGAAAGTAGAAGGCATGGGCGAGGATGAGCGCGTCTTCGGCACCTACGGACCCGGCCCTGCCCGCGATGTGCTCACCCAGCTTCTCGACGGCTCCGGCTACAACATCCTCCTGGTCGGCGATCTCGGCCAGGGAACGCCGCGGAGGATCGTGCTGAGTGGCCACCCGGTCCCGGGACATGCCTCAGGTAACGCTAACCCCGGCGCAGCCAACAACGATGCGGAAAACGAGCAGGAAGGCGAGCAACCCGAGATCAATCCGCCCGGGCAGCCGGCCATGCTCCCACCCGTCGAAAACAGCGTCCCTGCCGTGCCGGCGCGCACGCCGCAGCAATTGCTGGAGCAGCGTCAGCAGCAGATGCAACAGATGCAACAACAGCAGCAGAACAACCCGCCAAGACCGCAAAATTGAGATGAGACCTTCGCCACCCGTGGCTGATGGCTGAGAACTGACGGCTCAAAGCTGTTCTTACGAGGTCCGCGCCGCTTGGGTCTGAGTCTTCATCAGGGCCGGCCGCCGCGGTGCGCGCATCAGCGCGAAACCCATACGCAGAATTGCATAAGCGGTCAGAATTCCAAATGCCAACGCGCCCAATGATGCCAGAATTAACATCGCCAGATCCAGCAAATTTGCCATTGCTACCGCTTCTCCCGTAATGTGCGCCTACGGCTGCAAACTGCGCGTCTCGCCGCCCGTCGAAATTGGAGGTGCCGGCAAGCCATGACAGCTATCCATGCGATTGTCGCAGATTACTGGCCGCGTTGACCCTCATTTCTGTTGCCAAATAGAATACCCCCAGGGTCTGTTCGCATCGGACTCTGCGGTGCATTGCCACAAGCCGCTCGGTACCCGCCGTCAGCGTTTAGCCAACCATGCCAATCACGCACATCTCGGTGCGGGGAGCGCGCCAGCACAACCTGCGCGACATCAACGTGCGTATTCCCCGCAACGCACTCACCGTGGTCACCGGTCTTTCCGGCTCCGGCAAAAGCTCGCTCGCTTTTGACACCATTTACGCCGAGGGCCAGCGCCGCTACGTTGAGACCCTCTCGGCCTACGCGCGCCAATTTCTCGACCAGATCGAGCGGCCCGACGTGGACTCGATCGAAGGCTTGAGCCCGGCCATTTCCATCGAACAGAAGACCACCAGCCGCAGCCCCCGCTCGACCGTTGGAACCATTACCGAGATCTACGACTACCTGCGCCTGCTCTACGCTTCAGTGGGCACGCCCCACTGCCCCGGCTGCGGCCGGCCGATCGCCCGCCAGACCGCCGAGCAGATCGTGCTGCGCATCCTGGAACTGGGCAAAGGCGAGCGCGTGACCGTGATGGCGCCCGTTGTGCGGGGCCGCAAGGGCGAGTTTAAGGATTTGCTGGATCAGATTGATCAGCAAGGATTTCGCGCCCGCGTAGACGGCGAGGTCCGCGACCTTTCTGAGCCCGTTGCCCTCGACCGCCGCAAGAACCACAGCATCGAAGCCATCGTCGACCGCGTCCTCCTGAGATCGGACGTTGCCCCATCCTTGTCGACAGTTTCATCGTCGACAAGGGTGGGAAAGCACGACACCCAACAGCCCTCTTCAAGCAGCGCGAAGCCGACCGTCGAAGCGCGTTTGGGCCAGGCCGTCGGCAAAGCTCTGCAACTGGCCAATGGCCTCGTCCTCGTCGCTTTCAACGACGGCAATGAGCAATTGTTTTCCTCGTCGATGGC